>Ga0105053_10002961_pt1 | contig 26096 bp, 19 predicted proteins | sample BON01_FD_78093 | JGI IMG/M metagenome (GOLD analysis project Ga0105053, IMG submission 78093) | Freshwater microbial communities from Lake Bonney liftoff mats and glacier meltwater in Antarctica - BON-01 | ecosystem: Environmental > Aquatic > Freshwater > Ice > Glacier meltwater | place: Lake...
ACTTACGACCTCTCTATCGTCAATATCACATAGATGCTTGATTATTATAGCACCTAAGACAATTCTTGGGTTTAATCCTGGACGACCAGTCTTATTTTTAGAACAGATTTGAAATAAATATTATAAATTTTATCCCATGGTATTCAAATGAGCTAAAATAACCCATCTATTTTGAATTCAATTTTTTATCAAAAGGAGTCTCGAAACCCGATACGTCAAGATATGTACCGAGTTTTGACTACTATAATCTGGTGTTAGTGCACACTTTTTTACTATTTTACTCATATATCTTTGCACTTTAAAACCTAAATATAGATATAAACTATTAATTATCAATTATATGTATGTTTATCAGCAGACCCTAAATAGCTTTAATTACTTTTTTGTTATTGGGATTAATAAATAGAACAATTGCAAAAAAAGACTGAATCATTTTCAAATTTTGTAGAAAAAATAAGAATCTGTCTCGTATTTTACCTGAGCCTCGACTATGTTTGCAATAAAGAAAGTGAAGGTCCCAAAAAAGTGACAGTCGAAAATGAGATAATTTTTGAAAGAGATTTATTTTAACCATAATTTAAAAAACGCAACCTAATTGCAAAGGATTTAGAACTAAATTGACTTTTCGCTTAAAACTTTCGGATAGTAGTGAACTGAGTAGTAACATTTTTTTTGTGTACATTTCTTTAAAACTCTAATTATTAATGCTTATTTATGTTCTATTTGATATCTTTAAAAAATAAACCGAATTAGATGAGAATAACATTTATTTTATTTCCATCTTTAACAAATAAAAAAATAACATTATGTTAGAATTAGACCAAATATATACTCATTCATTTTCGTGCACTCAGGAACAGGTAAATGCTTTCGCAAAAGTTACTGGAGATAACAATCCAGTTCATTTAGATGAAGAATTTGCTTCAAAAACAATTTTCAAAAAAAGAATTGCACATGGAATGTTAGGCGCTTCAATTCTTTCAAAAGTATTTGGAACATTATTCCCAGGAAATGGGACAATTTATCTAAATCAAACGCTAAATTTTTTAAGACCAATGTATGTTGATGAAAAGTATGAGGCAATTTTTGAAGTCAAGGAAATAATAAAAGAAAAAAATAAAGCCATCATTTCAACAACGATCCATAACAAGGAAGGAAAAGCTGTTTTAACTGGGGAAGCGACAATAATGAATACTATAGAAATAAAGTAATGATTTGTAAAACATTAGATCAAAAAGATATTTATTACGAGGTAAAAGGAAATCTAACTTCTTTAGATACAGTTATCTTTTTAAATGGGTTATCACAATCTACTAATTCTTGGGGATTAGTAACACCTTACTTCGAGAAAAACTATAGAGTTATATTGATGGATTTTGTATTGCAAGGTCAATCGGATAAAGAGAGTCCAGTAAGAGATTTTGACACACATGCTGCTGATGTTTTATGTGTTTTAGATGTTTTAGGAATTAAAGAAGTTACAATGATTGGACTTTCCTACGGAAGTTTAGTGGCACAAAACTTTGCCGTAAAATATCCGAGTAGATTAAATAACTGTGTCCTAATGTCAACATTCGCATATAAAACACCCTACTATGAAGCAATCGAGCTTTCATGGAAAAATGCACTCGAATTAGGGGGATATTCGCTCATGTTAGATGTGATGCTTCCTTATGTTTTAAGCGATGCTTATTTTGCAAATCCATTAATACCTATCGATTTTTTTAAACTTTCAAAAGATAGTGGAATTGACAGAGTAGCATTGACTAAATTAATGCAAGCAACAGCGGAAAGAAAAGACTATAGACAAGAATTAACGAAAATAACTACAGATACACTCGTTATTCAAGGAAGATTAGATACCCTTTTCCCTGTGTATTTAGGAGAGGCAGTTGCAAATCAAATAAAAAACAGTAAGTTTACAATTATTGAAAATGCAGGCCACACGCTTAATATTGAAGCTGTGGATACAGTTTCTACAACTATTCTGGATTTCTTAAAATCGAAATAAAAATGAAGACAGCGTTAATTACAGGCAGCACAAGTGGTATAGGATTAGGTATAGCAAAAGAGTTTGCAAAAGCTGGTTATTCGATAGCTTTTAATGGTTTAGAAGTAAATGCCGTTGAAATAGCTGAGAATGTTGGAAAAGAATTTAATGTAAAAACAGCCTTTTTTAGTGCCAACTTAGCAGATGTTGACCAAATTGAAAAAATGATTCAAGATATCGAAAAAGAATTTGGTCGATTAGATGTTTTAGTGAATAATGCAGGGATTCAGTTTGTATCACCAATTGACTCATTTCCAATAGATAAATGGAATGCAATCATTCAACTAAATTTAAACGCAGTTTTTTATACCTCGAAATTCGTATGGAACGGTATGAAAGAAAGAGGTTTTGGCAGAATTATAAACATTGCATCTGCTCATGGATTAGTTGCATCAGCTTATAAATCTGCTTATGTAGCTGCTAAACATGGTGTTGTAGGATTGACAAAAGTATTAGCGCTTGAAGGTGCTCCATTTGGAATTACCGCAAATGCTATTTGTCCTGGATATGTTAAAACACCTTTGGTGGAAAAACAAATTGTTGAACAAGCTAAATCTCACGGAATTACCGAAGATGAAGTTGTTTCTAAAATTATGCTCGAAAAACATGCTGTAAAAGAATTTGTAAGTGTTGAATCACTTGGGAAATTAGCAGTGTTTTTAGCTTCAGAAGATGCGAAATTAATAACAGGTACAGCAATGCCTGTTGATGGTGGCTGGACTGCCCAATAAAAAAATATGGAAAAGAACGTAAAACATGTTGGTTTGGCATTACAAGGTGGAGGGGCGCATGGCGCATTTACCTGGGGTGTTTTAGATCGATTATTGGAAGAAGATACTATTGTCGCTGATGGAATTTGCGGGACTAGCGCTGGAGCAATCAATGCGGTTGTAACAGCTTACGGGCTGCATATTGGAGGTAAGGAAAAAGCAAAAGAATTACTTTCTCAACTTTGGTACAAAATTTCAAACTCGGGAAGTATTTTATTCAAACCCTCCATGATGGATAAATATTTTCCCAAAGGAGATATATATAATACAATGAGTTATATGTTTTTCAATTCAATGTCTCAAATGTTTTCTCCGTATCAATTCAATCCTACAAATAAAAATCCGTTGAGAGAAATCCTTACAGATTTAGTAGATTTTGAAGAGTTGAAAAATTATAATAAGAAAAAATTATTTGTTTGTGCAACGAATGTAAAAACAAATCGTGCTAGGGTTTTCTCAAATAAAGAAATTACTGTGGAAGCAGTACTTGCCTCCGCTTGTTTACCACATCTTTTTCAAGCAATTGAGATTGAAGGCCAACATTATTGGGACGGTGGATATATGGGGAATCCTCCATTATTCCCTTTAATTGAAAACACTTCTGTAACGGATTTATTATTAATCAAAATAAATTCTATTAATATTGATGAATTACCAAAATCAGCTAGAGATATAACTGATAGAATCAATGAAATTTGTTTTAATAGTAGTCTTATCAATGAAATGCATTTGATTCATTATAGAAATGAATTAATAAGAAAGGGTGTGAAATTGGATGATAATCAAGCTTCAAGAGAAATTTTCGTACACTCTATCTCGGCGCATGAAGCACTTGGTCACTTACAATCTTCTAGTAAAATGAATACATCATGGGAGTTTTTACAAGACTTAAAAATGAAAGGAAGACTATATGCTGAACGATGGTTAGAAAATGAATTTCAAGAAGTTGGAGTAAAATCTTCTTTCGATGTTGAAACACACTTTTTCGATAAATACTAAATTTAACTAAAATGTCTAATTCAAAAAAGCCGAAAGCTATTTTTGCTTGGAGTGGTGGAAAAGATTCAGCATATTGCTTAAACAAAGTAATAGAAGAAGCTGAATATGAGATTGTTTATTTATTGACTACATTAAATGCTGAATTTAAACGGATTTCCATGCACGGTGTTCCCGAAGATTTATTAGACGCTCAATCCAATTCAATAGGGATACCACAATTAAAAGTTTGGCTCTACGAAGCTTCGTATGAATCATATGAAAAACAAATGGAAGAAATGTTACTTAAAGCGAAAGCAGAGGGAATTGAACATGTACTGTTTGGAGATATATTTTTAGATGATTTAAGAATCTACAGAGAAAATAACTTAACTAAAATTGGAATGAAAGCAATCTTTCCACTTTGGAAAAAGGATACTTCTGAATTAATTAAGTCTTTTCTTCAAAAAGGATTTAAAACAATTACTTGTTGTGTGAATGATGCGTTTTTAGATGAAACTTGGGTAGGGAAAACTATTGACACTGCTTTTATTACAGATTTACCTATTAATGTTGATCCATGTGGTGAAAATGGAGAATACCATACCTTCTGCTATGATGGACCAATTTTTAAAAAGAAAATTGATGTCGAAATTGGAGAGAAAATATACAGACCATTAGAACTAAAAATAGATGAAACGTTTGGAGGAATTGAATCAGAAAATAAAACAAAAGGATTTTGGTACAGCGAATTACAATTGAAATAAAAAACTGAGATAAATTTTAAGTTAATTTGATTCATAATCTAAAAAATTTACTATCTTTATAGCATATAACTGAACAAAAAAATATAAGCGATGAGTATTTTCGGAATTGTAATGTTTCTTATGATCGGCGGGATGGCCTTCTGGTTACTGTTTTTCTTATTAGGATTTGCAGTCCCTATGTGGATAACTTTAGGGATTTTTTCAAAATTACGTCCTAAAAGAGTATTTGAAGATGATTCAGAAAAGAATTAACTTTATTTCTATATATTAAAAAAGGTTGTTCTATATGAACAACCTTTTTTATGTTTAAAACTTATTTCTTTGATTCTTCTTTTAAGAAAGCTAAATGTTTCTCCATACGTTTCATCATCCATCTTCGCATCAAGTACATTGCAAAGGTGAAAACTGCCAAGACATAATATTGAGCCCATTTTTTATAGCCATCTGTGATTACGAAGTAAGTTATTACTAGAGGTAAAACGATTGATGCGATCAACCAAAATTTCAACATTAATTTATTGTACTTATCCATCTGTTCTTAAATTGTATTAATAATACATTATTTTTTATCAAAATCAATTTTTCCGGTAGGTCTTAAAAAAGTATAGGTTGAAAAATCTTGTTTTGAACGAATTCCTTTCCCAAATAAGACACCCTTTGGATTTTTTACAATTACATCTTTATTTGTAAATATAGAACTATCAGCTTTCTCCCAAGTTAATTCTTCCGTTTCTAATCGTTGTTGTTTTTCATAATTTATTAACTGAACTGAATCTTTCACGTAGAATACTCCTGTACTCACATTCATCTCCCCATATAATGCAGTTAATGTAGAAACGATTATGCCTTTATTTGAAAAAAAATCAACTTTCAAACCGTCTTTGAACTTTGTTACTGCAACTGGCTTCGTATAGGTTTCTGCAATTTTAGCATACAATTGAAATTTTGCATACCCAGAATCTGTTTGAACAATTTTCAAGTTCTCTGTAACATCATCAGGCGCATCTGATTTGAATGATATTTTTTTTATTTCCTCTAAATCATTCACACAAGAAGATAGAATCCCTAAGGAAATTAAATAAATTAACTTCAAAAATGATCGTTTATTTGTAAATAGGAGGACCATCTCTTTAATCAATCAAGTTTTCTTTTGATGAACCAACGTTCAAAATTAGCTGGAGCAAAAATTACTCCTACATTAATTCCATAATATTCTTCACTTAAATTAGTTGAATTTACATCACCTCTTACTCCATAAGAAAAGCCTAAATTAATTGATGATAATGATTTTTGAATTTTTAAAGGCAACCCAAATCCAATTGTAACACCTTTATCTAAAATGCTCGTTCCGTTTAGACGAATCGGTAAAGTATATTGATAACAACCAACCCTGTAACGTATCGTTTCGAAGAAAGTAGACGTTCCTGCCTGTTCTAAAAATGATTTTTCAGGGATATACTGAACACCAAATGTAAACTTGTAGGTACTTGAATAACTAGGACTGGTTATTTTGTCAGAAAAAGTAGATTTATAATCACTCCAACTTGTACTATTGTAAGAAGTGTGAAAACTAATCTCAGAATGTCTAATTTTAGATTCCTTTTTTGAATCATTAAATTTAAAAGTATAATTCGCTCCGATTGTAGTCGAGGTAGGTAACGAAACATTTCCCGTAACAAAATCCGTAGAATCTAACTTACGATATGACAAAACATTATCAACAAATTTAGAACTAAAAAAATCTGTTTTTTGATTGGTTGTAAAATTTTGATTCGGCTCAACAACAGCAGAAATTAGACACGTTTGTCGATCACTGATTGTATATTTATAATACATACCAAGTTCGTAATGAAATGAATTAATTTTCATTGTTTTTTGATCAATTCCTCCTTCAGAAGTACCAAAAACACTTTTTCTCTCATTGATTAAAGTTCCAAAAACATAACCAGCATTTCCTCCTATTGTTAATTGATGTTTTGTAATTTTTAATACGTTGGAAGAAAAACCTATAAAAACTTCATTAGTGCTACCTGATCCTAAATACGAATGTTTGATTGAATCCGTGCCTAACATTTCTCTTGTAGTTATTTCATACCCTCTTCGTGAATACGGTTTTAATCCAAAGGCAAATCCAAAATGCTTTGCAAAGGCAAATCCCATTGCTAAATGATTTAACAATACATACTTAGTGAAACCATTAGAAGAATTTTCCTTGTAATTCGAGATACGAGAGGATAATCCTATCGAAAACAAGGGCTGTCCTTTTGCAATTGTATTGTATGAAGCAGGGTTAAAATAATTTAAAGAAGTTGAATCGAAATAAGTAATCGTTGAATTACCTAAACCTACGAAAGTAGCATTGTCTAAACCATCTCGTTCTCCAATACCATAAAAACTGTAAGGGGAAGTTGAAGTGTTTTGTCCGAAGGTGAAATTAAAGCTAAAAGCAACCAATAAAACGATACTATAAAGAACACTAAAATGTAATAATCTATTTTGCATTGAACATATATATTTGATACAAACCTTTAAGAGTCAAATTTTCATCTACAAAGGTGTTGTTTTTTAAAGAAAAATCAAAGTAAACTGCATCTCCACCTGTCATAAAAATTGTTAAGCCTGGATATTGTTGAGAATAAAAATGAATAAATTGATTTATTTCTGACTGAATCCCGTTCATCACTCCTGATTTCATTGAATGTATAGTAGAGCTTCCAATCAATTCAGTTTTTGATTTATCTAAAATTAATGGGAGATTTCCTGTATAATCATTCATCGATTTAAAACGAAGTTCTATCCCTGGAGAAATTGAACCTCCTAGATAATTTCCATTTGAATCAATAAAATCAAATTTAACACACGTTCCAACATCAATGATCAGTGAATTAGTTTTATTGGACATTGAAAAACCAGCTACAACATTGCAAAGTCGATCCAGGCCTAATGTGTTTGGACTTTCATATTTAATCTGTATAGGCAGTTTCATCAGTCTATGAAAAAGAAATGTATGTTTATTCAGTGATACTATTTCGTTTGTTCTATTTTCAGATACTACGGATGATACAAAAATAGCTGGCTCTACCTCCAAATTAAAATAATCAGACAGTAAATCTAACTCATTATAACTAAACCGAACTACATTCATCAAATTTCCATTGAGAAATCGACCTACTTTTATCAAAGTATTACCTGCATCAACTATAAAAACTATCTGATTTTGATTCATATAGCAAAGATAACATAAGAAATTTGATAAAAAACACAATAAAAACTTTGATAAACAAATAAAGTTACTAACTTTGCCAACACAAATAAGGATGGTGCCTTAGCTCAGTCGGTAGAGCAATAGACTGAAAATCTATGTGTCCCTGGTTCGATTCCTGGAGGCACCACAAGGGAAGCAATAGCTTCCCTTTTTTTTTTTGCGCCCAAAAATCAGGTATTTAAGAAGCCTCAAGACTTTAGCCTAATCGTTAAGCAATAACAAAAAGCAATAAACAGCGAATTCAAAACGATTAGAGAAAGTAATCCAAAGCAAACAAGCAATATTAAAGCATTTGTGTAAATTAGCTCGACAAAATCCGCCTATTTCATTTATACTTCTTCAAAAATGTGTTTAATATAATTTAGAAAGTTGTAAGTTGTGATTTTGATATATAACAAAAAAGGAATTCATTTCTGAATTCCTTTTAATCACTGTGGCTTTTGCCTTTGTAGCGGGGGCCGGACTCGAACCTGCGACCTTCGGGTTATGAGCCCGACGAGCTACCAACTGCTCCACCCCACACTCTATTCAATTTTAGTAATTAATTACCTAGACTGCGATGCAAAGATACATATTTTTAATTGTAATATCAAAGCAAATTGAAAAAAAAAATAAAAATATTTTAAAATATTCTGTTTTTTTGATGGTAAAAAGAGAAGAATACTTGCTATTTTTACCGCAGAATTAATAGGAAACAAAATAAAATTCATGAAAAAAATACTCTTTCTATCTGTTGTTGTAGCTCTCTTTATAAGTTGTACCTCTAAAAGCGAAAAACTTGAAAAAAAACCTGTTCATCAGTCGTTTACAAAATTTGAATTAATTGAAAATGATATTGAAAAAAGAATTGCGACTACAGATCTTCATGAGAAATTAACGACTACAAATAGTTTGTTTTACACCAAAGAAGATGGTTCTTCGTATCAAGTGACAGCATATTTAGATAAATCAGAAGCTGTTTTGAAAGTGCAGGAAAAATTTGTAAATGGTACTACAAATGAATATGGAACGACACTTTATTATGTTTTGAATGGTAAAAAATATGCTTCTAAAGAACGTTTCGAAGATCATACAGGCGGTGTTCCACTGTTCATTGAAAGAATATCTTATTACGATACAAATGAAAAAGTAATTCATACTAAAAATAGAAAATCAGCATTTGAGGAAGATATTGACGGAGAAATTTTTGAGAATACCGATACTTATGATTGTTCAATAACATCTGCTATGCAAGCTTTGAATCAAGAAGGGATTTTTGAAACACGCTTTCAAGGTTTTGTATTTAATGGGAGCACAAATTATGTAACAGTTGGTGAATCTGGTGATAATGGGTATATATCTGCTCTATTATTGCAATACGAAGATGAAGTTACACGTAAATTGATAAAAAATCAAAAGAAAATGATCGGTAAAAAACTGGATTTAAACTTTCGTCAAATGACGGATGAAACTGGTTTTGAATTCCAAGTTCTACTATCCTTAGCAATTGCAAAATAAGTTTTAACAATTATAATTATTATTTTAACAATTTTTAATGAAAAGTGTTAGTGTACTTGTTGCGCAAACTATAAAGCAACTATGAATAAACTATTATTAACACTTTTATTTCCCTCATATTTAGTTTTATTTTCCCTAGTTGGTTCTGCCCAAAAAATGGAAATATACGGAACTGTATATGATTCTTCAGGTGTACTTCCTTTGAAAAATTCATTAGCAATGGCTGTTAGAATAAAAGATTCTCTCTTGCTAGGATTTACAAGAACAGACATAAATGGGAAATTTGAGTTTAAAAATCTTCCAATAGATACTTTTTCTTTGATTGTTTCATATCCAAAATGTGACAAAAAAACGTTTTTCATTTTTGGAAGTTCAACGAATACAGAAATTTCTATCTCTTCTATTAAATTATCGAGTCTTTCAAAAGAATTGGACGCTGTTGTAATTTATGCGAATAAAAATCCGATATATTATAAAGGTGATACATTAGTGTATGTTGCTGATTCTTTTAAAGTTACAGAAAATGCAGTTGTTGAGGACTTGTTGAAGAAATTGCCTGGAATAAAAGTTGACAAAGATGGAGCAATCACTTCGCAAGGTAAAACTATCAATCAAGTTTTAGTTGATGGAGATGAATTTTTTGGAAGTGATCCAACAATAGCCACAAAAAATTTAGCGGCTAAGGGGGTTGAATCTGTTAAAGTGTACGAAAAGAAAAGTGAGAAAGCTTCAGATGGTGATGCTGCAACTATTCAAGTATTGGATTTGAGATTAAAAGCCGATGCTAAAAAAGGATATTTTGGTAAAACATCATTAGCGACTGATTTTCGGCACTTTCATGAAGGAGAATTATTGTTGAATAAATTCAATGGAAGTCAGAAGATATCTTTGTATGCTCTGGGTTCTACTACTCCAAGAACAAATGTTAGTCGTGCTGATATGGGTAAATTTGGATTAGACAACGCAAGATCTAAAAACTCAAATGCGGTTGGAGTTCCAAAAACATTTTCTACAGGAATTTATTACAGTGATAAAATCGGCAAACGTAAACAAACGAAAATAGGCTTCAATTATAATTTTAATAACTATCAAATTATTTCTTCAACTGCTAGCCGATCTAAATATGCCTTACCACAAGACACAAGTTATTATTCAGACGATTCCACTCATACGGTTGACTTGAGTGAATCACATCGAATTAATTTCACTTTATTTTCACAACTTGATTCGTTAACCACTTTTGAAATAAGACCAAGATTAAATATAAGCTCGGGTAAACTTGAAAATGCTGATGTATCGAAATATTTGAACGAAAACGAAGCATTGTCAAGAACAAATCTAATTAACAACAAAACAATTTCGACAGGAATATCACTAGATAATGATGCAACATTGCTTCATAAATTTATGAAGCCGAGAAGACAATTAAATTTAAATTATAATTTGTCGACAACACAAGGAAATTCTACTGGCTCATTAAATTCATTCAATAAGTACAGTTTGTTAAGTAGTGAAAATGATTCTTTGGATCAAAAAAATGTGACACTATCAAATGAGCAGACTCATATTGGTACAGCCACTTATACTGAACCTATCACTAAAAAATTCAAAGTTGAAATAGAATATTTATATGAATATGGAGTGTCTTCTCAAGATAAAGAAACTAAAAATGGTGTAAATGGAGTGTATTCTATTATTAATTATGGTTTGACTAATAATTTTAAAAATTTAAGGCAGCAACATCGATTAGGGTCTTCTTTAATTTATGAATCAAGAAATCAGACAATTACTGGAGGAATTAGAATTAGGAACATAGCCATTGATAATCAAAACATTACAACATCTACTACAATTAATCAAAACATATCAAATTATTTACCCAAATTTAATTATTCGTTTAAACCGAGTCAAAGCAAACGTTTTTCGTTTAATTACATTACGAAATCCGCTCAACCCTCTGTCAGTGATTTACAGCAAGTTCAAAACAATTCAAATCCGAATAGAATAGTTGTTGGAAATCCTAATTTAAAACCAAATTATGAGCATTCATTCAAAGTGAATTTTAATACTTGGCAAGCACTTTCAGGAAGGTATTTTTGGACAGGTTTCTCTACTTCTCTTGTAAATAATGCATTTGCGAATTCTATAAATTATGATGCCTATGGAAGATCTATATCACAAACGGTAAATGTAGATGGTAACATTTCAACAGATTTTAGTGCAAGTGCAGGCATCCCTTTTTTCAATAAGCATTTAGAGATATCTCCAACAATTCGAGCAGGGCTTGATAAATATTCAAATTTAATAAGTTACAATCAAAACACAACGAGAGCTGCGTCTTTAACAAGTGAACTTGAATTTGAAGTGAAATATGATTCTATAGAACTTACTTTTGGAGGAGAATACACCTATACAAATGTACAAAACTCGATAAGTTCAATTGCAGCGAATCCCTTTTCTAGACAAGTATACTCTACTAGTGTGACGTGGATATTGCCTTTGAAATTTAAAATTATTTCTGACGCAACGTATACAATCAATAGTCAGCGATCAAATGGATACAACATCAATTATTTTGTTTGGAACGCAAGTATCAATAAAACATTTACAAAAACGGATAATTTGATCTTAAGCCTATATGGGTATGATATTTTTAACCAAAACATTTCTGCATTGAGAGAAGTTGTAGGAAATATAACGACTGATAATCGAACAAAAATTATATCGCGGTACTTTTTATTGAAGCTCGTATACAAGTTCAACAATAATAAAACCAAAGAAGAAGATGCTAAAATGAGTTGGCACTAATTAAACTATTATTTTATGAAAATATATAATTTACTGTTATTACTTCTTATAAATTCTGCAATTTTCGGACAGATCAATGCGGGTAAAATTATTTTTGAAAGAAGAACAAATCTTGAAAAGAAATTTACTGAAGGTCGGATAAAGCAAATGATTGGAGATGCTAACAAAATTAGAACTGAATTATTTTATTTGTACTTTAATGATACTGCTTCTATTTTTAAACCTATACTTTCGGATCAAGTGGATCCGTTGAATTATACGACGAATAAAAACACCATTTTTCAAAACTTTAAATCCAATCAAAAGCTTTCTGTTTTAAGTGTTTTAGGACAATCCATTTATGTTAAAGACACAAATTATCACAGAGAATGGAAGATCACTGAAAGTACTCGGGAAATTGCTGGATATGAATGTATCAAAGCTGTTTGGGAAAAAGACGACACTACACGATTGTATGCTTGGTTTACAGAAAAAATCATCCCTTCTGTAGGGCCGGAAGGTTTTGACGGATTGCCAGGCGCTATTTTAGGATTAGCTACAGAAGATGGAGGAGTAATCTATTTTGCTAAATCTGTTGAAAAATCTCCCGTCAATGAAGAAGTTTTTATAATTGATTTGCGTAAAAAAGAAATTTATTCAATGGCTGAATTAAAATTAAAGATTGAAAAAGATTTTGGTAATTCACCAAGGGGAAAGAGGTTTTTTTCAGATATATTTCGGTGGTTATAGAGCTCTATTTTTGATGGTGTCGTTTTTAGAAAATCTCATTTTTGAAATTTCTATTTAATAGATATTTAACAGGGAAATAAGATGCTAAGAAACTCAAAGCACTTACGATTCCAATAATAAACAGACCGTCCAATAGATTTAATTTCATAGGAAATACTTCGCCTCCTGAATTTGGCATCAGAAGAAGTTTGCCGTAAATTTGAGAAATACAGATCGAATACCCCAATACAAGTCCAATCGAAATTCCTTTCACAGAGATGATGATTCCTTCGAAAAAGAAGATTTTGAAGACGGTATTTTTGTTTGCCCCGAAACTGATCATTGTTTTAATATTGCTCATTTTCTCAATAAACAACATCGTTAAAGAGGCTACAAGATTAAATGCTGCCAAAATAAAAATAAATACTAAAATGATTATTACAATGATTTTTTCTGATTTACTAGTCTTGTAGATTAGTTCATTTTTCTCGTAGTTTGTTTTGACTTCAAAATCTGTTCCTAAAAATTGCTGAACCGTTTCTTTTACCTCTTCATTGGATCTACCTTCTTTTACATCCACTAAGATGGAAGTAATATCTGAGGTATATTCGACCAATTCTTTTGCTAACGAAATAGGAACAACCACAAATTCGGCATTGACTTCTTTATTAAAATTGATTCTACCAGAAACTTGTACCTTTCTGGTAACGAATGGACTAGAAGAAAAACTTACTCTAGCATCTCTTTTTGGAACATAAAACAAAAGTGATTGATAGCCATTTTGAGGAATATACCCCCCTAAATTATCCAACAAAGTAGCCCCAATTAATGCTACATCTCTACCGTTTTCGTTGAGAGTCGGAAAGCCATCTACAAGATGATCGGGCAATTTACTCATCGTTAAAAAAGAAGGTTCAACACCAATCATTTTAGCGTTTACCCATTTTTGCTCATTCTTTAAAACAACAACTTCTTCAATTGAACGAGAAACATTTTGAATGCCCGAAAGTTTTTTTAACTTTTTAAAATCAATTTGATTTTCATTAAATGTTTTCCCTTTAGAAGATCGAATGACAATATCAGAATCAAATTCAGAGTACAGTTTTTCGACCATTGATTCTATTCCATTAAATGCTGAAAGAAGAATCACAAGTGCTGCTGTAGTTATCGAAATTCCTACCACAGAAATTCGAGTTATCAAATTAATAACATTTTTCTTCTTTTTAGAAGAAAGGTAACGTCTGGCTATGAAGAAGGAAATATTGATAGTCTAGCTTTTTTTCAAAAGAACATCAATTTGACTAGCATAATCTAATGAATCATCAATAAAAAATAGAAGTTCAGGAATTTTACGCATATTTTTAAGACGCTTACCAACTTCTCCTCTAATTTTTTTGACGTTTTCTCTGATGCATACAAGTACTTCTTCTTTTTCCGGTCCAGCAAAAATACTTACGTAACATCTTGCTAAAGACAAGTCAGCAGTAACACGAACCACAGTAACACTTACCATTGCACCAAGACATACTTCTCGGGCATTTCTTTGAAAAAAAACAGAAAGTTCTTCTAATATTACTCCTTCTATTCTACTTTGTCTAATTGAACTCATAGTACAAAAGTAAAGAATTGTTCTCAATGGTTTAAAAAAAGGCAAACAAAAACTTATCTTTGTCAAATTATGAAAGATATTTTAGAGATTCATAGGTATTCTTTTACCTACAAAAAGACAGCTATTTTAGTAATTGTATTCAATATTTTGTTTACGATTTTTAATTTGATTTCTTTAATGATGTTCATTCCTTTTTTGACAATCATTTTTATTGATAAAACAACAAACTTTGCAGATTTAGTTCGCCCTATTTACAATGGTGGTTTACTTGATTTTTTCATTTATGTGAAAGATTACGGTAATTACTTCATGCACAGTTTAATTGCTGATGATCCCAAAAAAGCTTTGTTTTTTATCTGTACTACTATCCTTATTACTTTTTTTCTGAAAAATGTTTTTCGATATGGTGCCGTTTGGAATCAATCACAAATGAGAATGGCTGTTGTAAGAGATATTCGTAATAAACTCTTTGAAAAAGCTTTAAATCTTCCACTTTCTTTTTATTCGGAAGAAAGAAAAGGCGATATAATGGCAAGAATGAGTGTAGATGTTAACGATATAGAAATTGCCGTAGTAAGTGTTCTTGAATTAATTTATAGAGAGCCAATTTCAATCATTATTCATATTTGGGCATTGGTATTTTTAAGCCCTCAATTAACGTTGATTTCTTTTATTCTCTTACCAATTTCTGCTTTCATTATTTCTAGAATTGGGAAAAGTTTGAAGCGTACAGCAAAAGAAGGACAGCATCAAATGGGTGTGTTAAATTCTACGATTGAAGAAGGCTTAGGTGCAATTCGAATAATCAAAGGATTTAATGCTGTTCCTCAGGTACTTAATTCTTTCATGGAAATCAATTTAAAGCACCAAAAATTAATAACAAAAGCATTTAGAAAAAAAGACCTTTCTTCTCCACTAAATGAAACATTGGGAGCATTTGTGTTGGTGTGTATTGTGTGGTTTGGAGGAAGTATGATTTTAGATGTTGAAAAAGACGCATTGCTTACTGGAGAGAAATTCATCGCTTTCATCGTTATTTTCTCTCAACTTTTAAGACCCATTCAAGGAGTTGCAACTTCTATTGGATTTTTAAACAAAACTAAAGCATCTCAAGATAGAATTAATGAGATATTAAATAGCGATGAAAAAATCATTGAAGTTGAAAACCCAATAGCATTAAAAGAATTAAAATCAGGAATTAAATTCAAAAATGTATCCTTTAAATACAAGGATGAATATGTTTTGAAAAATATTGATTTTACTATTCCTAAAGGTAAAACATACGCTTTGGTTGGTGAGTCAGGTAGTGGGAAATCAACTATTTCCGACCTTCTACCTCGTTTTTATGATGTTTCGGAAGGGTATGTTTTTTACGATTCTATTAATATAAAAGATGCTTCAATTAAAGACTTAAGAAGTCACATTGGTATTGTTTCACAAGAATCTATTTTATTCAATGATACAGCTAGAAACAATATTTTGTTTGGAACGGAAAACGCTACAGATGAGCAAGTTATAGAAGCTGCTAAAATTGCAAATGCGCATGAATTCATTATGAATTTAGAAAATGGGTACGACACAAACATTGGTGAGCGAGGAAATAAATTATCGGGCGGACAAAAACAACGCATGAGTATTGCACGTGCAGTTTTGAAGAATCCGTCTATCATGATTTTAGACGAAGCAACTTCAGCGTTGGATACTGAATCTGAAAAATTGGTTCAAGATGCCTTAGAGAAATTAATGAAAGACCGTACCTCTTTGGTGATTGCCCATAGATTAAGTACAATCAAAAATGCAGATCAAATTATTGTTTTATCGAAAGGAGAGATCAAAGAAATGGGTACACATCAAGAACTTTTTGATAAAAAGGGACTTTATTTTAATTTATGTTCCCTTCAAGGACTTACTAATAAAGTAAGCTAATTGTTTTATCTCACTAGATTAATATGTCCGATTATTTTCTGGATGGCGTTAGAACTATAATCAGTATACAGTATTTCCCACGTATAAGTTCCTACTTGACAATTGACTCCGTTGTAAGTACCGTCCCAGCCAATTTCGAAGTCATCTGAAGTGAAAATAAGTCTCCCCCATCTGTTATAAATATCTAAATGGAAGTTTTTAATGTTTCCTCCTACAGCTTTAAATATAGGATTGTATCTACTCTCAGGTGTAAAAGTATTCGGAACATAAATTAATCCATCGTATATCAATTTGACTTTGTCATCAGCGCTACATCCATTTTCATTGGTATAGTAAATTGTATAAGTAGTATTTTTATTGGGTGTTGCAATTGGATTTGGGCATTCAGAACAACTCAAATATTCTTGTGGTGACCATAAATAAGAGCCTATTGAATCGTTTGACACATTTAATTGCACCTCATCACCTAAAAAAGCATACACTGTCGGAATCGCTCTAATTGTTGCTTTTGGGAAAAAGCTAACGAGCATCTCTGCTGTGTCGAGACAATTGAAAGCATCTGAACCGATTACAGTATACGTATCCTCTTTTAAAGGGTAAATTAATAAATTTGTTTTAGTTGAGTCAATAAATAGTGAATTGAGAAACCAATTATAGTTAACAGCACCTGTAGCAGACAGAAGCACGCTTTGATTTAAACAAATTATTGTATCTGTTGTTTTAATGATTGGATGTAATACATCTATAAAAACACTGTCATTTGTGATTCCACAGGCATTTTTAAATTCACAATAATATGTAGTGTCATTTTTAGGATTCACTGTAACAGTAGTACCAACCAAGGTATTTATTGAAACGTCTGGTGTCCAACGATATTTTTCTGCTCCATCAGCTACAACAGTTAACGAATTATAGTAACACATTAATAATGAGTCTATTAATATCGGTATTGGTGCAGTATAAAATACGGTAACTTTAGTTGAATCAAGTAATAAACAGCCTTCAATAGTTTCAATTTTCACTGAATAAGTTGTTGTTTGTTCGGAAGTTGCTAAAGGATTTTCTAAAGTTGGGTCATTTAAATAGGTTATGGGGGACCATAAATAAATACTTCCGCCAGTTGCAATTAATGAGGCGCTTCCTCCAATACAAATAGAGGTATCTTTTGAAATTGTACTTACCAAATCAAAAACACCAAGTGTAAAATTAAAATCTGCCATACCGCATTCGTCTGAAATCTTAACAGTGAAATTGGTTGTGGCATCAATAATAGCGATTGGTTTCCTACTTGTGTTACTATCTATAGAGATTGCTGGTGTCCAAAGATAATTTGTGCCACCAAAAGCTTCTAACTGAAATGAGTTGTTAGGACAAATAGTTGTTGGCATGGATGCGATTCCACCTTGAAATTTATTTATAGTAATATTAAAAAATGTAGAGTCTTTACTATAACACATTGCTGTATCAGAAAAAACAACTTTTATAGTATATGCACCTGGCAATTGGTAACTATGTGTTGGATTTGGAACTGTTGAAAACGAATTATCTCCAAAATCCCATATATATTTAGTACCTACTGCGCTTGCATTTGAAAAGGTGGTAAGATTTTGAATACAGACGGTAGAATCTGTAATTAATGGAATAGGTGGTTTGGTATGTACATTAATTTTTGTAGAGTCCAATACAACACAACCGTCAGATGTTGTAATTTGAGCTATATATGTTGTTGTCTGTATAGGAGAAATACAGGTAGGGTTTTGGGAAAGTGGATTCGTCAGAAATGTTGTAGGAGACCAACTATAACTCACTCCTCCAGTTGCAAAAACAGGAGTGTTTTGTCCTTCGCAGATTAAAGTATCATTAGAGATTCTTGTATTCACTGAGTAGACAGGCAGATTAACAAGGAAAGAATCTATTCCACAAACATCAGATATAATTACCTTAAATTGAGTTGTAGTATCTACTGTTGCGGTAGGTGAAGCGCTCGTCGGATTATCCAAAACATTCACTGGAGTCCATTTATAGTTAAAACCACCAGATGCATTTAATTGGAAGGGAGTATTGGCGCAAATAGTTGATAAAGGCGCAACATAATTTGGAGAAAAATCGGCTAATCTAACCTTGAACAAAGTTGAATCTTTGAAAAAGCAAAGAACAGTGTCTTGAAACGTTAATTTAATTGTATAGGAGCCTGGTTGAGTATACGTGTGTGTAGGGTTAACTTGGCGAGAAGTGTAACCGTCACCAAAATCCCAAAAGAAAGAATTTCCATTTGAAACACTGTTTCTGAAAACAATTTTATTCGGAAGACACACAACTGAATCCGTTGTTCCAATTATTGCTGCGTCGTTATTTAACGCAAATTTAAAACCAGCTAAATTACAATTACTACTTCGGTTTTGAGAAGAATAAACACCTGGAGTTGTTGTAAATCCATTGGGATTTCCTCCACAAGCTGCACAAACCGCATGATATACACTACCTGATTTATCAAAACGACTTGTTCCACCGTCAACATGGTTTGAACTTCCATTTACGCCCCCCATAAAAGTTCCGTATTTTAATAAAGTAGCATCATGACCGAGTACTGCTAAATAAAAATTGGAACCACTCGTTGTTTTTTGAAAAGCATCATTTGTAGTCGGAAATCCTTTTGTGGTACTAAAATGTGCTTGGGCACTAGCTTGAACATTTATTGAACCGCCCCAGCCTGCTATATATATATCATTACAATTAGAAACTAAAAATGCAGTTGGCGATATTTCTGGATTTCCAGTCCCTGCACCAATCATAGTTGTCCATTTAATAGACGTTAAATTTTGGTCGTATTTCCGAACAAATTGACCTGAATTAGCATTTCCATATTTTCCAGAAGTGATTGGCCAATTACTTTCTGTTTGCCCAAATACAAACACATCATTGTTTAAATCAATTTGAACGAAATAGGCTTGATCATATTCTCCTAAACCCATGTAAGTTCCTCCAATTGTTGTTCCTGAATTTTCGTTCAAACGAAGTAAATATCCATCTGAACTTCCTCCATTAAATGTTAAATCTTCACCTATAGGGAACACTAAATTAGATGAATTTGTACCTCCAGCAATATAAATTTCTCCAGCCGATGATTTTTGAATTGAATTACCCGTTTCTAGCCCATTTCCCCCAAAATAGGTGGACCATTCCATGGAAGTTAAAGAAGAATTTAATTTAAAAATAACAGCATCTTGCGTACCACTTAAATTATTTTGAGCTGCGTTTATAGTTGGGAAATCCGTTGATTGAGTAGTGCTAGATACGTAAATAAATCCGTTTTCCCCATTGATTATTTCTCCTCTAAATGGATCTCCAAAATTGTAGTTTAATGCTCCAGTATTTATTCCGTCTGAACCAGATCCTCCAACATATGTTGATCCCAACATTTGAGAACCATTTGCGCTTAACTTCGAAACAAAAATATCAGACCCTGAGTAATACAATCCATTTTCTAGAATATCAGGACCCCTATTATAAGATTCATCAAAAGCACCAGATGTCACTGGAAAATTTTGAGAGGAAGTAACTCCCATTATATACAATTCATCAGCATCTCCAGAGACTAAACTATGGGGTGCTTCATTTGAACTACCTCCTATATAGGTAGCGTAAATTAATGCAGTTCCTGTGGTATTGAACTTTGAAATAGCAATATCAAAACCAAAGTGGATTGATCCCGGTGCTGATGAATAATTCTCACCGCCATTTATCTTAGTATTAAATGCTCCTGTAGTTGCCGGATATACTCCTCCATCATTGAAGACAATCCCCCCAGCGCAAAGGTTTCCTTGACTATCAGGTGTAGCTGTCATGCCCCAATTATCAGCAGTTGATCCAGAAAAAGTAGAGAACGTTAAACTAGGATCAATGACTAAAACAGAAGTAGTATCAAAACCTTGAGGAAAAACAAATGAAATGGTGTCATTTATTAATTCAAATTTAACATTTACCTCCTTTTTTTCTCCATCGATGATATTCCAGGCTATAGGAGATTCTTCAATTATCTCACCAAAGTCATTTTGAATTCGAAGGTTTCCTTTTTCATCTATACTAATTGAATTGGCTCCTGTTACAACATATTGAATTTGATTGATTGGTGTATTTGCTTGTACTACAAAAGAATATTTTAAATTATCAGATTCACCGTTAACTACTAAATCAATTTTCGGGTAGAAGTTTTTTAATTGAACAGAATGGTAACTTTTTAAATTTGATTTCCATTTTGATTGATCGTTACCAATAAAATAATTTCGATAATGGCTCGAGGCATTTTGTTCTACAACTTCACCACTCCAAGAAGAAGTGAAAAATTTTGAACGAATTATTTGAGAATGAATAATTTTTGATTCGAGAATTGTTTCTGCTTTTATTTTTTCTTTCGACTCATCCTCGTGACCCTGGTGATGTTTGTGAGACATCTGTGACTTAAAATCATTCAAAGCGAAGGTAAATCCGTCTTTTTCAAGATACATTTCACCATTGTTTAATTCAATTTTATAAAGAATTGTTTCGTGCCATTGACCTCTATTTGGGTGTATCCATACGCCATCAACCTGTCCAAAAGCTGAACTTAAAATTATATTAAAAACAAGTGTAAGAAATTTTCTCATCTTGTTAGAAAAGTGAAGTTTTGAATGAATAATATGGTTTGATTTTCAGTTTTCAATGTATCTAGTCGAACGTTATTAGACCAAATATAAACATTAAATTGTTAAAAACAAATCTCATTTTCTGATTTAATCCGAGATGTTAGGTCTACCTGTTTTTCTCCTCAATCCAGCGCGACATAAATTTTGTGCTAGCCATCGAATGATGCATCAACATACTTCCTGTAAAATTGTTTAAACGGTGTTGTACTAAATTTTCTTTAACAGATGAAATATGGGTTAAAAATGGAATTTGATACTGGTCTTTTGAGTAAATAAAATTGATAATTTGAATTCCGTTTTTTTGAGATTTCTCCCAAAGTGTTTGATTGGTATACAATTCAATTGAAGCTTTGGCACTATCTTTAGAAGAATTAGCAATCAGTCCGTTCCATTCAAAATCTCCGTGCATTGATTCGGCACCGATAGATGTGGTTACTGTCGGTGTTCCACATTGCATTGCTTCTACTAGTTTTCCTTTAATTCCAGCACCAAATCGCAAGGGCACAATAGAAACTCGCGCTTTTGAAACGACTTCTTGCGCAGAAATTGCTCTCCCTTTGCATAGGAACCCTTGTTTCGGATTATTTAATTCTTGCACTTTTTGAGAAGGATATGCCCCATAAATATGAAGTTCAACTTCAGGTAATTCTATTCGAATCAAGGGCCAAATTTCTTCTTTTAAATAAAGAACCGCATCCCAATTAGGTGCATGTAAAAAATTACCAATGAAGATGAAATTAGTGCGTTCTTCAAATTTCTTCCACTTAGCTGTAACAGACTCATTAATAACAGGTAACATAAAAGGAAGATAGAATAACAATGAAGTATCTACTTTGAAATAAGTAGTTAAAAGCTCTATTTCATAGTTGGAAATCATCAATGTACTATCACAACGATAGATACTAGCTATTTCACGCTTTGCAATATCACTTTGTAAATCAGATAATTGAAAATCTCTATTTTCTTTCAGGGCTAATTGACGAGCGGCTCTTAGACAATGTAAATCTTCTGTATCGAGCAATCTAATGGCAGTTGGACATTCTTTTGCAACTCTCCATCCAAATTGTTCTTCAACCATAAACCGATCAAATAGAACAATCGAAGGATTCAATGTTCTTACAAATTCATCAAAACTAGCATTATTAAGTTCGATGGAAACTTTTTCAATTCCCAATTCTCGTACATCAAGCATAAATTCACTATCAGAAGCTGTACTTGCAAAAGTAATTTTTGCTCCTTCAGAGAGAAACGCTTCAATTAATTGGATCATTCTTCCTCCAGCAGCTGAAGAATTAGGTTCGGGCCAAACGAAGCCTATAATTAAGATTCTTTTCATTTCACAACTAATACCGTTCCTGTCTCTATATGTTCTTTAAAATTGAGGAGTTCTTTAAAATTGATTCTCCAACAATAAACCCCTTATGTAACTATTTCTATGCCAGATCCATACATCCCGTCCCATCCAACACGAGCATCATGTGATTCAAATAAGACATTTCCCCAACGATCAAACACTAAAAATGAATAGCTATAAGGGTCAATTCCTGAAGTGAAAACGGGGAGGAAATAGGGCTTCTTTTTATCTCCATTTGGAGTAAAAGTATTGGGAATAAAATAAACTAACAATTTTGCTAAACTATCCTCATTTGGACATTTTCCGGAACTCTCAATTTTATAAGGCTCTGATCGAAAGTCGCATGAATTTTCTATTGTCCATTTTAAAATTGTTGTTCCTTGTATTAAATCTGAAATCCCTGAAGTATACTCTGTTGAATCATGAAGTAAACCATAACCGCTGATGATCGACCAATGTCCTTTTCCAGAGAATGGTTTATTTCCAGATAAAATTGTCTCTGACTCGCATAGAAATTGATCCTTCCCAACTTTAGGTTTGGTTGGAGTAGTGTCTACAACAATTTGAACATCTGCATAATTTGTATCGCAAGCATTAGAAATGATCCATCTTAGTATAGTTAATCCAACGGATAAATTAGATACAGTTGTTGTTGAATCTAAGGTGTTTAAAATGGTTCCTATACCACTTTTCAACGACCAAATTCCAGTCCCGACAAGTGCTTTGTTTCCTTTTATAACAGCGGTTTTAGAACATATTGATGGGCTTGTTTCAGTTTTAGGAATGGTTGGTTGGAGCATTCGGGTTAGTATCATTCTGCTAGAGTCGGCGCGACATGTATTTGAAATTTTCCATTGAAAGATAGATTCTCCTAATCCTAATCCAGTTACGAATGAGGTTTCTAAAAGTGGATTTGATATAGTTCCAGCTCCACTAATTAAAGACCAAACGCCTACACCTACAACTACTTCATTTACAATAAGTTGAGATTCTGTTCCGCAGATAACATCATTAACACCTGCCGCTGGAATAGTTGGATTAACTTCCACAAGAATGAATAAAGTATCCGAAGTAACTACACATTGATTTGTAATTGTCCATATAAATTTATTCATTCCATTCGATAAATTTGAGACTGAAATAGTTGGATTTAAAGTGTTGGAGAGTATTCCTGCACCACTAAAAGCTGACCAATATCCCGTTCCTAGAAAGGGTTCATTTGCAGTGAAATTTGTGGTAGAACTAAACAATGTTTGACTTATTCCTACTTGAGACGTTATTTGACCGTTGGATATTTTTAGGGTATCTACAACATAATCGCACCCAAGTTGTGCAGTCCATAAAAAAATGTTTAACCCTTCTCCTAAATTTGTAATCGTTGTTGTCGGAGAAATTGAATCTGTAATAGTTCCACTTCCGCTAATTAACTTCCAGAACTTATCTCCTAATAATGAAGATGTTGCACTCATTGAAGTTGCATTATTACAAAGCACTTGGTCTGGACCAGCATCTACAGAGATTGCCGAAACTTGAAGGTCTATTGCAGCTAATGGATATAGAACTTCACAGTTGTTTTGATCAATTAACTTAATAGATGGTGCGTAAATACTGTTGGAATAGGAATGATTAAAGAGGGTTGAATTATTGATTATTGCACCATCTCCTAAATTCCATACTGAAGAAGCGACTGTTACCAAATTTGTTGCTAAAAATTCATAGGTATGGTCGCAAACATTTCCAATCGCAGTAACATTAAAGTCAGCTTTCGGACCTAAAATTTTTAAATAATTTGTAATAGTTGTATCTGAAGTACACCCAAATTGATCTCGAATAGCTAAACTAGTGGTGTAAATTCCTGGAAAAATATAACTATTTACTGGGTTTTGTAGTGTTGAAGTTAGGAAGTTTCCAAAAATCCAATTCCATGTAGAGATAGAGCCATAAGAAATTGAGTTGTCGTTAAAAGTTTCTAAAACTGGAGGGCAAATGTATTCTCCCAGAACATTTGGTATTGATCCAGAAGCTAGGTAATTAATTTTAGCTTTAGGCATTGAAACTTTGATAGTTTTAGAAATTGAATCTTTACACGTATGAATATCTGATGTTATTAATGTTAAAGTATGTGGAACAAACGTATATGAATTACTTGGAATTTCATTGAAAGAGGAAGAGAAGTTAGTGTCTATCGAATTAAATAGGTTGTCTATTTTCCAATTGTAAGATAAAATACCATCACCTGTAGAATTGTTTACTGCAGTGAAAATTTCTTCATCGCAAACAACACTATCAACCATAAAAATAGCTCGGGGTCTAGCGATTGAAATTGATTTACTTTTAGGAAGTGAAGAGCATCCAAAAGCATCATTAGCTTTTAAAGTCAGCGTATAATTTCCTTCCGAGGAGAACGTGTAATTTGTGGTAGTAGTTAATAAATTTGTTGTTTGGATTGCTCCATTAGGGAAAGTCCATAAGTAACTACTGAGAGGAATGCCTGAACTTTGAGTGGAAGAATTAGAATAGGTATACTGCGTATTGACACATCCTATGGAATCTGATAATGAGATCCCAGCAATTGGACGAGCTAAAACGGTTATATTATTATAAGCGAGTGATTTAATACATCCTGCTGCATTCTTAGCTTTTAACGTAATGTTAAATAACCCAGAATCAGTGTAGGTGCAGGTTATAGAACGATTGAGACACCCTAGAGTATCATTCGTAGTAAAAGCAGCATTTAAAATAGGTGCAACAACAATGTAATCTTGTTTGATTTTTGTGTTAGTTACGCCCTTTGTGGTTACAGTTAACGAAACTTGATAAGTACCTGGCAATATGTGCCTATGAGTAGGAGCACTATTGATAGAAGTTCCATCTCCAAAATCCCATTTTTTTTGAGAGGCAGTTAAGCCCCCATAAGTTGATTGATTTATAAAATTTAAAGGAACTCCTACAAAAATTGCTTGTTGAGAAACAGTAAAATAAGCGCTTGGAGCTTGCGCTTTCAAACTAAATGTGATGAAAAAGAATAATCTAAAATAAAAGAACCTAAGCATTTATATTTTTTCGAAGTAGAGTAACTTTACACAAAGTTATCGAATCAAAACTACATGCCCTAAAATAGTTTGCTCTTTTTGTGTGTTTATATCTGTATATTGGATTTTCCATACATAAACACCATCTTCCACATAGCGATTGTCATTCCCTAAGGTTCCATCCCATCCAATTCCTGCGTCATGTGATTCGAAAATTAAATGTCCCCATCTATCAAATATCAATAATGTATATTCCAAAGGCTCATATCCAGAGATGAATTTTGGGAGGAATGTTGGATTTAATTTATCATTATTATGGGGTGTAAACGCATTAGGAATAAAATAGATAAGTAGATTTTTCAAACTGTCTTCATCTGGACAAAGTCCCGTATTTATTATTGTTAAGTCTTTAAATGATGAACCACATGAATTAGAAACAGTCCATCTGAAAATAGTTTCTCCTACTCCTAAGCTAACAACTCCAGTAATTGAATCAGTTGGGTCATTAATCGTTGCTTCTCCAGAAACGATGTCCCATTTACCAAAACCTGTAGAAGGACGTCTCCCATCTAAAAATACATTGTCACCACATCCTTCTTGATTTGGCCCAACATCTGCAGGTATTGCAGGTATTTCTAAAGTAATTTTGACAG
>Ga0105053_10002971_pt1 | contig 26039 bp, 23 predicted proteins | sample BON01_FD_78093 | JGI IMG/M metagenome (GOLD analysis project Ga0105053, IMG submission 78093) | Freshwater microbial communities from Lake Bonney liftoff mats and glacier meltwater in Antarctica - BON-01 | ecosystem: Environmental > Aquatic > Freshwater > Ice > Glacier meltwater | place: Lake...
ACTTCGCCAAGCGTCTCAAGACGCTCAAGGGCCTCACGCCCTACGAAGCCATCTGCAAAACATGGACAAACGAGCCAGAACGATTCAGGATTAATCCGATCCATCAAACTCCGGGACCAAACAGCTACCGCCTACTCTCAGCCCGAATGGAAACCCAATCACGCTAACGGTGTCGCTTACTCCGACTAGGATGCCGGGCCCCGGCGCTCCGAGATCGTACTCGACGAGTTCAACGCCTTCGAGATTCCGCAGGGGAAATCCGACAAGGTCCGCTTTCGGGCCAAGCGTCGGATGCTCACGCCAGCGGGGTATGTTACCCTCAAAAAGCATCTCTTCGACCGGAGTCCATTGGCCGAGGGATCCGGCTCGGTTGTGATAAATTACCAAGCGATCTGGCACACCCCCAGTGGAGGAAAGGCATTCGCCAGTGTCTTGATGGCGACCGGTGACGTTGTGGCGGTTTGTGAAGAGCAGTGACCCGTGAGCGCCCTTGGCCACAAAAGCCGTGCCCGTTGCGAGCACCTGATCCCTAAACTTCATCTCAATGAAAAGAGAAGCTGCCGATGGCCGCGCGATCCTTATCAATGCACCCGCGCCTTCCCGATCTCCAGCCCGTCCCCGCCCGCTGACACCGCGATCACCGACCCGTCCTCGATCTCGCCCGCCAGAAGTTTGCGCGCGATCGGGTCGACCAGGTCCTTCTGGATCACGCGCTTGAGCGGTCGCGCGCCATAGACCGGGTCGTAGCCCTTGTCGGCCAGCCAGGCGGCGGCGCTGTCGTCGAGGGACAGGGTCAGGCGGCGGTCGGCCAACAGCCGCTCGAAGCGGGAAAGCTGTATACGGACAATCCCCGCCATCTGGTCGCGGCCGAGGCGGCGGAACAGGATGATCTCGTCGATGCGGTTGAGGAATTCGGGGCGGAAATGGGCGCGGACCTGGTCCATGACATAGGGGCGCACGCTTTCCACGTCGTCTCCTTCGCCCTGACCCGCCAGAGCCTCTGAGCCCAGGTTGGAGGTCATGATGATGAGGGTGTTCTTGAAGTCGACGACCCTGCCTTGCCCGTCGGTCAGGCGGCCGTCGTCGAGCACCTGAAGCAGGACGTTGAAGACGTCGGGGTGAGCCTTTTCGACCTCGTCGAACAGAATGACCTGATAGGGGCGGCGGCGCACGGCCTCGGTCAGGGCCCCGCCCTCGTCATAGCCGACATAGCCGGGAGGGGCGCCGATCAGGCGGGAGACGCTGTGTTTCTCCATATATTCCGACATGTCCATACGGGTGATGGCGGCCTCGTCGGCGAACAGGAATTCGGCCAGGGCCTTGGTCAGTTCGGTCTTGCCGACGCCGGTGGGGCCGAGAAACAGGAAGGAGCCCAGCGGGCGGTTGGGGTCGTTGAGGCCGGCGCGGGCGCGGCGGACGGCGTCGGAGACGGCCTCGAGCGCCGGACCCTGGCCGACGACGCGGGCGGACAGGGCGTCCTCCATCGACAGCAGTTTCTCGCGCTCGCCCTCCAGCATCTTGTCGACCGGGATGCCGGTCCAGCGCGAGACGACCTGGGCGATCTGTTCGGCGTCGACGACCTCGGGGGTCAGGGGGCCCTGTTTGTCGGCTTCATTGGCCTCGGCGTCGGCCAGTTGTTTCTCGATCTGGGGGATCTGGCCATAGGCGATCTCGGAGGCGCGGCCGAGGTCGCCGGCGCGCTGGACCGCGATCAGTTCGGCGCGCAGCCGGTCGAGGGTTTCGCGCAGCTGGGCCCCCTGGCCGACCTTTTCCTTTTCGGATTTCCAGCGGGCGGTCAGGTCGCCGGACTGGCCGTCGAGGTCGGCGATCTCGCCGTCCAGTTTTTCGAGCCGGGCGACCGAGGCCTTGTCGGTCTCCTTCTTCAGGGCCTCGCGCTCGATCTTGAGCTGGACCAGACGGCGGTCGATCTCGTCCAGCGCCTCGGGCTTGGAATCGACGGCCATACGCACGCGCGAACCGGCCTCGTCGATCAGATCGATGGCCTTGTCGGGCAGGAAACGGTCGGTGATGTAGCGGTGCGACAGGGTGGCGGCGGCGACGATGGCGCTGTCGGAAATGCGGACCCCGTGGTGGACCTCATATTTCTCCTTGATGCCGCGCAGGATCGAGACGGTGTCCTCGACCGAGGGCTCGTCGATGAAGACCGACTGGAAGCGGCGGGCCAGGGCCGCGTCCTTCTCGATATATTTGCGGTACTCATCCAGCGTCGTGGCCCCGACGCAGTGCAGTTCGCCGCGCGCCAAGGCGGGCTTGAGCAGGTTGGAGGCGTCCATGGCCCCGTCGCCCTTGCCGGCGCCGACCAGGGTGTGCATCTCGTCGATGAACAGGATGATGCCGCCCTCGGCGGCGGTGACCTCGGCCAGCACGGCCTTGAGCCGCTCCTCGAACTCGCCGCGATATTTGGCGCCGGCGATCAGGGAGCCCATGTCGAGGGCCATGACGGTCTTGTCGCGCAGGGATTCCGGCACGTCGCCGTTGACGATGCGCAGGGCCAGGCCCTCGACGATGGCGGTCTTGCCGACGCCGGGCTCGCCGATCAGGACGGGGTTGTTCTTGGTGCGGCGGGCGAGGACCTGAATGGTGCGGCGGATCTCTTCGTCGCGGCCGATGACGGGGTCGATCTTGCCGTCGCGGGCGGCCAGGGTCAGGTCGCGGGCATAGCGTTTGAGGGCGTCATAGGCGTCTTCGGCCCCGGCCGAGTCGGCGGTCTTGCCCTTGCGGACCTCGGCGATGGCGGTGTCGAGCGCTTCGGGGGTGGCCCCGACGGATTTCAGCACCTCAGCGGCGACCCCGCCTTCGCGGGCGATGGCGCTGAGCAGGCGTTCGGTGGTGACGAAGGCGTCGCCGGCTTTTTTCGAGGCGGCCTCGGCGGTGGAGAAGACGCGGGCGGTGTCGCCGTCCAGATAGATCTGGCCCGAACCGCCCGAGACCTGGGCGCGTTTCTTGAGGGCGGTTTCGGTGGCGGCTTCGGCCTTGGCGGCGTCGCCCCCGGCGGCGGTGATCAGGTTGCGGGCGAGACCGTCGCGCTCTTCCAGCAGCACCTTGAGCAGGTGTTCGGGGGCGAACTGCTGATGGCGGCGGGCGAGGGCCAGCGACTGGGCCGATTGCACGGCCTGTTTGGCGCGGTCGGAATAGAGGTCGAGGTTCACGTGGGCATCCCCTGTTGGCGGACCCCGCCGACGCGCCCTCTGATGCAAGCAACGCGCCGTGCGGCTGAGGATCAGGTGGGTGTGGCGGACGGGGCACACAAGGGGTGTCGGGGTTGGGTGTCGGGCAGGGTGACGGGGAGGCTGTCGGGGCGGGGCCACGGGGGTTAGGGTCAAGGCTGGAGGACACCCTTGATCCCGCATGCCGTCTGGCCGGTCGACCCCGGCGTCATCATCCCGTTCCTCGTGGCCGTGGCCCTGATCGAGCTGACCCCCGGGCCGAATATGGGCTGGCTGGCGCTGGTCTCGGTGGCGCGGGGGCGGCTGGCCGGGTTCGCGGCGGTGGCGGGGGTGACGGTCGGTCTGACGGTGTGGATGCTGGCCGCTGCCTTCGGCCTGACGGAAGTCTTCGCAGTGTGGCCGCCGCTGTACCATGGCCTGCGCTGGGCCGGGGTGGCGTTTCTGCTGTGGCTGGCCTGGGAGGCCTGGCGCGCGCCGGCGACCGGGGCGGCGGCGGCACCGGATGTGCGGACCCTGAGGGGGCTGTTCCTGCGCGGGATGACCGGCAATCTGCTGAACCCCAAGGCGGCGGTCTTCTATGTCGCCCTGCTGCCCACCTTCATGCGCCCGGGCCACGGGTCCGCCCTGACGCAGGCCCTGACCCTGGGCAGTCTGCATCTGGCGGTGGCGATCGCGATTCATTCGCTGATCGTGCTGGGCGGAGCGGGGGCCAGCGGTGCGGTGCTGGCGCGGGCCCAGGGGCCGGTGCTGCGCGCCATCATGGCCGGCGGGATCGCGGTCGTGGCCCTGTGGCTGGCCTGGGAAACGCGGACCTGAGGCGGCGATGGACAGGGTCCGCGCCAGCGGGCTAGCGTCCGGCCCGAACCCTGTCCGGAGTCTCACCCATGTCCATCCGCCTCACCCGCCGCGCAGCACTGATTTCATCCGTGGCCGGAGCGGCGGCCCTGCCCTCGACCGGCTGGGCACAGCAGGCCGCCAATGACAGCGCCTCGCTGGCGGATCAGGTCGATGCCTATGTGAAACGGGTGATGGCGGCGTTTCCCGACCAGCCGGCGGTATCGGTGGCCCTGGTCAGGGACGGACAGGCGCTGCTGACGCGGGGCTATGGCGTGCGGGCCATCGGCGGGACGGCGGTGGATGAGCACACATTGTTCGCCATCGCCTCCAACACCAAGGCGGTGACCTGTGCAGCCTTGGCCATATTGATCGACGAGGGCAAGGTCCGGTGGGACGCGCCGGTGCGGACCTATCTGCCGGGATTCTCGCTGTCCAAGCCCGAGCTGAACGAGATGGTGACGGTGCGCGATCTGGTCAGCCACCGGATCGGTTTCGGCCTCGGGGCCGGGGACCTGCTGTTCTGGCCCAACAGCGACCGGACCCGGGCCGAGATCATGGCCGCCGTGCCGCATGTGCCGATCGAGGACACGTTCCGCACCTCGTATCACTATTGCAATCTGATGTTCGTGGTGGCGGGCGAGGTGGTGGCGGCGGCCTCGGGCATGGCCTGGGAGGATTTCGTCCAGACGCGGATTCTGGACCGGCTGGGCATGGGCGAGACCCTGCCGCTGATGACGGCGGCGGACCCCGCGAAATCGGCCCTGCCGCACGGACGGATCGGGCCGCCGCTGCGTTATCTGGGCGAGACGCAGACCATTGGCCAGTCGATCCAGGAGGTGTGGAACTGGTCGTCGGCGGGGGCGGCGGGCGGTTTCGTCACCACGCCGGTGGACTGGGCCAAATGGATCGCGGTGCAGCTGGCGCGCGGCGCACTGCCGGACGGGACGCGGCTGTATTCCGAGGCCCGGGCCAATGAGATGTGGCGGCCCAATATCATCATCTCCAGTTCAGCCGGGCCGACCGCCGAACTGCCGGGGCGAGCCATCGCCTCGACCTATGCCACCGGCTGGCAGGTGCAGGACTATCGCGGCGAGCGGATGATCACCCACGGCGGCGGGGCCCCCGGCTATGTCTCGGCCACGGTGCTGATCCCCGGACGCAATACGGGCTTTTCCTATTTCACCAATGCCGAGGAGAGTTTCCTGACCCGCGCGCTGCGCAGCGGTATCACCGACATCGTCATGGGCAAGACGGATTTCGACTGGGTCGCCGACGGGGTGCGGCTGAAGACCGAGGGAGTGGCGAAATCGGTCGCGGCGGCGGCGGAGATCGATGCGAAACGGGCGGCGGGGGCAGCCCCGTCCCTGCCGCTGGCGGCCTATGCCGGAACCTGGCGCGATCCTTGGTACGGCGACATCACCATTCAGGCCCGGGATCTTCAGCTCTGGCTGAGCTTCAGCCGGACGCCGGCGCTACAGGGACCGGTCGAGGCCTATGACGGCGATACCCTGCGGACCCGGTTCACGGACAAGCGCGAGGAGGATGTCTTCATCACCTTCACGCTGGAGAACGGACGGCCCGTGTCAGCGACGATGAAGGCAGTCAGCCCGGACGCGGACTTCAGCTATGACTACCACGACCTGCAGCTGACGAAGGTTTGAGGCGATGATCGAACTCGCATTCGTCCTGGTGCTTGCCGCGGGTCCTCCGCAGGTTCGGGAGGTCCCGCCGCCACCCGCGTGCCGGGGGGCGTTCGAAACCATCGACTGGCAGGCCTGCGCCGACGCCGCCGGTCAGGGCACGCCGGGCTACTCATTCGCGATGATCAACCTAGGCACCCGGGCCTATGTCAACGGCGACTATGCCGCGGCCCTGAGGTTCTACGACAAGGCCACGCCACCGGGCCAGGCCATCTCGTCGGACGTGATCTTCCACACCTTCCGAGCCGACACCTACCAGCACGCCGGTCGTGAAGCCGAGGCCCGCGCCGACGCGCGTCGGGCTTGGCAGATGTTGATCGACGACCCATCGGTGGCGGGCGATCCGCAGGACCGTCTGCCGATCGACGACGAGCTTCGCTTCGCCGTGTTGACGCGCATTCTCCCAATCCTGAAGGCCGGCGACCCGACGAGTTTTGAGCCCGCGCGCGCCATGTTCATCGCCCTGCCCGTCGAAGGCTGGGAGTCGCTGAGCAATCGGGCGGCCGTGCTTGAGCAACTCGGCGAGTACGAAGCGGCGCTCGTCGACAGCAAGCGCGCCCTCGATCTGCAGCCGGACGAGCCGGGTCCGCTCAACAACCACTGCTACACCCTGATCCAGGCCGGGCAGGCAGCGGCAGGCCTGCCCTATTGCGAACGGGCCGTCGCCCTCGCGCCGGACATCGCCCCCATTCGGCATTCCTACGCCTCGGCGCTGGCGGCCTTGGGGCGTTGTGAGGACGCTGGGCGCCAGCTGGCCCAGGCGCGCAGGCTGGAGCCAAGCGGGGCCATCTATCGTGAGCCACTGACCTGCACGCCCAAGTGACGGCCCGTCAGAACAGTCCGCCCGCCCAGGTCCAGGCGGCGATGACCAAGCCCTTGATCATCTGCCAGGCGAGGACGAGGAACAGGGCGTAGCCCGCGGCCCCCAGCCAGCCGAAAATCACCGCCAGACCGTCGCGCTGCATCAGGCCAAAGCCGAACACCGCGATCATGAAGGCAGGGAACATATTGGTGCTCCACAGCGGCAGCATGACGATGACCGCGAGAAGGGTGCAGACCAGGCCGATCGCCAGTTCGGAAACCGGGCTGGTGAGCACCAGAAGCCGCGGCCGCGACAGCCGTTCGACCGTCCGGATCGGCCTTGCGATGCGGGCCGCGCTTTTGCGGTAGCTGACGCGGTCGATCGATCGCTTCAGGGCCCATTGCGGCAACCAGAGCTGATCGGCGCGAAGCACCAGCTGGATCGACAGAAGCAGCAGCGGGATCCCGAGAACGGCCGTCGCGCCCGGCGGCAGGGGCAGGGCGTTGAGCAGGCCGAACACAAGGAGCAGCGCCCCGAAGGCGCGCTCGCCGAACGCATTGACCACCTCACCCAGATAGAGTTTTGTGTCCGGCTTCGCGCCGATATCCTCGAGGACCTGAGAAAAAGGCCTGTCGTCGCTCTGGTAGTCATAGTCCGGCATCGACGGCCTCTTTCGTGGACGGGCGCGGCCCTGCCGGGCCAACGCGACCCTGAACTCGGCGGCCCGCCGGCCGTTGCAAAAGCCGGGTTCCTACGGCGCCGGGCGCGATCGGCTGGCCTCGAGGATGGGCATGGCGGCTTCGGTCGGGATGTAGATGACCTCGCGGCCCGGCTTGCCGGCGGTCTCTTCCAGCATGTGGATGTAGGACCAGCGCAGATAGTTGTCGGGACCGCCTAGGCTTTCGGCCATGATACGGTTGGCCTCATTGGTGCCGCGGGCGCGGGCGACCTCGGCCTGGGCCGTCAGCTGGGCCGAATCGAGCGCGGCCTGGGCCTCCAGCACGCGGATGCGGCGGTCCTGCACGGCCTGTTCATAGGCGGCCTTGCCCTGCATCTGTTTGGCATAGACGTTGTAGGTCGGCAGGCCGATCAGGCCGATGGCGACGACGACGACGGCCGCCACGACCGTACCGATGGTGACACTGACACTGCTCATGATGCGCTCCTGACAAGACGGGGACGGGCCCGCACACCCAGACTCGCCGCGCAGGCGGTCGGGGTCAAGGGCGAGGGCGGGGTTCAGACCCGCGCGCGCGGCCGGGGGTCCAGCAGTATTCCCGAGACGGTGGCTGCCAGCAGGCGTGGAGCCAGCGGGGCGCGCGCGACCTTGCCCAGCAGATGGTCGCGGACCCAGGGCAGGATGCGACCGTGGGCCTGGTAGAAGGGGGTGAAGCCGAGGCTGAGCGCCTGATACAGCCGCACATGCCAGCGGCGGGCACGGGCATAGGCCGGGAGGGCGTCGGACAGGTCGCCATGGCGGCTCAGGGCCTCGGCCAGGCTCCAGGCGTCGAGCAGCCCCATATTGACCCCCTGCCCCAGCTGCGGACTGGTCGAATGGGCGGCATCGCCGATGACTGCCAGCCGGTCGGCGACAGGGTTGGCCAAGGTGTGGTGGCCATAGCGGGCCATGGTCAGCTGGTCAGGATCGGTCAGGGTTTCGAGCAGGCCGGCGGTCTCGGGCCACAGGGCGCGGACCTCGGTCTTCCAGTCGTCGAGGCCGGCGTCGCGCCAGGCCCGGTCGTCGTCGCTGCGCAGGCTCCAGAAAAAAGTCGCGAGACGGTCGGGGCTGCCGGGGCAGGCCCCTACGGGCAGGACGCCGATCATCTTTGAGGCACCGCGATAGACCTGTTGCAGGGCGCGGGGGTCGAAGGGATCGCCGGGCCAGGGGACGGTAGCCCACAGGGCACCCCAGGCCAGAGATCGGGGCGTGGCCCCGAGGGCAGCAGCGATCCGCGATCGTGCCCCCGAAGCGTCGATGACCAGATCGAAGACAGGGGTCGAAACGCCGCGGATATCGGTCAGCCGACCGGCGTCGGCGGCGACCATCTCGCGACCGGTCTCGAACCGGACCCCGGCGGCGAGATAGGCTCGATACAGGACGTCGAACAGGGCGGCGCGATGAACGCCGAGCGCCGGGCGCGGGCGGTTCAGATCGTCGTAGCGGACATCCAGCACGATCCGGCCGCGCCGGGCCTCGCGTCCGAAGATATGGTCGATGGGCTGGGCCATGGCCTCGACCGCAGGGGTCAGGCCGAGGGCGTCGAGGACGGCCAGCCCCGTCGGCTGGAGCATGAAACCGGCCCCGACCGGCCCGGCCTGCTCGAACCGTTCGAAGACGACGACGTCCCGCCCCTGCCGCGCCAGCATCAGGGCGACGGCGAGGCCGGATGGGCCGGCACCAACGACCGCAGCATTCTGGTTGGGCCGCGGTCGTCGGCCCTTCGGGACCTCCCGATCCGACGCGGACTCTGTCTTGAGCGGCCGCGGTCGTCGGCCCTTCGGGACCTCCCGATCCGACGCGGCCGGGGTCAGGCCGGGACCAGTTCGATCAGGTCGAGGTTGGACTCGGCCTGGGGCCAGGGGATGACCAGCCGCCAGCGACGGTCGTCGATCCGTTCCAGCACGGCGACCAGATCACGCTCGGGACGCTGGCCATAGGAGTTGGCGGGAGGCTCGGAGGCGAGGGACAACGAGCCGAGCATGACCATCTGACGGTCGTTCTCGGTGAACAGCAGACCGGCGGGGCGCTGGCTGCCGGTCAGTTTGGAGAATTTCAGCCCGTTCGGTGTGGACTCGATCCGGCAGGCGAACCAGCCATAGACGACATAGCCGAGACCCGCCTCGCCGCCCTGTGAGCCCAGTTTGACGGTGCGGCAGCGATAGTCGCCCGGCGGGGGCGCGACCGGAGCGCGGGCGATGCGGGGCTCGATCAGGTCGCCGAGGCCGGTCAGGTCGCCCGAGCCGGGCTGACGCCGCGCCTGTTGCAGCGCCAGGGACCATGCGGCATCGCGACGGCTGTAGCGGTCCCGGTCCTGGGCGGTGACGATGCCACGCCAGTCACGCAGGGCGACGTCGCCGCCGCCCGCGGGCGGCGGCGGCGGTGGCGGGGTCATGGAGGCGCAGGCGGCCAGACCCAGGCTCGCGAGAACAATCAGGGCCGGGGACCGCAACAGGCGGGACATGGGCGCTCCGGAACAGTGCAGGGGTGCTCCCTTGGGCCAGTCATGCGCCATCGCGTCAAGCCGCCTCGCGTCGCAGGCGGGTCGGCGATCAGTCCTCGGCGGGGGGGGGCTCAACCTTGCGACGCGGGGCGCGGCGCTTGGGCGCAGCGGCCTCGTCCGACGCCTCGACCGCGTCGGGTGCGGCGGCTGTCGGGCGGGTCAGGAAGCCCGGCAGGGCGGACGGGCCGTCGTCGGTGGCCACGCCCGCGTCACGGCGAGGGCGGCGCTCGGGACGTTCAGCCTTGGCGGGGCGTTCGGCCTTGGCGGGACGTTCCGCCTTGGCAGGCCGTTCGGCGCGGACTTCGGCTGTCGCTTCGGCGGGCTCGGACGGCGCGGCCTCGCCCTCGGCGCGGGGCTCACTGCCTTCGCGGTCGAAGCGGGCGTTGCGTTCCAGCTGACGACGCTCCCAGCGTTCGCGGCGGGTCTCGCGGCGGCTGCCGTCGGCATTGAAGCCGCCTTCGCCCTCGGGCTTGGGCTCGCGCGGCTCGCGCGGCTCACGCTCCTGACGCGGCTGGTCGTCGCGGTCACGCCATTCGCGGCGCGGTTGGTCAGTTTGACGGTCGTTCGAGCGGTCGTTCTGGCGCTCTTCGGTTTCGCGCTGGCGGGCTTCGATCTGGGCGACACGGTCGGCCTCGACCTTTTCGGCAGCCATGATGGCGGCGGCCTGGGCCCCGGTTTCGTCCTCGAAATCGATGTCGAAGCCCTGGCCGGCCAGTTCGCGTTGAGCGATTTCGGACACCGGACGCGAGGGCTGGAGCGCACGCAGGACGCGGAAATAGTGTTCGGCGTGCTGTGTATAGTTCTCGGCCAGGACCCGGTCGCCGGCGGCCGAGGCGTCGCGCGCCAGCTGCATATAGCGCTCATAGACAGTCTGAGCATTGCCGCGAACCTTGATGTTCTCGGGGCCTTGCGAGTCCCACGAACGGTTCGGATTGGTGGCGTTGGCGTGGGTATTTCCGCCGCCGCTGCCGGGCTTTCTGTTGCGTCCGCGTTGACGCTTCATGCCCTTGAAATCTCTCATCGGAGGCTACCGTGCTTTGTCTGAGGGACGGTCCGGGCGATGGGCCTCGGGTGCCGTCCGTGGGGTCGTTCCGCTTCGTTCCGGGGCCAATCCCCGCTGACGATGTGATCGGAAATCCGTGTCCCCCCGTGGTCCGCCGGGCCGATCTGGCCAGACCTTCACATGCCCTGAGCGCGCGTGGATGGGCCTGAAGGGGTCCAAGGCGTGCGTTTTGGAGGGGAGACAAGCAAAGACTTAGCGCGGGATGATCGCGTTTCCAAGGGGTTTGTTGGGGCCGTATTCCTCCCCCAGTGGGAGAGGACGGCTACATCTTCGGAATCGGGTTTGTCCTCGGGTCGGGTCCGTTGGTGACCACGCGGTCGCGGTCGGACAGGTCCTTGACGACGATGACGCCCTCGAAGCCCGCCGCCTCGAACAGGGCCTTGACCTGCGAACCCTGGTCCCAGCCGATCTCGACGGCGAAGATGCCGTCGGGGCGGAGGATGCGCATGATCTCGGGGGCCAGTTCGCGATAGGCGACCAGGCCGTCGGGGCCGCCGTCCAGCGCCAGCAGCGGGTCATGCTCGCGCACCTCGGGGTCGAGGCCGGGGATGTCGCCCGAGGGAATATAGGGCGGGTTGGAGACGACCAGATCGAAACTGTGATCGCCGAAACCCGTGGCCCATTCGGTGCGCAGGAAGGTGGCGCGGTTGTCGAGTTCGAGGTTGGTGGCGTTCTCCTTCGCCACGGCCAGGGCTTCGAACGAGATGTCGGTGCCGACGCCGCGCGCCCCGGCGCGTTCGGCCAGGGTGGCCAGCAGGATAGCCCCGGATCCGGTGCCGAGGTCGATCATCTCGAAGGTCTGGTGCGGGGGATAGGCCAGCATGACGACGTCGAGGATGGCTTCGGTGTCGGGGCGGGGGCTGAGCACGTCGGGGGTGACGTTCAGCATGATCTTCCAGAAGCCCTTTTTGCCGAGGATGCGCGAGACGGGCTCGCGGCGCAGGCGGCGCTCGATGAAACCGTCCAGCTGGGCCTGCTGGTCGGCGGTGACGAGGCTATAGGGGTCAGCAAGGATGTCGGTGCGGGTTGCGCCGGTGGCGACCTCAAGCAACAGCCGGGCATCGATGGAGGGGCTGTCGATACGGCCAGCCTTGAGCGTGGCGGTCGCGGTTTTCCAGGCGGTGACGAGGGTCGCGTCGGTCATGTCATCTCCAGGCGGTCGCCGACTCGCATGGGACCGCCAGAGGCTATCGTCGCATACAGGCCGCACCAGCGGTGGCCATACTGGTCGAACAGGGCCGGGACCAGATCGAAATCGCGCTCGGCGGTGTCGGGATCGACATGGGTGGCGGCGCAGCGGACGATGGGTTTCACGCCGGTCAAACGCGTATCGCCGAGGATCAGTTCGCGGTCTGCGCCCTCGTTCTCGACCCATGCGGGCCAGCCCTCGACCCAGACATTGGCGCGGAAGCGAAGGGGATCGATGGGGCGGCCGACGCGGGCCTCGAAATCACGCACGCTGGCGAGGTTGAGGATCGAGACCCGGCCCAGCGGGTGGTCCATGAAACGGTGGTCCAGACCCTCGGCGGAGACCAGCCGCAGGGGACCGGAGACGGCCTCGCCCAGCACGGCGGCCAGCCAGGCCTCGAAACCGGCGCGGGAGCCCGAGTCATCGATGGCGACGGCCAACGGTGGGTGACCGTCGGCGGCGACATGGAGGAGGCGCGGGACCTCATCCCAGCGGGTGCGAACGCCGGCGACCTCGGCGGTGCGCATCAGGACGGTGAAACTCTGCTTCGGCAGGTGTTCGGGTGCGGCGCGGTCGAAGCCGGAGGGACCGTCCTCGACCGCGAACATCCGGTCGCCGGGGAACCAGCCGCCGGTGGGCAGGACGGCGGTCTCGAGCGGTTCGGGGGTGAAGCCCTTGACCGGATGCCGCCACAGGGCGGTCACGACGCTGTCAGCGGAGAGATGTGGGGACTCGGGCATGGCGTTTCGTGCCGGAGCGTGACCCTGTGCGCAAGTGGCGGAACACAGCCGCCAGCGTAGCCGTTGTGGGCCGGATGCAGGGACAGTCGAAAAAGGGCGGCGGTATCGGCGCCTGGGGGGTGATCGGGGCGATCGCGGGCGGGCTGGCGGCCGGGGGCGGCGTGGCGCACCTGCTCTATACGCGCGGGCACAAATTCGGGCTGGATCTGCGCAAGGAGCGACCAGAGCCCCTGCCCCCGCGGCCGCCGACACCGGAGGATTTCGAGGCGAAGGAGCCCGGCCGGGGTCGGCTGGCGCAACGGCCCGAGCATATTCCGCACAAGGGCTGGGTCGATATCTTCTGGCGGGTCGGGGCCTCCTATTTTGGTGACCGGGTCGGTTTCCTCGCCGGGGGGGTGACCTTTTTCGTAGTCCTGTCGCTGTTCCCGACCCTAGCGGCCTTCGTCACCCTGTACGGCCTGTTCGCGGACCCGGCCGAGGCCTGGAGCCGGCTGCAATTCCTGTATTCGGTCCTGCCTGCGGGGGTGGCCCAGTTCCTCAGCGGCGAGATGCAGCGGCTGGCCGAGAACTCCAAACCGGCCCTGACCTTCACCCTCGTCTGGACCCTGATGCTTTCTCTATGGAGCGCCAACGGGGCGGTGAAGACTCTCTTCTACGGGCTGAACATTGCCTATCACGAGGTCGAGCGGCGCAACATCGTCACCTACAATCTGATGTGTCTGGCCTTTACCGTGGCGGGGCTGGCCGCGATCCTGATGACGGCCGCCCTGGTGGTCGGAGTGCCGCTGGTGCTGGGCGTGTTCGGATGGGCGGCGGAGTGGAGCCATCTGGCCCCTTTGCGCTGGCCGATCCTGCTGCTGGTCTATGGGGCCGCCCTGACCGTGATCTACCGCACGGGGCCGTGCCGGGCGCGGGCGCGCTGGCGTTGGCTGACGCCGGGTGCCCTGTTTGCCGCCCTGTTGAGCCTTGGCCTGTCGCTGGTGTTCAGCTGGTATCTGCAGACCTTTGTGCGGACAGCCTCCTATGGCCCGCTGGCGGCCATGATGGGTTTCCTGCTGTGGACCTGGCTGAGCGTGCAGATCATCCTGATTGGAGCCGAGCTCAACGCCGAGATTGAGCACCAGACGGCGATGGACACCACGACCGGCGACTTTCAGGCGATCGGCGAACGCGGCGCGGCGGTGGCCGATACGGTGGGGCCGAAGCGCGGCTCGCCGGCGGCGCTGGCCTTTACGCTGAAACACGCCGAAGCGTTGTCAGATCGGCTGTTGAAGCGGCGGATCAGGAACCGCTGATCAGCCGAACTCGGCTTCCAGATCGGCCAGGCGCGCGGCCTGGTCTTCGGCGATCAGGGCGTTGAGCAGGGGGTCGATATCGCCCTCGAGAATCTGCGGCAGGCTGTGCAGGGTCAGTCCAATACGGTGGTCGGTGACACGCCCTTGCGGGAAATTATAGGTGCGGACGCGTTCCGACCGGTCGCCCGAGCCGACCTGGGACTTGCGCGAGTCGGAGCGGGCGTCGTCCTTCATCTGCCGCTGCATGTCGTAGAGGCGGACGCGCAGGTTCTTCATCGCCTTGTCGCGGTTGACGTGCTGGCTCTTCTCCGACGAGGTCACCACGATCCCCGAGGGGAAGTGGGTGATGCGGACGGCCGAGTCGGTTTTGTTGACGTGCTGGCCGCCCGAGCCCGAGGCGCGGAAGGTGTCGATGCGGATGTCCTTGTCCTGGATGTCGATCTCGACGTCCTCGACCTCGGGCAGGACGGCGACCGTGGCGGCCGAGGTGTGGATACGCCCCTGCGCCTCGGTCGAGGGAACGCGCTGGACCCGGTGGACGCCGCTCTCGAACTTCAGCCGGCCGAAGACGCCGTCGCCGGTGACGGTGGCGATGATTTCCTTATAGCCTCCGGCGTCACCCTCGGTGGCCGAGTCCAGCTCGACCTTCCAGCCACGAGTGGAGGCATAGCGGGAATACATGCGGAACAGGTCGCCCGCGAACAGGGCGGCCTCGTCGCCACCGGTGCCGGCGCGGACTTCCAGCACGGCCGAGGCGTTCTCGTCGGCGTCGCGCGGAGCCAGCAGCAGGGCGACGTCGCGCTCCATGTCCGGCAGGATCTCCTTGAGGGACAGAAGCTCGTCGGCAGCCATCTCGGCCATTTCCGGATCAGACGCCATGGCCTCCAGATCGGCCATTTCCGCGCGGGTCCGGGCCAAGGCCATGACGGCATCGGCGACCGGCTTCATCTCGGCATGTTCTTTCGACAGGCGCACGATCTCCTGACCGTCGCTGGCCGCACCCATCCGCGCCTCCACCTGATGGAAACGGTCGAGCACCTGATCTAGCCGGGCCTGGGGCAGTCGCAAGGGGGAAACGCCTCTTCAAAACGGGAGGCGGTGTTTACTCCGCCGGACGCCGCCCTGTCGATGCGCTGGCGCGATGACGTGATCGTGACCGTGCGTCACAAGGGCGTCAGTCCGGTTTCGCGCGAGCCGTCCAGCCCCTAGCAGAAGCCTGGATCGGGAGAGCACATGTTTGATGAAACGCTGAAAACGCCACTGGACGAAGGGGCCGAACTGGCCCGACTGCGGCAGGTCTATGACGTCTTGCTGGATCAGCCACCGACTGAAATTCCAGCTGGGGCGATGGCCGAGCTTTTTGCCATGGCGCGAATCTTCGACCTCGACGGCGACCGGTCGGCTACGGCGGTCTGGCGCGACCTGCGCGCGGTTCTGACGCGACAGGCGGATCCACTCGACGATGTCGAGGACAGCCCGGCAGCGTCCACCCCGCCCTTGACGGTCATGGTGGTCGAGGATGATCCGGACATGGCGTCCGCCCTGATGGGTGTTCTGGTCGAGGCGGGTCACGGCGTGGTTGGACCGTTTTCGGATGCCGCGACCGCCACCACGGCGGCAGGCCTCCATGCGATCGATCTGGCCCTGGTCGATATCAACCTGCAAGGCGACGGGGACGGTGTCGGACTGGCGCGAACGCTGAAGGGGACCTGGGGTGTGCCGGTGATGTTTCTGTCCGGCGACACCGCCACCGCGGCACGACATGCGCGGCTGGCAACAGCCCTGGTCCTGAAACCCTATGGACGGCAGGACGTGCTGCGGGCTATCGCCCGGGTGTCGCCAGTGGTGCCGTAGCGGCCTGATCTCACAACCCGTGATACGGTGGGATTCGCGTCCGGCGACCCGGGGTGTTTCAGATCGGGCTGAATGGAAACCTTCCTGCTCTTCTTTGTGGTCGGAGCGCTGGCCCAGTCGGTCGATGGAGCGCTGGGCATGGCCTATGGGGTGATCTCATCCTCGGTCCTGCTGGCCTTCGGCGTGCCGCCGGCCATGGCCTCGGCCAGCGTGCACGGGGCCGAGGTCTTCACCACCGCAGCCTCGGCCGGCAGCCATATCTGGCACCGCAATGTGGACTGGCGGCTGCTGCGACCGCTGGCCATCGCCGGGATGATCGGAGGCTGTCTCGGGGCCTATGTGCTGACCGGGATCAAGGGCGATGTGATCAAGCCGTTCATCATCGCCTATCTGGCGCTTATGGGCGTCTATATCGTCTGGCGCGCGCGGCATGACATCAAGCCGCGTCACCTGCGGTCATGGCTGATGGCCCCGACCGGCGCTGTCGGCGGCTTTCTGGACGCCGTCGGCGGTGGCGGCTGGGGCCCGACGGTGACGTCGACCCTGGTCGCGGCAGGAGAGGAGCCGCGCCGCGCCATCGGCACCGCCAATACGGCCGAATTCCTCGTCACGGTCGCCGTCAGCGCGACCTTCGTCTGGGCCCTGGTCACCGGCCACTGGTCCGAGGCCGGCGCGCTGGAACACCATGCCTCGGCGGTCGGCGGACTGGTCGCCGGTGGCCTGCTGGCGGCGCCGTTCGCGGGCCTGATCGCCAAACGGGTGCCCCGCAAGGTGCTGACCTATGCGGTCGGCGTGCTGCTGCTGGCGTTGGCGGGGTTTCAGGGGTTGCAGTTGGCGGGCGTGCTGAAGTGAACGGAGAGCCGGGCCGCCTTAAGCCGGACGGGTCGCCACAAAGCTCGGTCGCGCTTCCAGTGCTGCTTGCCGCGCGACCAGCCCCGGGCGGGCGGACTGCCAGTCATAATCCGGGTGGCGGAAGCCGATCCAGGTCACGGCGACGCCGGCGGTGATGACGCCGATATCCAGATCGTCCGGGTTCGGACGGATCGCCTCCAGCGCATCGAGGGCGCGACCCATGTTTTCACGCCAGCGGGCGATCCAGGTCGGGGAGCGCTCGCTCTCGGGCCGGCGCAACTCGAGCAGCAGTTTGACACCCATCTCCAGCGCCTGATTGCCCAAGGTCTCCAGTCGTCGCACCCGCAGCCGGTTCGTGCCGTAGGCGGGCAGCAGGCGCGGGCCTTCGCCGAGGGCGTCCAGGTATTCACAGATCACCGGACTGTCGCTGATCGGCAGGCCGTCTTCCGCGATCAGCGTCGGGACCTGGACGACGGGGTTGGAGGCCAGCAGTTCGGGTGCGTTGGCGTAAGGATCGACCACGATCTCCTCGATCCGGTCGATCAGCCCCTTCTCACGGGCGACGATCCGGCATTTGCGGGCGAAGGGCGACGGGGCGGTGATGTAGAGTTTCATGGCGGTCAACGCCGTTCCAGCGAAGCGCCTTGGGGCGCGGCCAGGGCGTCGAGACGGGCGCGGGCGTCGCTGTCGCCCAGGCCGTAGGACTCCATGAAGGCGGTGGTCGTGCGGACGATCAGGTCGAAATCGGATTCGTCGGCGTTGCGCACCAGAAGGTGGTCCCCGCCCTCGAACACCAGCAGCATCTTGTCACCGGGCGCGGCGCGGTCGAACGGACTGCGGTGGGCGCGCCAGTCGGTGACGTAGCCCTCGACCAGATCGGCGTCGCCGGTGATCATGAGGATCGGCGTCCGCAGCCCGGCATAGGTTTCGGGGCCAATCACACCCTGCAGGTCTCCGGCCGAGGAGAAGGCGACGACCGCCTTGACGTCGGGATCGCCCAGTGGGCCCGCCACGGTGACGGCTCCGGCCTCGATCAGGGACATCAGCGAGCCGAAGGAGTGACCGGCGGCGATCAGCGGCTGTCCGGGACGGGTCGCGCGCAGGAAGCCGCGCACCACGGCCAGATCGGCGATGCGGGTGGCGAAGGCGGCCTGTCCGTCATAGCTGGCTCGCTGGGGATGGCGCACGGAATCGACGTGCAGCGGGGCGACCACGGTGAAACCGTCGTCGACCCACTGCGACAGGATGCGGCCATAGGCGGCGGGGCCGCCGCCGTAGCCGTGGCTGAAAATCACGACGCCGCGTTCGTCGGCGGCCTGCCAGACGCTGACGTCGATCTGGCGTCCGTCGGGGGCCGGGAGTTCGACATGGGTCGCGGCGACGGCGAATGGGGTGGGGGTGACGGCAGCGGCGGGCGGGGCCTGGGCCAGAACTGGCGCGGTCGGGGCCAGCGCGAGCAACAGGACGAGGAACAGGCGGGCAAACGGGAAACGAGCAGTCATGACGGCTCCGATCTAGGGTCCGTCCTGCCTAGCCGATGGTGCAGCCCGCGCCAACGGCTGTCTATTCGGCGGGTTCGAGAGCCGGGGCCGAGGCTTCCTGAGCGCGCGCGGCGTCCAGTTCGGCGGCCTTCTGTTCGACCAGATGCACGATCTCGTCGATCATGCCGTCATTGTGCTGTTTGTGGGCCATCTTGCCGTTCAGATAGACCATGCCGGCGCCCTTGCCGCCGCCGGTGAAGCCGACATCGGTGTAGAGCGCCTCGCCCGGGCCGTTGACGACACAGCCAATGATCGACAGCGACATGGGGGTGGTCACATGGGCCAGCCGCTCTTCGAGAATGCCGACTGTCTCGATGACGTTGAAGCCCTGACGCGCACAGGACGGGCAGGCGATGATGTTGACGCCGCGATGGCGCAGACCCAGCGATTTGAGGATGTCGAAACCGACCTTGATCTCCTCGACCGGATCGGCGGCGAGCGAGACGCGGATGGTATCACCGATCCCGGCCCACAACAGATTACCCATACCGATGGCCGACTTGATCGTGCCTGAGCGCAGCGGCCCCGCCTCGGTGACGCCGAGGTGCAGGGGGCAGTCGATGGCCTCGGCCAGTTGCTGATAGGCGGCGACGGTCAGGAAGGGGTCGGACGCCTTCACCGAAATCTTGAACTCGTGGAAGTCGTGGTCCTGCAGGATGCGGGCGTGGTTGAGGGCGGATTCGACCATGGCCTCGGGACAGGGCTCGCCGTATTTCTCGAGCAGGTCCTTCTCCAGCGAGCCGGCATTGACGCCGATGCGCATGGCGCAGCCGTGGTCGCGGGCGGCCTGGATGACCTCGCGCACCCGGTCGGCCGAACCGATATTGCCCGGGTTAATGCGCAGGCAGGCCGCCCCCGCCTGGGCCGCCTCGATGCCGCGCTTGTAGTGAAAATGGATGTCGGCAACGAGCGGCACGCGCGACTCACGGGCGATGGTCCGGAATGCGGCGGTCGAGTCCTCGTCGGGGCAGGAGACACGGACGATATCGGCCCCGGCCTCTTCCAGCTGGCGGATCTGTTCCAGAGTGGCCGCCGCATCGGTGGTCGGCGTATTGGTCATCGACTGGACGCTGATCGGCGCATCACCGCCGACGGGCACCGACCCGACCATGATCTGGCGGCTCTTGCGGCGCTCGATGTGACGCCAGGGACGGATATGCGAAAGGTCAGCACTCATGGGCGCGCAATATAGGTCTTCGATTGCGGCATGGCCACGACATGCAATGCCGCAATCAGCCTTCCGTGGCGTTGACCAGCATCGTCTGGGCCGCAGCGGCTTGGGCCTGGGCCTCGGCCTGGGCGGCCTGGGTGCGCGCGACAACCTCGGCGGCGGCCTGACGCGCCAATATCTGGGCCCGGGCGTTGAGCTGGCTGAGCGGCGTCTGTTCGGTCGTCAGCGTGCCGCCGTGCTCGCCGTTCAGATAGACGTCAAAGTCGTTGAAATGGCTGGAGACGTCCACCACGGCCACGACCCCGGCGGGCGCGCGCCAGGCGTCGCCTGCGGCCAGCTGGCGAGCAAAAAGCACCCGACCGTCGGCCATCCGGACCACCAGGCTGGCGGCCTTGCGGGCCTGGATCACGACCTGGGAGGCGTTGGCCGAGGCACCATAGATGGCCCCGCGCGGATTGAAGGCCCGCTGCACCGGTGGTGCGGCAGCAGCGGCGGCGAGGCCTTCGGGCGAGGCCGGGTCAATGCCGGTCAGTTCGGCCTCAAGGCCCGGGGTGACGTAGAGGGCCGGGATGGTCTGGTCCGGCGGTGCGGGGCGCGGGGCGCCAAGGCTGAGGGTGTTCGACTGACCAGGCACGGCACCCAGGGACCAGCTTTCCGGAATGGCGGCGAGGTCGGACGGTTGGGGGGCCTGCATCAGGCTGACGCGCTGGAACACGTTCCAGCCCACCACGGCGATGACCAGGGCGAGACCGGCTGCGATCACGCGGGGCGAATAGCGGCGGACGTCCTCGAAGGCCACCCCGGCGGGGGCCTGGAGCGGCACGGAAGGGTCCGGACTTTCGCGCTTGAACCGCTCGACCGCGAGTTGTTCATCGAGACCCAGCGAAGCAGCGTAGGCGCGCACATAGCCGATGGAGAAGACCCTGTTGGGCAGGGTCGAAAAGTCATTCTGCTCGAGCGCGGTCAGATAGCGGGCCGATACGCGGGTGAGGCTGGACAGTTCGGCCAGCGACCGACCGGCGTATTCGCGGGCCAGCCTGAGGCCTTCGCCCAGAGTCGCGGCATCCGTGACGGAAGGAACGCTGTCCTTCCAGTCAGGATGAGCCCTGAGCCCCTCGGGGATGTTCCCCGTATCCAGCGCCATTCCGCCTGACCCCACACTCGGCGCACGCAAGGGATCCTCACGCACCGCCATACTCGTATCAGCGATCCGTACCATATCGGGATGGCCGTTCGTGGCCGCTCCCGGAAGGTCGTCGAATCCGGCTTGTGGATAACTCATTAAAGTCGCCCGATCAACGCTTTGTTAAGCTTCCCGGCCGTGTCGAACCGGGACGTTTCAGATCGTGACGTTCAACTTTCGGGCCAGGGATTCCAGCTCGCCCCGGATCGAGCCCGCAGAGGAACCCAGCAGATTGGTCATGCCGCGCCGGGCGGCGGTCAGATCGGCGGACAGGATCATCCGCTTGACCGGCCCGACCCCGCCCGCCGGAGCCGACAGGCGGGTGTAGCCCAGCGTCAGCAGGGCGAAGGCCTCGAGCGGCTTGCCCGCCATTTCTCCGCACACGGACACGGGCGTGCCGGTGTCGGCGCATTTCTTCTGGATCTCGGCCAGGGCGCGCAGAGCCGGGGGCGACAGGGGATCGTAGCGGTCGGACACCAGCGGATTGGTGCGGTCAGCGGCGAACATATACTGGAGCAGGTCATTGGTCCCGACCGAGACGAAATCCGTCAGCGGCAGCAAGGCATCGAGGTGCCAGAGCAGTGACGGGCATTCGATCATGGCTCCGACACGCAGCAGGGCCGGCAGGGCGCGACCCCGGCGCCGGGCCCAGGCGCATTCGATATCGACCAGCTCGCGCGCGGCGCGGAACTCGTCGACCGTGGCGATCATCGGGAACATGACCCGCAGTTCCCTGCCGCCGGCGGCGGTCAGCAGGGCCCGCAGCTGCAACCGCAGCAGTCCGGGCCGGTCGAGGCCAAGGCGGATGGCGCGGCGACCCAGCGCCGGGTTCTCCTCGCGCTCGGTCTCCAGATAGGGCAGCACCTTGTCGCCACCGACATCGAGGGTGCGAAAGGTCACCGGCCGGTCGCCGGCGGTGTCGAGGACCAGGGTGTACAGGGCTGTCTGACTGGTCAGCCGGGGCAGTTCCTCAGAGACCATGAACTGGAATTCGGTGCGGAACAGGCCGATGCCCTCGGCCCCGGTGGCGTCCAGATTTTCCAGATCGACGGCCAGGCCAGCATTGGTCAGGACGGTGATCCGCGTACCGTCGGCTGTTACGGCGGGCACGTCGCGCAGTTTGGTGAACTCGGCCTGACGTTCGCTGCGGACCAGCATGCGCGACTGGACCGCGGCCAGCATGTCGGGGCGGGGGCGCAGATAGGTCTCGCCGGTCTCGCCATCGACGATGACCAGATCGCCCTCGGACAGCCGGTCGCGCAGGCCCATGATGCGACCGACACAGGGGATCTGGAGCGCGCGGGCGACAATGGCGGCATGGCTGGCGGCTGAGCCCTCCTCCAGCAACAGGCCCCGCAGCTTGTGGCGCGGATACTCCAGCAGGTCGGCCGGGCCGAGGTTGCGGGCCACCAGAATGGCGTCGTCCGGCAGTTCGCGTTCGCCCGGTTTGTCGCCGGCCAGCACCCTGAGCAGGCGGTTGGCCAGGTCCTCGAAATCGTGCAGCCGCTCCTTGATATACGGGTCGCGGGCCTGGGCGAACCGGGCGCGGTGTTCGTTGCGGACGCGGTCGACGGCGGCCTCGGCGGTCAGGCCGGTACGAACGGCCTCTTCCAGCGAGCGATTCCAGCCCCGGTCGTCGGCGAACATCCGGTAGGTTTCCAGCACCTCGAACGGCAGGCCGGCCAGCTTGCCCTGACCGCCGTCGAGGATGGCGTCGATATTGGCCTTGAGCCCTATCAGGGCCTCGCGCAGGCGGATTTCCTCGACCTGCTGGTTCTCGGCCAGCAGGTTCTCGGGCGGGACGGGTGCCTCGTGCAGGATGACGTGGCCATAGGCCAGGCCCTCCGCGAAGCGCTGGCCCTTGAGCCGCTCGGGCCGATGCGGGGCCACCTCGATGTCGCGCAGCTCGTCCTGGGCCAGCAATTCGCCCGAGGCCACGGTCTCGGCCAGGACCATGGCTATGGTCTGGATGTCCTCGATTTCGGCGTCGTCATAGCGGCGCTCGGAACGGTTCTGGACGACGAGAACGCCGATGGCACGGCCGCCTCGCAACAGGGGGGCACCAAGAAAGGCGTGATAGGGGTCTTCGCCCGTCTCCGGTCGATAGGCGAAACTGGGGTGGGACGGGGCGTCTGACAGACTGATCGGGGCGGCGGTGCGAGCCACCTCGCCAACCAGACCCTCGCCGGGGCGCATACGGGTGGTGTGGACGGCCTCGGGTTTGAGGCCCTGGGTGGCGAACAGCTCAAGATCGCCCGAGGCACGGCGCAGATAGATCGAACAGACCTCGGCCACCATCGACTGGGCGATGATGCGGACGACCGTATCCAGCCGCTCCTGGGCCGGTGCCGCGCCGGCCATCGCTTCGCGAATCTGGCGAAGGAGGTTCCGTGGCCCCGTCGTCAATCCGCCAACCGGCATGGCCACTCCTGTTGAACGCCGCCGCAGATGGGCATCGTCCGGCTCAAATCCTAGACTTGTTCCAGTCCATAGGCTGTATGAAGCGCACGAACGGCCAGTTCCGCATAGGCGGCGTCGATCAATACGCTGATCTTGATCTCGGATGTCGAGATAGCCTGAAATTTCACGCCCTTGTCAGCGAGGGCCCGGAACATGGTCTGGGCCACCCCGGCGTGGCTGCGCATACCGACACCGACGACCGAGACCTTGGCCACATCCTCATCGACGCGCAGTTCCTCGAACCCCAGCTGGGTCTGGGCCGCGCGCATCAGTGCGGCAGCCCGGGCCGCGTCGCGGCGGCCGGTGGTGAAGGTCAGATTGACTGCGCCTTCGGTGCGTGACTGGCCCTGGACGATCATGTCGACATTGACGTTGGCCTCGGCCAGCCGGGTGAAGACATCGGCGGGCGCATCGACCCGATCGGTCAGGCCCAGCAGTGTGATACGGGCCTCGTCACGGCTCATGGTCACGCCGGATACGATACGTTTTTCCACGATTTCCTCCTCCTCGCAGATCAATGTGCCGGACTTGGCGGACAGTACGCCGTTTTCGTCAGGTTCGATGAAGCTGGACAGCACCCGCAACCGCACACCCTTGGCCATGGCCAGCTCGACCGAGCGGGTCTGCAGCACCCTGGCCCCCAGCGAAGCCATTTCCAGCATCTCTTCGTAAGAAATCTTCTCGAGCCGACGCGCCCTGGATTCGATGCGGGGGTCGGTCGTGTAGACGCCGTCGACGTCGGTATAGATATCGCATTGGCAGTCGAGGGCTGCGGCCACGGCAACCGCCGAGGTGTCCGAACCGCCCCGGCCCAGGGTGGTGATCCGGCCCAAGCGACTGACACCCTGGAAACCGGGGATGACGGCGATCTCGCCCTTGTCTATGGCGGACCCCAGGACCTCGCCCGGCACGTCCTCGATGCGGGCGCGGCCATGGGTGTCGTCGGTCAGGATGGGGATCTGCCAGCCCATCCAGCTGCGCGCATCCAGCCCCATATTGCGCAGCGTCAGGGCCAGAAGGCCCGCAGTGACCTGTTCGCCCGTGGCCACGACGATGTCATATTCGTCGTCGGACAGCGGGATACCGGGACCAGGCCGTCCGGCGCCGTCTGTCCAGGCGACCAGTTCATTGGTCTTGCCGGCCATGGCGGAGACGACGACGGCGACCTGTTTGCCCGCGGCGACCTCGGCCGCGACGATACGGGCGGCCCGGCGGATGCGTTCGAGGTCGCCCATCGAGGTGCCGCCGAACTTCATCACCAGTCGCGTCGTCGCCGGCCGGGTCCTGTCTGGCCGCGTTTCGTCTGGCCGCGTCATCGTGGCGGATCGCCCCATCTTGCGTGGAGGGCCGCGCGGGTTCATCCCTCGGCCCATGGTCGCTTCTAACGACACGGTATCGGTGCGCAAACCCCAAAGCGGTGCGGAGTTCGACGGCGGGGCCGCCGGTCCCTCGATCGATCCCGCCGACGTGGCCCGGTTTTCGGCCCAGGCGGCCGAGTGGTGGGACGCGCGCGGGCCGTTCGCGCCGCTGCACAAATTCAATCCGGCCCGGCTGGCCTTTGTCCGCGACCGGGCGGCGGAGCGGTTCGGGCGGGATGTGAAGACGCGCGGGGCCTTTGATGGACTGAGCCTGCTCGATATCGGCTGCGGCGGCGGACTGATCGCCGAGCCTATGCGGCGGCTGGGGTTCGCGGTCACGGCCGTCGACGCCTCGGCCGAGAATATCGGCACAGCCCGGGCCCATGCCGACCAGCAGGGACTCGACATCGCCTATGGCGCCGCCACGGTCGAACAACTCGAGGCCGAGGGTGCCGGGCCGTTCGACCTGGTGCTGACGCTGGAGGTGATCGAGCATGTGGCCGACCCGGAAGCCTTCATCCGCGCCTGTTCGCGCCTGGTGAAGCCCGGCGGCATGATGATCGTGGCGACGTTGAACCGGACCCTCAAATCATTGGCCTTGGGAAAATTCGCAGCGGAATATGTGCTGCGCTGGGTGCCGGCGGGGACCCACGACTGGAACCAGTTCCTCAAGCCGGACGAGATCCGGTCGATGCTGGCGCAGGAGCCGGTGGCGGTCAGCGGGCCTTATGGTCTGGTCTATGATCCGTTCACGGATCGCTGGAGCGAAAGCGATGACGCCGGGATCAACTATCTGATGATCGCGTCGCGGGACTGAAGTGCGGTTCATCGGCGGTTAATCGACCTGACCTCGAAGTAACGGGACAGCGAAGCTATGCGGTGGGATGACAGGCCTGCCTCACAGCGTCCTGAAACCGGAGCCCTTGCATGAAACGCCTTCTCATCCTCGCCGCCCTGTCGGCCGCCCTTATGACCTCGGCCTGCGTCACCGTGATCGACGCCTCGGACAATGACGACAGGGCCTGGCACGGCAACAACGCCCAGCCGTTCGATACGGCCCGTGCCGAATGCCGTGCCTCGACCGGCAAGGGCCAGAACAGCGACGCCTTCCGCGCCTGTATGGCCGACAAGGGCTGGACGCGCAGCTAGTCCATCAGTCGCCGGATCATATAGCGGGCATCCGGACCGTAGCCGGCCAGTTTGTCCGCCATGCCCGGTGCCTCGACGACGGTGAAGCCGTGCCGTTCCCAGAACGGCGCGGCGTCATTGACCGCCACCAGCGCCAGCACCGGCCAGCCGGCGGCGCGGGCCTGCTCCGCCAGTCGTTCGACGATCGGGCGGGACCAGCCGCCGCCGCGCACCGCCGGGTCGAGCGTGAGATCGTGCAGATACATGACCGTCGCGTCCCCGGGGATCGCCTCGATCAGGGTGTTAAGCATCGGGGCCGCGTCCGCGGTCCATGGATAGGCGACGAGATAGCCCCTCGGCGCGCCCTCGCCCTCGGCCAGCACGAAACAGCCGGCCGGGTTCAGGGCCAGCCGGTTCGCGAAACAGTCGCGGCCCTCGAAATGATCGGGGAAGCCGA
>Ga0105053_10002973_pt1 | contig 26024 bp, 23 predicted proteins | sample BON01_FD_78093 | JGI IMG/M metagenome (GOLD analysis project Ga0105053, IMG submission 78093) | Freshwater microbial communities from Lake Bonney liftoff mats and glacier meltwater in Antarctica - BON-01 | ecosystem: Environmental > Aquatic > Freshwater > Ice > Glacier meltwater | place: Lake...
CGCTGGATCATGGTGGAGCTGGGTGAGCATTGCCACACGCACATCGTGCCGCGCCTGCAAAAGGTGATTGACGGCCAAGACCCGGGCGGTGTGACGCAGGCCACCGGTTGGCAAGGCGGCGGCGGTTTCCGCTACTACGGGCTTGCGCCCACATTGCTCAGCACCGACCGCTGGGGCAACCTGGTGATCAACCCCGAATACGACGCGTCCATGTTGGCAGGCGCGATGTGCAAGCTGGAGGGTTTTACCTACGCGCCCAGCGAGGTGTTGTGGTGGCAGCAGGGGCACAGCAGCGAGCGCGACTTTATCTATGTGACCACGCAGACGCTGAGCGCCGAGCAGCTGGCCGCGCTGAGCGAAGAAGTGGGGGCAGAGCGCAGTCTGCTGGTGTGCTGCGCGGCTTACCGGGGCGTGACGGCAGCGCTTGCCGCCGAGCGCTGGCCCAACCTCACCATCAAGAAAATCCCAAAGATGGTGAAGGACCGCTGCGAGTGGGGCCACGACGACTACAGCCTGAACGTGGCCAATCTGCCGATGGCGCAAAAGCCGGCAGCTGAGGTGGCGGCGCAAGACGATCTGTTTGCCGGGGATGGGGCATGACAGGCCAAGACCGCCACCACGGGCGACCTGTCAGCCCCGTTGACTGGTTGCCGACGAAGCCACCGAGGGCGTGACGTGCCCAGGCCCAAGATCATCGTCATTGCAGGCCCCAATGGGGCGGGCAAAACCACCTTTGCCCGCGAATTTTTGCCCCACGAGGCCGGGTGCCCGGTGTTTGTGAACGCGGACCTGATTGCAGCGGGGCTGTCGCCCTTCGCGCCTGAGCGCGCAGCCCTTCAGGCGGGGCGCCTGACGCTGGAGGCGATTGCCCAGCATGTGGCCCGGCGCGAGAGCTTTGCGTTTGAAACCACCTTGTCGGGCAAAACTTACGCTCGGAAGATTGCGCAGTGGCAGCAGTTCGGCTACCGCGTCGAGCTGTTTTTCTTGAGCCTGCCTTCGGCAGACATGGCGGTGCAGCGCGTGGCCGAGCGGGTGCGCCAGGGTGGGCACCACATCCCGGAGGCGACCATTCGCCGCCTCTTTGAGGCCGGGAGGCGCCTTTTGACCGAGGTGTACCAGCCGCTGGTCAACCAATGGGTTGTGTATGACAGCGCGGGGGACGAGCCCGTTTTGATGAACTGGAGCGAAAAACCATGACCACGCCCAAACAGGTGAATGAACCGACCGACACCGACGGCACCTTGCCTGACAGCGCTGACGCCGACATCCAGGGTTCTTTGGCCGCTATTCGCCGGGCAGCACAACGTGCGCGGCTGGTGGCGCAACAGACCGGAACAGACCTCATCGTGTTGCGAGCCGGTCAGGTGGTGCGTGTGCAGCCCCAACAGAAAGACCGTGCATGAGCCAGCGCGACGTTAACGCCATCACGGGCCGCCTGAGCCTGCGAGCGCCGCAAAGCGAATCGTTAAAACAGCTGGCAAGCGCCATCGAAGTGGCACCCGCCATGCTGGCGCAGGACAACCTGTTTGTTGAGAATATCGCGTGAGCACAGCACCAACACAAGCCGAACTGCTGGTGCGCATTCGGCACATTTGGGAATCGGCGCGCACCCAGGCAGCGCGGTCGGTGAACACGGCCCACGTGTGTGCGAATTGGCTGATTGGGCAGCAAATTGTGGAGGCCGAGCAGGGCGGCGCTCAACGCGCGGCCTACGGCAAGGCGTTGCTCAAAGCGCTGTCTGAACAGCTGACCGCTGACTATGGGCAAGGGTTTTCGGTCAGCGCGTTGCAGTACATGCGCAGCTTTTTTCTGGGTTATCCGCAGCTTCTGACGAAACAACACGCGGTGCGTGTTGTTTTGGATGTGGCGCTGATTCACCACGCAGTGCGTGGTGAATCAGACGCAGATGGTGACTGGCAACCTGGGCTGCTGAACCCTGGTTTGTCATGGACGCACTACCGCACCTTGTTGAAAGAAACGCGTCTGCCGGTGCGCAACTTTTACGAGATTGAGTCGGCGCGCCATGGTTGGTCTGCCAGGCAGCTTGAGCGGCAGATGAACGCCTTCCTTTTTGAGCGGCTGGCCAAGAGCCGCGACAAAAAGGGTGTGATGGCACTGGCGAGCGAAGGCCAGGTTTTGCATCGGCCGCAAGACGCCATCAAAGACCCCTACGTGTTGGAGTTCTTGGACCTGCCGGAGTCGCACCGGCTGGTGGAGTCGCGCATTGAAGAGGCGTTGATCAACCAGTTGCAGTCTTTTCTGCTGGAGCTGGGCAGTGGCTTTGCCTTTGTGGGCCGGCAGCGCAGGTTGACGCTGGATGGGGATCATTTTTACCCCGACTTGGTTTTCTATCACGTCAAGCTGAAATGCTATGTGGTGATTGACCTGAAGGTGGGCAAGCTCAGCCATGGCGATTTGGGGCAGATGCTGCTGTACGTGAACTATTACGACCGCGAAGTGGCCACCTCAGACGACAACCCCACCATCGGCCTGGTGCTGTGCAGTGAGAAAAACGATGCGGTGGTGCGCTATGTGCTCGCAGACAAAAGCGAGCAGATTTTTGCCAGCCGCTACCAGTTTGCACTGCCCAGCGAGGCCGATTTGCGCGCTGAGATTCGGCGCGAGCTTGAACAGTTTGAACGGGATGTGCCTGCCCGGGTAGCAAAGGTGGCAACCGAAAAGACAGCAACTGGTAAGCCGAACTTACAGGTTGAAACGCCAGTCAAGAGCCGCTCGAAATCGACAGCGGCCAAGGGAGCCAAAAAATGAGCCAGCGCGATGTCAACGCCATCACGGGCCGCCTGAGCCTGCGCTCACCGCAACACGAATCTTTGAAGCAGCTGGCCCGCGCCATTGAGGCCGCGCCCGACATGCTGAAACACGGGCGCAGCGAGGCGGACGTGGCGACAGTGCTGGAGGCGCTGAAGGGCTTGTTTCCTACGCTGCAGGACTTTGAGCGGGACTTCCCCTCGCTGTGTTTTGCGCTCGCCACCGGCGTGGGCAAGACGCGGCTGATGGGCGCTTTCATCGGCTACCTGTTTCAGGCGCACGGCATCAAGCACTTCTTTGTGCTGGCGCCCAACCTGACGATTTACGACAAGTTGATCGCCGACTTCACGCCCAACACGCCCAAATATGTGTTCAAGGGCATTGCGGAGTTCTCCAGCTACCCACCGGAGATCATCACCGGCGACAACTACGAGGAGCGCGCGCAGGCATTGGGCGACTTGCTGTCGCCGGTGACGATCAACATTTTCAACATCGCCAAGATCAGCTCCGAGGTGCGCGGCGGCAAGGCGCCGCGCATCAAGCGCTTGAGCGAGTACATCGGCCAAAGCTACTTTGATTACTTGGCGGCGCTGCCCGATCTGGTGTTGCTGATGGACGAATCGCACCGCTACCGCGCCTCGGCGGGCGTGCGCGCCATCAACGAACTGAAGCCGCTGCTGGGCCTGGAACTCACCGCCACGCCGTTTGTGGAAACCACCAAGGGGCCGTTGCCGTTCAAGAACGTGGTGGTGAGTTACCCGCTGGCCCAGGCCATGGAAGACGGCTTTGTGAAAGAACCGGCGGTGGTGACGCAGCGCAACTTCGACGCCAAAAACATGCCGCCCGAAGAGGTGGAGCGGGTGAAGCTGCAAGACGGTGTGCGCATGCACGAGGCCACCAAGGTGGAGCTGAAAACCTACGCGCGCATGCACATTGAGCAAGGGGTGAAAGAGGTGAAGCCCTTCATGCTTGTGATCGCACGCGACACCACGCACGCGGGCGACCTGCTGGCCTATTTGCAGTCCGACGGCTTTTTTGCGGGGCGCTACCGAAGCAAGGTGATCCAGGTGGACAGCAGCAGGAGCGGCGCGGACGAGGAAGACATGATCCGCCGTCTGCTGGCGGTGGAAAGCGTGGACGAGCCGACCGAGATCGTGATCCACGTGAACATGTTGAAAGAGGGTTGGGACGTGACCAACCTCTACACGATCGTGCCGCTGCGCGCGGCGAACGCGCGCACGCTGGTGGAGCAGTCGATTGGCCGGGGCCTGCGCCTGCCGTATGGCAAGCGCACGGGGGTGGACGCGGTGGACCGCCTCAGCATCATTGCGCACGACCGGTTTCAGGAAATCATCGACGACGCGAACCGCGCGGATTCGCCGATCAAGCTCAAGCAGTTCTTTTTGGATGCGCCGGGCGGCGACTTTGCCGCCACGCGCAGCGTAACGGTGAAGCCAACGCTGGCCCAGCGCTTGGGGACGGATGAAACAAGCCCAGCATTACCGACTGGGGACGAAGCCGTGGCGCCGTTGTTTGTCACGGCCCGCGAGCGCCAGGTGGCCGGTGTGGTGATGGACGTGTTGAGCCGATACGAAGTGATGACCGATCAGGCGCCCACACGCCAAGCCCTGCTGACACCCGAGATGCAGGTAAAGATTGTCGAGGCGGTACGGGAACGCTTGCCTCCTGCGCAGACCGAGTTGGGGGGAATGGAGACGGCACCCGAGGTGGACGTGGCCGCCGTGGTGAAGCGGGCGGTGGAAGAGACGGTCAAGCTGACCATCGACATCCCGCGCATCGCCGTGGTGCCCAAGGGCGAAGTCACCAGCGGCTTCCACCCGTTCACGCTGGATGTGGCGGGTCTGCACCTGCAGCCCAAAGACCGTTCGTTGGTGGGACAAGACCTGCGCACCCACAAGCAGTTCACGCTGTCGGCGCAAAGCGGGCGTACCGAGCGGCGGTTGGAGGACTACATCGTCCACGCGCTGATCGACTTTGACGACATCGACTACACGGTGCATGCCGGGTTGCTGTACGACTTGGCGGGCCAGATGGTGAAGCACCTGCACAGCTACCTGAGCGATGCGGATGAGGTGCGCAATGTGCTGGACCTGGACCGCGTGTTGATCGCGAAGAACATCCATGCCCAGATGGCGGCTCACTTCTACGAGTCGGCGGGCGGATACCAGGTGGTCATCAGCCGCGGCTTCACCGCGCTGAAGGAGCCGACCTACACGGTGGCGGCCGGGCAGCCGGTGCGCCACTACCGCGCCACGGTGCTTGATCCGAGTCGCATCAAGCAAATGGTGTTCGGGGGATTCAGCAAATGCCTGTACCCGCAGCAAAAATTTGACTCCGACACCGAAAGGCGTTTTGCGGTGATCCTGGAGCGCGATGCAAAAAAGTGGTTCAAGCCGGCCAGGGGGCAGTTCCAGATGTTCTACAAGCTGGGCGCCGAGCAGCCGGAATATGTGCCCGACTTCGTGGCCGAGACCGACCACTTCGTGTTGATGGTGGAAACCAAGGCGCGCAATGAAATGGACGCAGCCGATGTGGTGGCCAAGGCAACGTCGGGAGCGGTGTGGTGCAAAAACGCATCAGACCACGCGCTTGCCGTCGGCACCAAGCCGTGGAAATACCTGTTGATTGCGCACGATCAGGTGACGGAAGACAAGGGGATTCAGGACTACTTGAGGTTCGCCAAGACGTCGGACATGTGACGGGCAACCTATCCCCGGTCGGTCGACAGCGCCTGGCTGCGGTGCACCGGCATGTCCCAGCCGATCTGGGGGTTGGTCTGCGCTGCGATGGCCACCACCAGGGCCCGCGTGCTGACGTCGCCAAAGATGGTGGCAAACGAGACATCAGCGGCATCGCGCCCGGTTCCGATGCGCACAAAACCCATGGGAATGGCGGTGGCAGATGGATCGAAGATGTACCAGCGGTGATCGAGGTAGGCCTCGACATAGGCATGAAAGTCGGTCGGTCCGAGCGCAGGGTCGGCGCCGAAGTCGATGGCGGTGGTGAAGCGCGCCGGGATGCACAGGGCGCGACACATGGCGATCATGAGATGGGCAAAGTCTCGGCAGACGCCAAAGTGCGCGCTCAATGTATCCAGCGCCGAGGTCATGGAGTTGCTGGTGTTGGACTGGTAGGTGACCTGGGAGCGCACCCAGTCGCGAATGGCGATCACGCGCATGTAGCCCCGGGGCAGGTGCCCAAACAGCGCAGTCGCCTGCTGGGTCAGGCAGTCGGACTGGCAGTAGCGGCTGGGGTAAAGGTAGATCAAGACCTCCGGCGGCAGCTGCGCCACCGGTGTTTCATTCAGATACTCGGGCGCAGCCTCATGGTGGGTGATGTCAAGCGACGCGCCGTAGCGCACCTGCAGCGGCCCAGGCAGCGCGGTGAAACGCAGATAGCGGGTGTGCGTGGCGGGATCGGTGTGGCTGAGCAGGGTCGCTGGCTGGCTCACCCACAGCTGCTCCCAGGCAATGGTCTGCTGCGGCATGTGTGCCGCCTGGATGTTGAAAACGAAATCGCCACCAGGCGGGCTTTCAATCCAATAGCTCAGATCGATAGAGAGTTGGATGCGGACCATGGGTTTCCTTTGGCGTTCGCGTCAGGCCAAAGCCCAGAGCGTGCGGCGCAAGTACGCGCCGATTGATGGCTTGGCCGAGCGTGGGCACGCAATGTGTTCATGGTACGCCCGCTGGCAAGTGGTGTTGCCGGACAGACCGTTTGGCGGGGGCTTCACCAACAGCGCCTCGGCCCATGATCCGCAAGCGATAAGCTGGGTCCCATGCTCGCTTTGCTCAAAACCTTCTCCTGGCAAGAACTGCTGCACCACCCCTGGCGCAACGCCTCGGCGGTGGTGGCGGTGATGCTGGGTGTGGCGCTGGCGCTCGCCGTGCATCTGATCAACGCCTCGGCGCTGTCGGAGTTTTCCGGCGCGGTGCGCTCGGTCAACGGCCAGCCCGATCTGGAACTGCGAGCGCGCCAGGGCCTGCTGGATGACGCGCTGTTGGAGCGCGTGGCAGCGCAGCCGGGCGTGAGGATCGCCAGCCCGGTACTGGATTTGCCCACCACTGCGCGAACAGTGGGCGCACCCGGCGCACCCGGCGCACCAGGCGCACCCGGCGCAGTGGACGGCGCGCCGGTCAGGCTGCGCCTGGTGGGTGTAGACGCGCTCTCGGTGGCCGGTGTCTCGCCCGCGCTGCTGCCACGCGGCGACGCCAACCGGGCCGGCGCGCGGCGCCTGGATCTGTTTGCGCCCGACGCGGTCTACCTCAACCCGGCGGCGCGCCTGGCGATGGGCGAGCCGGAAACATTGCAGGTGCAGGCCGGGTTGCGCTTCGTCACGCTGCGCGTGGCGGGCAGCGTGAACGCGCCCGGCGCGCCGCTGCTGGTGATGGACATTGCTGCGGCGCAAGACCTGATGGCGCGCGCCGGCCAGCTGAGCCGCATCGACCTGCGGCTGCGCCCCGGCACCGATGCCGATGCGCTGCTCGCCGCGCTGGCGCTGCCGCCCAGCGTGTTCGCGCAACGCCCCGAGCAGGCGGGTGAGCGGGTCAGCAACCTGTCGCGCGCTTACCGGGTCAACCTCACCGTGCTGGCGCTGGTGGCGCTGTTCACCGGCGCGTTTCTGGTGTTCTCCGTGCTCTCGCTGTCGGTGACGCGCAGGTCGCAGCAGTTTGCGTTGCTCGGCGTGCTGGGCTTGTCGGCGCGCGAGCGGCTGAAGCTGGTGCTGGCCGAGTCGGCGCTGCTGGGCGCGCTTGGCAGTGCGTTCGGTGTGGCGCTGGGCACAGCGCTGGCTGCGCTGGCGTTGGGCCTGCTCGGTGGCGACCTGGGTGGTGGTTACTTTTCGGGCGAGACCCCGACGTTGCAATGGAGCTGGGGTGCCGCGCTGCTCTACGGCGCGCTGGGCACGGTGGCCGCCGTGGTGGGCGGCTGGTGGCCGGCGCGCGCGGTGGCTGGCATGGCGCCAGCGCTCGCGCTCAAGGGCCTGGGCGCTCCGGTGGCGACAGGCACGCGGCGCCACACGCTGGCGCTGGGCCTGATGGTGCTGGCTGCCGCGCTGGCCTGGGCGCCGCCGGTGGGTGGCCTTCCGCTGGCGGCGTATTTCTCGGTCGGGCTGCTGCTGGTGGGCGGTATCGCGGCGCTGCCGCTGGCGGTCGGCTGGTTGCTGAACAGGCTGGCACCGCTGGTGGCCAAGCGCGCCCTGCCGATGCTCGCGGTCGAGCGCTCGCGGCGGTTGCGCGAAACCGCAGCGGTTGCGACCAGCGGCGTGGTGGCAAGCCTGGCCTTGTCGGTTGCACTCACGGTGATGGTGGCGAGCTTTCGCGACTCGGTCACCGAGTGGCTCGACGGCGTTTTGCCGGCGCAGCTGTATGTGCGTGCCGCCGCAGGCGGCTCGGCCGAGGGCGCCACACTTCCCCCCGATCTGGTGCGCGCCATAGAGACCACGCCCGGCGTGGCCCGGGCCGAGCCGCTGCGCACCACCTCGCTGCAACTCTCCAGCACCCTGCCCGCGGTGACGCTGCTGGCGCGCCCGCTGCAGACCGGCGCGCAGGCCGGCGGTCAGGCGCTGCCGCTGGTGGGCAACGCAGCGCCCCTGCCCACTGCGGCGCCGGGCGAGCGGCTGGTGCCGGTGTACGTGAGCGAGGCCATGGTCGATCTGTACGGCGCGCGGCCCGGCGGCTGGCTGCCCGAGCTGAGCTTGGCGTTTGCGCAACCACCCGCAAGCACGCGCTTTTTCATCGCCGGCGTGTGGCGCGACTACGCGCGCCAGCACGGCAGCGTGGTGATGGACCGGGCCGATTTCGTGCGCCTCTCGGGCGACGACCGGGTCAACGACCTGGCGCTCACGCTGACCGAGGGCAACAACGAAGACGTGGTGCGCGAGGCGGTGCGCGCACGCGCAGCCGAGCTGGGTGTGGCCGATCTGCTGGAGTTCGCCTCGGCAAGCCAGATCCGCGCCACCTCGCTGCGCATTTTTGACCGCAGTTTTGCGGTGACCTACTGGCTGCAGGCGGTGGCGATCGGCATCGGCCTGTTTGGGGTCGCCGCAAGCTTCAGCGCTCAGGTGCTGGCGCGCCAGCGCGAGTTCGGTCTGCTGGCGCACCTCGGGCTCACGCGGCGACAAATCCTCGGCCTGGTCGCGCTCGAAGGCCTGGCCTGGACGGCGCTCGGCGCCATCGCTGGTCTGGCGCTGGGGCTGGCGGTGAGCCTGGTGCTGGTACACGTGGTGAACCCGCAGAGCTTTCACTGGACCATGGACCTCGCCCTGCCCTGGCTGCGCTTGATCGCGCTGTGTGTGGCGGTGGTGCTGGCCGGCACGCTAACCGCCTGGCTGGCCGGGCGCGCGGCGGCTGGGCGCGATGCGGTGCAGGCGGTGAAGCAAGACTGGTGACGCCACAATCCCCCGCATGAACCCGACCGCCCAGCACTGGACCCACCGCGCACTGGCGCTGATCGACGCCGACCGCTGCCGCAGCGCCGACACGCACCTCATCGCGCTCCCCCTGCCCGTCTGGCAGGCGCGCGGCATCGACCTCTACCTGAAGGACGAATCGACCCACCCCACCGGCAGCCTCAAGCACCGGCTGGCGCGCTCGCTGTTTCTCTACGCGCTGTGCAATGGCTGGCTGCGCGAGGGCACCACCGTGGTGGAAGCCTCCAGCGGCTCGACGGCGGTGAGCGAGGCCTATTTCGCGCGCTTGCTCGGTCTGCCGTTTGTGGCGGTGATGCCGCGCAACACGTCGCAGGAAAAAATCGACCAGATCGCTTTTCACCAGGGCCGCTGCCATTTCGTCGAGTCCGCCAGCGAGGTCTACGCGGCGGCGCAACAGATTGCGCAAGACACGGGCGCTCACTACATGGACCAGTTCACCTACGCCGAGCGCGCCACCGACTGGCGCGGCAACAACAACATCGCGCAAAGCATCTTTGAGCAGATGGGCTGCGAGCGCCACGCGGTGCCACGCTGGATCGTGGTCGGCGCGGGCACTGGCGGCACCAGCGCCACCATCGGCCGCTACCTGCGTTACCTGGGCCATCCCACCGAGTTGTGTGTGGCCGACCCAATGGGCTCGGTGTTCGCCGCCTACCACCGCGACCGCAATCCGGCCGCCACCGCACCGGGCTCGCGCATAGAAGGCATCGGCCGCCCCCGCGTTGAGCCCAGCTTCATCCCCTCGCTGGTGGACCGCATGGTGGAAGTGGAAGATACCGCATCAATCGCCGCCATGCACGCGCTCTGCGCCCTGCTGGGGCGCCGCGTCGGCCCTTCCACCGGCACCAATCTGGTCGCCATGCTGACGCTGGCCGAGGAGATGCACGCACGCGGTGAGCACGGGTCCATCGTCTCGCTGCTGTGCGACAGTGGCGAGCGCTACCTGAAGACCTATTTCGACGCCACATGGGCCCAAGCCCGCTTTGGCGATACCCGTGCCGCCGCCGAGCGGGTACAGGCGCAACTGCAAGCAGCATGACCATGAACACACAAAACACCGTGAGCAACCGCCGCCAGTGGTTGCTGGGCGCGGGTGGCCTGCTGCTGGTGCCCGCCGCCTTGGCACAGACAGCCGCGCCCGCCCCAGGCAGCATGCTGAGCCCCCGCCCGCTGCGCTTTCCGCGCGACCACGGCACGCACAACAAGACGCGCACCGAGTGGTGGTACTTGACAGGTCAGGCACAAAACAGCGCTGGCCGAAGCTTCGGATTTCAAGTGACCTTTTTCCGCAGCCGGGTCGACGCGGCGCAGCCGCTGCAAAGCCGCCTGGCCGCCAAGCAACTGCTGTTCGCCCACGCAGCGGTCACCGACCTGCAAGGCAGCGTGTTGCTGCACGACCAGCGCATCGCCCGCTGGAATGGCGAGCAACCCACGCAACGCGAGCGCGGCGTGTTCGCGCGCGAAGACGATCTCCAGGTGGTGCTGCGCGACTGGTTCATGCAGCGCGAAGCCAGCGGCGCCTACCGCGCCGAGGTGGTGGGCGACGAAATCGGCATCGCCATCACCGCCACACCCACGCAAGCCATCCTGTTGCAAGGCGACCAGGGCTTTTCGCGCAAGGGGCCCGACGCATCGCAGGCCAGCTTCTACATCACCCACCCGCAACTCGCGGTGCAGGGCACGCTCGCGTTGCGCGGCGAGCGCTTCACCGTTACCGGCCAGGCCCGGTTGGATCACGAATGGAGCGAGGCCATCCTGAACCCCGAGGCGGTGGGGTGGGACTGGATCGGCATGAACCTGGACAACGGCGACAGCCTGACTGCCTTCGAGCTGCGCCGCACCGATGGCAGCGCGCTGTGGGCCGGTGGCTCACACCGCAGCCAGGCCGCGTCAAGCGATCCGCTGGGTGCCCGCAGCTTTGCGCCGAGCGACGTGCGCTTCACCCCCCAACGCTATTGGACCAGCCCGCTGACCAACGCGCGCTACCCCGTCGAGTGGCAGGTGAATACCCCCGCCGGCCGCTTCACCGTGCGCGCCCTGCTCGACGCGCAAGAGCTCGACAGCCGCAGCAGCACCGGCACCGTGTATTGGGAAGGCCTGTCGGATCTGCTGGATGCCCGGGGCCAGCGCGTGGGGCGAGGCTACCTGGAGATGACCGGCTACGCGCAGCGGCTGGTGCTGTAAGAGCGCCCGGGAGCCTGCTGGCGCGCCGAGCTGTCGCGGGTTCTCACACCGACTCCATAAGCGCCACTTTGCCCGCCCATTCGGGATCGTCCACAGCAGCCGCCAGCACGGCGGCAACATCGCCGCGCGCAGCCTTGCCCTTGACATCAACGCCATCCCCGAATCGCATGTCGCGGGTGCCGTCGTCGTTGGTCAGGCTGACAGGCCGGACAATGGCATAGGTCAGCCCCGAGGCCTTCAGGTGCTCGTCTGCATCGTGCTTGGCTTGCAGGTAGTGCAGGAGCCCGCTTGTCGGGTCGGGGCTCTCTGTGCCCACCGAGCTGAGCATCACAAAACGCGACACGCCAGCCTTGCTGGCCAGATCCACCAGCCGCTTGGCGCCATCGCGGTCCACCTTGTCGGTCATCTCTGGCCCAGTGGAACCACCAGACCCCGCCGCAAAAATCACCACGTCACAGCCATCGCAGACCCCCTCCTGCAGATCGGTGAGGTCGCCATGGCGAATGGCGACGTCCGTTGGGAGCGAGCTGGTGTCGGACGAGGACCGCACAAGAGCGATCGGGGAATGGCCATTCGCCTTCAGTTCGCGGACCAGTCGAAGGCCTGTTTGGCCGGTCGCTCCGGCAACAAGAATTTGCATGTTGTTCTCCCCTTGTGTGAGGTGGGCCAAAAAAATGTGTGCGGGGAAGCGGTTTTAGGCAAGCGGTGCCATGGGCCCAGCCTTGGCAACCGCCGCCAGATACCCGGGTTGCCGCTGAAGATCTGCCCAATAGGATGCAACCCGAGGCGCATCGTCGAGAAAACCCATGCCAGACAAGTTCGCCAGCAGGTAGGAAAACTGAATGTCTGCCAGGGTGGCTGTGTCACCAAACAGAAAACCGTCCTCGGTCAGCTGCTGCGCGACGTAGTCAAGGTGTTTCTGCATGGCGGTGTGCGCCTCTTGAGCCGGTTCCTCGCCTTGCAGCTTGGGCAGCAAGAGCCCCATTGCTGCCGGGGCAAAAGAGCTTTCGACATAGTCGAGCATTTCCTCATGGAGCAAATACCCGCGGGTTCCGGTTAAGGGTCGGTGGGTGTCATGCCCAAACTTGTCGATGAGATATCGCAGACAGGTTGCAGACTCCGCCAGCACCAGGTCCGCGTCTTCTATGACCGGCGACTTGCCAAGCGGATGCACCTTGGCAAGGCTTTGCGGCGCAAGAAAGTCCTCGGTTCTTTCGTACATCACCAGCTTGTACGGTTGATGCATATCCTCCATCAACCAAACCAGCCGGATGGCGCGGGAATATTCCAGACAATGCAGGGTGATCAAGGCATGCCTTTCGGTTTATCCAGCCGCCAAACGGGCAGGAAACACAGAGAGCGCGCAGCGCCGCAGACAGCGACCGTCAGCGCCACGCTTCAGGGGAGAAAAATGGCCTTGGTGTTGACGAATTCCTTCATGCCAAAGCCACCGTGTTCACGGCCAAACCCAGAATTTTTCACACCGCCAAAAGGCATGTTGGGATCGGCTGTCCCGAAGGAATTGATGCGGACCATGCCGGTGTCGAAATGGTCGTGCGCTAGCTTCACGGCTCTTGCTTCATCTTTGGTGAAAATGCCGCCGCCCAGGCCATAGCGGCTGTCGTTGGCAATGCGCATGGCATGTTCGTCGTCCTCGGCCTTGATGATCGAGGCAACCGGCCCGAACAGTTCGTCGTCGTAGGCTGGCGTCCCGGGCTGGCAATTGGCCAACACAGTGGCTGGAAAGTACTGGCCAACGCCTGGTGTCGGCGTGCCGCCGCAAAGCAATTTCGCACCACCCTCCACGCTTTTTGCAACCTGCGCAGCCAGCGTGTCGAATTGCTCCTTGCTGGACATCGGGCCCAGCTGGGTGCCCTGTGCGGTCGGGTCGCCCATCTGGATGGCCTTCATCTGGTCAACGAACCCTTCGACAAAAGCGTCATACACAGCAGCTGTCACGACAAAGCGTTTGGCCGACACGCAGGTCTCACCATTGTTGTAGATCCGCCCCATGACGCAGGTTTTCACCGCCAGTTCAACATCGGCGTCTTCCAGCACCAGATATGCGTCATTCGATCCCAGTTCGAGTACCGATTTCTTCAGATGCTTGGACGCCTGCTGGCCAATGTGGCGTCCAGCCGTGTCGCTGCCGGTCATCGTCACGCCACGCACCAGCTTGTGCGCAATGAGTTTGTCCGAGGTGCTGTGAGAGATGACCACCACCTCGAACAGACCTTTCGGCAGCCCCGCCTCCAGGCACACGTCTCGCAACATCAGACCGCTTCCCGTGCAGAGCGCGGCATGCTTCAGGAGAACCGCGTTTCCCGCCATCAGGTTGGCGGCAAGAACGCGTACCGGCTGATACACCGGGAAATTCCACGGCTGGATGCTGTAGATGACACCGATCGGCCGGTGAGCAACGATGCCCCGCTTTTCGCCACCGCTGTGGGTGCGATCTTCGTCGGCAAGCTCTGTCGGGCCACGTTTCGCGGTGTACTCAAGGATCTGCGCGCAAAGCTCGACTTCCACTTTGCCATCGTTCAGCAATTTGCCTGTTTCGCGTGTCATGAGATCGGCAAATTGGCCCGCCTGCTGGCGCAATGCTTTCGCGATATCGATGAGGTAGCGCGCACGCTCCTGATGGGTCTTATCGCGCCAATCTAGAAAGGCGGCGTGGGATGCTTCAAGTTTGTTAAAAGCCATCTCTTCGCTCATCAATTCATATTGACTGATCGCCTCGTCGGTCGCGGGATTGATCGTGGTGATGTGTGTCATTTATGTTTTTTCCTAATAGGCTTTGGCTCAGCAGATACGGGCATTTGATGTCTGGCAGAGCCGGTGCAAGCTGGGTTTAAATGGGCATGTATTTTGCCGGGGGTTGAAATAGCATCAATCGATTGGACAAACAACAATTTTTCCGACAGCGTGTCCATCAGCCAGATGCCCATACGCTGCAGCGGTATCGTGCATGGCGTAGGTGCTGTCGATCACGGGTCGGATGATCCCTTGTTCAATCAATTTGGCAAGTTTGGCCAACATCGCGCCGTCGGGCTTCATCCACAGCATTTCGAAATGCACGCCATGCTTTTGCGCCAGGCCATCGGTGTCCTCGCCCTTGATCGAAATGATTCTTCCGCCCTTCTTGAGCGTGGGGAAAGAACGGTTCAGGGTGTCGCCGCCGAGCATGTCAAGCACCAGATCCAGGTCAGACACCTCGTCTTCGAAAGACTGGTTCTTGTAGTTAATCACCTGGTCTGCGCCAAGGCTTTTAACCAGATCCATGTTTCCTTCGCTCACCGTCGTGGCGACATGGGCGCCGAGGTGCTTGGCGATCTGGATGGCCAGTGTGCCAACGCCGCCAGAGCCCGCATGGATCAAAACCTTCTCGCCCTTTTGGAGCAACCCTTTGGTCACCAAGGCCTGCCACGCGGTCAACCCTGCCAGCGGCACGGTGGCGGCCTTGGCATGGCTGAGATTGGCGGGCTTGAGCGCGAGTTCGCTTTCGCCGACCCGCGCGTATTGCGCCAAGGCACCGGCATCTTCTTGTTTTAAGCGGGCAAAGACGGCATCGCCCAGCTTGAAACAGCGCACATCTTTTCCTATTTCGACGATTTCGCCAGACACATCGAATCCCATGACAAAGGGAAATGAAAGTGGCATTGCGTCATGGAACACACCAGAGCGCAAAATATTGTCGATCGGGTTCAGACTGGCGGCGTGCACTTTCACCAAAACACAGTCGTTCTTCAGTTCAGGCAGGTCGCGTTCGGTGATGGTGATAGGGGCGTCATAGCCCGCAATGGTTGCAACTTTCACGGTAATTTTTCCCTGGGTGATAGACCCATTCAGGTGGCTTGGCATGGGTCCTCTGGGCGTTAAATCGCGCAGACAATAACAAGTGCATCTGACGCAACCGCACAGCTAAATGGAGGGGGCGATAGCACACTGTATGAACGGCGCAGGCGCTTTTCAGTGCGACAGCACACACAGCGCGCCGATTGGCGCCCTCTCCTACAGGGATGGCGTTGCGGCACGGAGCAACTTATGCCCGTGTGGCTTGCAATCAACGGGTGAGCAAACCCGACCCTGAGACAGAGCGCAGGGCAGCTGGTGTGCTGCCCTGCTGCTGGGTCGTGATGCAGCCTGCGCCAGGGTTACGGCTTGCCGCTGGCTTGTCCAGCCGCTGTCGTCATCACCAGCAGGTGAATGAAATGCAGCTTGGCGACCACTTCGCGCGGCAGCACAAACGGGTAAAAATCGTGCTGCCCCATGGCGCGCGACATGCCGTTGAGCAGCATGGTCAGCTGTGTCCAGCGGTTCAGGAAATCCAGAAAATGCGCGGCATCGGGATGCTCGGGCTGGTAAAGCGCGGTGATGTCAAACGGCGTGAACTCCAGCTGCGCCGAATCCACCAACAGGCCGTAGCTGGCGGCGGTGTCCACTGTGTCGCGCATGTGCATGTAGTGCGCCCAGCACTCGGCCCAGTCTTCCCAGGGGTGGACGCTGGCGTAGGCGCTCACAAAGTGCAGCGGCCAATCGCCGCGTGGTCCCTCTTCGTAGTTCTTTTTCAGGCACTCGGCGTAGTCCAGGTTTTCATCGCCAAACAGCGCCCTGAACCCGGGCAACCATGCACTGTCGGGGCAGTCGACCAGCCGGTACCAGTAGTAGTGCCCAACCTCGTGGCGAAAATGACCCACCAGGGTGCGGTAGGGCTCGTTCATGGCGGCGCGCGTGCGCTCGCGCTTGGCATCATCAGCCTCGGCGACGTTGATCGTGATCAGGCCGTCGTCGTGCCCGGTCATCACATGCTCTCCAGCGCCCTGCGAGCGCAAGAGGTCAAACATCATTCCTTTCGCTGTGTCTTCGGTTTCGCGTGAAGCGACTGGCAGCCCCATCACCAGCAGCGCTGAGACCAAGCGCCGCTTGGCCTGCTCCACCCGGCCCCACAGCTCGCCGTTGTCGGGATGCGGCGGATCGTTCAGGTCTGGAATGGTGCGGTTGAGCCGGCAGGCCCGACAGAGCCGATCGTGTTCGTTTTTCTCAGACTCGGGCAGCAGCCAGTTGCAGTTCGCCGGCGTGTCGCGGTTGGCGCACAGCACGAAGCCGGGGCCTGTGGTGTGGCATTCAATCCAGGTGTCAGGCTCGACACTGGGCGTCAACGACATTAGACGCCCCTGCCCGGTGTCATAACCCAGCAGCGTGCCGCAGGCCAAGCACCAGCTATTGACGAAAAAAATCGCCTGCCCGCATTGGCAGGTGTAGATACGCGCTGTTTGCGCCATCGCAGGCAGAACATGCATCGCAGGCGCGCCAGCAGGCAGCAAGGAGTTTGACAAGGTGGCGCCTCCATCAATGGGTTGGCCGCTGAGGATCGTTCCAAAAAAGGCACGCTGCGTATCAACAACCCAAGGCTCACAGTCTGCCACGGCGCTGCGCCCTGGGTGGACGATGTAAAAAAGGACTGGGGTTTGAGGGCTGTGGTTCTGCAAGCAATCCGCGCTCGCCGTCGCCCAGCACCAGGCCTTCAAGCCGCAGATCGGCACCGCCTTGGAGCAGCGCCTTGCCGTCAACAGCCACCTGCGCAATGGTTGCTACGCCGCTGGAGTGGGCGTTTACCGGGACGGTAGGACCAAGGCTGCGCAGACCGGTGACCAGCGCGTCGTGGTCTGCGCTGTTGGTGGCGTTGATGCCGGGGTGTTCACCGCCCATGCCGCTCTCGATGGTGATGGCCATCGACACCCCATTGCCCACGGCAGCAACGGTGCACGCATGAGACCTGCCCTGGCCCTCTTGCGCGCTTTGACCCATGGCCGCCGTGCTGGAAAAGGTGCCGGGCTGGGCCACGCCCAGACTGCGGTCGAAACGGGTCAGTTTGGCGCGCCTGCCCAGGTGGTCTTTGTTGAGCCTGCTGGAGACACCGGCACCTGGCTGTTGCACAAAGTCGGTATCGGCGACGTATGTGTTGCGGTCGGCGTACGCCAGGCGCTGCGCCACGCTGATCAGGCGCGCACGCAGCACGCTGGGCTTGCCGCCGCAGAGGTCCTTGTTGGTTGGACCAAACGTGTTCAGGGAGAGGTTTTTAAGATGCCCAGCGTCTGCAAGAGGGCGACGGCGCCTGACCACGGTGGGCCCATGCCGCAGACCTTGTAAGCACGGTGGTCGATGCACACCGGATCGCACTTCTGGGCCTGTTATCCGCTCAGGTCGGCCAGCATGGTCAGGCCGGGGACGAGCCCCGCACCGGGCGCGGTGTTGGAGCCGACCTGCGTGCGGCCAATCTCTTTGACGGTCACCAGCGCCTTGGCTGGCGGTGGTTTGCAGCGTGCATGCACAAGTGGGGTTTTGGGGGTTAAGAGCGCACGCAGCGTGAGGTCAGCGTTCAAGAAATAGGCCACCGTGTCGGGTGCTCGCAGCCGATGGGCTCGCGCACCGGCGATCGCGTCGGCCATGCGCCCGCCAGATCGGGAAGCCGTTGGTGGCAAGCTTCAAGCCGGGCCCAGACAGTCTCGCCCACGGCTGGCTGCCATGCTCGCCATGCAGCACTTGCAGAACCTGGGCCAGGCCCAGCCTGCCTATCGAGCGCTGGCTGCGGCGCGTTTGATTGAAGGCGTTGGTGCCCCATGGCGAGGGCGTGGTTTGGTCGGTGGCACGACCCAGCGCTGCTTGTTTTCAGTGGCAGCAGCCGGTGCGGTTTCGCGCTCGTCACAGGTCTGCACTTTTTTGGCGGTGGCGTTGTGATGCACCACAAACGCACCACCGCCAATGCCAGACGGCTGCGGCTCCACCAGACCCCACACCATGTGCGCCGCTTTCGCGGCATCGGCCAAAAAGCGCCCGCTTTCACCCGATCGCAACCCGCTTTGTTGGCCAGCGGGTTGGCCATGACCACCCCCCCCCGTTCTTGGACAGCACCGGTTTGATGCCAAGCCAGTGACCTGAAGAATGCCCAGGCTGTGCAGGATCGCCGGGCCGGCCCAAACCAACCACCACCGAGCGGGTCCCGGTTGGCGATTCGCAGGCGGTGGGCAGCGCAGGCGATGGTGCGAGATCTGATGGTCCGGCGCAACCGGTCAGCAGAGAGAGCAACAGACCCATCAAGGCAAGCAAGACCGAACGTCGACTCGGCAACCAACAGGTGGCTCGATGAAGCCCTGGAGGCATTTGTGTCTCTTGACGGTGGGCCACTCAAAGTGGGCCGAACACATTTGCAAACAGGGGCAAACAAGGCCGCTTGGCAACGCTGGGGTTTTACAAAACAACAGGGCGAAGCTCAGCCTGTTAAGGCACACACCGGGGGATCGTTTCAGCGCGGCCTGTGTCCAAACCAGCAGGCAGTGAATCCGGATTTGCAGGCCTCCCCTGCTAAATTTGATCAGTCCGGCACCACCCGTGTGCCGGCTTTGTGCGAAAGGATGTCGGCTGCGTCATCCAACGCACCGATACCGGCCATGCCGCCGGATCGAATCACGAAGTCGCACGCCGCTTGCACCTTCGGGCCCATGGATCCGGCGGCAAAGTCCATGGCGGCGAGCGCGTTCGGCGTCATGTCGCCCAGCGCGGCTTCTTGCGGAGTGCCCCAGCCGGTGAAGACCGCTTCTACATCGGTGAGCATCAGGAACGCGTCGGCTTTCAGCTCGGCAGCCAGCAGTGCGCTGGCGTGGTCTTTGTCGATCACCGCCTCCACCCCCACATAGGCGCCATCGGCGCGCTGGGTCACTGGAATGCCACCGCCGCCGGCGCAGATCACGGTCACGCCCTGCTGCACCAGCAGCCGAATCACCTCGATCTCCAAAATGCGCATGGGCTTGGGCGAGGCGACCACGCGGCGCCAGCTGTCGCCGTCGGGCGCGATGGACCAGCCGCGCTGCTCAGCCATGCGTTTTGCATCGGCCTCGCTGTAGACCGACCCGACCGGTTTGCTCGGTGCCGCGAAGGCCGGGTCACCCGGGTCCACCTCGATCTGGGTCAGCAGGGTGGCGAAGCGCGCGGCAGGGCCGTAGGCGTTGTCCAGCTCCTGCTGCAACACGTAGCCGATCATCCCCTCGGTCTCGGCCCCCAGCACATCCAGCGGAAAAACCGCCCCACCTGCTGTGCCGGCAGCCGCTTCGCCCTGTAAGGCCAGCAGGCCCACCTGTGGCCCGTTGCCGTGGGTGATGACAAGCTGGTGGCCTTCCACCAGCAGGCGGGCCAGGGATTTCGCAGCGCGCCGAATGTTTTCACGCTGCGCCTGCGCACTCACCGGCTCACCCCGACGCAGCAACGCATTGCCACCCAACGCGACGACGACAAGTGCCATGTCAGCTCCCCAGGGTGGCGACCAATACCGCCTTAATCGTGTGCATGCGGTTTTCTGCCTGATCAAAAACGACAGAGGCTGGGCTCTCGAACACCGCGTCGGTGACCTCCATCGCGGTGATGCCGTGGCTCTTCTCGATCTGCTTGCCGACCTCGGTTTCGGTGTTGTGGAAGGCAGGCAGGCAGTGCATGAACCGCACGCGCGGGTTGCCGGTTTGCTTCATCGTCTCGGCATTTACCTGGTAGGGCAACAGCAGCTTGATGCGCTCGGCCCAGACCGAGTCTGGCGTGCCCATGGAGACCCAGACATCGGTGTACAGAAAATCGCAGCCCTTGACACCTTCGGCCACGTCTTCGGTAAGCAAGATGCGCGCGCCGCTGTCCTCGGCCAGCGCCTTTGCTGCGTCAACCGTGGTCTGCACCGGCCAGAGCGACTTCGGCCCGCACAGCCGCACGTCCATGCCCATCTTGGCGGCACCGATCAGCAGCGAGTCGCCCATGTTGTTACCGGTATCGCCCAGGAAGCAAAACGCGATTTCGCGCAAGGGCTTCTCGCAGTGCTCGCGCATGGTCAGCAGATCGGCCAGGATCTGGGTTGGGTGAAACTGGTCGGTGAGGCCGTTGTAGACCGGCACGCCCGACCACTTCGCCAGCGTGTCCACCACCTCCTGACCAAAGCCGCGGTACTCGATCGCGTCGTATACCCGGCCCAGTACCCGCGCTGTGTCCTTGATCGACTCCTTGTGGCCGATGTGGCTGCCTGAGGGACCCAGGTAGGTGACAGAGGCGCCCTGTTGGTGCGCGGCGACCTCGAAGCCGACCCGGGTGCGGGTCGAATCTTTCTCAAAAATCAGCGCGATTTCCTTGCCCTTGAGCAGCGGCTGCTCGGTGCCTGCGTACTTGGCGGTCTTGAGGTCGGCGGCGAGCTTGAGCAGAAAGCCGATCTCGCCGGGCGAGAAGTCGCGCAGCGTCAACAAGCTGCGGTTTTTCAGGTTGAAGGCCATGGTGTTCCTTTGTTTTATGAGAGACGATTCAGGCCTCGCGCCAGATCGGGCAGGTCATGCAGTGACCGCCACCGCGTCCGCGACCAAGCTCGCTGCCCCGGATGGTGATGACCTCAATGCCCGCCTTGCGCAGCTGGGTGTTGGTGTGGATGTTGCGGTCGTAGCCCACCACCACGCCGGGTTCGAGTGCAATCACGTTGTTGCCATCGTCCCACTGCTCGCGCGCCTGCTCGTAGCTGTCGCCGCCGGTGGGAATGACGCGCAGTTTCGTCAGGCCGAGACAGTTCGCCACCACCTCAAACAGCGGTTTTTCCTCGCGGCGGTACTCGATGCCACCCTGATCGGTGGGGTACAGGCTGTGACAGGCGATCTGGTTCGCCACTTCCACGAAGCTGGTCACGGTGTCACGGTCGCAAAAAGAGAACACCGTGTCCAGGTGCATGGCCGAGCGGGATTTGGGCATCTGGCAAGCCAACACACGGGTCGCAGCGCCCGCTTTGAAAAGCGCCTGCGCCAATTGGCCCACCGCCTGCGGCGTGCTGCGCTCGCCCATGCCGACCAGCACCACGCCATTGCCGATCGGCATGATGTCGCCGCCCTCCAGCGTGGCCGGGCCGTGGTCCACATCGGGGTCGCCCCACCAGACGGGACACCCAGCGTCGGCAAACACGGGATGAAACCGGTACACCGCTGCGGTGAGCAGGGTTTCCTGGCGGCGCGCGGGCCAGTGCATGGGGTTTAGGGTGACGCCGCCATAGATCCAGGCGCTGGTGTCGCGGGTAAACAGCATGTTCGGCAGCGGGGGCAACACAAAACCATCGGCACCCAGGTAGGAGCCAAACATGCCGCCGGGCTTGAACGGCAGATCGTGCAAGGCCACGCCGCCAATCAGGAACTGGGCCAGATCACTGGCCGGCATTTCGCACATCCAGGCCCGAAGCTCGTCGAGCATGCCCACACCCACCAAGTCGGGCGTGACCTTGCGGTCCAGCACCCAGTCTCGCGCAGCGGGAATGGCCAGGGTCTGGCCCAGCAACTCGCCCATTTCCAGCACCTCTACGCCCCGATCTTCCATCTTGGAGACAAAGTCGAAGTGGTCGGTGCGCGCCTGCTGGACCCAGAACACATCGTCAAACAGCAGCGCATCGCAGTTGGCCGGCGTCATGCGCTCATGCGCCAGGCCGGGCGCGGACACCAGCACACGGCGCAACTTGCCGACTTCGGAGTACGCGCCCAGGTGCCTGGCCACTGCCGTGGGGTTGAGCGGCGCGCTCACAGCAGCACCGCTGCGCTGAGCGATGCCATGCTGAGCAAGGCCAGCATCAACATCAACGGCCATATGAAACGCACCCACCGTTGGTACGGCACGCGCCCAATGGCCAGCCCACCGACCACCACTGCGTAGGTGGGCGTCACCAGGTTGGTGATGCCGATCGAGGTCTGGAAAGCGGTTACCGCGAGGTGGCGCGGCACGCCGGCAAAGTCCGACAGCGGCGCGAGGATGGGCATGCTCAACACCGCCAGGCCCGAGGTGGACGGCACCAGCAAACTGAGCAAGCCCTCTATGGCAAACAGCGCGTTTACAAAGGCCACATCGGGCATGCCGGTGATCCAGCCTTCAAAGTAATGAAGGATGGTGTCGGTGATCTTCCCCTGGTCCATGATGACCACGATGCCACGCGCCAGACCAATCACCAGCGCCACACCCAGCAGATCGCGCGCGCCATCGACAAAGGCTGAGGTGAACGGCTTCTCGCCCAGCCACCCCAGCAGGCCCACAGCGATGGCAGATGCCAGGAACAGCGCCGACATCTCGGCCATCCACCAGCCAGCCCCGGCCACGCCCCAGACCATTACCACAAAGGTGGCGCCAAACAACACCAAGATGAGCTGCTGGCGGCCGGTGAGCACAGCATCTTTGTGGGCGTCTCGATCGCGCAAAAAATGCGCTTCGTTGGAGGCCTTGAGCTCGGCCACAAGTGACGTCGACGGGTCCTTTCGCACCCGCTCGGCGTAGCGCATCACATAGGCGACGCAGATCAACCAGCCCAGCGCCAGGATCACCAGCCGCAAGGCCAAGCCTTCGGTGAACGCGATGCCGGCGGCACTGGACGCGATAGCGGTGGAAAACGGGTTGATGGTTGACCCGATCACCCCGACGCCAGCGCCCACCATGATCACCGCCACGCCAGTGAGCGCGTCGTAGCCGACCGCGATCATCAGCGGGATCAACAGCACATAAAACGCCAGCGTTTCCTCCGCCATGCCGAAGGTTGAGCCGCCGATGGCGAACAGCAGCATCAGCACCGGGATCATCCATTTCTCGCGCCCCTTCATGCGCAACATCACCCGCTCGATGCCGGTGTTGATCGCGCCGGTGGCGTTCACCACCCCAAGAAAGCCGCCGATGATGAGCACGAACAGCGACACATCGATGGCATTGGCCATGCCTGTGCTCTGATCGTAGAAACCGGCGATGGGCGCCAACAGCACATCAAACAAACCCTGGTGCGCGGCCTCAACCACCTGGTAGGTGCCTGGCACCGGCGCCTCTTTGCCCAGCGCCTCGTTAACCGCCCGCTCGTACTGGCCAGCGGGCAAGACCCAGGTGAGTGCCGCCATCACGATGGTGAGCGCAAACAGAATCGTGTAAGCGGTGGGAAACCGGTCTTTGGCTGGCAGTGAAGCACCACCGTCGGGCGCTTGTGTGGTCGGTGGGGTCATGCCGTTTTCTCCTGAGATTGCTCTGCAAAAGGAGAAGATGGCCCCGTGACGAATTTAAGTCTGTGCGTTGGAGCACATGCATCAGCCCACGCTGTGGTGGTGTCGAACCCGCAATGCGTCCACAAAGCGCATAACGCGCGAACCTCTGGCGAATCAGCCAAAGGTGTTGGGCCGGGCTATCTGAGCTTGGCCCTACCCCAGCCGATCACTTCCAGATGCGGTCGAGCTGGGCGTTGCGCCCGCAACTCAAGCGGTAGTAGTTGTAGCGCAATGCGTTCTTTTTGTAATAGTCCTGGTGGTAGTCCTCGGCCAGGTAGAAGGGGCTGGCCGGCTCGGTTTCGGTATAGATGGTTTTGAAACGACCGGTTTTTTTCAAGGCTTCGCGGCTGGCAAGCACGATCTGGCGCTCGGCCTCATTGCCCCAGTAGATACCGCTGCGGTACTGGGTGCCCGCATCACAGAACTGCCGGTCTTTCTCGCTCGGATCGATGGTCTTCCAAAAATACTCGACCAGCTCCGAATAAGTGACCTTGGCTGGGTCGTAGGTCACGCGCACCCCCTCGGTGTGGTCGGTCCGGCCCGCGCTCACCATCTCGTAGGTGGGATTGGGTATCTGGCCGGCTGTGTAGCCGGATTCCGCTGCGATCACGCCGGGCAGTTTCTCGAAGTCTGCCTCGGTACACCAGAAGCAGCCGCCGGCAAATATGGCGGTGGCATTGGCGGCATGCGCAACGGCGCCAAGCAATGCGCTGGCGCTCAGAGCAAAGGCGGCGGTGAATCGGAGGATGGGGTAGAGGGTGTTCATGGCCAAACGTCTTTCATGTTGTGGTGTCAGGTACGCAAGGCGGGCAGCACCTGGTCTTTGGGCACGAAGGCAAGCGCCACGCCGTTGTTGCAGTAGCGTTTTCCGGTCGGCTTGGGGCCGTCGCTGAAGACATGGCCTTGGTGGCCACCGCAGTGATCGCAGTGGTATTCGGTGCGGGGAAAGATCATCTTGTAATCGGTCGAGGTGCCCATGGCCTGGGGCAATGGCTGCCAGAAACTGGGCCATCCGGTGCCGCTGTCGTACTTGTGGGCAGCATCAAACAGCGGCTGGTTGCAGGCGGCGCAAATGAATGTACCGGGGCGTTGTTCGTTGTCCAGCGGGCTGCTGCCGGCGCGCTCGGTACCGTGATCGAACAGCACCTCATAAGCCGCCGGCGAGACAATGGCGCGCCACTGCTCCTCGGTCTTCTTCAGGGGAAACGAGGGCGCAGCCAGCACCGATGAGGCGGGCAGCGCTGTGCCACCCAAAAAGGTCGAAAAGATCTTGAACATATTGCGTCGTTGCATGGTGAGCTCCTAAAGGGAGTGAGAGCCAACGCACAGGGAAAAGTGCCCTGCAAAGGCGCGTTGTGCCTGCAAATCTGTTGGGCGCTGTGTTTCTCACATCGGTTTGGCCCGCATCACAAGCCTCAGCGGCGCAGCCGGTAACCCGTGCGAAAAATCCACCAGATCACCGCCAGGCACACCAACATGAAGCCCAGCGTCATACCGGTACTGACCGCGATGTGCACATCGGCCTGGCCGTAAAAACTCCAGCGAAAGCCGCTGATCAGGTAGACCACCGGGTTGAACAGTGAGAGCGTTTGCCACAGTGGCGGCAGCATGCTGATCGAGTAGAAGGCGCCGCCGAGAAAGGTCAGCGGCGTGACGATGAGCATCGGCACCACCTGCAGCTTCTGGAAGTTGTCGGCCCACAGGCCAACGATGAAACCGAACAGGCTGAAGGTGACCGCGGTCAGCACCAGGAAGCCCAGCATCCAGAACGGGTGTTCGATGTGATACGGCACAAAGAGGCGCGCCGTGCCCAGGATCAGCAAGCCGAGCAGCATCGATTTGGTGGCCGCCGCACCCACATAGCCCAGCAGCACCTCAAACCAAGAAACCGGCGCCGATAGCAACTCGTAGATCGTGCCCGACCACTTGGGCATGTAGATGCCGAACGAGGCATTGGAAATGCTTTCGTTGAGCAGCGAGAGCATGACCAGCCCGGGGATGATGAAGGCGCCGTAGCTCACGTTGTCGATATTGCCCATGCGCGAGCCGATCGCTGTGCCGAAGACGATGAAATAAAGCGAGGTGGTGATGACAGGCGCGATGATGCTCTGGGTGATGGTGCGCAGGGTGCGCGCGATCTCGAAGCTGTAGATGGCGCGGATGCCGTGGATGTTGATGTTCATGCCTGCGCCTCCTCGGCACGCGTTGCATCCTCGCGCACCAGGTTGACAAAGATCTCTTCGAGCGAGCTTTCGCTCGAATGCAGGTCTTTGAAATCGATGCCCTCGGCTGCGAGTGCGCGCAGCAACTCGGCAATGCCAGTCTCTTCTAGCTGGGTATCGAAGGTGTAGACCAGGTGCATTTGGTCGCTGGAAATCTCCAGCGGCCAGTGCGAGAGCGCATCGGGCAGGTGGGTCAAGGCATGTTGCAGGGTGAGGGTGAGTTGCTTGTTGCCCAGCTTGCGCATCAGCACCGCTTTTTCTTCCACCAAAATGAGCTCGCCCCGGTTGATCACACCGATGCGATCGGCCATGTCTTCTGCCTCTTCGATGTAATGC
>Ga0105053_10002974_pt1 | contig 26021 bp, 21 predicted proteins | sample BON01_FD_78093 | JGI IMG/M metagenome (GOLD analysis project Ga0105053, IMG submission 78093) | Freshwater microbial communities from Lake Bonney liftoff mats and glacier meltwater in Antarctica - BON-01 | ecosystem: Environmental > Aquatic > Freshwater > Ice > Glacier meltwater | place: Lake...
TAACGCTGCCAGCAACTCTGCTCGCACCTCGTCCGGCATCGGCTCGTGTCCACGCTGCCAACGACCACCCATCACAACACCTCGATTCGTCAGGCGTTGCACTCACCGATAGAGCCCAAGGGGGATTTGGCTCATCGCTCGGGGCCCAATCGATGTGGCGGTCGCCGGCGATGAGCGAAGCCACCCGATGCTGGGGTTTCGCTCATCACTCTTGGGCTGGTGGGGAGGGGGGTTAGCGTTCGGGGGGATGGAACCCGTGGGAGCGATCGTGGCGACGCCGCCGTATCTGCCGTTCATGGACGGGCCGGCGCCGAGCGGGCCCGACAGCTTCCGCTGGCGGCTCGGGGTGCGCCCGCTCGACCTGGCCAACTGGATCGAACTCGGCCCCGACGCCGAGGTCGGGATCGCTGCCAAGCCCCGGCTGATGGCCGAGCATCCCGACACCGGGTTCGCTGTGCTCGACGGCGTCGAACCGGAGTCGACCGAGGTCGCCGAGGCGCTGATCGAGCACCTCCGCGCGAGGTGGCCCGACCGCTACGGCCAGGCCGAACTCGACGCGAGCCTGCACCCGCTCGACGCCGCGGCTCGGCTCGTGCCGGAGGACCTCGTGCTGCTCGTCGAACGCGACGGACAGCTCGTGTTCGGCGGGGGCTCGGTGTGCTTCCCCAACCGGTGGGATCTGCGCTCGAAGCTCGGGCTCTCGATGGTCGGCGTCCACGCCCCGGTCGCACGGCTCAACGAGCAACTCGAAGCCCCGATCGACAGCTTCTTCGATCGGCTCACGCCGGCTCGCAGCTTTTGGCGGCTCGGCTGGGGAATCCTCGACACCCCTGATTGGTACACCCCCGTCGACGGCACCGCCGCTGCGAGACCGACGACGCCAGGCCCGAACGACCACTTCCTCCGCGTCGAGCGCGAAACGCTGCGACGATTCCCACGCACCAACTGCATCTTGTTCACGATCCGCACCTACGTTGCGCCGATCCCCGCTGTCGCCGGTGACGTAGATGTCGCCCGCCGACTCGCCAATGCAATCGCCTCGTTGCCGGCTGACGTGCAGGACTACAAGGACGTCGTGACCAGCGCCGATGCCCTGATCGGCCGGCTGCGTCGCAACCCGAACCAAGGTTGATACGCTTGCACTCAAGTTTGTTGAGTAATATGTCGATTCGGTGATCCGGAGGGAGCAACTGACATGGCCATCGATCCGAAGAAATGGACCCTGAAAACCCAGGAGGCGTTCGCTGCCGCCATCGACCAGGCCAAGGAACTCTCCAATCCCGAAATCACCCCCGATCACCTCCTCGGCGCCGTGATGCGCCAGGACGACACCATCGTGCCGGCCGTGCTGGCCAAGCTCGGCCAGGCGCCATTGATGGTGCGCAACCGAGTCGACGAGGCCATCCGGAAGCTTCCCAACGCCTATGGCGGTGCCGAACCGCGCATGAGTAAAGAGCTCAACAACGTCGTCGAGAACGCCGACAAGTACCGCAAGGATCTGCGCGACGACTTCCTCTCCGTCGAGCACCTGCTGCTGGCGATGAACGCCCGTCTCGACGTCGGCTCCGAGGAACTCCTCCAGGTGTTGAAAGAGGTGCGTGGCTCGCACCGTGTCACCGATCAGAGCCCCGAGGACAAGTTCGCTGCGCTCGAGAAGTACGGCCAGGACCTCACCGCGCTCGCCGAGAGCGGAAAGATCGACCCGGTCATCGGGCGCGACGAGGAGATCCGCCGCTGCATCCAGGTGCTGTCGCGCCGTGGCAAGAACAACCCGGTGCTGATCGGTGAACCGGGTGTCGGCAAGACCGCCATCGTCGAGGGACTCGCTTCGCGCATCGCCGCCGGCGACGTGCCCGAGGGCCTGAAGAACAAGCGGCTGATCTCGCTCGACATCGCCTCGATGCTCGCCGGCGCCAAATACCGCGGCGAGTTCGAAGAGCGGCTCAAGGCCGTGCTGAAGGAGATCACCGACGCCGAAGGTCAGATCATCACGTTCGTCGACGAACTCCACACGATCGTCGGCGCTGGCGGCGCCGAGGGTGCGATGGACGCCGGCAACATGATCAAGCCGATGCTGGCGCGTGGCGAGCTCCGCATGATCGGCGCCACCACGCTCGACGAGTACCGCAAGCACGTCGAAAAGGACCCCGCGCTCGAACGTCGCTTCCAACAGGTGTACGTCGGCGAGCCGTCGGTGCACGACACGATCGGCATCCTGCGCGGCCTCAAGGAGCGCTACGAGGTGCACCACGGCGTGCGCATCCAGGACTCCGCGCTGGTCAGCGCTGCGGTGCTGTCCGACCGCTACATCACGAGCCGGTTCCTGCCCGACAAGGCGATCGATCTGATGGACGAAGCCGCCTCGAAGTTGCGCATCGAGATCGACTCGCTGCCGACCGAGATCGACGTCGTACAGCGGCGCATCTTCCAGTTGGAGATCGAGCAGGTCGCGCTCGAGACCGAAACCGACGCAGCGTCGCTGGAACGCCTCGACGTTCTCCACACCGAACTCGCCGAACTCAACGTGCAGGTCAACGAGATGAAGCAGGTGTGGGAGCGCGAGAAGCAGGCGATCGACGCGATCCGCTCGTTGAAGGAAGAGCTCGAAGGTCTGCGTACCCAGGTCGAACGCGAGACCGACCTGGCCGCGGCGGCCGAGATCCGCTACGGCCGCATCCCCGAACTCGAACGCCGAATCGATGAAGCCACCACGCATCTCTCCTCGATCCAGGAGGGCGGCGCGATGCTCAAAGAAGAGGTCGACGCCGAGGACATCGCCGAGGTCGTCGCGAAGGCGACCGGCATCCCGCTGAACAAGCTGATGGAGTCCGAGACCTCCAAGCTCGTCCATCTCGAAGACCTGCTGCACGAGCGCGTCATCGGCCAAAACGATGCCGTCGTCGCAGTCGCCAACGCGATCCGCCGCAGCCGTGCCGGGCTGTCCGACCCCAACCGCCCGATCGGGTCGTTCATGTTCCTCGGGCCCACCGGCGTCGGCAAGACCGAACTCGCCCGGGCGCTCGCTGCCTACCTGTTCGACGACGAGAAGTCGATGGTTCGCATCGACATGGGCGAGTACATGGAGAAGTTCTCCGTGTCACGTCTGATCGGTGCACCCCCCGGCTACGTCGGCTACGACGAGGGCGGCCAGCTCACCGAAGCGGTGCGCCGTCGCCCGTACTCGGTGGTGCTGCTCGACGAGATCGAGAAGGCGCACCCTGATGTGTTCAACGTGCTGTTGCAACTGCTCGACGACGGGCGCCTCACCGACGGCCAGGGCCGCACGGTCGACTTCACCAACGTGGTGTTGATCATGACGTCGAACCTGCCCGGCGATCCGGGCGAGTTCTTCAAGCCCGAGTTCATCAACCGTGTCGACGACATCATCCGGTTCCGGTCGCTCACCGAGGCCGACCTCGAACGCATCGTGCGCATTCAGCTCGCCACGCTCGTGAAGCGGCTCGCCGATCGTCGCATCGTGCTCGACATCGACGAAGGCGCGATGGCGCAACTCGCCAAGAACGGGTTCGATCCGGCGTTCGGTGCCCGCCCGCTGAAGCGCGTGATCCAGCGGGAGATCGGCGACAAGGCGTCGCTGCTGATCCTCAGCGGCGACGTCGGCGACGGCGGCACCATCAACGTGCGCGCCGGCTCAGCCGACGAGGGCCTCCAGGTCACCGCCGCCTGACAATCTCGATTGGGGTCTGACCCCAACCGAGATGACCCCAACCGAGACTGGTACGAGGGTGAGTCGGAAGATCGGTGGGCGGTGCTTGACGAGGTCGAGGTGTCCGCCGTCGGACTCGGCCAGGCGGCGGGCCAGCGCCAGGCCCCTGCCGTGGGCGGCCTGATGGTCACGCGATCGGTCGAACAACGTCGCCACCCGATCATCGGGGATCCCGGCGCCCTCGTCCTCGATCGTGACGCTCGAGTCCTGCACGAGGATCGCGACAGTGCCGCGACCGTGCCGCAACGAGTTCTCGATCAGCACGTTGAGAACTTGGCCGACGAGACCCGGGGTGGCCATCACCTGCTGGGTGACGCCGGTGGTCACCACCACTTGGCGTCGTTTCTCCGCAAAGCGTTGCTGCCAGTCGGCCACCTGATGGTCGACCAGCGCGGTGAGATCGAGCTCGGTGCGCTCCTTGGTGCTGCCGGTGCGAGCAACGGTGAGCAGTTCGTCGAGGGTGGTGTTGAGTTCGTGCGTCTGTGCCAACGCCGCCGCGGCTTCCGCGGCCACTTCAGTGTCGTTGGATCGCTCGAGTAGCTCCAGTCGCATCGCGATACCGGTCAATCCGGTTCGAAGCTGGTGAGTCGCGTCAGCGGTGAAGCCCCGTTCCGACTCGAGCATCCGGTCGACTCGGTTCGCACTGAGACGCAGCGAGCGAGCGAGCGCGTCGATCTCTTCGATGCCGGATGGCGGCGGCGCCGCGGCGCTGAAGTCGCCATTGCCGACACGTGACGCACTCCGAGCGAGCCGTTCGAGCGGTCGCGCCAACTGGCGGGCCTGGACGCCGGCGAGCAGTGCCGCTGCACCGATCGCAGCCAGAGCGATGACGGCCAGCCGTGACAGGACACTGCTCGGAAGTTCGCCTCCCTCTGCGTCGCGGACGATGAACAGGACCGGAATGATCAGCACCACGATCACCACGACGACCACGGCAATCGTCGACATGACGAGGCGGCGACGCACGGCGTTCAGCTCCCGGGCGACGGGGAGACGGGTTCGAAGCTCGGGTCGAATCGGAACCCGACGCCGCGCACCGTCACGATCTTCGACGGGGGATCGGTGTCGTCCAGGATCTTGCGACGCAGCGTGGAGGTGTGGGTGTCGAGCGTTCGCGTGGACCCCCACCAGTTCTCGTCCCACACCTCGTTCATGATGTGCTCACGCTTGAGTGTCACGCCGGGCTGGCGCATCAACAGTTCGAGCAGATCGAACTCCTTGGTGGTCAGTTCGATCTCGTTGCGCGCACCGTTGCTCTCGGCCATGAAGCATCGGCGTGCATCAGTGTCCAGCTCGATGCCGGCGCCGCTGAGGCGACCGGTCGGAGCAGTCGCTGCCGAGTGCTCGACGATGCGCAGGCGGGCACGGATCCGTGCAACGAGTTCGGCCAGTCGGAACGGTTTCGCCACGTAGTCGTCGGCGCCAGCGTTGAGCCCGACGATCACATCCATCTCCTCTGCCCGTGCCGTCAGCATGATGATCGGCAGATCGGGGTGGTCGGCACGGATCTTCCGGCAGACGTCGAGACCGTCGATGTCGGGAAGGGTCAAGTCCAGCAACACCAGATCGGGACGGGCATCAGTGACCGAGTCGATCGCAGCCACACCGGCGTCGACATGTTGCACCTCGAAGCCTTCCGAGCGCAGCACACGGATCAATGGTTCGCTGATGCGTTCGTCGTCTTCGACGAGCAACACGGCGGTGCGCGTGCCGAGCACTGCCGTGCCGCCAGGTGCGCGAAGCGTCGATTCCATCGATTGTTCATCGGCGTCAGGGCCGTTCGACTTGAGGCTTCCGGCGCAACGGCTGCCACCTGAGGTTGCGGTCGCGCAGACGCACATTTACGATACTGTACGGTTCCGTATCGAAAGAGAGCACATGAGCGACGTCCAGGCAACGCGGCCCCACACCATCGACGACGAGATCGACCCACACGTGCACGAACGGCGCTGGCTGATTCTCGGGGTGCTCTGCATGAGCTTGCTGATCATCGTGATGGACAACACGATCCTCAACGTCGCCATCCCGTCGCTGATCACCGAACTCGGCGCCACCAACAGCCAGGTGCAGTGGATCATCGACTCGTACGTACTGGTGTTCGCCGGGCTCCTGCTCACCACCGGCAGCCTGTCGGATCGCTTCGGCCGCAAAGGTGCCCTGCAACTCGGCATCGTGCTGTTCGGCATCGGATCAGCAGCAGCGGCCATGTCGAGTTCGGCGAACGGGTTGATCGTCACACGAGCGTTCATGGGCATCGGCGGCGCATTGATCATGCCCGCCACGCTGTCGATCCTGATCAACGTGTTCCGCGACCCCGTCGAACGCGGGCGGGCGATCGCCATCTGGGCTGGCTTCTCCGGCCTCGGTGTCGCGATCGGTCCGGTCACGGGCGGCTTCCTCCTCGAGCACTTCTCGTGGTCGTCGGTGTTCTGGGTGAACCTGCCGCTCGGCACAACGGCGCTGGTGCTCGGCGCGTTCCTCGTGCCGACATCTCGCGACCCGCACCAGGGCAAGATCGACCCGATCGGTGCGGTGCTGTCGTTCGTCGGACTCGCCTCGCTGCTGTTCGCGATCATCGAAGGGCCGTCCAAGGGGTGGACCAGTCCGCTCGTCCTCGGCGGCTTCGCCCTTGCCGTCGTGACCATCGCTTCGTTCCTGATCTGGGAGCGGCGGACGCCACACCCGATGCTGGATCTGTCGGTGTTCGAGAACCCGCGGTTCAGCGCCGGTAGCGGAACGATCACGATCGTCTTCTTCGCGATGTTCGGCTCGATGCTGTTGATGACGCAGTACTGGCAACTCGTGCACGGCTACTCGCCGCTCCAAGCGGGTATCCGGCTGTTGCCGTACGCCGCGACGATGATGATCGTCGCCCCACTCTCGGCCCGGTTCGTCGAGCGGCTCGGCACGAAGCAGGTCGTGATGACGGGACTCGGTCTCGTGGTCACCGGAATGCTGGCGTTGTCGACGATCGCATCCGACTCGCCGTATCCGATCGTGATCGCCTATTTCATGGTGATGGCGGCCGGGATGGGCATGACGATGGCGCCCGCCACCGAGGCGGTCATGGGATCACTCCCCCGGGCCAAAGCCGGTATCGGATCGGCGATCAACGACACGACCCGCCAGGTCGGCGGCGCCCTCGGGGTGGCAGTGATCGGCACCATCGTGAGCAGCGTCTACAGCGCCCGCATCGTCGACCTCGGTGGGGCCTTCGGGCTCGCCCCCGACCAGCTGGCCCAGGCCGAGTCGTCGCTGGGCGGAGCGCAAAGCCTCGCAGCGAGCCTCGGCGACCAGGCCGGCGCGTTCGCTGGCGCAGCGGGCGACGGTTTCGTCGATGCGCTGTCGATCGGCCTTCGGATCGCTGCGTTCGCGGTTGCCGGTGCGTTCGTCGTCACCTGGAAGTTCCTGCCGTCCCACGCGGCCGAGCCGGCGCTCGAGGTGATCGACCGCCCCGAGCAGTTCGACGCCGAGACACCAACCGACTGGCGACCTACGCCCACCCCGGTGGCGGGCAACTGACCCATGGCCACGACAACCACGCCACCCCGCGGTCGCCCGCGCGCCGAAGGGCTCGACCAGGCGCTGCTCGATGTCACGTTGGAACTCGCCGGCGAGGTGGGGATCAGCCGGATGTCGATGGACGACCTGGCGCAGCGTGCCGGGGTGTCGAAAACAACGATTTATCGGCGCTGGCCGTCGAAGGAACGCCTCGTACTCGACGCGCTGAACCATGCGATGCGCCCGTTCGACCTGATCGACACGGGCTCGCTGCGTGGCGACCTCGACGACTACCTGGGCGAGCTCGCCCGCCGGATGACCGAGGGCAGGGCCAGCGACGTGCTGCCCGATCTCATCGCCGCGTCCGTGCGCGACGCCAACCTGCGAACCTCGCTCGACGAGTACATCCGCTACCGCCGCCAGCCGTTGCAGACGATCCTCGGACGTGGCCTGCAACGCGGTGAGCTGTCCGACGATGCCGACGTCGAAGTACTGATCGACGCGTTGATCGGCCCGTTCGTCTACCGACGCCTGCTCAGCCACGACCCACTCGACAGCGACTTCGTCGAGCGGCTCCTGCGAACGGTCCTCCCCACCGTCTGAGCCCGGCCCGGTTGTTCCGCTGGTCGGTCGGCTCGTCGTAGGGTGCGGAGATGGACAGCGACTTCCCGACATCGATCGGCCGACTCGGCGTCACAGCGTTCGATTGCCCTGATGCACTGGCGCTCGCCGACTTCTACAACTCGATCGTCGGCGGCGACCTGGTGCCTGGCGACGACGATGGCTGGGTCGAAGTGCACACGCCGACGGGCCGACTCGCCTTCCAGCAGATCGACGACCATCGCCGCCCGACCTGGCCCGGCGGCGATGTGCCACAGCAGGGGCACATCGACATCGATGTGGTGAACCTCGACGGCGCAGAAGCGGCGGTGTTGCGTCTCGGCGCCGAGAAGGCGGCCACGCAACCGAGCCCCGATCAGTTCCGGGTGATGACCGACCCGGCAGGCCACCCGTTCTGCCTCGTCCTCGCCGACTGACAGTCTGGCAATGAGTTTCGGCGCGACCTGTGCGCGCTGAAGCTCACCGCTGGCGGAGTCGGAGGGCGTCGCCGTGAGCGGGGAAGCCTTCGTGGTCGGCGAGGGCCAGTACCGAGGGAGTCATGCGTGCAAGCGCAGTGGCATCGGCTCGGGCGATGGCGGTGCGCTTGAGGAACGTGTCTGCGGTGATGCCAGATGACACGTGAGCGAAGCCCGATGTAGGCAGCGACGCAGGGCAGCCGATGATGAAATTCGCAGCGCTGAAGGGCGTGTGCTGGCCGATCAGGATCTCGCCGGCGTTGATCAAGCCGTCGACGATCTCATCGACGAACGCGTCGGCCACAGCAACCTGCAGGTGCTCGGCCGCGAACTCGTTCGCGACACCGACCGCGACGTCGAGCGAGTCGACGAGCACGCACCCCCCGTTCGGACCGAGGGACGCGCGTGCCGCAGTGGCGCGTACGTCGGTGAGGCCAGCCAGCTGACGTTCGAGCTCCGCGTCGACGGCGTCGGCGAGCATGGCCGAGTCGGTGAGCAACACGACGGTGCTGTCGGTTCCGTGCTCGGCCTCGATGAGCAAGTCGGCAGCCAGCAACACCGGGTCGGCGGAATCGTCGGCGATCACGAGGCTCTCGGTGGGCCCGAGCAACATCATCGTCGCGACGCCATGGCGTTGCATCTCGACCTGCGCGATGGTGACCGCCGGCGATCCTGGCCCGACGATCTTGCGGACTTTCGGGATCGTGTCGGTGCCGAAGCCCAGGGCGGCGATCCCGGCGGGTCCGTTGACGCGGAACACGTCGAGGATGCCGAGCTTGCGACACACCACCAGCACGGCCGGGTCGACCTCACCAGTCCCGCCAGGGATCGGCGGCACCACGAGCGAGATCGACGGCACACCGGCGACCACTGCCGGCACCGCGAGTTGATACGCAACGCTCGGGTAGCTCGCCTTGCCCGAGGGCGTGAACAGCCCGGCCGAAGTGATCGGCGTGATCTTCTCGCCGACGGTGAGGCCCGGCTCGCTCTCGATCGACCAGTCGTGAGCCTGCGCCATCTGGGCGTCGTTGAACGCTCGGAGGTGGGTGATCGCGTCGTCGATCGCAGCGTCGACCTCGGGAGACACCGAGGCCTGTTCGAACTCGTCGGCACTCACCCGCAGACCGTCAGGCGACACGTCGATCCCGTCGAACTTGCCGAGCGCGTCGCACACCGCGGCGTCGCCACGATCGCGCACGTCGTCGATCAGCTCGCCGATCGAACGGCGCAACTCGGGGTCGAAGATGCCGTCGATCCCCCGGCGCATCAAGGCGTCGCGAGCCTCGACGTTCATGTCGTTCCAGACCTGTCTGCGCATCACGATCACGGCCGCGACGCTACCGGCGCTGCCCGGCGGAGCTTGCGCCACTAGGATCTCGACACGTTCCAACCACCATCCAGGGGAGCGTGCATGCCCGTCACCGTCGTCGTCGGAGCCCAGTGGGGCGATGAGGGCAAAGCCAAGGTCATCGACCTGCTTTCGAAAGAGCACACGTACGTCGTGCGCTACCAGGGCGGCCACAACGCCGGCCACACCGTCGTGGTCGACGGCGAACGCTACGCATTGCAGCTCGTGCCCTCCGGCATCTTGTACGACCACGTGATCCCGGTGATCGCCAACGGAGTCGTCGTCGACCTGCCGACGCTGTTCAACGAGGTCGACATGCTCGAAGCCCGCGGCCACTCGTGCGCCGACTTGAAGGTGTCGAGCCGGGCGCACCTGGTCTTCCCGTGGCACCAGGCCCACGACGCGATCGCCGAGGCGATGCGCGGTGACGACAAGATCGGCACCACCCTGAAGGGGATCGGCCCGGCCTACGCCGACAAGGCGCGCCGCGTCGGCATCCGCGTCGGCGACGTCCTCGATGACGATCGGTTCGCTGGTCTCGTGCGCGAACGTGCCGTCGCCGAGAACACCCTGATCGAGCAGGCGGGTGGCGATCCGGTCGATGTCGACGAGATCGTTGCGACCTTCGGCGAACTCGCCGCCCGCGTGGCGCCGTACGTATCCGACACGGTCGGGCTGCTCCACGGTGCGCTCGCATCAGGTGCGCACGTGCTGCTCGAAGGGGCCCAGGCAACGTTCCTCGATCTCGACCACGGCACGTATCCGTACGTCACGTCGTCGAACCCGACGGCTGGCGGCGCCTGCGTGGGAACCGGGCTCGGCCCACGCGACATCGACCGCATCGTCGGGATCACCAAGGCCTATACCACCCGTGTCGGTGCCGGTCCGTTCCCGACCGAGCTGTTCGACGTCGATGGCGAAACGCTCGTCGACGTCGGCAAGGAGTTCGGCACGGTCACCGGTCGTCGTCGCCGCGCCGGTTGGCTCGACTGTGTGATGCTGCGTCAAGCGGTGCGTCTGAACAGCCTCACCGAATTGGCGCTCACGAAGCTCGACATCCTCGACGGTTTCGACTCGATCAAGATCTGCACCGGTTACCGCCTCGACGGCAAGCTGCTCGAGCACTACCCCGACCGCTCCGAGCTGATCGCCGACGTCGAGCCCGTCTATGTCACCCTGCCGGGCTGGGGCAGCGTGCTCAGCGACATGCGAGAGCCCGGTCAGCTCCCCGCTGAGGCGAAGCGGTTCATCGAGATCGTCGAAGAGCAGGTGGGTGTGCCGGTGAAGGTGGTCGGCGTCGGCGCAGAACGCGACGACTACCTCGTCTGGGCGTCATGATCCCGCGCTACTCCACCCCCGAGATGGATGCGGTGTGGAGTGACACGGTGCGCTTCGGCCGGTGGCTGGAAGTCGAACTGCTCGCCACCGAAGGTCACGCCGCAATCGGCATCGTGCCCGCCGACGATGCGGTGACCTGTCGCGAGTCGGCGCCTGTGACCGACGACGCGTTCGTGCAGCAGGTGCTCGACCGCGAGGCCGTCACCGATCACGACGTGGCCGCGTTCGTCGACGTGGTGCAGTCGGCCATCGGGCCGCCGGCGTCGTCGTGGATCCACTACGGACTCACGTCGTCCGACGTGGTCGACACGGCGTTGTGCTGGGCGCTGCGCGATGCCGCCGATCTGCTGATCGAGGCGTCGACCGAACTGCTGGCCACCCTGCTGCGCATCGCCGGCGAACACCGCGACACGGTGATGATCGGACGCACCCACGGAATCCACGCCGAGCCGACCACGTTCGGGGCGAAGGTCGCGCTGTGGGCGCTGCAGGTCGATCGTGACCGCACCCGCCTGCGCGCCGCTCGCGACAACGTGGCGGTGATGAAGCTCAGCGGCGCAGTGGGCACGTACTCGAACATCCCGCCCGAGATCGAACGTCATGTCGGCGATGCCCTCGGGTTGCGGCCGGTTCCGGCAACACAGGTGATCGCTCGCGACCGTCACGCCGAGTTCCTCTATGCGTGTGCCTCCGTGGGCGCCACATGCGAGCTGGTGGCGGTCGAGTTACGGCACCTGCAGCGCACCGAGGTGCGTGAAGTGCAAGAGGGTTTCAAGCCCGGCCAGAAGGGCTCGTCGGCGATGCCCCACAAGCGCAACCCGATCTCGGCCGAGACGATCTCCGGCCTGGCTCGCGTGCTGCGCGGCAACCTGTCGGCGGGCATGCAGGACATCGCTCTGTGGCACGAGCGCGACATCTCGCACTCGTCGGTCGAGCGGATCATCCTGCCCGATTCGTCACAGCTCGCGTACTACGTGATGCGGCGGTTACGGCGGCTGCTCGACGGGCTGATGATCTTCCCCGAGCGGATGCAGGCGAACCTCGACGCCAGCTACGGCTTGGTGTTCAGCCAACCGGTGCTGCTGGCGCTGGTGCAAGCAGGAGCGACTCGCGACGATGCGTATCGGATCGTGCAGCGCAATGCCATGCAGGCCTGGGACGACGGTGTGGATTTCCGGTCGCTGCTCGAAGCCGACGACGAGGTCGACAACGCGGTGCTCGACGAAGCATTCGACCTGCGCCGATCGCTGCGCAACCTCGACCACGTCTTCGACCAACTCGACCCGATCGAGGTATGACGGTCAGGTTGAGCGGGTGATGCCAGCGCGCTTCAGGGTGCTCGCGGACACGCCGACCTGACGCCACGACGCGTACGAGATCGACTTGCTGTCGGAGTAGCTCTTCGCAACGGTCACAAAATCGGCTTCGAGTGCACTCATATCGATCGCGTGTGACTTCGCCGCCAGTTCGGCTTCGAGGTTGCTGCGCTCTTGCACCAGCAGGAGTTCGTCGAGTGGGCCGGCGCTCGCGAACTCGATGTCGATGGCGTCGAGTCGCTTGCGGATGGTCTCCGGGGTGCGCTTGCGGCCCCGCTTGGGTTTCGTGGCTCGCAAGCCGTCGAGGTAATCGCGTACGACTCGGCCCTCCATACGGCCTTTGGCGAGCGCCGCCTTGTGCGCTTCGGTCATCGGAGTTCTCGGACCTCTTTTACCTGCCATGACATTCAATCTTATGGAGAATTGACGCGGATGCAATAACCTCGAATTCGATGTTCGAACTGTCACCTCATGGGACCGATGTCCACGTCGGCGATGGCCCTCGATATCCGTGGGGTGGTCTCTACGGTGGACAGATCGTTGCGCAGGCGTTGCGCGCATCTGCGATCTCAGTCGATCCCGAACTCGAACCACACTCGATCCGGGCGTACTTCATCCGCCGTGGCGATCACACCGAACCGGTGCGCTACGAGGTCGACCGTATTCGCAACGGCCGCAGTTTCGCCACTCGACGGGTGGTCGCCCGTCAGGCAATTGGTGCAATTCTCAACGCGGAGAGTTCGTTCCAACGCCCCGAACGAGCTGCCGCCTTTCAATCGGTGACGATGCCAGAGGTTCCGGATGCCGAGTCGTTGACCGAGGACTCGTGGACACCGACGTTCGATCGCGTGATGGTGCCAGCCGACCGGGTGACGGGTGGAGCCCGCGATGGAGCGGGTCGTGCCGTTGCCTGGATGCGGGTCACCGACGACCTCGGCGACCCGGAGGACGCCAGCGCACAGCTGCTGCACCGGTGCTGGCTTGCCTACCTGTCCGATGACCTGCCGACCGACTCGGTGATCCGGGCGCATCCGGTCGCCGACGATCCCGAGGCGAGGGACAGCCTGTTCTGCGCCAGCCTCGACCACACGATCTGGTTCCACCGGTCGTTGCGCGCCGACCGGTGGCACCTGTACGACTTCTCGTGTCATCACTACGTCGGCGGTCGTGGCCTCTCGATCGGCCACGTCTTCGCCGACGATGGCACCCACGTGGCCACCGTCGCCCAAGAAGTCCTGGTCCGCGACGCCCGCGACCGCGACTGACCAGGCAGCTACCGTCGGCGTCGATGAACGACACCCCGTCACCCACTTCGATGCCCACGCCGTTGTCGCCGACGCTGAACGTGCTCAAGGCGCACGTCGACGAGCATTCGGTGAAGCACGGTCAGTTCACGCTCAAGTCCGGCGCCACCAGCAACTGGTTCCTCGACACCAAACAAACCGCGTGTTCGCCCGACGGGATCATCGCGGTGGCCGACGCCGTGTTCGAGGTGTTCGCTGACGTGCTCGACCAGATCGACGCGATCGGTGGCCTCACCCTGGGCGGCGATCCAATGGCATACGGCGTCGCCGCGGTCGCTGCCACCCGCGGGCATCACATCCGCAGCTTCAGCGTGCGCAAGGAAGCAAAACAGGGTGGCATCACCGGCCGCATCGCAGGCGCCCTCCGACCCGGCGATCGGGTGTTGGTCACCGAGGACACGACCACACGGGGCACCTCGCTGATCGAAGCAGCCGAGCAGATCACCGCGTTCGGCGCCATACCGGTGTGGATGACGGTGATCGTCGACCGCGGCGGTACATGCGCCGCCATGGCCGCCGAACACGGCATCGACTACCGGCCGCTGCTGACCGCCCCCGACCTCGGCTTCGGTTACGGCACCTGACGTCGAGTCGTCCCGATCTCTCAGGTCGAGGGGTCGAGCACGCCTGCGTTCATGATGCTGTTGGGGTCGAGTGCGTGTTTGATCGCGCGTTGCGCGGCGAGTTCACCGGCGTTGCGAATGAGGTGGAGCCACCTGGTCTTGGCGATGCCGACACCGTGCTCGGCCGAGATCGTGCCACCGAGTTCGGCGACAACGGGCAGCACCGCGTCGGCGATCTCGTCTGGAGCCGACGTGTCGAGGAAGTTGAGATGCAGGTTGCCCTCGGCGAGGTGGCCGAACGGGACCAGCCGGGCTCGCTGACGCTCAGCTGCACCCCGCGCCACCTCGACCACCCGGCCGATCGACGACACCGGCACCGCCACGTCGAGCTTGTAGGTCGGCGTGCCGGTGGCCGTTGCCGCTGCAGCGATCGCCTCGGTGATCCGGTCACGGAACGCGAGTAACTGCTCGCGTTGCGGTCCACCGGTGGCCACCGCCGTGTCGGTGATGCCACCGACATCTTCGAGCGCAGCGTGGAGGTCGCCGGTGGGATCGACGTGGTCGGCGAACTCGATGAGCAACGCGACACCGCCGGTGAGGACCTCGACCGGGGCGCGTCGACCGAGATGCGCCGAGACGAGTTCGATCGCCTCGGGAAACATCATCTCGATCGAGTCGAGCGACCCGAGACCCCTCCGCACGGCAGCGAGCACCGAGCGTGCAGCATCGAGGTCGTCGACGGCGGCCAACATCGTGGTGACGTGGTCGAAGTGAGCGACGAGCCGAAGGCGAGCTGCGGTGATCACCGCCAACGTCCCTTCGCTGCCGGTGAGCAACGACGGCCAGTGCAGACCGGCGGTCTCCTTCGCAAGGCCCGCGAGCGAGCCGACCACGGTGCCGTCGGCGAGCACGGCCTCGACCCCGACGACCTGCTGGCGCATCGTGCCGAACCGCACCACCCGTGAACCGCCGGCGTTCGTGGCGATCGCTCCACCGACGGTCGCTGAGTCCCGGGCGGCGAAGTCGATCGGTGTGTCGAAGCCGGCCGCCCTGGCCGCATGCTGCCAGTCGGCGATGGTGACACCCGCTCCAGCGGTGACCTGCATCGACGATGCGTCGAGGTCGGAGATCATGTCGAGGCGACGCGTCGACAACACCACGGTTGGTCGAGCGCTGTCAGGGCGGGGAACTCCTCCGCCCACCAGACCGGTGTTGCCCGCTTGGGGCACCACGGCGATGGCGTGGTCGTTGCAGTAGCGCAGCACGCTGGCGACCTCCGCCGTGGTCCCCGGCCGGGCCACCGCCGAGCACTCGCCGGTGTAGCGGCCGGTCCAGTCGGTCTCGTAACCGGCTCGCTGGTCGGCGGCGACGAGCACGTGGTCGTGGCCGACGATCGACGACAACGCTCGTGCGATCTCGACGGTGCGGTCCACGGTCGCAGTGTTGCACGAGCCCATCGGATTTGGGACGCCGACCCTCTCGCAGGTCTACGATCAGAACGAGACCTGAGGTGGATCATGCGAATGGAATCGTTCTGGCGTTGGCTCGGTGTGGCGCTCGGCAAGTACTGGAAAATCGTGCTGGCTGTGGTCGTGGTGATCACCGCGGTCCTCGGTCTCGGCGCTCGCAACATCGAGTTCGCCACCGGGCAGGACAGCTATCTGAATCCCGACTCGCAGATCGCCATCGACAACGTTGGGTTCCAGGACGACTTCGGTGGCGAGACGGTGATCTTGCTGTTCAACTCGACCGACGGCTCCGACATCAGCGCGTTGTACGAAGGTGCAAATCTCGCCGAACTCGAACGCGCCACGACTGCACTCGCCGATGTCGATGGCGCCTTCGCCGTCGTCACGCCGTTGACATCGCTGCAGTACAGCTCGAACCTGCTGTCGGAAGGCGTCGGCACCGCGGCGCTGTTGTCGGCGGCATCGCGTGACGAAGCCGGTGCCGTAGCTCGCAATGCCGACATCCAGATCGCGCTCGCCCGCCTCAATGCCATCACGCCTGATGATCGGGTCCTCGGTGTTGCCGAGTACAACCAACTGCTGGTCTTCGACAACAGCGGATTCGAGATCGTCGACGGGGCGCCGGTCGCTCCGGCCAAAGAAGAGCTCGCTATCCGCGCCTCGTTGCGGGGCACGTTCCCCAACGTCGATGGCGGAGCGATCAACGGCACCGCCGTGGGCGGCGTGGTGCTCAACGGCAACGCAACGCTCGACGAGCAGACCGCTGCCACCAAACAAGTGCTCGACGTACTCGAGGATGCATCGTTCGACGGCTTCGATCTCACCGTGACCGGTTCGCCGGTGTATCTCGCCGAGATCAACGACTACCTGCAAGGCGGCATGTTGCGCCTGGGCGCTGCAGCGCTCGGGTTGATGGCGGTGGTGCTTGCGTTGATGTTCCGGGTGCGGTGGCGCCTGCTGCCGTTGTTGTCCGTGGTCATCGGCGTGGTCTGGACGTTCTCATTGCTCGGCCTGATCGGCATCGACCTGTCGCTGGTCACCATTTCGGGCCTGCCGATCCTGATCGGGGTCGGCATCGACTTTGCGATCCAGGTGCACAACCGGGTGGAGGAGGAGGTCGTGCTCGACAGGGAGGCCCACCCGATATCCGAGACCCTCGCCAACCTCGCCCCGCCGCTGATCGCAGCGACATTGACCGGCGTGGTCGCGTTCATGGCGTTGCGCATCTCGAAGGTGCCGATGATCCGCGACTTCGGCGTACTGCTCGCCATCGGCATCTCGGTGTTGGTCGTGGTCGGCATCGTGGTCACCGCATCGGCGCTCGGCATCCGCGAGCACACCAAGCGCACCGAGGAACGGCCGGCGTCGATCGTCGAGCGGGTGGTCGTGAAGCTCGGTGGCCTGCCGACGAAGCTCGGCCTGCCGCTCGTGATCCTTGCGGCGGTCCTGTTCATCTGTGGAGTGCTCGTCGAGGGCCGCGCCAAGATCGAGTCCGACCCGATCAAGTGGATCGATCAGGACAGCCAGGTCGTGAAGGACATCGGGTTCCTCGAGGACGTGACCGGGTTCTCGTCGACGCTCGGCATCCTCGTCGCTGCCAACAACATCTACGACCAGCAGGTCATCGATCTCCTGTGGGACTTCACCCTCGCCGCCGAGAACCGGCCCGACGGTGCCGTCCGCTCGACGTCGAGCCTGGTCAACACGATGGGCAAGATCATCCTGATCGACGGTGCGACACCGATTGCACCGACCACACAAGACATCGTCGACTCGGTCGAACAGATGCCCGACGACATCGCCAAGGCGCTGCTGCGCACCGAGGACGACCCGACGGCTGCAGAGGGCGAACAGGTGGTCGTAGCGGATCCACCGACCGCCACGCAGTTGAACCTACGGTTGGCGCCGAGCAGCCTCGCCGACCGAGCTGACCTGGTCGCGGAACTCGAGGCCGACCTCGATGCCCGCATCGCTGCGCTCGAACTCTCCGCCGACAGCATCCTGCTCACAGACCTCCCCGAGGGACAGTCGGCGGTTCGGGCCACGCCGGCGGGTCTCGCCACGGTCGGCATCGGGCTGTTGGACAACCTGTCGGCCAACCGGGCCAATCTCACCTACCTGGCGCTGAGCCTGGCCGGGCTGTTCCTGGTGCTGCGGTTCCGCAGCCTGACGCGAGCGTTGCTGGCACTCGTGCCCGTGCTGCTCGCCGTCGGTGTGTCGTCGTTGGTGGTCGGGCTCCTGGGCTTCAGCCTGAGCCCGTTGACCACGGTGAGCGGACCACTCGTGATCGCGAGTTGTGCCGAGTTCTCGGTACTCATCCTCGGTCGCTATCTCGAAGAACGACAGCGCGGTCTCACCCCGCGCCAGGCCACCGACACCGCTGCCAGCAGGACCGGTCGAGCGTTCTTCACCTCGGCGGTCACCACGATCTGTGGCTTCGCGGTGCTGATCGGCTCGTCGCTGCCACTGCTGCGTGACTTCGGTTTGATCGTCACACTCAACGTGGCGATCGCGCTGCTGGCTGCGCTGGTCGTGATGCCGCCGCTGTCGGTGTGGGTCGACGAGAAGGGCTGGCTCGGCACGCAGAAGCAGGTGGCTGGACCGCTCGACTCGGTGCGACTCGCCGCGCCGTTCCCCGGCCCGCAAGCGGTGGGTGCCGCAATCGGCGTGGTCGGGTTCGTGGCCGCCGGTGCCGTCGTCCACGCCACCGCCGACACCACGACCGGCACAGCCAGCGAGATCTCCTACTTGGCGACCCCACTGCCGACCACGACCACCACGACGACGACGACCACCACGACGATCCCGCCCACGACGGTGCCGGGCGACACGGTGCCAGACAGCACGGTGCCCGAGGGGCCGGTCAACAACCCCGACGACTTCAGCTCGGACCGGCCCGTCGATCCTGTCGGCGGCATCCTGTTCGACACGTTGGCAGCGCAGGGAGTCCCGCCGAATCAGGCGAACTGCGCCATCGAGTCGATCCCCGGTGGTATCGGCAGTGTCGACACCGGCGCAGTGCTGGGCGGCGACGACGCCGCAGCGGCACCGGTGATCCAGGCAGCGCTCGACTGCGGCATCGAACAGGCAACAGTCGACGCGACGCTCGCCGCGCTGCGCGGCGGGTGACCGATTCGGTGTCGGACGTGACCACCTGCATCATCGGGGCCGGCTGCTCCGGCTTCACGATGGCCAAACGGCTGAAGGACCACGGGCTGGCCTACGACTGTTTCGAGATGTCGGACGACATCGGCGGCAACTGGTACTTCGGCAACCCGAACGGGATGTCGTCGTGCTACCAGAGCCTCCACATCGACACCTCGAAGTGGCGCCTGGCGTTCGAGGACCACCCGGTCCCAGCCGACTGGCCCGACTTCCCGCACCACAGCCAACTACTGGCGTACTTCCGCGACTACGTCGATCACTTCGGCCTGCGTGAGACCATCACGTTCGACACGGCGGTCACCGACTGCGAGCGTCTCGACGACGGCCGATGGAAAGTGACTCTGTCGACGGGCGAGTCACGCGAGTACGACCACCTCGTCGTCGGGAGCGGCCATCACTGGGACGCCCGCACGCCGACGTATCCGGGAACCTTCGATGGCTACCAGGTGCACTCGCACCACTACCGCGACCCGTTCGAGCCGTACGACTTCCGTGGCAAGCGGGTCATGGTGGTCGGTGCCGGCAACTCGGCGATGGACATCTCGTCGGAGTTGTCGCAGCGCCCCATCGCCGAGCGGCTCGTCATCTCGATGCGCCACGGGGTGTGGGTGCTGCCGAAGTACTTCGACGGCAAGCCCGCCGACAAGGCGTCCCTGCCGACCTGGATGCCGGCACGGCTCGGTCGAGCACTCGCCCGAGCGAAGATCAAGAAGTCGATCGGGAAGATGGAGGACTACGGCCTGCCCAAGCCCGATCACCGTCCCCTCGACGCGCATCCGTCGGTGTCCGGGGAATTCCTCACCCGGGTGGGTTGCGGCGACATCACACCCAAGGGCGCAATCGCCCGCCTCGACGGCGACGGGGTCGTGTTCGCCGACGGCTCCCGTGAGCGGGTCGATGCCATCGTGTGGGCGACGGGATACAACGTGACGTTCCCGTTCTTCCGCCAGCCCGAGCTGACCCCGAAGGACAACACGTTTCCGCTGTTCAAACGGATGGTGCAGCCCGGCTTCGAGAACCTGTTCTTCCTCGGCCTCGCTCAGCCGCTGCCGACGCTGGTGAACTTCGCCGAGCAGCAGTCGAAGCTCGTTGCCGCAGCGATCAGCGGCAGGTACGCCTTCCCGCGCAGCACCGAGATGGCCGAGACGATCGTGGCCGACGAGAGGGTCCACCTCGGTCACTTCTACGACAGTCCCCGCCATCGGATGCAGGTCGACTTCAACACCTACGTGGCCGATCTGATGAAGGAGATCGGGCGCGGCGCTGAACGGTTGATCCCGGTGACGTCCGCCTGACGCGTGCGGATCCGCGGTGTCTGCCACCCGACCGTTTCCGGTCAGGCGGCGGTTCTCCGGGTGGGGGGTCCGGTGGTGCGGATCGATCCGTCGGGCAACCGCAGTGTCAGTTCCCGATTGGGTCCGAGTTCGATGATCCAGCCGTTGTTGTGGATCTTGGCGTGGTGCATGCTGCAGACGGGGATGAGGTTGTTCAGGTCGGTGGTGCCGCCATCTATCCACCAGATGATGTGGTGGAGTTTGCAGCGGTCGTAGCCCACGGTGCATCCGGGGATGGCACAGTCCCGGTAGAGCGCGCGGAGTGCTCGGCGTTGGGCCCGGCTGGCGAGGCGGGTGGCACGGCCGAGGTTCAGTTCGCCCGGGGCGTAGAGCACGATCCCGTTACGGACGACGACGGCGTGGATGTCGGCGGTGCCCGCGAGGGTGGCGAGCACCCGGGCGGGGATTTCGACGGGGATGGAGAACTCGACCACGGGGCCGTGGTGGCCGGGTGCGTCGGCGTCGATCACAGCGACGAACTCGGGCGGTCCCGACCGCGACGGTGGCGAAGGGGTGGGTGCGGGTCGTCGGGTGCCCGTGGCAGCGGTGCGAGCAGTTGTGTCGCCATCGCCGTGACCATCACCATCGTCATCGCTGGGTCCGGGGTCAGCGCCGTCGCCGTCGCTGTTGTCGTGGCTGGCCATGGCGTTGTCGAGCAGGAGTTGGGCAACGGCTTGCGCGGCGAGATAGCGCTGCTTCTCGAACGGGTCCTGCGGGCATTCATCGGGCACCTCGTCACCGAAGAGCGCCTGCACCATCGCGTCGATGCGTGAGGCAATCTTCACCCCGGTGAGCGGATCGAACCTGACCGACAAGTTCCACATGCCTTCGACATCGACCCACGACCTCGCCCGGGCGCTACGACGCTGCCGTTCCAGACGGTCCATGCCGTCACCCTCTTGCAGCTTCTTCGCTTCCAAGTCCAGGCGGCGGGCGTACTCCTCAGCCGTGGCGGCTTTCGCAACATCAGCGAGACGGTCGGCTCGTCTGATCAGTTCGTCACGCTTGGCCCCGTCGAGCTTCTTCGACGCCCGGGTGACCGCGTCGACATGCTCGGCGGTGATCGCACCGTCTTCCAACGCATCCGCCAGATTCGGTGTCTTGTCGAGGGTGTCGGAACGTTCGGTGGTCTTTGCAGCTCTGCCGAGCGACTGCTTCGCGGCATCGGCAACAGTGTTCTCGGCGAACGAATCGATGAATCGCAACGAACGAACCAGTCCGCCTTGTTGGGCGTCGAGCCATGCCCGCGCTTCACGGATCGCGACCAGCCCGGACTTGATCAACGCAGCGTCCGCGGCAGGGTTCGCGCGCACCGCACAGATGTGCCCCACCCGCTCGACCACCCCCGCGACTTCCATACCAACCACCATAAACAGGGGGTGTCACACAGTTGGCCGGACCGCCGGCTGTGCAGCGTTCGTAGCCCGGCATCCGCATCATGGTCTCGGCAGAAATTGGACGGACCTCCGGCAAATTTCGGTTACGACCTCCCGCCGGCTGCAATGCGACGGAGATCGAGCACCACGTCGAGGACGTCGGCAGCCACACCGTGTTCGATCGCCACGTCGCGCAGCGGACGCCCCGACGTCGCGGCATCGCGAACGACAGCCGTCGCTGCGTCGTAGCCGATCACCGGGTTGAGCGCCGTTGCGGTCGCCAGTGTCAGCTCGGCCAACGTGGCGCACCGCTCGGTGTCGGCCTCGATGCCGTCGACGCAACGGTCGGCGAGCAGTCCCGTGCTCGACGCCAACAGTTGGATCGACTGCAACAGGTTGCGCGCCATCACGGGGATCATCACGTTCAGCTCGAAGTTGCCCTGCATACCGGCAACCGTGATCGTGGTGTCGTTGCCGATCACCTGGGCGCACACCTGCAGCACCGCCTCGGGGATCACCGGGTTCACCTTGCCCGGCATGATCGACGACCCCTTCTGCAACTCGGGCAGCCGGATCTCGCCGAGACCCGCCCGCGGTCCGCTCGCCATCCACCGCAGGTCGTTGCAGATCTTCGTGAGCGCCACAGCCACCACCTTCAACGACCCCGACGTGCCGACGAGCGCGTCACGCGAAGCCTGCGCCGCGAAGTGATCGTCGGGCGCCTGGATCAGTGCGCCGACCTCGGCGGGCATCAGCACCGCCAGGCGCTCACGCACACGAGCCGCGAAGTCGACGTGGGTGTTGAGGCCGTTGCCCACCGCCGTGCCGCCGAGCGGTATCCGACCGAGCGCGGACAGCGTCACCCGAACAGCATCGGCGGCAGTTCGCACCTGCGACGCGTAGCCGGCGAACTCCTGACCCAACGTCACCGGCACGGCATCCATCAGATGCGTGCGGCCTGCCTTGACCACATCGGCGAACGCATCGGCACGTTCGGCGAACGACACCGCGAGCCGATCGAGCGCCGGCAGCAGCGCGCTGGTCGCAGCATCGAGCGCGGCGAGGTGCACCGCAGAGGGGAACACGTCGTTCGAACTCTGACCCAGGTTGACGTGATCGTTGGGATGAGCGCGGCCGTCGGTGAGCGCACTGATCACCTCGTTCGTGTTCATGTTCGACGACGTACCCGAGCCGGTCTGGAACACATCGACCGGGAACTGGTCGTCGTGGTGACCGCTGGCCACCTCGCCGGCAGCCCGGACGATCACCGAGGCGAGATCGGCATCGAGCAGGCCCAGTTCGAGGTTCGCCGTGGCAGCAGCAGACTTGATGTGGCCGAGCCAGTGGACCACCCGGCCAGGGATCGACTCGCCCGAGATCGGGAAGTTGTCGATGGCCTTCTCTGTCTCGGCACCCCACAGCGAACGTTGCTCGGTCATGTCGATGAGCTTCCCACCACCGCCAGAGGCAAACGTCGCGACCGAAACGATCGTGGAACGCTCAGTCCTTGCGCACCACCCACACCCAGACGCTGGCCAGCCCGGTCAGCGCGGCCTTCGCTGCGTCAGGAAACACGAGTTCCGCTGGAGAGCTCGCGATCTGTTGATCGCTGAACGGTTCCTCGATGCACTCCTCCACGCTCAGCCCAGCCGAGCGGAACGACCGCAGCCATGTCGATGCCTGATGGCAGTTGTTGCGGACCCACGTCATCGGTCGGGTCGGCGATATCCCTCCATAGAACGCCTGACCGCCGACCATCGCTCCGAACGGATGCGGGTCGGTGATCACCAGCACACCGCCGGGCCGCAACACGCGCGCGAGTTCGGCTACCGCATCGCCAGGGTCGACGAGGTGACAGAGAGCCAGCGACACGATCGCCAGATCGAACTCGTCGTCGACGAACGGCAGGTGTTCGACGTCGCCCACCTCGAACCGAACCTCGGGCAACTTCTCGCGAGCGATCGAGAGCATCGCCTCGGACTGGTCGAGCCCGACTGTCGAGCATCCCAACTCGTGCAGGAGTGCAGCTTGGCGGCCGGTTCCGCAGGCGGCGTCGAGCGCCGTCATGCCGGGCCGGGCGAGGTCGCGCAGGATTGGATGCACCACCCGCTCCTCGGTCTCGATCATCGGGTTCGGACCGTCGTAGATCCCCGACCATTCCTCGTACCCGACGTGGAGGTCACGTTCTGCCGGATCGAGCACCAGCGAGTACGGAAACTCGTCGGCGCGGGCCAACGTCTCGGCCAGCTCGGCCAACCGTTGCGCGTTGGTGTCGGCGTCGACGTACCAGTTGCGCAACAGTCCGAGCCCGACGATGCCGGCGAGATAGTGATCAGCAGTGACAGTCCCCATCGAATGAACTTACCGAACGGGGCTGTGCCGATCCGGCACGGTTTCGATGCCAGTGCGGTCGGCCGTCGCCGTTGCGAGCCCGGGCTACGTTCGGCGCGTGACATCACTCGATTCGAGTTCAATCGTGCGTCGCCTCGCGATCGGCGGCATCGTCGGGCCGAGTGCGTTCATCACCGCCTGGGCGGTCGGCGCGTTCACGAACGATCGGCAGCTCTCTGCGATCGACGATGCGATCAGCCAGTTCGCGCATGTCGACTCGAACACGCGGTGGTTGATGACCACTGGCTTCATCACCTTCGGGGTCGGCGTCGGGCTCTTTGCTGTCAGCGCACGCTCAACGCTCGGCGCACCGACGGCAGCGTTCCTGGGAGCCACCGCAGCTTCGACGTTGGCTATCGCGTTACTGCCGATCGGCGCGTCCGACACGATCGATCAGCTCCACGGCATCGCCGCCGCGGCCGGCTACCTCACACTTATCGGAGCGCCGCTCGCGGCTCGCGGATCGCTGCGACGACTCGGCGCTCACCGACTCGCGTCCGCGGGCGTAGCTGCAGCAGCGGTCGCAGCGGTGTCGCTCGGCGCATCACTCGCGCTGCCCACAACCGGCGCGTTCCAACGGCTCGGGCTCACCGTCGTCGACGCCTGGATCATCACCACTGCCACCCTCCTCGCGACCGGACGGCTGGACGTGCAGGGCGGGTCAGGCACCCAGCCATCCGAGCTTGCTCGATGAGCACCGATTCGCCCCCGCTTCCCGATCACAGCGAGTGGGCCCGGTTCGAGATCTCCCATGCGGTCGAACTCCACGCTGGCAAGCAGTCGCGTGTGTTCCGGGCAGAACTCGACGGTATCGACGTGGCGGTCAAGCTGACCGATGGTCGACTCACCGACCGAGCCCTCCTCCAGACCCGGACGGCGCTCGCGGAAGCCCTGGCGGTCGACGTCGCAGCAGTCGTTCGTCCTCAACGCATCGCCGGAGCACTGGTCCAGCCAATCGGTGACTGGTTGATGACGGCCACGCCGTTCATGACCGGCGACGCCGTCGATCTGGCCCGGCCCGGCACGAGCGAGTTGCTGGGCCGAACGCTCGCGCAGGTCCACGGTTCGATGGCGCTCATGCCAGCGCAATCCCTTCCGCCGGTCGCCGCGCTCGGCGACAGCGCGTTCGACTTCGATCGATCCGATTGGCAGTTGCTCCACGGCGACTTCAACGAGCAGAACATGATCGTCACGACGGATGGGCTTCGCGTCTTCGACTTCGACGACTGCGGGTACGGACCGATCGAGTTCGACGTGGCCAACACCCTCTACATGGTCCTCTTCGATGCCGACGTGCACGGCCGTCCCGATCGCTACGACGCCTTCCGTCCCGCATTCCTCACCGGCTACGCCGTGGGGTCCGGCGAGCAACTCGACAACGAGATCGTCGACGATCTGGTCGCGGTTCGAGTGAGCGCGCTCGGGCACTGGCTCGACAATCTGACGACAGCACCGATCGGTATCCGTACCGCCTCCGGCGAGTGGCACCAGGTGCTGCGAACCTTCGTGCGTTCACGCCAGCGCCTGCGCGACTGACGACATTCGCGGAGGACGGGGCCGGTCCAGCCCTGACGACCATGCCCTGGATCTGAGGTCGGGTGCGTGGATGTCAGTGCTCAACACGCCCGGATCCTTGCGTCGCTGATCGAGAAGGCGGAGACCACCCCCGACCACTACCCGTTGACCACCAAGGCGCTCCAGGCGGCATGCAACCAGGCGACCAACCGCGACCCGGTGGTCGACTTCAGTGAGCGGGAGGTCGATGCCCTCATGCACGAATTACGCCAGGGTGGGCTCGCCCGCACGGTGAGCGGCACGCGCCACCGGGTCGGCAAGCAGAAACACATCGTCGATGATGCGCTCGGCCTCGACGGGGAGGAACTCGCCGTGCTGTTGCTGCGGGGCGCCCAGACGCTCAATCAGATCACGACCCGCACCGAGCGATGCGCGCGGGGACCAGCGGGCGACAACAATGCCGTCAACGCCGCCATCGACCGCCTCGAGGCCCGCACCGAGCCGCTGGTCGTGCGGCTCGCCCGGCAGCCGGGCGAGCGCGAACCCCGCGTCGCACAGTGCTGGGCCGAGACCGCCGGGAGCCACGAGAGTGGCGGGA
>Ga0105053_10002975_pt1 | contig 26021 bp, 16 predicted proteins | sample BON01_FD_78093 | JGI IMG/M metagenome (GOLD analysis project Ga0105053, IMG submission 78093) | Freshwater microbial communities from Lake Bonney liftoff mats and glacier meltwater in Antarctica - BON-01 | ecosystem: Environmental > Aquatic > Freshwater > Ice > Glacier meltwater | place: Lake...
CCCCCCCCCCCCCCGCCCTTGTGCGCTGCGTTCCCGGCTGCGGCGGCCTTGGCGCGCGCGCGCCGCGGCCTCGCGCTCGTCCGGTTTGTGCGATCCTCGATGTGAACGCCGCCGACCCCTTGACGAGCGCACGCGCTCGACCGCTCTTGTCGGCAGCTCTTGGGTTCAGAATCGGTCGGCGGCGATTGTATCGGTCTCACGAACACGAGCGCAAGGCCGCGCGCGCGCGCGCCAAGGCCGCCGCAGCCCTGCCGCCGGCCTCGCGCCGCGTTTTTGCGCCGCGGTGGCGCGCTCTTTTGCTCGACGCCGCGCTCTTTTGCTCGACGCCGCGCGCACGCGCGCGCGCGCTTTCCTGGGTCTGCGCTGGCGCCTTCGCATTTTTCTGCGCCCGAGATTCCGGGGCTCGCGCTGGGGGAGACAAAACACCAAGTCGCGCGCTGGCGCCGCCCCCCTCCCCCGCCCCCCGGTGGCGCTGCTTTTCTGGCGGCGGCGGCGGCCTTGCACTCGTCGCGCGTCGGGCGGCCGATGTAGACGCCGTCGACTCGCATCAAGCCCGCGCATGGCCGATTTTTTTGGCAGCCGAGTCCCTGACACGGCCGGCGGGCGTCTACACCGGCCGCCCGACGCGCGACGAGCGCTAGGCCGCCGCGGGCGGGCGCCAAGGTCCGCCGCTGCCGCCAGCCTCGAGGCGAGGCCGCATTCGCCGCGGCGGCGCGGCGTGCCGAATTCGGGAGCGGGCGACGACGATTGGGGCCGAACAAATTCTCAAACTCGCACATCTCCAATGCGCACAAGCAGCAGCTTCCAAAACCATGCCCCCCTTTAGTTCATATTCCCTAGCTCGGAACCAGATAGAGAGACGCAACAGACCAAACAACCCCAAGCGGGGCGATTCGAAAGAGCAGAAGCAGAGATGAGGCGGGCGTTTCTCCTCCGCGGTTGGCGCCAGCGCCTCGCGAGCGCAGCGGCACGCCAGCAAGGCGACGCGGCACATGCGACGAGCGAAGTGTCGCTGCTGCAGTCCCTCCTCCCCGCGACCCCCGCCGCCTCGAGACCTGGCTCCGTCGCCGCCGTTTGCGCCGCCGCCGCCGCCGCCCGCGATCGCGCCGGCGCCTCGCTCCTCTTCTCGTCGTCCTCGGCCGCGCTCCAGCAACCCAACAAGCAGAAGCAGCAGCAGGGGCAGCAGGGGCAGCAGCAAAAACACGCGTCGCTCCCTCCGCTCTCGGAGATCCTCGGAGGCGGCGGCGGTGGCGGCGGCAAGAGCAAGGGCCAACACCAGGCCCAGAGGCAGCAGCAGCCCAGGCGAGCAGGCCTCGGCAGCGGCAGCGGCTACGGCAGCGGCAGCGGGAGCGGCGCTCCCTCCTCCTCCTCGCCCGGATGGCGCGGGGCGCAGCGGCGCGACGACCAGGAGCGGCGGGAGCGCGACGCGCTGGACGCGCGCGCCGCGGCGCAGGACACGGCTGCGAGCCTGGCCGCGCGCCTGCGCGAGAGCGACGCCGCGTCGCCGCCGGGCGGGGGCGGCGGCGCCCGCGGCGGCGGCGCCCGCGGCGGCGGCCACCCCGACGGCGTCTGGCGCGCGGGCGGCGGCCCCTCGGCCTCCGCGCGCGGCCGGCCCGCCGATCGCCGCGGCCCCAAGCAGCCCTTCCTGGCGCCCGGCGTCGCGCGCAAGCAGCGCAGCGCCGCCGCCGCCGACGCGCGGCAGAAGACGCGCGCCGCCGCCGCGCAGCAGGTCGCGGGGCGCTGGGCGTCGCGGCTGAGCGAACTGCAGCAGCAGGAGCAGCAGCAGCAGCAGGGGGCGAGGGGGGCTGCCGGGGCCGGGTCGGCGGCACAGGCAGAGGCGGGAACAGAGGACGACGGCGCGTCGGGAGAGGAGGGAGGGTCGGACGCCGACGACGACGGCTTTGAGGCAGGGGCGGCGGCCGGCGGCCGGGGCGAGCGGAACGGACAGCGGCAGCAGAGGCAAGGCGGCGGCGCCTCTGACGCCTCCTCCTCCGATCTCAGGGAGGTGGTGCTGTCGCCGCGCGACGCCGAGCCCGGCGCCCTGACCGCCCGGCGCCTCGCCGCGCTGCTCGGGTGCGGCGCGGCGCGGGTCGAGCGCGCCCTGGCGGACCTCGGCGAGCCGGTGCGGTCGGAGGAGGACCCGGTCGCGCTGGACGCCGCCGAGCTGGCCGCGCTCGAGCTCGGCGCCGCGCTGATCGTCGTCGGCGACGGCGGCGGAACCGGCGGCGGCGGCGGCGGCGGGCCGCCACCGACTGCCTCGCTGCTCATCCTCGAGCCGCGCCCGCCCGTCGTCACCGTCATGGGCCACGTCGACCACGGCAAGACCTCGCTCCTGGACGCCCTGCGCAGCACCGACGTCGCCGCGGGCGAGGCCGGCGGCATCACGCAGCACATCGGCGCCTTTTCCGTGGAGCTGCGGGCGGGGGCGGGGGGTTTGTCGGGCGGCGGCGGCGGCGGCGGCGGCGGCGGCGGCGGCGGCGGCGGCGGCGGCGGCGGCGGGCGCCGCATCACGTTTCTCGACACGCCCGGGCACGCCGCCTTCGGCGCCATGCGCGCGCGCGGCGCCGCCGTGACCGACGTCGTGGTGCTCGTGGTGGCGGCCGACGACGGCGTCATGCCCCAGACGGCCGAGGCGCTCGCGCACGCGCGCGCAGCGGGCTGCCCCGTGGTCGTCGCCATCACAAAGTGCGACGTGCCTGCTGCGCGGCCCGACGCCGTGCGCGCGCAGCTGGCGCGCGAGCTAAATTTAGAGCTCGAGGCGTTCGGGGGCACGGTGCAGTGCGTGGAGACGGCGCTGCCCAGGGGCCAAGCAGGACAAAGGGGAGAGGCCAAGGGGCTGAGGGAGCTGGAGGAGGCGCTGCTGCTGCAGGCCGAGGTGATGGAGCTCAAGGCGGCGCGGCGGCAGCGGGTGGCGGCGGCGGCGGGGGGCGGCGGCGGCGGCGGCGCGAGCGGCGGCGGCGGCGGCGCGAACGGCGGCGGCGTGAGCGCCGACGGCGGCTTTTTGGAAGGAGAGAGGACGGTGCCCGTGCGCGCGGCGGGGACGGTCGTCGAGGCGCACGTCGAGCGCGGCATGGGCTCCGTCGCCACGGTCGTCGTGCAGCGCGGCGAGCTGCGCGTCGGCGACGTGGTCGTGTGCGGAAGTGCCTTTGGCCGCGTGCGGTCTCTGCGCGGCGGCGGCGGGGGCGGCGGCGGCGGCGGCGGCGGGAACGGCGGCGGGGGCGTCGGCGCCGTCGCCGTCGTCGGCCCGGGCGAGCACGCCCTCGTGAGCGGCCTGCGCTCCCTGCCCCAGGCCGGCGACGAGCTCGCCGTCGTCGCGGACGAGGACCGCGCCGCCCGCATCGCGCGCGCCAGGGGCGCGCGCGCCCAGGACTATGCGCGCGCGTCGCTCGCGCGCGCCCGGCACCACGCGTCGGAGCGGCGGCGGTCGGCGGCGGCCGCCGAGTCGGCGCGCAAGAAGGCGCTGTCGGCGCGGCTCCACGAGCTGCGGGGGGCGAAGCGGCACCAGGCAGGGGACCTGAGCAAGGCGCTGGCGGAGTTTGCGGCGCTGCGGGCGGGAGGAGGAGGGGGAGGAGGGGGCGAGGGCGCGAGCGCGGCCGCGGCGACGGCGGCGGCCCAAGACGCCGACGACGCCAGCGACGCCGCGGGCGACGCCGGCGACGCCAACGCGCCCTCCTCCGCCGAGCCCGACGGCCCGCTCCCGGACGCCCCCGTCATCCCCTACATCATCAAGGCCGACGTCCAGGGCTCGGCCGAGGCCGTCCGCGACGCCGTGCTCGCGCTGCCCGCGCGCGGCACCGCCGCCGTGTCGGTGCTGCTGTGCGGCGTCGGCCCCTGCTCGCTGTCGGACGCGCACCTGGCGGCGGCCACCGGCGCGCGCCTGCTCGCTTTCAACGTGCGCCCCGCGGGCGGGGACGTCGACGCGGCGCTCAAGGCCGGGGGCGTGCGCGTGTCGGAGCACAGCGTGATCTACCACCTGCTGGACGACGTGCGGGGCCTGCTCGAGCGGGAGGGCGCGGCGGCGGCGGCCGGCGGCGGCGGCGGCGGCGCCTCGTCGTCGTCGGCGGCGGCGGCGGCGTCGTCGTCGGCTCGGCAGGCCGGGGAGCGCGAGGTGGTCGTCGGCTCGGGCACGGTGCTGCAGACATTCCCGCTGCTGCGCAAGGGCATGAACGTCGGCACGGTTGCCGGGCTGACCGTGGGCTCCGGGTCGCTCGTGCGCAGCGACGCCACGGGCTCTGCCGCGGCGGCGGCGGCGGCCGCCGCCGCGCTGGCCTCGGCGGCCGCCGGCGGCGGCAGCGGCAGCGGCGCGGGCGCCAAAGCAGGCGGCGGCGGCGGCGGCGGCCTCCCGCCGGGCGCCCAGGTCGTGCGCCTCGAGTACCGCCTGCTCCGCGGCGGCGAGGTCGTCGCCGAGCGCATGCCTTGCACCGACCTGCGCCGCCAGAAGCTCGACGTCGAGTCGGTCGGCCGGGGCGCCCAGTGCGGCGTCGCGCTCGGCGGCGGGGCGTGGGGGGGCGGCGGCGGCGGCGGCGGGGGAGCCGGCGGCGGCGGCGGCGCCTCCGCCTCGGCCGGCGCGCCGCGCCCGGGCGACGTGGTCGAGTGCGTGGCGGTGGTGCGGGGCGCGTGAATGATGTCGTTGCGTCAGGACTGGCTCTGAATTGGGTTTCATTGTGTGTGCTATCGTCATTCCAATTCGATAGGTGGGAGGTTGCGCCGCGCGCGAGAAAGGCACGAAAAAAAAGGGCCGCTCGCGTGTCCCCCCCCCCCCGCTCACGTCGTCTGTTTTTTTTCTCGTTCTCACCCCGCCGCCGCCGCCGACGCAAACGCGGGCGGCACCGGCACGCCGTGCGCCTGGCAGAACGCGGCCACCTCCATCCCCGCGTACGCGCGCGCGTCGCCGATCTCCGGGAGGGACGGCGGCTCAGGCACCGCCGCCTGCACCAGGCGCGCGTACGCGGCCGAGTAGCCGGCGGCCAGGCCCTCGTCGCCGCCGCCGCCGGGCTCGCCGCCGCCGCCGCCCGCGCCGCCTGCGCCGCCCTCGCTGCCCAGCCCCTCGAGCGCGGCGGCGGCCGCCGCCGCCGCCGCCGCCGCCTCGGCCGTCGCCCCCTCGGGCCCGACCGCCGCGAGCGCGCGCCCGAGCGCGTCCAGCAGCGCGTCCCACGCGGCCCGGTCGTCCGCGAAGATGCTGGCGGGCGGGCCCGCGGCCGCCAGGGCGCGCGCGGCGCCCACGAACAGCACGCGCAGGTCGTCCGGCGCCGCCGCCGCCGCCTCGGCCGCGCCGCCGCCGCCGCCGCCGCTCCCGCCGCCGCCGCCGCTCCCGCCGCCCGTGCCCGCCGCCGCCACCACGCCCGGCACCAGCACCTGCCTGAGCGTCATCGCGTACGCCCCCGGCTGCACGGCGTCCATCGCCGCGCGCGCCGAGGCGGGCCCTTGGGATGGGGCCGCCAGCCATCGGGCCAGCAGGCCCACAAACCCGCGCACGAAGCGCGGCGTGCGCGAGTTTTGCATGCGCAAAAAGAGCAGCTGCCAGGCCGTCGGCGCGAACGGCGCGAGCGCGGCGGCCGTGCCCGGCGAAGACGCCGCCGCCGCCAGCAGCGCCAAGCCCTCGTGGTCGTGCGCCTTGGACGCCACCAGCTTCTGGAACACGCCCAGGACCGCGGGGAGGTGCCCGCCCGCGACCACGCCCTCGCCCGCGCGCCGCAGGTAGGCGCACAGCAGCCGCGAGAGGGCAGGGACGTTGCCCGAGCGCTCCCAAAACACGGGAGAGAGCAGCGGCGGGAAGATGGCGAGGTACTCTGGCCGCAGGGGCCTGTCGCGCGGGCTGAGCTCGACGAGCTGCGCGAGGACCTGGAACACGTAGGGATGAAACTCTTGGACGTCCTGCTGGAGGACCACGTCGAAGGGCGGGAAGAGCACGTCCTCGAGCCGCGCGAGCGCGGCGGCCAGCGCGGCTGGGTCGGGCGCGGGCGCGGCGAGCGCGAGCGCGGCGGCGCCGCCCGCCGTGCCCCACCCCCTCCCCGCCGCGAGCGCCAGGGGGCTGCCCGCGCTCGCCGCCGCCGCGCGCACGAGCGCGGCCACCGCCTCGAACAGGTGGTGGTTGAACCCGGGGGAACGCGGGTTGCGGCACACGTCCATGAGCATCGCCACAAGCGCCCCGAGCGCCGCCGGCGCCACGGGCGCGGCCGACGCGCCAAGCAGCGACAGCACGGTGGCCACGCATCGCATCACATACTCGTTTTCCGCGCTGTCCGGGTGAGCCTTGAAGGCGGCAAAGAGGGCCTCGAGCAGGGGCTGGGCGTGCGGGGCGACGTCCTGGGCGCCGAAGCAGGGGCGGGTCGGGTGGTGGTGGAGGGCGGCGGAGGCAGCGGCGGCGGCCGAGGCGGCGGCGGCGGCGGCGGCGGCGGGCGCCGCGGCCCCCGCTCCTGCCGCCGCCGCCGCTGCTGCTGCCGAGGCCGCCGCCGCCACCGCCGCCGCCGCCGCCGCCGCCGCCTCTGGCGCCGGCTCGCGCATCGTCAGGATCCGCTCCACCGCCGTCGCCGCGTACGAGTGCACCACCACGTGCGACGACCGCAGCAGCCGCGTCAGGTGCGGCAGCAGGGCCAGCGCCCGCGCGGCGCCCAGGCGCGCGCGGAACGTCGTCGCGAATTTAAGCGCGTCGGCCTTTAGCAGCGGCCTCGCCTCGGCGTCCGGGTCGGTGAGCTCTGGCAGCACCTGCGCGACGAAGAACTCGTCCACGGGCACGAGCGGGTTGGCGCGGGTGGCGCCGCGCTCTCCCGGGCGTCCGGAGCGCACGGTGAGGGCCGTGACGAGGGCGAGCGCGCAGTCCTTTGCGCGCCAGGCGCCGTCGGCGGCGGCGTCGCCGCCGTCGGCGGCCGGGGGGGACGCGCCGTGCCCGTTGCCATTGCCGCTCGCGCCCCCCACGCCCGCGCCCCCCGCCCCTGCCCCTGCCCCCGCCCCCGCGCCCGCGCCTGCCGCCGCCGCGTACTCCCCCAGCAGCGCGTTGACGTACCCCGCGCACAGCTCCGTCACCTGCGCCTCGAACCGCCCCGTCAGCGCGCGCACCAGGTCGGCCGCCGCCCGCCGCCGCGTGTCAGAGTCGCTGCCCTCGGCGTCGCGCCGGATGTACTCTACCGGGTTGATCTCGAACAGCTCCTCGTCTTCCGGCCGCACGCGCAGGTTCGGGATCACCACCGCCTCGCACACGCTCCGCAGCACGCCCGGCTTGCCGAACAAGCCGACGTGCGCCGAGCGCGCGACCGTGGTGAGCAGGCGCACGCCGGCCATCGCCAGGCCGTCCTGCCCGGGCCGGGCGGTCACGGCGCCGCTCGTCAGCAGTGTCCAAACGTCCGTCAGCAAGGTCGGCAGGTATTTCGCGACCTCCTCGTCGTTGGCCTCGGTGAACAGGTCGACGTTGGCGCAGACGGCCGCCTTGAGGGCGTCCAGGGGGGACTCGCGGTCGGGGTCGGGGTCGTAGAGCAGGGGGCGGGAGGGGGCGGCCGCCGGCGCCGCCGAGGGGCCGTGGCCGTTGCTGTTGGCCGCGGCGGCGGTTGCTGCTGCTGCTGCTGCTGCTGATGTGGCGGCGGCGGTCGGCTCCTCCTCGTACGTCATCCAAAAGTGAAAGGCGCCGAACCAATCGTCCAGCTGCGACTCGATCAGCGGGGTCAGCCCCGGCGCGTTGAGCGAGTAGAAGATGCGGCACACCAGGCGCGCGGACGAGAGCGCCGAGCGCAGGCCCGCGGCGTCGCCGGCGGCGGCCGCCGCGCGCGCGCCGGCGGCAAGCCGGTCGAGGGTGCGCAGGGCGGGCGCGGCGAAGGCGTTTTGGCTGGCCTCGAGCTCGCGCACGAGCTCGTCGGAGCGCCACTTGTCGCGGTAGCGCTTGAAGATCGAGTTGGCCGTGGCGAGGACGCCGTTGATGACGGCGGCGCTGTCCGGCGGGATGGGCAGCGAAGGGGCGGCGGCGGCGGAGGCCGCAGAGGCGGCGCCGCCGCCGCCGCCGCCCGGCGCGCCACCGGCCGCCGCCGCCGCCGCCGGAGGCACCTCTCCGCTCGCGGCCAGCGCCCCTTTCAGGCGCTCGACCAGCTCCGGCAGCAGCTGCGGCCATTGCGCCGGGAAGTCGTGCGACGACACGATCGTGAGCGCCTCGGACAGCTGCGCGCGCACCAGCGGCGGCGCGCTGAGCATAAGCCCGGGAAGCAGCGTCCGCGCGGCCGCCTTTTCGCCGTCGGCGACGGCGCGCTTGCCCTCGTACTGCGCGCGCTCGGAGGGTTTCTGTTTTGTTTGATGTTTGTGTGTGGTTTTGAGGGTCGTCGTCGTGATGGTTGGGTGGCCATGACGGTGGTGGTGGTGGTCGTGATTGGTCGAGTGTCAGCAACGCAGGCGTCGGTTTTTGAACGAGCGACGGACGCCGAAACGCCGACGACGAGACGCCGCGAACGCCGCCCGCCGTCAAAGACCACCCACCCAGCAGAACTTGACGAGGTTCTTGAAGTTGACAGCGGCGGCCAGCCGCACGTCCAGGCCGAGCGCGTCCCCCGCCGCGACGACCTGTTTTGGTTGGTGGGTTTGGTTGGGCGAGAAGGTGAGGCGCGTGAGAGAGACGTTTTTTCAGTTTTTTTGTGTCGGCGTCGCTCTCGATCGGTCCGTTTCGGGCCAAACGAGCGCCACCCACCTTCAGGACCGTAATGCCATAGCCCGGCTGCTTAGCCAGCTCCTCCAGCTGCGCCGTGGCGGCCTTGATCGCGGAGGCGTCGTGGCCGACGCATCGCGAAAAGACTTCCGCGAGTGCCGCTTCTTCCATTCTGCTGCCAGCAAGCGACGCAGCAGACACAGGCACAGCAGAGGCGCCCCGAACCGTACGTATGCGTGTGCCCTCTCGCGCCCTGCCTCGCTGTGTCGGCGGGGGTGCGCTGCCGTCAAGACCAGAGAGAAGGGCCGCGTGCAAATGTCTGGTCGAACTGATGGACGGATTTCTTCGGGATGCGCCGCGAGACAATGGCGGGACGGGCGTGTGCTTGGCGTGATCGAGAGGGGCAATCGAAAGGTGTTGTGGGTCGGTCTTCGCGTGCGTGTGTGCGTGATGGCAAAGCACTGGGCTGCGCGCCCGATGCCTTTGAACGCGCCGGCCATCGACGCGCCGTTCGCCGCTCCTCGGCGCCGTGCGTCGCTGGGAAAAACAGTTCAAGTTCGTGCGCATCCACCGGCCTCTTCCACTCGCACAGACACACACACCCTGTTGTACCCAGACAGTCGTTCTCTGACTCTCTCTTCATCACTCTCTTGCCCCCCTCGCATCGCACTCGCGCTCAGTCGCGTGCGCCCTCCTCTCCCGATCGCTCCGAGGAACGGCGCCTCGCAGGAGGGCGACGCGCGTGCCGGTCACACACGCAAACCCACGCACGCAGCGCCTAGCGAGCCGCACCTCCACCAGCAGCAGCAGCAGCTGGGGGCGCCATGTGTAGCCCCGCGAGTGAGTGCGAAACTTTTCTCTTTTTGAGGGTTGTTTTGGCACCTCTCTTTCTCCCGCGCCACACGCACCAGCCTCGGCGCATCACAGCACACACGGACATGTGCGCGCACGTACGCAGGCCCGGTGGTAGTAGCTCACGGCATGCCACACCGCTCGAAGCTGTGTGTGCTCTCGCCGACGCCGCCGACCACGCCGCAGACGCCCGCTCGCGCCGCGACACGCTCGCTCGCTCGATCCTCCCTCCCGCCCCGCCAACGCCTTTCCCCCTCCCCCGAAAACAAAACAACAGTGTGCACCTTCTGCGCGGGCCTCTCCGCCTTCGGCGTCGTCTTCATGACCGGGCTCGGCGTCCTCATCCGCCACAACTACCAGTTCATCGGCGAGTGGTACGAGGCCGAGCCGGGGCACGGCGCGCCCACAGGGGAGCAGCGGGACGCGGCGTCGAGCAACTGCTTCCTGGTGGCGGGGATCTACCTGGGGTGGGTGGCGTTCGCGACGGGGTGCGTGTGCGTGCAGTCGGGCCGGGCGAAGAGCCGCTGATTCGGCTTGACTCGCGCGCTAGTTTTTTGTTGGCGAGGAGCCGCCGACGTGGGAGCAAATCGCCGCGCCCGCCGAATATTTCTCTTAAAACGAATGTCTCTCTGCTGCTCGCTGATAGGCCATACGCAACGCTGTGAACACACCTCGGTTTCCTGTACACCCAGCCGCCATCGATCCATCCATATCCCATCGCGCGAGCGCCCACGCACGACAGCGCGGAAGAAAGAGCCACACAGAGATAGAGGTTTCTCTTCGCGCCCCCCCCCCCCGCCCCCGCGGGCTGCACGCACTACAAGTAGCGACGAGAGAGATGATGCAGCGGCTGCGTCCATGCAGCTGCTCCGGCGGCAGGAGCAGCGCCGCCGCGGCCTTCCCCGCGCGCCCGCCGTCCATCATCACCCCTCGCCAGCGCGCGCCGGCGCCGCCGCCGCTCGCTGCCGCCGACGGCGCCGCCGCCGCCTCACCGCGCCGCCGCCGCTCGGTCCGCGCGCGCTCCGCCGCCGAAGAGGCGCCCTCAGGCCCCGCGGCCCAGCAGCGCCCTCCAGCGAGCAACGACGCCGACGGCGACGACAGCGACCCGACCCGCCTCTCCGACCTGCGCGCCCGGCTGTCCCTCGCCGTGCGCGACGAGGACTACGCCGCCGCCGCGCTGCTGCGCGACGCGCTCTCGAAGGCGGGGTCGGACGCCCGCCTGGCGCTCGCCGACGCCAACGCCGCCTTCTACGCCGCGTTCGCCTCGGGCGACGCGCCGCGCATGGCGCGCGTCTGGGCCGACGGCGACCACGTGCAGGTGGTCCACCCGGGCGCCCCGCCCATCGCGGGCCGTAAAGCGGTCGACGCGTCGTGGCGCGCCATCCTGTCGGGCGTGCGGCCGGGCGCCTTTCGGATCAGCGCAGAGGACGTCCGCGTGGTGATCGCCGGCGGCGGCGTCGGCGTCGTCTCTTGCGTCGAGGTGGTCGAGGCGGACGACGGGCGCGGGCGGACGGTGGCGACCAACGTGTTCGAGCGGGTGGAGATGCCGGGCGGGCCGCCGGGCGGGGCGTGGCGGATGACGCTGCACCACGGGTCGCCCATGGCGCTCGGGCGGCGGTGAAGAGAGAGAGATGAGCGGCGGTGAAGAGAGAGAGACGAGCGGGGGGGGAGAGAGAGAGACGACCGGGGGGGGAGAGAGAGAGATGAGCGGCGGTGAAGAGAGAGAGACGAGCAGGGCGGGAACGGGCGGCGACAGCGGCGCGGACGACGACGGCCGCGCGGCTTTTGTGCGCGTGTACTATGTCGTCTGTTTGCAGCGGGGACCTTCTTGGCACCTCTAGTCGACTAGAGTGAGCTGTTGTTACGAGCTACCGCGTAGTTAGATTCTTTGACAAGGGGTAGAAAAACAGAGGGGACGACGACACCAAAACGGGCGACGCCAAACAAAAAACAACGGCGGAACGAGACAAAAAAGACGACGGCGTCTCTAGCGCCGTCTCTTATCACGGCGCGCGCGGCCCTCCCCGCTCCCTCGCCTTGCGGCGCCTGCGCTACGCGCCCGGCCTCCCCCGCGATCGCCCCCCTGTACCACAACAATTCGCTGCCGCCTGACCATCCACCCATCCCCCAACCTAAACCTTCGGCAGCTCGCCCTTGGCGGCGCCCTCAAAGTTGGCCGACGCCTGCTCCCACGAAACGACGCCCCACCACGCGGCGATGTACTCGGGGCGGCGGTTCTGGTACTTGAGGTAGTAGGCTGTGGGATCGTTTGGTTAAGGTCTTGTTCGTTTGGTTTGGGTCGTGGTATGAGCGGGGGGAAGCGGGAGACGCGGGCAGAGCGAGGGGGGGCCATGCGCTCGAACACTGCGCGCCCCCCCGCACAGAAAAGCGACGAAAAAAAAACGACCTCACCGTGCTCCCACACGTCCAGGCCCAGGATGGGCGTCCCCACCACCCCGGCCGCCTCGCCCAGCGACGCCATCAGCGGGTTGTCCTGGTTGGCCGTCGACGTCACGCTCAGCTTGCCCTCCGCCCCGGGCTCGCGCACCAGCCACGCCCACCCGCTGCCGAAGCGGCCGGCGGCGGCGGCGTTGAACTTCTCCTTCATGGCGTCCACCGACCCGAACGACGCGTCGATGGCGGCTTTCAGGCCCGCGGACGGGCCGTTGGTGTCGGTCGGGCCGCACATGGCCTTCCAGAAGAAGCCGTGGTTCCAGGCGCCGCCGCCGTTGTTGCGCACGACCGTCGCGACCTCGGCCGGCAGCGCGGCGGTGCCGGCGGCGGCGCTCAGATCGGCGAGGCCGAGGGACTTGAGCTCGGGGAACTTGTCGACGGCGGCGTTGAGGTTGTTGATGTAGCTGTGTTGCGTTTGGTTGTGGTGTTGCGTTTTGAGGGGTGTTTGGCCGGCGGTGGATTTGAGAGCGAAGAACCGGGACGAGGAGGAGGAGGAGGAGGCGGGGCGCGACGGCGGCGACGACCGAGGCGGAACGGGTGGTCGCTTTCCTTTTTTTCGTTTGACTCACGTCTGGTGGTGCTTGGTGTGGTGGATGTTCATCGTCGTGGCGTCGATGTGCGGCTCGAGCGCCGCGTATTCGTAGGGAAGGGGCGGGAGCGTGAACGCCTGTCGTGTGTTTTTCGCGGAGAGGAGAGAGGAGGAGAGAGGAGGAGAGAGGAGTGAGTTTTTCGGGGTGACTCGCGTTCGAGACGCCAAAAGTGCGTCGCCGCGCCGCGCCGCGCCCAGGATCAACTGCCACGAGGCGGATCCCGAGTGTGGATCCGGCAGGGTGGAAGGCGCGCACGAAAGAGGGTCGCGCTCACCATGTTTGCGGAACGGAGGAGGGAAAAAGGGGACGGAGGAAAGAACGCCCGATCAGAGCGTCTGTTTCGGTTGCTTGGGTTTTGTAAGGAGCAATGGGGGTGCGAGCAAAGGGTGCTGGTGCGTGGTGGCAGCGTGGCGAACGGCAGAGGGAGGTCGCGACAAGTAGGGAAGCAGGGCCCGCGGCAAACCGCCGCTCTGATCCGACGCCCCGACGCCCCCGGGCGAGAGGCAGCGACGCCCGACCCCTTGCGGAAAAAACCCTGCGCCTGTCACCCGCCCGCTCGCCGCCGCGCCCACTCGCGCCCGCCCGTCACTCGCCGCCCTTCTCGCCGCCCTTCTCGCCTGCCTTTTCGCAGCAGCGCCGCCCCTTGGGCGATAACGGCGGCGGCCATGCCAGGAGCCGACGACGTCACCGGGCCGATCCTGGCCAGGGCGGACGCGCGCATGACGTTTGACGAGATCAAGACCGCCTCAAAACACGGTCGCGCTGAACGCGCCGCCGCCGCCGCCGCCGCCCGCCGCGGTCGCCCCGTTGCGGCTGAGGAACGGGTCCTCGCGCCACGCGGCCGCGTACTGGTGGTAGCGCCGCACGCGGTCGACGCGCAGGGCGCGCGGCAGGCCGCGCGGCGGCGGCGGCGGCGGCAGGGGCGTCGTCCTCGGGGCCGCCGTCGCAAAGCCGCTGCCGCCGCCGCCGCCGCCGCCCGACCGCGCCGAGCGCGCCGAGCGCACGAGCACCGACGCCCGGCCCGGCGCGGCCGCGGGCCGGTCGCGCGCCATCACGACGACGCCGCTGCTGCCGCTGCTCCAGCCGCTGCCGCCGCTGCTGCTCGAGGCGGCGCTCATGGCGCGCCGCGCGGCGCCGGCCGTCGCCTCGGCGCCGCCGCGCCCGCCCGCCGCCGGCCCGCGCTGCACCTGCCACTGACGCCGCCGCTGCTGCTGCTGCTGCTGCTGCTGCTGCCGCGCGCCCAGGGGGTGCCTGCGCGCGCGCAGCAGCACGTGGCCATCGCGGTCCTCGTCCTCGTCCTGGCTGGAGCAAGCATCGCGATCGTCTTCCTCGTACCAGAGGCCGGCCAGGCCGCCGCTGCCGCCGCCCCCTCGGCCGCCATTGCCGCCGTCGTGCCGCCCGCCGTCGCGGCAGCGCCCGCCGCCGCCGCCGCTCCCGTCGGCGGCGGCGTGCTCGTCCTCCTCGTCGCCGTCGCCGTACCCGCTCGGGTCCTCGGACCACAAGTCCTCCGTGGCGTCGTTGTAGCGGGAGCCAGGGGGGGTGCGCGCGGGGCGGTGCTGGTGGTGGCGCGGCTGCTGCTGCTGCTGCTGCTGCTGCTGCTGCTGCTGCTGCTGCTGCTGCTGCTGCTGCTGCTGCTGCTGCTGCTGCTGCTGCTGCTGCTGCTGCTGGCGGGCGCCCTTTTGCGGCGGCGGCGGCGGTGGCGGCGGCTCGTCATCGTCGTCGTCGTCCTGGTCGTGCTCGGCGTCGTCCGCCGAGCCACGGCCGCCGTCCCCCTCTCCGCCGTCCAGGTCGGCGCCCATGCGCGCCACGGCCGCCGCGGTGCGGTCGAGCCGCCCGAGCAGCTCGCGGCACCGCCGGCTCAGCTCGCCCGCCGCGCCGTGCACCGCAGCGCCCGCCGACGCCGCCGCCGCTGTAGACGCGGATGCGGACGCCGGCGGCGGCGCGGCGGTCGGGCCCGCCTGCTGCTGCGGCCGGACGCCGCGGCGCCCGGGCAGGCGCGGCATGGCCGAGTATTCGGAGGGTTTGAGGGTGGCGCTGGCGGCTGTGGCAGCGGCTGGAAAGAGCGCCTGTGCCGCCGCCGCCGCCGCCGCCGCCGCCTCCGCCGCCGCCTCTGCGCCCGGCGTCGTCCCTGCTCCCCCCTCCTCCTTGTCGTGCCGCCGCCGCTCGAGCCGGAGCGCGCGCATCAGGCGCGCGACCTCCAGGGCCGGCAGGTCGTGGCCGAGGAGCTGCAGCTGCTCGCGCACGTCCTCGACCGTGACGCCTTGGGCGGAGATCGTGGCCATGTTTGCGCGGGGGCGCAGGCGATCACAGAGAGAAGAAAGCGGGGGGCCGAACAGGGGCGGCGCCGCTTCACACAAGACAGAGAATAGAGAGCGGGCGAACGGGGGAGGCGAGCAAGAGGAAACGAAGGCTTGCTCGGGCTGTTGCTTGCCGTCGCGAGAGCGCACGCGCGACGTGTTCGGTTAATTGTCTTGTTGATCGCTTTTGATGCTGATGATGTTGGGCACGCGCTCAAATCGCAGTTCGCGACTGAAAGAAAGCGACGCGCAGCCGAGAAAGCGGCCCTCGTCGGCGCCCCGACGGCGAGACGGCTTCGAACGCCGTGTTTTCGACAGATAAACGCACACGTTCGCCCCAGCAACCCCCAACCTAGCAGCCCGTGAGATCAGCGTGTGTGCCGATCGCAACACAAAACGCGCTCCAACCTCTAAAAACTCGGCCAGCACAAGCGTGCAGACGCATACCGCCGGCCGCACATGCTATAAAAAGACGCGGGCGACGAAAAGAAAGAGAGCCGAGCGTGCACACGTGAACCTCTTGTCGAAACCTCCGTCTGCTCGTCGCGCTGCGTGTTAGTCCGGCGGAGAGGAGGGGGTCTGTAACCGCACGATCACTCGCTGATTAGCTCGCGCGGGCGAGAGGAATCGAATCGGAAGCGGCACAGCAAGCACAGGGGCGGCGGCGGCGAGGGGGCGAGCGAGCGAGCGAGCGAGCGAGCGAGCGGGCCCCCGTCTCCGCCTCTGTCTGTCGCGGACACGCCCCTGCTGCCCTCCCTTGTGCGCCATCGCCCGCCATGTCTCTGTACGACCTGCAGCAGCGCACGGACTTGATCCTGAAAAAGTAGGTGCTTTAGCTAGCTTGCGTTCATTTTAGCATTTCCAAAAAACAAAACACGCCCCGCGCCGAGCGCCTCGCTCACACATCTGCCGCGACCCACCCATCCCCCCCGCTCCCTCCTCACAAAACCAAAACGACAGGTACGAAAAGTACGACAAGCCCACGGACCGGCGGCGCGACAGCAAGTCGGGCGACGACCCCTTCGAGGTCGAGCTCGCCGACTTTGAGCAGGCCATCGACGACGCCCTCGCCGCGTCAAAAGGAGCCGCCGCCGAGAAGAACCGCGCGGCGGCGGCGGCGCGCAACGCCGAGGTCCGGCGCGCCAAGCAGCGGCTGCTGTCGGCCGAGGGCGTCGGCGCGCTCAACCGCCGGCTCAAGCGGGGCAAGGGCGTGACGGCGGAGATCGTGGAGGAGCGGCAGCGGCGCGTCGGGCTGCTGATCGAGCGGGTGCACGCGATCCCGGACGGGCTGGGCGGCGCGGGGCGGCTGGCGGCGGCGGGCGCGGGCGCGGGCGCGGGCGGCGGCGGCAGCGGCGCCGGCTCTCGCGCGCCAACGCCCAGCGGCGCCCTGCTCTCCCTTCCCTCCCCCTCGGGCCTGCAGGCCAACCCCCTGCACTTCAAGGCCACCGAGCAGACCGACAGGTTCGACGCCGACTGGGCCAAGGCGCGCGCCCGCCAGGACCTCGCGCTCGACCGCATCGAGCGCGGCGTCGCCGAGCTCGCCGCCGTCGCCCGCGGCGCCCAAGAAGAGCTCGGCCGGCAGAACCCCGTCCTCGACGACGTGGACGCGCAGCTTGGGCGGGCGACGGCGGCGCTGCGGGGGAACAACCGACGCTTAAAGGGGGTGTTGGAGTCGGTGCGGTCGTCGCGCAGCTTCTGCGTGGACTTTGTGCTGGTGGCGGTGCTGCTGGGGATCGCGGCGTACCTGGCGTCGGTGCTGGACAAGAAGAAAAAGGCGGCCGGCGGGTAGCGGGAAAGAGACAAAAAAAGCCGCGTTTGGGCATTCGGTAGATTTTTTTTTCATGCATTGCGCTGCGATTTTAATTCCGAGGGTAAAAACAGAATGGTTTGCTCGTCGGGGCATCAGTCGTAGTCGTCCTCCTCGCCTGCCGCCGCGTAGGCCGCCAGGGCGGCCGCGTCCGGCGCGGCGGCGGGCGCGGCGGGCGCGTCGCCGTTGCTTGCGTCCGCCGCCGCCGGCGCTGCTGCTGCCGCTGCTGCCGTTGCCGCTGGCGCCTCTTCCGGGCCCTCCTCCTCCTCCTCCTCCGCTTTGTCCGCTGCTGCTTCTGCTGCAGCCGGGGACGCCTCGACTGCTGCTGTTGCTGGCGCTGCCGCCGCCGCCGGCTTGGGCGCGCCAAACGCGCGGCGCGCACCCGGCAGCAGAGGGTTGGCGCCCGCGCCGCCGCCGCCCGCGCCGCCGCCGCCTGCCACGGCCGCTAGGGTCGGCGCGCCGTCGCCGCCCTCCTCGGACGCTCCCCCGTCGCTGCTGCCGCCGCCGCCTGCCGCGACGGCGGCCGCGGCGGCAGCGGCACCGGCGCCCCGCCCGCGCCCGCGGCCCGCGCGCCCGCCGCGCCCGCCGCGCCCGCCACCGCCGCCGCCCTCGCCGCCGCCGCCCTCGCCGCCGCCGCCGCCGCCCGCAGAGGAAGCGCCTCCGCGCTGCCGCTTGGGCTTTGGCGGCGCGCCGTCGCCGTCCTCGCCGTCTTTACCGGCGGGCGCGGGGAGGTCGGGCGCCTTGGCGCAGAGCTCCTGCAGAAAGTCCATCGTGCTCTCCGAGTTGACGTACGATTTGCTGGGTTTGTGTGTTGGTGTTTTGTGCGGCGGGAAGTCAGGGGGGGGCAGCGTTTGCGGTTTTCCATCGGCGGCGTTTGCGTTTTTCAATCGGCGTTCGCGGTTTTTCCATCGGCGTTTGCGTTTTTTCATCAGCGGCGGCGTCGTGGTTTTTTTGCGGGGGGTGAAGAAGAGACGGTGTTGCGTGAGCAACAGACGACTTCCGAGACAGAGGCGATTCCGTCGCCGCGGTCACCAGTCACGACCACGGTCGACGGGAGGGAAACAAAGAGAGAGAGGAGACTCACAGGTGCCCCGCCGCCACCGTCTTTGCGCCGCGCTCTCGGGCGACGCGTGCCGCGTTGTCGCACAGCTGCTTGAGGAACAGCTCCATGGCGCGGGCTGTGTTTTTTGGTTTGATTGTGCGTAATTGTGGGGATGGACGGGTCGGTGTGTCGATGGATCGGCGCCTGGGTCGCGACAGGAGGAGGGGTTTGCGGCGCGCGCGCGGGAGGTCGAGGAAAAGACAGGCTCGTTTTTCTTCGGGCGCGCCGACACCTGCAACAAATTACTCACCGATCAGCACGGGCGTCGCCTGCGCGACTTTGCCCACGTCCTCGTCGGCTTGCATGATGCGCTTGACGCGCGACGCGAGAGCGTGCTGCTTCTTGGGCGGCATCGCGGTTTCGGGATCGTGTGTGTGTGTGTGCGCCGTCTCCTCTCCCGCTTCGTTTCCGGTACTGCTCGTCCGTGCGCGCTCCAGTCAGATGAGCTGGGTCAAGGGGGGTGAGATAGGAAGGGGCTCTCTTCCAGAGAAGTGTTTGTGTGATTTATTTTAGTCAACGGCGGGAACGGGGCTTCAACTACAGCAGCAACGGCGCCCGTTCTTGTATTGTCGGCGGCGCGCGCCGCCGGCATCCAGCCCGACGACAATAAGGCAGTAGTGCGGTCGCATGTCAGGGCACAGAAGCGATGCCAATCCACCCGACTCCGCGATCCTTCAATCATCTTTGATAGACATTGAACCGACGCGCCGCGGGGGCGCGCGCGCGAGAAAAAGAGAAAAGAGACTTTTCAAAAAAACGAAACGAATGTTAGGGGGCCCCCTCCATCGAGGCCGGAGGCGGTCCGCAGGGGCGGACGCGCAGCAGCAGCAGCAGCAGCAGCAGCAGCACGAGCAACAGCAGCCGCACCCGCGCCCGCTGGCGACCAAGGCCCGGCAGCATTTGTCGCCGCCGCCGCCGCCGCCAAACGCTCACCTGTCGCTGCCGAGGGACGCCGCCGACGAGGCCGACGAGGTCGCTGAGCCCGCGCCCGCGCCTCCCTACCCGTCCTCCTCCTTTGGCCGGCAGCAACAGGCGGCAGAGGACGACGCCCCCGTGCGCGACGACGGCGGCGAGGAGGAACAAGCGCACGCCGATGAAGTCGGGGAAGAGCGAGCCGCCTCGTCCCCGTCGTCCTCCCCGCGCTGCTCGCCGCCGCCCGACCCCGCGGCCCTATCCGGGGCGGCGGCGTCCACCCCCGACGTCGAGCAGGGCTTGCGCCGCCCGTCCTTCTCCTTTCAAGCGCGCGATGGGGAGGAGCCAGAGCCCGCCACCAACACGACGAGGACCTCCTCCCCGAGCCTCGCCGACCTGCTGCTCCTCGGGGCCGCGGCCGCCAGCGCCCCGCCTGCGCCGCTCCCGACCCCGAGCGACCCTGCGGTCGCGGCCGCGGCCGCCGCCAACAGCAGCGCCATGGCGCAGGCCGCCCAGCGCGGCATGCTGCAGGCGCTGGCGCGCCTGGCGGCCGAGCAGCAGGCGCTGCGTGCGTCGGTCGGGGAGCTGACGAGGCAGGTCGGGGCGCTGCAGGGATCGTCGTTGGCGCGGGACGGGCGGCAGCGGCGGCGGCGGCGGCGGCGGAGCTCGCAGGCAGGGCCGGGGCAGGAGGGCGACGACGGCATCGTGGAGGACGAGGCAGACGACAGCGGCAGCGACGAGGAACAAGACGATCACCACCAGCTGCGTCAGCGCCTGGCGCGGTGCGAGGCGGCCGCGGCAGAGGCAGCCGCGCTCGCGCGCGCCGCCGCCGACGCCGTGGACGAGGGCGCGCGCCAGTGGCGCCGCGAGGCGCGCCCCCCCCGGGCCCCCGCGGCCGAGGCCGCCGCCCTGGCCTCGGCCCCCTGGCGCCGCGACCTGCGCGCCGTCATGCCCCTGGTCGAGTCGAGCGCCGCGCTGCTGCGCCAGCACGAGGCCGCGCTCCGGCGGCAGGACGCGGAGGGCGCGGCCGCGCGCGCCGAGCGGGCCTACCTGCGCGACGAGTGCGCCGCGCTGCGGGAGGAGCTCTCCTTTTTGCGGGCGGAGCGCGCGGCCGAGCGGGCCGAGCTGGCCGAGCGGCTGCGCAGGCACGAGGTGGAGGCGGGGGCGCTGCGGGCGGTGGTGCTTGGTGGGGGGGGAGGGGGCGCGGACGGCGCGGGCGGCGCGGGCGGCGGCGGTGGCGGCGCACGAGCAGAGGGCCAAGAGGCGGCGGAGGGCGAAGAAGCGGCGGCGGCGGCAGCGGCGGCAGCAACGCCGGCCCCCCTGGTCGCGGCGATCGAGCGGCGCGTGTCGCGGGCGGTGGCGTCCGACCTGGGCGCGCGCCTGGACGCCGCGCTCACGGGCGTGGCCGCGGGGCAGTGCGCGCTGCAGGACCGCTGCCTGCGGCTCGAGCGGGAGCGGGAGCAGCAGCGGGAGCAGCAGCAGGAGGGGCGGCGGCCGCAGCCGCAGCCCGCGCCCGCTGCGCCCGCTCCTCCCGGGCCTCCCCCGCGCCGGCAGCTCCAGCCCACGGCGCCCGCCCGGTTCGCGGGCAGCTGGGCCCCCCGCGCAGGCAGCGGCGAGGACGCGGCCGGCGCCGCCATGACGGCGACGGCGGCCACCGAGGCCCCCACCGCGGTGCCGTCGTGCGCGCCCTTTTTGCTCTCGGCCTTTGGCGGGCGGCGGCGGCGGCGGCGGGCGGCGGGACGACAAGCGGGCGCGGCGCCGCACTCGGCGTGAACACCAAGAAGAATTAGCGGGGGCAGATTCCAAAGACTGTTGCCGGTCGCAATGCGCAGTCGCGGATGGACGACGGAGGCACGAGCTGCGTGCTACATCCGCACACAAAAGAATGGAAAGAAAGGGCGGAAGGGAAAGCAAGGGGAAACGGCACAGAGGAGCGTCGTCGTTCGAACAAAAGAGCGACGGCGACGACGACAAGACACAAGCAAACAAAAAACGCGCCTCCTCTCTTCTCTACTCCTCGTCCCCGGGCCCCCCGCCCCCGATGTCGCCCCACCGCACCCCGTGCTGCGCGGCCAGGTAGTGCGCCCCCACGGGCCCCCTGGAGCCGTAGGGATAAGGCTCGGGCGCCACCCTCGCCGCCTCGAGGTGGTGCAGCGCGGGCGTGAAGAGCGCCCACGCGGCCTCGAGCTCGTCCGCGCGGATGAACAGGCGCTTGTCCCCGTTGACCACGTCGAGCAGGAGGCGCTCGTAGGCGTCGGGCAGGCCGCCCGCGGCCACGTCGCCATAGGCGGCGGCGTACGTCAGGTCTAGGCGGGTGGTGCCAAGTTTCAGGCCCAGCCCGGGGACCTTGTTGTTCACCTTTAGGTAGATCGCCTCCTTCGGCTGGATGTTGATCACGAGCTCGTTGGACGCCGCGTCCAGGTCCGAGCCGAGCTTGCCGCGGTACAGGTTGCCGGGGACGTGCCGGAACTGCACGCGGATCTCCGCGCTGCGCTTCTGCAGCGCCTTGCCCGCCTTCAGCAAAAACGGCACGCCGTCCCACCGCGCATTGTCGATGCGCATGGCCACGGCCGCGAACGTCGGGCAGATGGAGCCGGGCGGGACCGTGTCGTCGTCCTGGTAACCGGGGAGCCGTTTCCCGCCCGGCGTCAGCGCCGCGCGGCCGCGGTACTGGCCGACGACGACGTCCTCGGGCCGCACGGGCCGCATGGCGCGGAGCACCTTGACCTTCTCGTTGCGGATGTCCTCGGCGTCGAGGCTGACGGGCGGCTCCATGGCGAAGAGGGCGACGATCTGGAGCAGGTGGTTCTGGATGACGTCGCGGATGATGCCGTACGAGTCGAAGTAGCCGCCGCTGTGGTTTTGTTATTTGTGTGTTTTTTGGGGGGAGGGGTTTTTGGGGGGGTTGGGTATTTGGGGGGTGGGGGTTTATGGGGGGAGTGGAGTTTGGCTGTTGTGTTTTTGGGGTGAGTTTTGCGCTGTGGGGTGGGTGTGTGTGGGGGGGTTGGGTTGGGGTGGTGGGGGTTGGGGTGTGTGTGGGTTGTTGGGGTGTGGGTGTTTTGGGGGGGGGGGGTTTTGGTGTTGGTTTTGGGAAAAGGGGTTTTTGGGTTTTGGTGTTGGTTTTGGGGGGGGGAGCGGGTTTTTTGTTGAGAGGAGAGGGAGGAAAGAGGGGAGGTGGAGAGTCGGTCGCCAGAGAGTGCGGAGGAGCAGCGCGACGAGAACCGCGACGGCGAGAGCGCGCTCTGCCAAGACAAAGGAGAGAGAAAAGAAGAAAAAGGACCGCGCCTCGACGACTCACCGCCCCTCCGTGCCAAAGTCCTCCGAGAAGATCACCTGCACGTTGCGGATGTACTGCCGCGACCACAGAGGCTCGAACACCAGGTTGCTGAACCGCAAGACGGTCAGGTTCTCGATCAGCTCTTTTCCGAGGTAGTGGTCGATCCGGTAGATCTGCTCTTCGGTCAGGTGTTGCGCGAGATCTCTGCCGAGCGCGGCGCTCGACTCGGCGTCCCGGCCAAAGGGCTTCTCGACGATGACGCGGGTCCAGCCCGTGGGGGAGGCGCAGTGCTGGGCGGCGTTGGCCGCGGCGGCGGTGAAGACCGAGGGCGGGATGGAGAGGAAGAACATGCGGTGGGCCTGCGGCGGGGCGGCTGCTTGCGCGCCGCCGCCGTTTGCGCTGCGGCTTGCGCCGGCGCCGGCGCTCCCGTTGCTGCTCCCGTTGCCGCCGCCGCCTGCCCGCCCCTCCCCCTCGCCCTCCTCCCCCTCAAAGTGCGACCGCTCCTGCTCCGCCATGCGCGCGTCCAGTGCCCCGAACCCCTCGGGCGTGTCGTAGGGCCCGCTCACGTAGAAGCATCGGGCGAGGAAGCGCTCCTGCGCCTCGGCGCACTTGGCGCCCGCGCTGACTCGGCACGCCAGGGTGCGCCCGACGCGCTCGCGGAACTCGGCGTCGGTCATGCCCGAGCGGGCGTAGCCGAACACCTGGAAGCGCGGGGGCAGCAGCCCCTCGTAGTACAGGGCGAACAGGGCCGGGAAGATCTTCTTCTTCGCGAGGTCGCCCGAGGCGCCGACGACGACGACGGAGAGCGCGGCGCGGGCCCAGTCGTCGCGCGGGAGGTGGTAGAGGGCGGACATGGCGTCGACGGCGGCGGGGGAGGAGGCGAGGGCGGACGACGGGGCCGGGGGGGCGGCGGGGGCGGCGGGGGCGGGGGGGGAGAGCGCGGGGGCAGAGGTGGTCTTTTGGCCAGAGGCGGCCGCGCGCAAAGAGGCCAGCGGCGCGCGCTGCTCGCGGCGGCGGAAGAGCGCGGCGGCGGACGGTGGGGCCGCGGCGGGAGCGGCGCGAGGCGGCGGTCGCGCGGCGCCTGGCCGCTGCGCGAGCGGCGCGGCCCCGTGGCGCAGCATGATCGCCTCCTTTCTCCTTGAGTGCTGGGGAGAGGGGGGGTCTCGCGGAAGTGCGTGCCTGGATGCGACGGCGTCCCGTGAAAAGTTTTGGGGTTGTTTCCGCGCGTCCCGGTGTTTGTTGCCTCTCCTTTCGTGAGAGTGGTGTGATGCTCTTCAGAATGGTGGTCGGCGGCAGGTTGGTGGTTGTGGTGTGCTTTGGAGCGGACGATGGAAAGGAGGGGAGAGGAGGGGAGCTCTTAAGAAAAGAGGTCGGGTGCCCCCTCACAGAGAACTGATCAAATCGCACGACAGATCTCTCTCTCTCGATCCCAATAACAACTTCGTTTCGTCGCTTGGAGGGCATGGCGGCGATCGCGGCGGCGGCGCGGCGGGCGGCGCTGCGCGCACGTCCAATCGGTTTTCACGGGAGGACGATTGCTTTTCCCGGAACGGCACCCGCATTAGCAGCAGCCTGCGCCGATCGACAACGGTCGTCTGCGATCGTCCGCCCCGGCACCTCTCGCCGCGCGTGCCCGGGCCGTAGGCGGCGGCGCGCGAGTGTTGCAGCAAGTGCCGCCGCCGCCGAATACGACGCCGCCGCGGCAGACGCCGCCCGCTCGGCGGTCGAGGCCCTCTATCAGCAAGCGTGGTCGCGCGGCGACGTCCGGATCCTCGACCGCATCATGGCCCCGGACCACGTCCAGAACGACGCCGTATGGCAGCCGCAAGGGGCGACAACGCCTCCGCCCGACGCCCCCGCTGCCGACGCCGGCGCCGACGCCCGCCGCGCCGAGGGGACCGCGGGCCGCGACCGAGTGAAGCGCCGCGGCATCCTCCGCGTACCGCCGGGGCCTACCCGGACGTGCGCTTCGAGGTTCTCGACGCCGCGGCCGCACCCGTCGCGGACGGCGGCGGCGCCCCCCTGTGGCGCGTGTTCGTGCGGTGGCGGGCGCGCGGCACAAACCTCGGCGCCATCGGCGACCGGCCGCCGACGGGCGCCGGCTGCGAGTTTTCGGGCGTAAACGTCGCGACGGTGCGGGTGGGGGCGTCCTCGGCGCAGATCGTGCGGTCGGACGTCTACCGGCAGGCGCCGCCCGACGAGATGGCCTACTTTCTCGGGAAGGCAGGCGCGGGCGCGGGCGCGGGCGCGGGCGCGGGCGCGGGCGCGGGCGCAGGCGCGGGCGCGGGCGCGGGCGCGGGCGCGGGCGCGGGAGGGGGCGCCGCCGCCGCCGCCGCCGCCGCCGTCGTCGGCTCCTTGACGGGGCGGGAAGTGGTGGGCCGTGATCGTGAGGGATAGGCACTAGGAGTGGGCGCCTCTGTGTGGCTGATTCGAATCGAGCGAAAGTATGCATTGGCGGCGCCGTGTTGAGAGTCGCGCGCGTGGCAAACTGAGCGACGAGACAGCGCGGCGCCGACGGCGGCGCCGGCCACCGACGACCGCTTCACAACAGCGGCGCCGCCGAAAGCACTTCAACCCGACGAACCAACGCGCGCACATTATCAAGGCTTTGTGACTTTTGACCCCCACCCTGACGCGCGACCCTCGACTTACCCAAACAGCAAAGGATCATGGGGCCGCGGAGACGTTGAACCTCCTCCTGCCCCTTTTTCCTCCCTCCCCCCGTACACGGACGGACGCCATGAAGACGGCGCGCGCGCGCGAGTTTGTGGCGGAGACGTCGTCCAATGAGCCGCACAGCAAGCGCGCGCGGCTCAGCAGCGAGTCGGCGGAGCAGGTGAGCATCCCTCGATGTCGCGGTGCCGGGAAAAAGAGCATGGGAGAGAGGGGGAGAAAAAGCAAAGGAGGGACAAACGGGTCCGCGGACGGGCGTTCCGAGGCCCGGCGAGGCGCGCGCCAATCGTGGCGCGTGACCTGCGGGCCCGAAGGACCCGGCGTGCGCGCCTCCGGACCATGGATGGCGCCGCTGAGGGCGACCGGGCTGATTTCCCGAGGGGAGGGAAAGGGGGCAAGAGGGTGGGGGGCCCTTTGCCGTGCGAGGCGGGCGGCGCTCAACAACGACGCCGGCGGAGACAAAACCAAGTGCAAACGTCCTCCCTCCGCCCCAAACCAAACAACACCACAGCGCCTCTTCCGGCACAGCGCCGCCATCAAGCGGCCGGGGCGGCCCGAGCCCATCTCCCTGGCCAACTTCCGATTCGAGGGAAAGGTGTCGCCGCCGCTGCGCAGCGACGACAAGGTGCGAAAAAAGCCGAGGCGGCGTTGTCTAGGGGCGGCGGGGGGGGCGCCCCGCCGTCGGTTGAGGGCGAAACGCGCCGCCCCCTCGCCCCCCCTTGGTCTCGCTTGCTATTCTTGCTCACGCCGCCCCTCTTCTCTGTCTTGCGCCTGTTCCCGCCTCGGCGCGCTTCACGCGCACATCCACCCCCTTCCCCAAAACAACAACAGGAGGGTCACTACGTGTACGAGCTTGGGGAGAATATCAGCAGCCGATGTGAGTTTTTTTCTTCCTCCTTTTCGCTTCCATGGGTCGTTTTTCGTGGTCGCGTCCCCCTTCCGAGCGAAAAACCGACTCAAAACCTTTTTCTTTCGCCCCCCAAACCTGTCACACGAAACACAAGCACAGACAAGATCCTCTCCAAGTTTGGCGAGGGCACGTTCGGGCGCGTGCTCGAGTGCTGGGACCGCCTCGAGCGCGACTACGTGGCCGTCAAGGTGAGAGAGAGCGAGAGCAGGGGGAAGGAGGGAGGGAGGGCGGGCAGGGCGGGGGACGGGGGAGGCGGCCGCGCGGCCGTGTGTCGAGGGGCCCGCCCCCTTGGTGTGCCCCGGGCCTCGACTGGTCGGTCCGACGCGACGCCGCGGCGGAGGTTTGGCCGCGCGCGCGAGAGAGCTCCGAGACAAGAGGGGGAAACGACGCGCCCACGCCCCCTATTTTCAAAAATCATCAACAAACGCAAAAAAAAAAAAAAAAAAAAAAAGGCGCCCCGCCCGGGCGCCCACAACACCCCGGGCGGCGGGCCGGGGGGGCGGGGCGGCCGGCGACGGCGGCGGCGC
>Ga0105053_10002977_pt1 | contig 26013 bp, 14 predicted proteins | sample BON01_FD_78093 | JGI IMG/M metagenome (GOLD analysis project Ga0105053, IMG submission 78093) | Freshwater microbial communities from Lake Bonney liftoff mats and glacier meltwater in Antarctica - BON-01 | ecosystem: Environmental > Aquatic > Freshwater > Ice > Glacier meltwater | place: Lake...
GCAGTCGTCGAACTTATCCGCCACGCCATCACCGTCGCCGTCGGGGCAGCCTTTGGTGGCGGCGGGACCTTTTTCAGTGGGGCATTTGTCGTCTTTGTCGGGGATGCCATCGTCGTCGTAGTCGGGGGGTGGGGTGGGCTGTGTTGTTGGGTTGGTTTTGGGCTGGTACACGAACAAAAAATTACCGCCCGGCGCATGGCCTTCAAAATTGCCCACCAAGGGCCTGTCACCACCCAGGGGCCAGAATTCCGTAATATCCGGGCTGCGCAAAATGCAGTCTTTACCGCCAAGGGTAGCCAGGGCTTCCCGGAACCAGCGCACGAAATCGGAGGGGTGCTTGGTGCGGTTTTTGCCACCGGAGGTCATCAGGATGCGGCTTTTGTTGGCTAAAAGGTCGTGTATATAGCGGGTAAATTGTTCATCTGCTTGTCCGCTTGGGGCAGCCCACTCTTCGTTTTCATCCTTCAAGGCTACCCTGCTGTCGATGGTGCCGCTGTAACAAGCGTCTATGGCCAGCAGGATATGTGGGCAGGGGATGGTGGTCACGTGGCGCGGCAGTTGCAACAGCGAATACCATTTCCGGTCCGACATTTCCCCGGCGCTGGACTTGCCGTCTTTCGGGATAAAAAATCCTTCCTGCACGTCGTCCAGAAACTGTCCGTGACCGCTGAAAAAGACCATCAACTGGTCGTCGGGGCCATACGAGCGCGCGCGCCAGCGGGCAAGTTCGGCCTGGATATCGGCTAAGGTGGGGTTTTTTACCACTTTCGATTCTGGAGAAAAGCCGTAGCGTTCCACCAGGTCATTGCGTATTTCGTCACATTCCCGGATCAGGCTGGGCAGGGTTTTCCAAGAGCCGCTGTTGTCGTATTGTTCTACGGCGAAGAACAGGGCGTAGTCTTTGCCGCCAGGGCGGCTTGGCGGGGTGGGGTGGTGGGTGGCGCTGAGCGCGAAGAAAAGCGGAAGGAGTAAGAGGAGTTTTCGCATGGTAGCAGGTGGTGTTTATGTAAGTTTGTGGGCAAAATTACATAAAATGCAAATATTATATGCTGCCTGTCGAGGAAGATGTAGACTGGTACGGTATGAAATCTTAGAAATCCAATAGAATCTAGACAACTTTTCATCAAAAAATTAAAACAAATTGTATTTTTATTTCAAATTTAAAAACAAATGGTGGCGAGATAAAAAAGATTTCATCCTCGAACTATTCCAGAAATTTGAAGCAGCGCGGTGTGTGCTGGAGGGCACGGAGTGTTTGAGCGCAAGGGAGTTGCAAAAAAAATGTTGGTTGGGAATAAAAAAATTTTCGAAATAGTACCTGATTAGATACCTTTGTAATGTGCTTAACCATGCCAGAAATTGCCCGGATAATCCATCTCGAGCCGTTTAAACTCACCCTGCTTTGGAATACCTCCGAAATACGGGTTTCTGACTTTGCGCCACTTTTCGAGATTTGGGATAAGGAAGGGGATGCCAAAATGGCGGTGCTTCAAGATTGGGAGACTTTCCAACAAGTGATAATTTCTGAAGACCGCAGCCTTTGCTGGCCGAATGTTTCGGTTTCTTTTTCATTCAAAGCAGAAACCCGTACAGCCCCTTTGGAGTTGGACGCTGTGGAACTTTATCACCAAAGCCAGTTGCTCCGGAAGCTTGGAAAACTTCATATTGGTTCCATGTTTCGGCAAGCAAGGAAAAAAGCCGGCCTAACCCAGGCTGATGTGGCTTTGAACAGCGGCACTACCTCAAAATATATTTCCCGCATCGAAAATGACCAGCCCGATATCCAAGTGGGAACCCTGCAGAAAATTGTGGAGCTTGGAATTGGAGAAAAAATGACGATTTCTATCGGTGAGATGAATTGGATGCTTTCCGAACGGGAGCAAGAATATGGTAAAGATATGCCCTGAGGGTTGCCGTAACAGAACTTACCCCCCCCTGCTGCCGATAATGCTCTTTCCGTTGCTCCTTTGAATCATCCATTTTTGCCCCCATTTTTACCGAACGCCAATTGAAATCCCGGCCATAGTTGCGCATCGCTTTTTGGGGTTGGAAAACGCGTTCGTCGTGCGGCACAGCCTGGTATGGGGTGACATCAGGCGTTGGGGTGAAAAAATCGTCCAGCAGGGTCGCAGAAGCATCATACTGGTTTACGTATGGCACATCCAGGATGTTATAGATGGCTTTTAAGATGGCACCGAAATTGCCGTGTCGGTGGGAAACATAACTGCCGCGCTTCACGTAAGGCCCTGCCATCATCAAGATGGAACGGTGGGCATCAACGTGATCCACGCCTCCTTGCGGGTCGTCCTCCGTGACAATAACGAGCATGGACTTCCAATAAGGGGTGTGGCTTAGAAATTCCAACATGCGGCCCAGGGCCAGATCATTGTCAGCGACGTAGGAATGGATGTAGGGGTAGCCGTCGTCTGGGCGCGGACTGGAGGTGTGGTCGTTTGGCAATTGAATGGTCACCAAAGCGGGCATGGTATCTTTCCCGGAGAGCCACAACTCCCGAAAATTGCGTTCAAACTGCTCTACCCTAAATTGGTCGGGAATACTGGTGTTGTACCCGGCGTAATCGCGACAAGTGCGGTCGCGCAACACGGCGGGCATGGGCCAGGCGACTGGGTGGGCCGCGCCAAAGAGTGTATCGAATTTTTCTTCGTAGTTGCCATTAAATTCATTGCATTCCCCGAAATTGTAAAATGGCACATCGTGCCGCGCAAGGTTTTCCCACAGCCCGCCTGTTTCATTGTAATCTTCCGGGTCGATGCCGCCGGTGGAGCGGGGGAAAACGCGGCCTGGAGCCGGGGAACTGGGGTCGAACCGGCCTGCAGCAACCGAGTTCGCTTCTACATATTCATTGGGCAGGGTGCCCATCATCCAGTGGTGCCCGTGGATGGAAGCGTCGGAATCACAGTAGAAATTGTCGCTAAAAGCCCATTGACGCGCAATTTTGAGGTGGTTGGGTGAAACGGTAACGCCCCTGAGTGTATCTTTTGCAACTGCGGGCTTGCTGCTGTCCTCGGGCTGGTCTGTGGCATTGTTTTGCGGTCTTTTTGCGGTAATGATGTCCACATTTTCACCAAAACGGGCCAGGGAAGCGTCACCATTCCCGTTTTTGAGCTGTCCCAACACTTCATCATACGTGCGGTTTTCTTTTGTAATGTACACGATGTGACGGATGGGGCTTTTGCGCAATCCAGAAACGGGCGGACAAGGGTTTTTTCCATCGTCAACAATGATGGTTTCCTGGAAAGTGTTTTCTTGTACCTGTTGGGTCATTTTAGCCAAGGTTGTGGCATCAGGGACTTCCAGTTGCTGAAAGCTGCCCTGCTGAATATCGCCGACGTACGTACCCATGGGCGGCGGAACAAAGCTCTTCCCGCCATTTTGCCCGGCACCCCAACCGCGGGCAGACAGCACCAGCAATTGGCGATCCTGCTGCGCCAGGGCGACGCGGGTGCAGCCCCATCCACTGGGAATAAATCCTTTTGTTTTATGGCTTTTTACATCCACAACGGCAACGGCATTTAAGCCTAACAAAGCGACATACAGGGTTTTTTCATCCCTGGAAAGGCAAAGGCCAAAAGGCATGAGTCCGCGGTAAGAGTCAATTAAAGGGTTGATTTTCAGGGGTATATCGCGTTTTATTTTTCCGCTTTTCCAATCAATCACCGTGATGCAATCATTGCTGGCATTGGAAACATAAGCATATCGGCTGCCAACGGCCACGGAGTTTGGGCTCGCGCCGCCGACGATTTCCACGCCTTCAATCTTTTCGCCAATTTGCAACCCTGTTTTTAATTTGCTGACCACTTTGTTGCGTTGAAGGTCAATGACCCAAACACTCATGGCTTCTTCCGCCAGCGCCGAACCCAAGCCGGGAATAAAGCGGCCATCGGGTAGGGTAGTGCCTTCTTCCGCTTCCTTGGAGGGCAATCCATAAGGTGGAAACTGGAGCATCATACTGTCCTTGTTCGTTTGGGTTACCCCTGGCACCAGCGGGTATTGGTACAGCCCGACATTGGCCACCAGGGCACGGCTGCCGTCAGGGGAAAGGGATATGCCAAAAGGGATGCGGCCAACGGGGATGGACGCGGTCGCCAGCCCTGACGCAACATCAATCCGTACCAGGCGGTTATTGCCGCGATCGAGCACCAGAAGTTCGTTTTTGTGTGGGTTGAAAGCAATGTCTGAGGTAAATGAGTCTTTATATTTTACGCCATTCACGGTAGTATCGAGTAAAAAATGGCTGATAATGGCGCGTTTTTGAAGGTCAAATACCGCCACATTGCCTTCATCGCCACCGCTGAGGTAGGCGCGTTTGCCATCGGGTGCGAAAACGGCACCTAAAAACGCGGCCCTTTTTGGGTCTTGCCCATAAGCTGGTATTCGTTCTGCGAATGGATTTTCTTTCGTTAAATCGACGATGCTGATGGCTCCATTGTGGTGCAGGATAAGGGCTGTTTTTTCGTCGGGTGAAACGGCAAGGCCAAAGGCACCGTTGGTCACGGGAACCGATTTTCCTGCCGGGGTGACATAGCGGCCAGAAGGCAAAACGGAAACGCCTGTCCGATCAATTTTTGCAAATGCTTGCGCACCGGGTACTTGCAGGATTTTAAGGGGTTTTTGGGCAGACAGGCTGCCGCAAATGGTGTTCAGCAGCAGCATTGCCAGCAGCCCTGAAAGTGTTATTTGTGGAATCCGGCAAGAAAGCGCGTCGTTTTTCGAAAAAAAAGCCATAAATCAGTAATGTTTAAAGGATAAAATAAGGCAGCATTGATGGAACTTGTGAAACCAGGCGCGTCTCATTCGCGCATCAATGCTGGGCAAAACGATACGACAGTGTCAGTTCAAGGCTCCGTCCCACCGCATTTATACCGGAACCATGCAGGCGATAATCCCGGTTGAACAGGTTGTGCAAAGCCAGCATTATCTGCAGGTTTTGACGTTCGAAGCCTCCGAAAACGTTTACAATATTCCATCCAGGCGTTCCACCCAGGGGAATTCTATTGTCGTCTTTATCTCCCTGTGCCAACCGGGTTTGTGCCTGCGCGGCCATCCATTCCACCGTGGCGAACCATGGGGCTTTCGGCTGGAACCGCAGCGCTAAGCGCCCGTTCAAGGGTGGAATCCGGCGCACAGGTTCTTGTTTGCTTAGGTTTTGTCCAAAGGTGTAGCAGAGGTGTCCGTTGGCCAAAAGCCAGGGCAATATGTGGTATTCCCATTGACTTTCAATGCCTTGGATATAGGCTTTTTCCACGTTTTCTTTTCGATAAACCGGGTAGTTTTGAATGGAATCGGGTGTTTTTATCCGCGCTATCAGGTCGCGAAGTTCATTGCGGTACACAAAGGTTTCTGTTTTTAAACGCGGGCTTTTCCATTTGAATCCTGCCTGAATATTATGGGACCGCTCTGGGCGCAAGGAATAGTTGGGCAATTCGTATCGAAAATCCACGATGCCGAGGGTGCCCATATCATCAATATTGGGGGCCCTGAACCCGCCATTGTAGGAAAAAAAGGCTACGGCACGTTTATCGAGCCGGTACATGAGCGCGCCATCCCAGATTAATGCCTGCGGGCTGATGGTCGTTTCTCCTAAAACTTCATCTGTAATATCGATTTTGAATCCATTGTATCTAGCTCCCAGTTCGAGTTTCCAGGGGCGGAACTTGATTTCATGCCTGGTGAATACCGCCCAACTTTGCATGGAAGCCCCATCGGGATATAAGCCGCGCTTGGCAGTTGTGTTTCCAGTATTGAGGTCAATGTCATGCCTGCTGCTGCTTACTTTATCTGCATACATTTCTATGCCTGAGTTGGCCGTCCAAAAGCCTGTTAGCCTGCTGCTGATGTTGCTGCTAAAACCCAGGGTTTGCACCGCATCCCGTTCCTCGCGGCGGATGCTTGCATTGTTTTTCTGGCTGGAACGGCCTTCTACGGTATGTTGAACGGAGCCGATTAAGTACCAGTTTTCAAGCCAGGGTGAATTTGTTTTTCCGTCCAAACGGGCGAAGTAAAGGCTTCTTTTCTGTGGGTTAAATTCATTGACCGCAAAGTTTTCCAAGCGTATTTTATGGAAAACGGGCACATGTTGCTGTTGAACATGGTTTCCGGCAAGGGTCAAAGCGGTTCTGGCGCTGGTTTTTACCTTCATTTTTAGGTCCAGGGCCTTTTCATCATAGCCGCTTGGGGCCTGCCTCCCAGTGGTATCGCCACCAACCAAATCGCCGTAATGCCGATAGCTGCCGCCGCCTTGGAGGGCAAATCTTTTGCTGGAATATCCCAATTCAGCCCTGCCACTTTGCTCCATTCCTTGCGACCAAAGGCGGCCTAATACCCGGCCACTCCATTGTCTCACGGCTTGAAAATCAGCTGCTTTGCTGAACAGTTGAATGGTGCCGCCCATGGCATCCGAGCCATATTGAACCGATCCGCTTCCCCGCAAAATTTCGGCACGACCGATGGAAAAGACGTCAATGGTGTTCAGATATTGGTTGGGGCCGTAGCGGTAGGTAGCGTTGTTGAGCCGGATGCCGTCAAGTAACAGCAGGGTTTGGTTTCCAGTAAGCCCTCTAATGAAGGGAGAACCTCCTCCGAGGTTGGTTTTTTGGACAAAAATACCCGGAATATTGCCAAAAGCTTCGGGTGTTGCGCGTACCTGAAAGTCACTAAGCCGTTTTGTATCCAGCACATCAATGGCTGCTGCGGTAGTGAATCTTTCAATGGGTACACGATTGGCCGTAACGACCAGTTCTGGCAGGGGTTTCAGGCCAGCGGTATCTGTTTTTAGCACCGATTGGGTGTCTAGTAGCGTTTGCTGGCCAATTACACTGGGCAGCAAAAACGCCTGGAGCAATAAAAAAATCAGTAGATGTTTAAGCATAATCAGTAAAGGTAGCGCGAGACGGTATTATGCGTGCGCTAAAAAACTGCCACAGGATGGCCTCAAAAACACAGGTTCTGGATAAAAAAACGGACCTGGCCAAAAAGCAGCCAAGTCCGTTCAACATCGAGGTGAGCTATTAATTTTTTGAAATCCAGAGTTCGTCGTTGACGTTGTCTGTGGTATTGCCAAATTGGCGTTGTAAGGCGGCGTTGTAATTGTCGGTATTGTTGTCGCGCTCGCTGGTTGGGTACTGGAATCGGCGTGGGATTTTTCCGGAGTTGCCAGTGCCTGGTCCGCCAAATGCGAAGTCTGGCGCGCCGGTTCTGCGGTAGTGGAAGTAAGCTTCCAAACCAGCTTGTTGAAACAGTGCGAGATAGCGTTGTTCCAGAATCTGATTCAATCCGTCGGCATTGTTGCCTTTGTAATTTACAAGTGGCTGTGCCAGGTAAGCCAATATGGCCGCATCATCGGAAATTCCAAAGAAATTCATGGAAGCTGTGATGCCTTTTTTGTACCAAGTATCGGCATTTCCAGCTGGATACCAACCGCGGTTGATACCTTCTGCGATGTTGAAGCACATTTCAGCGTAGCCAATCTGCACACCCGCTTCTGCTGTATAGCCGCTGTAATAACGTGCACGGCCGATAAGGGCATAAAAACCGCCTTGCGCCTTCGAGGTCATGGCGTCGAGACTTTCATCAAATGGTGCGCCAACATAGGCATTGAAATCGGTGCGGGACAGCCCCAAGGTATCGGTGTAATAAGTGCCCGGTTCAGCGACAACAAACACCCGTGGGTCTTTCAAAGAAGTTAACAGGCCAATATGGGTAGCCGACATGTTGTTGCGCAAAGCATCGAAGCCGAAATTATCCGGATTGGTTGGGTACTTGTCTGAAACAGCGTTGTATTTAAAAGAAAGGTCATCGCCGTTGTTGGCAAATACCGGATATTTTGTAGGATCGCTTAATATTTTGCTGAACGATCCGGCAATATCCAAGCTTGAATCCGACGATTTTTTGCTCAATTGAACCAGTACACGCAGTCGGAAAGCGTTTACCGCTTTTTGCCATTGACGCAGGTCGCCATTGTAGTAAATGTCACCTTGGAGGGTATTGTCGGCTGCTGCGATGCGCGTGGCCAAATCGCTGTTGGCTTCTTCCAACCACGATTGAATTTGCAGGAAAACATCTTTTTGGCTGTCGTAAGCGGGAAAAACATTTTCCGCTCCTTTCAAAGCCTCTTTCAAAGGCAAATCACCCACCCGCATGGTCATGTTATAGAAAAAATAAGCGCGCAAGAATTTGCCAACTGCGCTGTATGCATTTACAGCAGGCAAATTGATCCGTGCGGCTTCTTCTTCCATCTTAATGACGTTTTTAAGGGTGGTATATTTGAAGCTGGCAGACCCCGTCCAGTATTCGTTGGTTCCGTAATAGTTGTAGTTGATACAGTAGTATTGGCACCATTGGCTTTCACTGTTCCAAGGGGCATAATACAGGTCTTTCAACACCCCACGCAGCACCAATGAGGGCGAGGCGGAAGTTGAACGGTTTGGATCGGCTTCCAGATCATCCAATTTTTGGCAGCCGTTGGCACCAATAAGCAGCACCACAAGCAACAAGAGATATTTTATGTTTTTCATGAATATTGTCTGTTTTGAAAAACTGATAAGTTGGGATTACTGGAGGTTTCAATTATAGCCTCCAGTAATCCCAACTTTTGAGTTGAAATTTAGAAAGTTACATTCAAGTTGATACCATAGCGCTTCGCTGTAGGCGACTGAATGGTGGAATAGCCTGCACCAGTAAAGTTGTGGCCAACATAGCTGTCGAGGTCGATATCTTTATGCTCTGCAAAATAGAGCAGGTTTCTACCCACCAGCGATACGGAGGCTGACTGAATAAAGTTGCCATTTTTGAACCAGCTTGCTGGCAGTTGGTAAGAAATGGTGACTTCGCGCAATTTCGAAAAAGTGCGGCTCATCAGGCTTCCTTCTGCCGGGCTGTAGTAGCGGCTGATATAGTCTTGCAGGAACGTTTTTGTTGTGTTGCCAGCGAATTGCAGTTGATCGTAGTTGGTAATATTGCCAAATTGATCGTATTGAATGCCAACGCCGTTTGAAATGACAACACCTTGACCAACCCAGTTGCCGTTCTCTTGTGGGTTGTTGTATTTGCCCGCTTTTTGGTTCTCCCAGTCGGCCAAACGTGCGGCACCCATTTCTCCTTCTGTCGTGGCAATATTGCGGCCACCGCGGAATGTCTGGCGACGCAGGTAGTCGGTAATCACACCACCCACGCGACCATCAAACTGGAAGCCCAGGCTGAGGTCTTTCCAGGACACTTTATTGTACACTCCCCAAACCCAGTCTGGATTTTGGTAGCCCAGAAATTGAGCCTGTGGGTTGATGATTGGACGCCCGGAACCATCGTTGATGATTTGTCCGTCTTGCGTGCGGACAAATGCCCTGTCGTAGTATTTGTCGGTGCGATCACCTTTTTGGTAAAAGCCATATATACGGTCGATACCTTCTGGGAGTTCCAGGAAAGTCTCTTTGAAGGTGCTCCAGTTGACCAGAATGTCCCAGGAAAAGCCTCCTTTGTTTTTCGGACGGATGAGGTTGCCATTGAGGGTAACTTCCCAACCCTGGCGCTGTGTTTTTACAGCATTCACCAATTGGCTGGTATAGCCGGTGGCTTCTGATAGCGGCACCGCGAAGATTTGTGGTCCATCGACATAGCGGAACCAGGTAAGGTCAAGCCCGATGCGGTTGCGCAGCACTTTTGCTTCAATACCTGCTTCATAGTTGGTACGGTTGAGCGGCGCTAAGTTGCTGTTTGCAATGGTGTTGCTGTAATAGGAGCCAGGCTGGTTGTTGTATACCAATGGAGAATTGTACACAGCGGAATTTTCATACGTTGGGCCATCGTAAGAAGAAGCGTAGTACGAACCGTAGTCCAGCGGATAAGGTGCCGATGGCGTAGTGCCGATGGTTTTTGCTGTGAGGCCAGCTTTAACATTGGCATAAGCGCCACGCAATTTCAAGAATGATACAGGACCCAAATCCATCATTTCAGACACGACCAAAGAGGCACCTACCGATGGATAAAAGAAGCTATTGTTGCCACTAGGCAGGGTAGAAAGCTTGTCAACACGTCCGGTGGTATTCAGGAAAAGGATGTTTTTAAACCCGAAGTCAGCGGAATAAAAACCGCTGTACACCAACATTTTAGAGGCATAATTGTAAGCCTTGAGCGGGTTGGCAGAGTTGCTGAAAGTATACAGGCCTGGTACGTTCAGGTAATCCGTCGTGGTATAGCTGGAATTGAATCTGAAAGAGCGGACATTGCCCCCAACAAGCGCATTCACACTGAAATTGTCGCCAATACTCCGGTCCATATTTAGGATCAGGTCGGTATTGTTTTCAAATAGAGAGCGCTTGTCTTCGCGGTAGTCGCCGCGTCCTTCTTCACGGCCATAAACCGTGGCGGAATACGGGAATTTTTCAGAGCGGGTAAGGTCGTAGGTCGTAACGGCGGTGCGCAGTTTGGCAGTGAACCCAGGAGCGAACATGTATGACAGGGCCGTTTGTCCAAAAACATCCGTCTTTTGGTGTCCACGTAGCCACTCTTTCGCGAGAAACCACGGGTTGTTGTACCGCTGGTATTCTGCGTAAATTTGCTGGGTGCCTTCTTTGCCCGGCTGCCAGTAATTTTTCATGTCATCTACATCCCAGTCGGAGCCACCCCAGATAGCAATATTGTAAATCAGGGAGTTAGGGCCATATTGTACATCGGGGATGTTGTCGGTAAACTGACGATTGTAGTTGATATTAGACTCCAGGCGTACTTTGTCTGAGAACTTCAAGTTGTTGGAAACATTAAAGTTGGCAACATTCAACTGCGTGTTGGGCACCATTCCTCCAGTATAATTATAGGAAGTTGAATACCGGAACTGGGACTTTTCTGTGCCCGTTGTGATCGCAATATTGTTGTTGCTTTGGAAGCCCGGGCGGAGGAATCGTTGTAAGTTGTTGGTGCCGCGGGAAGTCCAGGGCGTTGCGGTCCGCTGGCCTGTTTCAGGGTTTATTGGACTGTCGTATTGTGGTAATGGCTGGCCTTCAAAGCGGGGGCCCCAAACATCGTAGTCGCCATCGTTCAAGCCACCGCCACGGCCATCAACAAAGGAATAGCGGCCATGGTCACCAGGTCCGTATTCATGTTGCAGCTCAGGGAAAGCATTAAAGCCCGACTCAATCATTTGGCTTGTATTAAATTCAACGGATGTTTTGCCTGCAACCCCTTTTTTAGTGGTGATCATCACCACGCCATCCTGGGAGCGGAAACCATAAAGTGCTGCTGCGGCTGGGCCTTTCAACACTGTATAGGTTTCAATGTCGTCGGCACTGATATTCCAGGTGTCGGAGTTAATCGGCACACCATCTACGACAAAAATTGGCGTAGAGCCACGCAGGCTGATGTTCGGTGGGCCCAGAAGTTCTGGGGATGCACCAACCGTCAGGCCCGCTACTTTGCCGACCAATGAGTTGATAGCGTTGGGCTCACGTGCTTTAAGCAAGTCAGCCCCTTTCACTTCCTGGGTGGCGTAGCCAAGGCGCGCCTTTTCTTTTTTGAAACCCAGGCCAGTAACGACCGCTTCATTGAGCACGTTGCCACTCATCAAGCGAATTTCAAGCGTTGGGTTGGCGCCAACGGTTACCTCTTGCGGGACATACCCAACATAAGAAACCACCAGTGTTTGGCCGGCGGCCGCCTCAAGGGTGAAAGCGCCCGTGCCATCGGTGCTGGTGCCGCGGCTTGAATTTTTTACCATTATCGTGGCGCCCGGAAGCGCCTCGTTGGTTTCAGCATCTACTACGTTCCCGTTCACCCGTTGGGCAAACAAGGTCGCGCAGGACATAAGCAATACCACAAGGGCGCAGAGCGCACCCTTGAAGGTGGGTAATAGAACCTTCATAATAAGAATGGAATTTAGTGTATAAAGAAAGTGGGATTAGGGGTCGGGTTTGTTCAGATTAAACAAGATTTAAGGCGATGAACAGGATAATAAACTTGATGTTGATTAGCCGTTGCAAAAGTAGTGAGCTGCACCATGGGTAATTCTAATATTTAATTAAGTTAAGGTAAAGTAATTGTTTGTAAAATATTATTTTAATATTAAGTTATTATTAAGTGCTATTATTTGACAATTATTTCTTTTGCCAATGATTCAAAAAATGATAAATCGATCAAAGGCATGCCTTCAACCTTGGCTTGCTCGTCCCATTGTCGCAATTGAAGGATGAGGCTAAAATCAGGATCGGATTCAAAAATGGCCGCTTCTGAAGCATCCATAGGGCCACCTTGCCAACGCAAGGTTTCCTGACTGGCGGGTGAAAGTCCAAGATAATAATCGGGCGACTTGAAAGTGAGGTAACGTTTGGCCTGTACATGGTTTTCGACCAGCCGTGCAACGCGTTCGGGTAGTCCCTTTGCCCGCAGGAAGTCGGCGCCTACCATTTCATGGGAAACAGTTCCGAGACCATCCATTTGAGCGACGCCTGTTTCTGCGCACAAATGCCCGATGTCATGCAAAAAAGCAGCTAAGACTACTTCCGGTTCAGCCCCTGCTTCCAATGCCAGTTGGCCTGCCTGACTGGCATGTTCCACTTGAGAAACAGGCTCACCAATGTATTCGGAGTCTCCATGTTGTCGGTATAGATCAAAAATTTGCATAAAATAGAATTAGGAATTTGAAGGCTAATCTGCCAGAATTTCTGCTGCCAGTCCGAAACTCAGCGTCATACCCGCACCACTCAAGCCATTTATGATCCACACCTTGTCTTCAACAGTTTCTACCAGCGCATTCTTACCTGGAACTTTTGGATAAACCCCGTGCCATGTTTCCACGATGCGCGGATCCGGGAATTGGGCAAAAGTGCTGAGGTATTTAAGTATCTCCTGGTTGATTTCCTCCCGGTCAAAAGGCTGTACATCCCAGCCATACTCATGGCTATCGCCGATAATAAGTTCTCCAGCAGCGTTTTGGGAAAGCAGCACGTGGATGCCCCATTGTTGAAACAGCGGATTTTCCTGATCGTATCGGTCGCTAACAGCTTTCAAGGAGGGACAATTGGCGAAATTGTCGTAGTGCCGCAAGGTCAACCCCGCACAAAGAGAAGGCCCCAGTTGCCAGGCATCGGGTTGGGGAGCGGTGCGCATCATTTGAAGTTTGCAGCGGGTTATGCCACTGGCTGCAAATAAAGTAGGATACAGCGTTTCAAAATCCTGTCCACCGCAGATGTAAACCTGTTCTGTGGCCCATTCATCGTAAAAATCAGCTACATAGCCAGTATTCACATGGGTAATGGCTCGGCTCCAAAAAAAATCGACCCCCAATTGTTGTTCCAGGTAAGCAGCAAGTTGCGGTATTGCTTGTCTTGGGCTAACCGTACACTCTGTTCGACTCCATAAGCCAGTTTTTAACCCTTGCAGGCGGGTTGCGGGCGACAATTTTTCTATTGCTGCCGGGCTTAGCAGCGCACAATCATAGCCAGCACCAACGGATTGCGCCGTGAATTCTTCCAGCACAGCCTGTTCATCGGAGTGGTAAGCGAGTGTCAGGGAGCCATTTTCTGTTACAGTTATCCCGGTTTCTTTGGCTAAATCCAACCATACCTCCCGACTTTTCAAGGCCCTTTCCAGGTTTTTACCGGGTGCCTGGCCTACCGGCCAGATTAAGCCGAAGTTGCGGATACTGGCCCCAACAGCGCGGGGACTGCGTTCGAAAACAGCGACTTTTTTCCCTTGCCTTGCTGCGGTGAGCGCAATCGCCAGGCCTACTATCCCGGCGCCTATTACGGCGACATCATATTTTTGCTTCATGTTGTAGGAATGGGTTGATTTTGTAGCATTGAATCGCGAAGTGGCTCATTGGCCTTCCGTTGAAAATATTTCAAGGAAAATAGCATCATGCCCAATAATAAAATGGCCCCGAGGTAGCATAGGTCTTGGTAAAATTCGAGCCAGCTCATGCTTGAAAACCCGAAATTTCGCCACAATAATATAACGACACTTCCCAGATAACCAATCGCATCTGCCACATACATCAAGAACCCCACATTACCGGATTCCTTAAATGCAGCCAGAATCCGATCAAACAGGATGCCATTAAATATGATATAGGGAATAAATAAGGCAACCCCGGTACTTATCATCCAAAGCACTGGCGAAATGCGCTGCTGCTGAAACAAAAAAGTACAAGCTGCTAGCAACAAACCACAAGCGATTGTCAATAAGTGATTGATTTGTAATGCTTTGAAGTTCTCTTTTACCACCATCAAAATACCCAGGCCCAGCAAGGTGATGGCGGCAACGGGCAATTCTGCGGTTGTTAATATGGCCGGTTGGCTGCCGTAGCCAAGTTCTGTCCAGATTTCTACCGCAAAATTATCGCGCAAATCACGCAAAATCGTCAGCACCAAATAGGCCCCAATCAGCAACACAAATCCGGGTGCATAGCGGATCCACAGCTCCCTGCGCTGGGTACTTGTCATCGGTAGCCGTTCGGAGCGCAATGCTTTGTCTGCAGCACTTGGAGGCGGAATTTGCTGCAACATCCACACCGAGAGGAACAGGGGTGGAACAAAAATCAAACCTGTCACAAACGGCATCCAAAACTCCGATACGCCCTGGACATCCAACAACCATTTGCCCACTGATTTTACAAATCCGCTCGAAATGATAAAATTGATGCTGATGGCCGCCGTCAGCAGTTCCGTACTGCGCCGGCCTTCCAGATAGCTGAATACCAAGCCCCAGATCATACCCAGGGGCAAGCCATTGACGAATAGCCACAGCGCATTGTAAGGGAATGGCGTAACCGCAAAACCAAGTAGCGCCAGCAGTGCAGTACCCAATAAGGCAATTAGCCAAACGGCACGGTGCTGGGGACGCATGCTGCTGATGACCCGGATACCAATGAATTTGGACAACGCATAGCCCAAAACCTGGCTCACAACCAATACTATTTTGAACTGGGTGCCCTGCCATTCCAGTCCGGAATATGCTGCAGCGGTAAAAGGTTTGCGCATGGCATACATGCAGCAATAAGCCGAAAAGGCTGCAATACAGGTATAGATAACAAGCACGGATGGACTTGACTGCTTGAGCCAGGAGTGCACCATGGATGTTTTCTCGATATTCATGGCGCAAGAGTACTGCCCACTATCCGTACCAGGTATGGGGTTACAAAAAGATAATAGTAAGCATACAAATTATTAATAATCAAGTACTTAAACTTAATATTGGCGTCCGAATCAACAATTTACCTTAGCGCCCCATTAAAAAACTTTCTTATGATCAAACTAGTCGTATTCGATATTGCGGGCACTACTGTGCGTGACAATGATGAGGTGTTGTATTGTTTTCGCAAAGCCTGCCAGGAAACGGGCATTCACGTGCCCGACAGTCGGCTGAACGCCTTGATGGGCGTTTCAAAATTGGAGGTATTCAAAATTTTATGGCAGGAGCAATTGCCCGAAGCCCCGGAATCTCTGATGGAGGAAAAAGCGACAAACACCTACTATATTTTTAAAGAAATCCTCGAAACCTACTACCGAAATATCCACGTGGTGCCAACAGAAGGCGCACTGGAAGTTTTTAGTTGGTGCCGCGAACAAGGGATAAAAATCGCCTTGAATACGGGTTTCTACCGGGAAGTCACCGATATCATCCTCGGTCAGCTTGGCTGGTATTCTGGTGGCATGATTGATTTTGTTGTCACCAGCGATGAGGTCGTTGCCGGGCGTCCTGCCCCGCACATGATCGAGGCAGCAATGGCTCAATTTGGCATCGCTGATCCAAAAGAGGTCATCAAGGTTGGCGACACACCGGTGGATATTTTGGAAGGCCGGAATGCTGGCTGTTTGCGCACTTTTGTGGTGGTAAATGGTACCCACAGTGCGGAGGAATTGGGGGCGTTAGGGAGCGATGGGCTGTTAAAGAATTTATTGGAATTGATACCGGCGCTGTCATTGATTCAATAATGGAGGGCTGTTTTAGTGGTACGTTCAAGCCTTTGGTGTAACTTGGTAAAAAAGAGAAGTGGTTGTTCTATAAGTACGCTTAGCAAAAAATCGATTTATTCGTGCCAAATATTCGTTGGCTTGGGCAGGGCGAAAAGTTGTCAACTTTTCAAAAGTTGACAACTTTGCGCTTCCATCTGGGCTTCCGAAAGGCAGTTTGAATGGTCGGCATCAACCTCCGTTGGGGAGTGCCAGGAGAAGGCGGCGGCATCCGGGTTTTTGGTTTGCGCAAAGGCGCCCATGTAAGCTGCCAGAATAAAGGCCATGGACTATGAGAAAGGGGTGATTTTTTTCATAAATAGGTGAATTTAAGTAATAAGGTAAGATTGTTTGTGTCGGAACTTGATGGCGGCTTTATATAGAGTACCTTATAAGGAAATTAAGTAACCACGTGTTTGATATTTTTTACAAAAATTTTTTGGAACTGGTACAACAGGCACTCTCGTGCAGGAGCAAAAAAATGTAAGTAATGCTTGTTTACGCTTTCGGCGTTACGTCTTACGCACTTTTGGTCGGGCTTTACAGGGTTCTTCCTGGGTGAGCGTTTGAGTCAATTATTTTACTTCCAACATTATTGTACTACTTATCGGTGGGGCGGCATTGCCGACAGGCAAATCAACCCGAAACAGAAACATGCCAGTAGAGTCGCTATTGCTTTTGATTTGAACGGTTGCGGAGCCATTTTTAAGTTGCCCCAGGTTGTTGAAATTCAATAGCAAGTTTTGAGCAGCAGTGTTGGGAGATGAAAAAAACAAGGGCAACATCTCGGAAACTTGTCCAATAGACTTGCTGGCTTGAATGGTAACTGTTACCACGCTGCCGCCATTTTTTTTCAGTACCCAACTGTCGGGCGACAGATAAAGTGTGTCTGGCAAAGATGGTTTTGTCGAGAGCTCGATCTGTTGGGTAAAGGATTCTAGATCGACGGTCACGAAAACCCGATCGGCGACCTGGTTGCTGACCTGTAGCAGGGCTTGGGTTGTTCGGCCATTGCATTTGAGGGTCGTTTTGGAGGTGTTCGCGGTGCTTCCGTTTACAAATTTTCCGTATGTGCTGCTAAAAACCAGGGTTTTGTTGGGATCGGAGTGTTCTAACAATGTGGCCGTGATGACGAAAGTACTTTGGCCATCGGCTGGCAAGCTGGTAGTATCTAGCACCAGTTGCAATACATCATCTACGTTGAGATCGATTTTTGGGTCTTCCAGTTGGCAAGCGCTGAATTTGAAAATCGCAAATGCTAAGACGATGAGTAGTGAATTATGCTTGGCTTCCATAAATATCAAGTTTGCAATGTGCTAGTGCATGAGGGGTACACACCACCATGTGCGTACGCAGTGGGAAATGAAGGTTTTCACCTTCAATTTGAAAGTTTAGGGTATGGAATTGAGGGAAGCCAGCCCCGTCATTGGTGAAAGTTTTGACCAACCTTTTAGAACGCTGGCTAAGGTTTTCCCGAAAAAACAAGGGCACGGCCATTATTTCAAATGATACCGTATAGAGTGATCCCGGATTTTCCAAGAAAATTTCAAATTCAACCTCGAAAGGGGCATTTATATGCACCTTAATGGGGCTGGGGCTGTAAATTTTTATTGATTCCATTGCGCGTGCAGTTTGTTTAGTTGCTAAGGGATTTTATATTTTTCATTTGAAAAAAGGGCTTTCATCCTGTTGATCAAGTCTGGGTCGAAGCTGAGGCCTATGGTGAACGCTGCCCGGAACTGTTTTTTATCGTTCAATAAGGGGCGCACTGAATTTTGGCTGAAAAGTACCGTTCCTAAGTCGAGGCTCACAAAGCGGTTAAGGTCGTAGGAGAATCCCAAAACAGGCTTGGTGCCGAACAGGTTGTTCAAGGTGCTGCCTTTGTATTCCAGGTCGCCAACGGCCTTCAGCCCAACAAAAATGGCCGATTTGCCCCAAAACCAATGCCTGTTCAGGTAGGGTTCTTTCAACCCTTTGTCCACTGGCCTGAGGTAATATTTTAGGGCAAAATAGCCAAAAGCGCTCCATTGTTTGTCGCCGCCCGAAAAGGCATTTAGCCGGGCTGAGCTTGCGCCAAATGCTGTCCCAAACCGCACCTTGTCGATGGCTGTCCTGTCGGATATTTCTACGTTGTTCTCGGTACTGATGAACCCAACGCTCTTGATGCCCGTCCTGACGAGCTCCGATAGTGCGCCAAACTTGGCCTCGAAGTGCGCAATATCTAATTCATAGGCTTTTATGGTGTTTTCCGAAGCGGTTAAGTTGTCATAGCTAAGAGCCATACCTAAAAGCACAGTCCTTGACCCGCCGACGGAATCTACGCAGGGCATACGCAGGATTTCCTGCAGCTCGGGTGCTGATATTGCGACAGTATTTAGGTTGACCAAAAAACTCCGGGCTTTTTTGACTACTTCGGCCGACGCTTTTTTCTTGTCGCATTTGTCCAGCAAGTCCAATATGTCGGAATATTTCCGCTTTTCCAAGGCAAGGTTCCTCCTGGTGAATTGAAGGCTTTCCTTTTCAAGCTCCAGGAGATATGATATCCTGGCCAGCTCGCCAAAATCATCCGCGGTCACCCAGCCTTTAGAGGTCGAAATAGGGAATCTGAACACATTTGTAGCGGGTTTTATCCGGATGCGCCGCGTGGCATCGATGCTTATGTTGGTTAACAAATCTCTTTGTATGAGTTCCTGCTCAACGTTGACCAAGATGGTGTCCGCATCAAAATTGGAGATGTACCCCTTTCTTTTGTAGAAACTGCCCATCCTTGCCTGCAGGCTTTGAGCCAGGCTTTGGTCGTCCCTATAAGCAACTTCCTGTAAAAAGGTAAATTGGAAGCAGTAGTCTGTGTTGAACTTCAGGGGCTCTTTTATGACCAGCTCGAACGATGTGGTCGCATTGTCTGTGCCCTGAATCCAATGGTACGCGTTGGCCACAGGGACACCTGTGCCCCATGTTGGGCACGATTGATTCTTCTTCAGCTCAAAAATGCTCACCCCGCAAATATTACTGGCTCGTCCGTCGAACACTTTGGGGGTGATTATGATAAAAGGCCGGCCATAGGGAATGTCTTCTATAAAAGTCCGGCTTTCAAAATGTAGCACCGGTAGGTTTTCTTTCTTTGTTTGGGCGGAAATATGGCCAGGTAGGCAGGCCAACAACATTGAAAGAATGCTCAAAGGGGTTATAAAGGTTTGGCGTTTCATAAAGAAAGTTGGTTGAAGTGAAAGCGTACAATCCTGAACCCTTTATATTTTCGTGGCCTTTACGATCTCACTTCCATTCGTTCCGTTCAACACCACCAAATACAATCCCGCAGGCAATCCAGCCATTGAAACTGGGATGTTTTGAATGCCAGCAGACATTTCAGCATTCGCCAGAACCTTACGCACCAATTGACCTGTATTATCCATCAAATCAATGCTGATTGCCTGGTTTTCAACCAGCTCAAATTGCAGCATGGTTTGCTCCGTAACAGGGTTAGGAAATAATACAAGTTTGCTTGGCCCGAAGGATTCTGTTGCGCCCACAGTGGTCAATTGCTCCACCTGAATGCAAAACTGCCCCTTGGCCACAGCATTGTTATTCCCGATGCAGCGGCACCCGTCGATCAAAATATAGAAATCTTTCAGCTGCTCAGCGCCTAGATCTGCAATTTGGGCTGCGTAGTTTGAATTGCTCACGTCCATGTCCTCGTTGCAGGCAACCGGTACCAGGCTGCCGCAGCTGCCTTTGTAAACGGCCATCTGCGCATCACCTGAAGTGATATAATTGGCACCGGTGTTGCATTGTACAGTAGTGATCCGGTAATGTTTCCCATCGCCGGTAAATTTGTACCACAAACTGTTGTCAAGGCCAGAGGGGCTCCCAATGGTTTCTTCATAAAAACAACCATGACCCGTGGCGGGCTCGCTGGAATTTGTCGTGGCGTTGGTATTGTCAAAAATCGTAGAGGTTTGCGGATTGCTCACGCCTTTGCCAAACAGGTTTTGAATGGAAATAGCACCTGGACACAGGTCATTGACCAAACCGGGAATTTGCACGGTAACGGTTCCATTTGTTGGAGTTATAGCCACAATGCCAGTGGTGTTTTGTGCGAAAATATCGGTTGGCTCATTCGCAAATGACACCAAGGTATTTCCAACTGCAATCGCTTTGAACTTTATCTTAAATAACAGGTCGTTGGCGGGCAGGGTTTTTGCATTGACATCAAACCAGTATAAGCCGAATCTCCCCTGATTGTTCTGAGTGAAGTTGAAAGTACTGGCTACCAGTGGTAGTGCTGTACTATAGTTGACAATAGTATCAAAATCAAGCACGGCACTGTCCCAATTGACTGAAAATTGAAAGTTAGTTACGTTGCTGAAGCCGGTTGTTCTAACATCCAATTCAAAAACTTGTCCATTATCCACAACCGCATTGGAGATGCTGATGGCAATGGGGGTTTGTGCATTGATAAAATGACAAAAAAGGAAAGAAAGCAGGGTGCTGAAAAGGTATTTCATGATCGTTTTTTATGCTAATTGTGAAGTGAAATGGTTGATTTTCAATGGTTTTACTGTTTCAAGAAAAGCAGCTTTCCTGTGTGGTATTCATGGCCTGTTTGGAGTTGGTACAGCAGCAATTGGCTGTCCTTGCAATTGTCGCATGAAATGGGAATGGTGCTGTGGCCGGAAGGCAATACATACCGTTGGGATAAAATCAAATTCCCGGCTAAGGCGTGCAAGGCAAAATCGACCGTTTGCGCTTCGGGCAAATACAAGTGCAGTTGCGCCGTTTCTGAAAATGGGTTTGGTACAACAAAGCAGCGCAAGGAAGCTGGATTTGGATCCTTGGATTGTAGCGTGACGCGTTGTTCCATCCCGCCATGGGCGGTAGCGATCGCCGGTGTTATTTTTCCATTCAACTGGAGAATATCTTGCACCCGAATGTTGGATGCTGCGTTTTCGGCAATGTCAAATTCTAGCCACAGCAAGTGGTCGCCTTTGGAAAAGGGTGTTGGAAGCCCATTCGGCGCTGCCCATACAAAGGTCAGATACCCGTTTTCTGCCGCCGTTGAGTTCATGTTTTCAGCACCAAACGTTAGGGTGTGTTCTGATCCAGTAGCTGTTCTGAACTGCATGACAGCAGGATCGAATTGGATGGTGAACTGGAAACTTTCCAGGTCATAGGGGCTGGACACACGCAAGGGGATCGAAAGGCTATTGCCCGTCAACACGCTATTGTCAAATTCTAATTCGAGCCCGTTCGGAAGCCTGTCTGCCGCTATCACGTCAATAATATTGCCGGGGGTATTGGTAAGGTCTGCATCGGCAATTTTTATACCCGTGAAATCGGCATCTGGGATAGTTGTGTTCAGGTTGTTGTAACTCAGCACCTCGGGATATGCAGGGCTCCATGGGTTATTCGGAAGCGGGAATACATATTTCTTATCTACAAATCTCCAGGAATTGTTCAACGGCAGCGTTAAGTCAAGGCCCAAGATCAATCGTTGAATCGCCACCAAATCGCCTCCGTTGATAAGTTTCGAATTGTCTGCATCCGCCGAAATGCGTCTGAGTGGGCTGGTGAATGGGCTAAGTCCGAGAATATGCTTCTGTATGGTCACCAGATCGCCGCCGTTCACGCCATTTTTATAGTTGATGTTTTTTACGGGCGTAATCTGGTAATTACCACCCGCCGTAAGGGAAGAGAAGGTATAATTACCCGCATTGTCGGTCAAGGTTGTTTGGGTGCTGCCGCCGCTGAGCTGCACGGTTACGTTGCCGATTCCCAGGTTGTCTTCCCGTACGATTTTCCCGCTAATGCTAATGTTTGAGGCAATACAAACAGAACCTGCCAAAACAATTGGCGTTACTGGGGTGGATACCCCGCCAATTGATTGCGCTGCGTCAATTTGAGTAGGGTTGTCACTGAAATTAAGGGTGCTCGTATTCGAGTTGTTGCCCGTAAGCAATATGTTCAAAGTGCAGACAACCGTATTGTCTGGTACTGTGACCGGGGTGGAGTTGAACCAAAGCAATGCACCGTTCGTGCTGCTCAATACTGGATAATTACCCGTACCCGGCAAGCTGCCCGATTGGATGGATTGTAACTGGGCTACCTGTCCATTCCCGATATCGATCGACATTTGGAACGTTGTCACATTGTTGAAATTCCTGACTTTGACAGGCACCTGAACGACGGTGTTGGCACCCGCACAAACATTGTCATCAATATCAAATGTCAAGTCGGAGGAGGGGTTGGGTGGGGCGCCGATATCTTTGCAACAGATACGCCAGATGTTTGCAGCGTCCCGATAAAAGACACATACCGTGCTGTTCGATCCAGGGTTCGGAATGGTGATGTTGTTGCCATTGCCCAGCACTGTACCCGCGTTCAATTTCCACTGCACATTCTGGTAGCTTGCATTGACCCCTAAGGTGATTTGCCCGCCTGCAATCCAGTTGGAATTGATTTCTCCTGTGCATTGCACCGGGTTGCATAGGAACACCTTCCGGCAACAGATGTACCAGCGGTTGTTCCAGAAATAACGCACGGTAATGATGCGTTCCACACAGGTTCCGGGCACTGGGTAAATGTTGGAGGTGTTGGCATTGCCGATATTCTGCGGCCCTCCGGGTGCATCGTCGACCGTCCAACTGACATTGGTCGTGCCGCTTTGATTCAACACAAATTGATACCCGTTGCTGGCGGAGATATAGTTGTAGGAGAAATCGAAGCAGTCGAAAGGGTTGCACAGCCATACTTTTCGGCAGCAGATATACCATCGGCCAGCCCAGAAATAGCGCACGGTGATGGTGCGTTCCACGCAGGTTCCAGGCACTGGGTAAATGTTGGACGTATTGTTGTTACCAATGTTCAATGGCCCTCCTGGCGCATCATCTACCGTCCAACTGACATCGGAAGTGCCACTTTGGTTGAGTACAAATTGATAGCCATTGCTCGCAGGCACATAATTGTATGAGAAATCGAAACAGTTGAAAGGGTTACACACATATATTTTGATGCAACAAATCACCCAAGCACCGGAGCCGTCTTTAAACCGCACACTAACCCAATATTCTGCGCAATTGGCTGGTAGCGGCAGCAAATTGGACTGATCGGAACCATTGCCCAAGGACTGCGTGACAGGTGAATCCACTGTCCAGGTAATCGTGGCGGGGTCGAATCCACCGATGGTATTGAGTTTGAAGCGATAGCCCGATTGGGTTGCGTCATAACTGTAGGTAATCAGGCCACAATTAAACGGGTTGCAGGGGTAATACCTGAAACAGCAAGCCTGATAACAGGTGCCATCGAAATAGGTTGCGCTCACCGATTGTGCGATGGTATTGTTGCAGGGAACGGGCACAGGGATCAAGCTGGATTGGTATCCGGTGCCTGCTGCTTGTCCGGTAGCGTCATTGCGCCATTGGATATCGGTGAGTCCGCTGCCAGCAAGCGTAAATTTCCAGCCGTTTGCATTGGCATCATAAGCAGGCGAAATGGCATTGCAATCGAAGGGGTTGCCCACGCATAAATTGATGCAGCAATACTCGACACATCCGCTGGGCAACAGGTATGGGAAGCATATTTGGTAGGTTCCGCCAGTATTGAAATTATAAGAATAACTGGTGCCTGTTCCACCGGTAACGTTCAGGCCGTTGCCCGTAATCTTCCAGTTGTACCCGGCAGCGATGCTTTGGCTGGCGGTGAAGGTGTATTGCAGGTTGCTGCCGTTTCCGCTGTAATAACATTTTACAAGGCTGCAATTGAAGTTATTGACTGGCGCAGGGCAACCGCCACAATCGACTGTCAAGGTATAGTTGCCAGCATCGTTTCGAAATCCATCCACTGCAATATAGTATGTGCCGGCGCTCAACTGCTTGGTGATCACCTCGTTTTGCCCAGGTGCATTGGTACTCTTGGCGATGCAAGTGTTTTTGCTGCAAGTGCTTAACAGGAACATTTCCAGATCAATGTTGGAACCTTGTCCCGATAAGGTAATGGTGACGGTAGCTTGTTGGGCAATGGTAAATCGGTGGAGCCGCTCCGGTCCGGCATTGTTGACATCGATTTGTTTGAGTTCCACATCGGTAGGTATGCCAGCTGCTTGATTGTAGATGCTGACATTATTCGTGTATCCAACAGTCGTAGAGGAATAAGGTGTGCCGCAGGTAAGTACTGTGGGGCTGCTACAATTGAGGTCATTACAAGCAAAGTCAATATTGAAACTCCCTGCTCCAGCGCTTTGGTAGCAGTCCACCACAATGTAGTAAGTGCCAGCAGCCAGTGATTTGACAATTCCTTCCTTGTTTGTAGCAGTATTTGGGGCGCCGCTGTAGTCCAGGCAAGTAACGGTGGTGCAGTTGTTCGACAACAAAAAAAGGTCAAGATCGAGGCCTGAAGAAAGTATCTCCAGCCCGATCTGCAGATCGGATGTCTGGCTCAGCACGATCTTATACACCCTGTCCTTGCCCGGGAAAGTAGAATTGCTGATGCAGGGATAGCTGTTGATGGAATTGCTCTCCCCAACCGTTGTTTGGTTGCTCAAATATTGCCCGCAAGTAACGGTGGTGGCTTTGGAGCAAAAATTGCCACCACCACCGCAAGCAGGGTCGGGGCTCAGCTTCGCAATGTAGAAATCATTGGATTTTGCGGTCGAGTTGTAGTTGCCGACCATAATGCAGCCATTGTCGCTCGTTGCAACAACATCATATCCAGTCCTGGTTATGCTCGTTGAAGGGGTTGTATTAAAAGTCCAAATATCAGTGAAACTGGTACTGATTTTTTTTACAATGGCACTAGTCCCCAAAAGTCCGCCACTTCCACCGCAGAGCAGTAGCTGGTTGTCGCAGGAAAGTCCTATCCCGTTTATTGAAACAACATAATCAAAAAGATTTATGGATACTTTGATTACGTTTTGAATGGTGCCGGTGCTGTTAGTCTTCATCAACCAATCGCCTTTGCCAACATTGTTTGGGCCTGTTACAGTACCATCGCAAACGGTATTGCCCAGCACAAAAATTTCGCTACTAGGTGTTACGACAAGATCCTTTGGATAATCAGTTGTCGTGCCACCGTAAATATTACTCCATGAGACGGAGTAGGTGCTGGAAAACTTGCAGAGCCACACGTCGAAAGGATTTGTAACTTCGCCATTTGAACATCCCTGTTCGTTGTTATCCAAATAATCACCCAATAGCAGATAGCCATTATCCGGAGTTTTTTCAATTTTAGTAATGTCAAAGCCCCACAAGCCGCCCGAAGGGTTGGAGGTGTAGGTAGTGATAATTGTTCCTGTGGCGTTTGTTCTTAATAGAACTGCTTTGAGCCCGTTGTTGTCCGTTTGACCGCCAACCAAATAGCCATCGGGGGTGCTGACAATGGCATGACCTACAGATTGTCCTGTAGAATTGTATTGTTGGCTCCAGGTAATGGCTCCCGAAGTTTTTGAAATCTTGGCGTACCATAGTTTATTCAAGCTACCAACAACTTGGGAACCGACCAACATAAAGCCATCACTGACTTCAATAGCTTGATATATTCCAATATCAAAATTAGTTGTCCCGTAGGCTTTTTTCCAAACTATTGCTCCAGTTGAATTGAGCTTTATAACCCAGCCATCGCTACTGCCAAAATACCCGGATCCAACCACATCACTTGTGTTCGCATTCACGACACCAACGACAAGGTATCCGCCGTCGCTGGTTGGGAGGATATTCCGGGCGGCATCAAGGCTGTTGCTGCCATAGTTGACGTCCCATTGAAGGGTAGGCTGGGCTTGTGTTGAAAAAACGCAAAAAAATGCTGGTAGTAAGAGTGCCAACAGGATAGCCCTGTAAGAAAATCCTTGGCAGCGAGAAGACGCATTATTAGGCGAAATCAAATTGTCGGAGAGGGTAGGTGTTTTTTTCATGGTGCGTTTAGGTTTAATTTTTTAAAAAAGTTTTTTGGGGCATCTTCATTGGTTTCTCAATCATGTAAACAGACGACTCCAACCCTGGCAACATGCGTCACCAGCCGGGCAAATCCATTTGTTTGAATTGTAAAAGCGCGGGTTATTTCTGACTGA
>Ga0105053_10002991_pt1 | contig 25952 bp, 9 predicted proteins | sample BON01_FD_78093 | JGI IMG/M metagenome (GOLD analysis project Ga0105053, IMG submission 78093) | Freshwater microbial communities from Lake Bonney liftoff mats and glacier meltwater in Antarctica - BON-01 | ecosystem: Environmental > Aquatic > Freshwater > Ice > Glacier meltwater | place: Lake...
CAGGGGGGTTGTGGTGGGGGAGGCGCCATAGGATGGGCGGGCGGGCGGATGTGTGGGCGGGGTGAGACGGGTCGGCGTGTCGGGGTAGGGCGGGCGGACGGGCGGGCGGGCGGGGTCAGACGGGTCGGCGTAAGGGGGAGAGACAGCAGACCCAACAACCGGCAGCGCCCTTGCGGCCGGCGGCGGCGGCGCGACGCGCACCACACCCGCGCGTTTCTCGCCCGCGCGAGCTCGCGGTAAAAAACAAAAGAGAGACACCTCCCCCTTCGATCTCACCTCCGCGGTGATGTCGCCGTCGATGACGCCGAGGTACTTGGCGAGCGCAAACTCGCGGATGTCGGCCGTGGCGACGTTGCCGGGCCCCGGGCCGCGAATGCGAGGCATCGTTTAAGTGTCACTCTTTGGAAAAGAATGAGAAGCTTTTTTCTCTCGTTATGTGCGCGCGCGGGTTGAGGGTTTGTGTTTCGAGCGAGGTCTTGGTGTTGTTGTCGTTGTTTGGGTGTGGTGACGGGTTGATCGAATGAAGAAGCTGCCGGTGGGCCAAGGCGCAAAGAAATCAAGACGCTCGTCGTCGTTTGATGAGGCGGTTACCGCCGGGTCGGCGCGGTCACCCCGAGCCGCCGCCCCGAGCGACGCTGCCGCCGCCCGTTCGTCATCCCACCATCTCTCGGCAGCCCGTCAAGAGAGAGCAGGGCCCTGCCTTACACACACGCCGATGCCCCACTGGCACCACACAATGCTCCCGGCACACCGTCTCGAGAGAGAGCGAGAAAGCCCCTTCTCCCCTCCACACCCCCGCCCGCCCGCCTCTCACATTGCCCCACCGCCACCGCCCCCGCCGCCGTTGCCCCCGCCGGCCCCGCCGCCGCCGTTGACCAGCTTGAGCCCGTCCTGCAGCGCCCGCGTGTAGTCGTTGACCGCCTCGACGATCGAGTCGTCCTCGGCCACCCGCTCGGCCCGCTCGGCGGCCAGCTGCGCCCGCAAGGTGGCGAGCTCGTCGAGCGCGACCGCCTGGAATCGCTCGTCGGCGGCGCCGCGCCCGGACAGCGCCTCGTGCGTCTCGGCGCGCAGGGCGGCCACCTCGGCGGCGCGCTCGCCGCGCTCGGCCTCGAGGCGCTCCTGCAGGCGCAGGAGGTCGCCGCCGGCCTGGCGCGCGAGCGCGGCCTCGGCGTCGCCGCGCGCCGCGCGCTCGGCGTCGACCGCCGCGCTGGCGTCCGCCACGCGGGCGGCAAGTGCGCCCGCCACGTGCTCGACGTCGGCGCGGCGCTGCTCGCGCTCGTCGCGCACCGCCGACTGGAGGTCGGACACCGCACTCTGCAGGCTCTCGGTCGCCGCGCGCAGGGCGGCCGACAGCTCCTGCGCTTGGGCCGCCGCCCGCTCGCCCGCCGCCTTGGCCTCCTCGCGCAGGCGCGTCTTCACCGCCTTGAGCTCGTCCGCGCGGTGGCGCTCGGCCGCCTCGAGCCCGCGCTCGAGCTTGGCCAGGCGCTCCTCGGCCGAAGCCCAGCGCGCCGACTCGGCAGCGCGGCGCTTGAGGCGGTCGGCCTCCAGCCCGGCGTAAAAGGGGCCGAAGCGCTCGGCGACGTGCTCGAGGCGCGGGGCGCAGGCGGAGCCGCCGTTGGACGACGCCTGGTGCTGCTGCTGCTGCTGCATCACCCGTTGCTGCTGCTGCATGAAGGCGGCCTCCTGAGGCGAGGGGCCGTAGTGGCGCGAGGCGAGCAAGGCGACCGAGGCCATGGCCGTGGCCGAGGGGAAGGCGCCGCCGCTCGAGGGCGACGCCGGGCGCGAGCGGGGAGGCGACGGCGGGCCGTTGTTGCTGCTGTTGAGGTTGTTGCTCCTGTTCTCGGCGGCGGCGGTGGCGGCCATCATCGTGATGGCGGCGGCCGCGCGCGACTGCTGCGCGACGCGGCCGAGCGGGGTGTGCGGCCCCGGGATGCGGATCTGGGGGGCCGACTGGGGCGCGCCGTTGTTGCTGCTGCTGCTGTTGTGGACGACGGCGGCGGCGGCGGCGGCGGCGGCGGCTGCGACGCGCGCGGCGGCGCGCGGCGACGAGGGGGCCCCGCAGTTGTTGTTGCTGTTGGCAAAGCCGGGCGGGCAGCCGCTGTCGTAGGCGGCGTGCGCGGCGGCCGCAGCCTTTTCGAGCTTGGTCGCGAGCAGGGGGGTGCCTGTGTAATGGTTTGGACGGGTTCGGGTTTGGGGGGGGGGGAAGTTTTTTTTTAGAACGCCGCGCAAAGTCAACGCGAGCGCAAGCGCTTTTTTATGTTGCTTTTTTCGTTTTGGCGCAGCGTCCTGTTTCTTTCTGACTTGTTCCGTTCGTCGGCTCTTTGCGAGTGCAACCACTTGATCGGAGAGGGTCTTGCAAACACTGCCGCGCGCGGCATGGCGGGAGAGCAAGAGAGAAGGACTAACCGAGACGCTCGGCGCCGGACTGGCCGAGCGGCGAGAACGTCGCCATTGATTGGTTTATCTTGACTCTTTCAGTGTTTGTTCCTCGTACAAGCAACAGAATTCGCACAGCACAACAAGGTTGAGCTTGTGTGTTTCGAGAGACAGTGAGGGGGAACGTGCGGGCGAGAGGGGAGCAGCCGGGTCAAGAACCGCCGTGGGCGTTTTCTCGACGAGCTGACACGGGCGTGTCGCCGCTTCGCCGACGAGGCGCCCCCCGCCTTTTGAGGGATCAATCGTCGATCGTCCCATCAAAAGCGCAACATCCGGCCTCTCCACACGTCCCGGACGAGCACGATCACCACCGGACCGACGAGTGCTCTGCGTTCACGCGACACGCACCCGCGTCGCCTCGCCCCCATCCCATCATCCGATCTCGGGCCCTTTCCCTCTCTGTCCGCGCACCTTTCCGCACGCAAAGGCAGATCGTTGCACATCTCACAAACTTTCAGTGACGGCCTCACCCAATCCCGCCCTCACGGCGATCGCACGCAGCGGCCTACGGGCGCGCGCCCCCGCCCCCGCCCCCGCCCCCGCCTTCGCGACGCGCACGCGCCTTTGCTCTGCTCGCCGACGATGGCCGCCCACAACGGGGCCGCCGTTGCGGCTCCTCCTCCTGCCCCTGACGACGACCGGGACCAGCAGCAGCAGCCGCAGCCGCCGCATCGCGACCGCCTCTGCCACCACGTCGACATGGAACTCGTCGAGCGCGCCCTCGCCGCCTACCCGGGCCCCCCCCCGGGACTGCCCAGCCCCGAGTACGGCACGGCAGGGTTCCGCGCCGAGGCGTCGCTGCTGCCGTCGACGCTCCTGCGCTGCGGGGTGCTCGCCGCCGCCCGCGCGCGCGCCGCCGGCCAGGCCACGGGCGTCATGGTGACCGCCTCGCACAACCCCGCGGCCGACAACGGCGTCAAGCTGGTCGACCCCTCCGGCGAGATGCTCGGCGCCGAGTGGGAGGCCCTCGCCGAGGAGCTCGCGCGCGCGCCGGGCGCGGCCGCCGCCGCCGCCGTCGTCCGCCGCGTGCTCGACGCGCACCCGCCGCGCCCTCCCGCCGGCGGCCGGGGCCTCTGCCCTCGCGTGATCGTCGGCCGCGACACGCGCCCCTCGGGCGCGGGCCTGGCCGAGGCGGCCCGCGCGGGTGCCGAGGCGCTGGGCGTGCCCGTGCTGGACGTCGGGCTCGTGACGACGCCCGAGCTCCACTTTGCGGTCGCCGCCGCCAACGCGTGTCCGGTTCCTTTGCACGTCGCCCCGCCGCCGCCGCCGTCGCCCGCTCTCCGCTCGGAGGACGGGGGGGGGGCCGGGGCGGCGGCGGCGGCGGCGGCGGCGGCGGCCGAGGCGACGGCCCGGGGGGAGCACGAGGCCATGGAGGCGCCGTACTTCACGCGGCTGGCCGAATCGTACCGGATACTGACGGCCGGCGCGCCGCCGCTGCATTTCTCCTGCCCTTTGGCCGCTGCTGCTGCCGGTGCCGGTGCTGGCGGCGCCTCTGCCGGCGCCGCACCCCTTTTTCCGTCGCCGCCCTCCTCCTCCTCCTCGGCCTCCACGTCGACGGGCTTCCCCCTCTACGTCGACTGCGCCAACGGCGTCGGCGGCCTCAAGCTGCGCGACCTGGCCCCCCGCCTGCGCGAGCTCGGCCTCGACCTGCGCCTGGCCAACGACGGCGCCTCGCCGTCGCCCGAGGCCGCCGCGGCGCGCCTCAACCTCCGCTGCGGCGCCGACCACGTCCAAAAGGAGCGCGCGCTGCCCGACGGCATGGGGCTGCTGCTCGTTCCGCCGCTCGTTCCGCCCGCGGGGCCGGCGGGCGACGGGGACGCCTTGGACGGGGTCGTGCGCGTGCCGCCCGGGGCCCTGTGCGCGAGCCTCGACGGCGACGCCGACCGCGTCGTGTTTTTCTACGTCGATCCGTCGGCCGCGGCCGCCGCCGTCGCCGGCGGGGGCGGGGCTGACGGCGGCGCGGCGTCAGGAGCGGACAAGGGGCCGCCGCCCGTGGTGCTGCTGGACGGCGACCGCATCGCCGCGCTGTGCGCGCGGTACCTGGTCGAGCTGCTCGCGGCCGTGGCCGCGGCCGGGGGCCTGGCGGCGGGCGGCGGGGAGATTGGTGACGCCGGCGGCGGCGCCGCCGCCGCCGACGCCGCTCCCGCCTCCTCCGCCGCCGCCGCCTCCTCCGCCGCCCCCCGCCCGACCGTCGGCGTCGTCCAGACCGCCTACGCCAACGGCGCCTCGACCGCCTACCTCCGCGACGTCCTGGGCCTGCCCGTGGCCTGCGCCCCCACGGGCGTCAAGCACCTGCACCGCGAGGCGCAGCGCCGGTTCGACGCGGGAGTCTACTTCGAGGCCAACGGCCACGGCACGGCGCTGCTGGCGCCGGCGCTGCGCGAGGCGCTGGTCGACCGGCGGCTGGACGACTGCCTGGCCGTGGTGCAGCTGCTCGCGGTGGCGCGCGTGATGAACCAGCACGTGGGCGACGCCGTGGGGGGCCTGCTGCTGGTGGACGCGGTGCTGCGGCGGCGCGCACAGGCGCTGGCGCGGGCGGCGGCGGCGGCGGCGGCCGAGGCAAACGGCGGCGGGGGCGGCGGCCGAGGCGGGGGGCCGGCGGCGGAAGCGGCGGCGTCGGCGGCGGCGGCGGGCGCCGTCCCCTCTGCCGCCGCCGCCCCTCTGCTCCCGGCCCCCGCCGTCGCCGAGTGGGCCGCGCTGTACGCCGACCTGCCCAGCCGCCAGCTGAAAGTCAAGGTCGCCGACCGCTCGGCCGTCGCCACGGCCGACGCCGAGCGCGTGTGCACGGCGCCGCCCGGCCTGCGGCAGGCGATCGAGGCTGCAGTGGCGGCGAGAGGAGGCGGCGGGGGCGGCAACGGCGGCGGCGGCGGCGGCGGCGGCGGCGCGCGCGCCTTTGCGCGCCCCTCGGGGACCGAGGACGCCGTGCGCGTGTACGCCGAGGCCGGGACGCAGGAGGACGCGGACGCGCTGGCGCTCGACGCGCTTCGCGCGGTGTACGACCTGGCCGGCGGCGTGGGGCCGAGGCCGTGAGGGTGGCGGGCGTTTGGTTGGACGCTTGGGTTTTTGTTTGTTTGTTGCGCGCGCGGATCGTCTTCTCGTTGCTCGCCCGAGCGACGGCGGCGACGGCGGCGGCCGCGGGCTGCAAAATGACAGTAACATGAGATGGTGGCGACAAAAATTAGGTTGGGGTTGTGTGCGCATAGAGAGGGAAGAATGGGAGGGTAGCGCGCGGTTGCTGCGCGGATGTGTTTGGAGCGTTCGTTCGTCTGTCGCCGTTTGGCGCAAAAGCGCGGGGGGAAGGTGGCGGGTTGCGACGTGCTACTCACCCCCGCAAGGCCCCTGCTCGTCGCCCCCTTGCTCACAAACAAGAGAGGACGCACGACCGCGGTGAGGGACGGCGTGCCCACGAACCCACGCCGCCCCACCGCACGCCAAAAGAATGAATGAAGGAAAAATGTCAAGGCGCGCGGCGCTCAAACGACCGAAACAAGAAAGAAAAAAAAAAACGCGAGAAGCACGAGAAAAAGAACGATAAACGCCCTCTCTCTCCCCCTCCCTCTCTGTCTGTCTCTCTCTCTCTATCAGTCAAAGATGCGCTCGCCCGTCGAGAAGAGCAGCCAAATGACCGTCCCCACCAGGTACAAAGCGACCGCCACCCGCCACACGTCCGCCCACGTGCCCACCGACAGCAGGTGCCCCGTGGCCAGCGACCCCAGCACGCCCGCCAGCACGCCCGCCGTGTTGCTCATGCCCAGCAGGACGCCCGCATACCGCGGGCCGATGTCCTGGTGGTTGCTGTAGAGCCCGCTCTGGCTGAAGGCGTCGAACCCCTGCGCGCCCATCATACAGGCCACCGCCGCGGGCACGGTCGTCACGCCCGGCAACAGCGACAAGAAGAAGGCGGGGCCCAGGAACCCGAGCGTCTGCATCGTCTTGCGCACCAGGGTGACGCTCGTGCCGCGCGCCACCATCGAGTCGGCCAGCCACCCGCCGCCGTTGGCCGCCACGGCCATGGTGACCCAGGGGAGCACGCTGAACACGCCGCTGCGCATCACGTCGCACCCGAGCACCTGGTGGTAGTAGGTTGGCATCCACGTCAGCAGGATGAACGTGCCCCAGTTGTGGCAGAAGTGGCACGCGATGATGGCCCACACCTCCTTGCGCGAGAGGAGGAGCTTCCAGGGGATCTTGACGGGCGGGGCGGGCGGGGCCGGGGGAGGGGGGCCGGCGGCCAGGGCGGCGGCGGCGGTGGCGGCGGCGGCGGCGGTCGCGGCGGCTCTCTGTTTGGCCGCCTCGTACGCCGCCGTCGCTTGCGCCGCGGCCGCGGGGGCCGCGGCGGCCAGGGCGCCCTTGGCGTCGGCGGCCGCGTCGCTCGCGCTCGCGGCGGCGGCGGCGGCGGCGGCGGAGGCCGCCGCCAGGGCCGCCGTGGCGGCCGCGAGGGCCGAGGCCGCCGCCGCCTTGCCGCCGCCGCCGCCGCCAAACGCCGAGACCGGCTCGCGCCCGCCGATCGTGTTGGCCACGATGTAGGCGCGCTCCGCCGGCAAGATCTCCGGGTCCTGCGCGGGCGTGGCCGCCACGCGCCGCTGCCACACCGTGTACCACGCCACCCCCAGGGAGCCGAATCCGTAGAAGACGCTGGGCCAGCCGAAACGGGCGATCAGCTGCGGAGACAGACCCAGCCCCAAAATCGAGCCGACAAACATTCCGCTGTAAACCATGGCGAGCGAGCGCGAGCGCTCGGCCACGGGTACCCACCGCGAGAGCATGCCGTTCATGGCGGGCATGGCGACGCCCTCGCCCACGCCCATGAGGCAGCGCGCGGCGAGCAAGGGGACCAGGCCGGCCGAGGCGGCCAGCGGCGTCAGCGCCGTCGCCAGCGACCACCACAGCACCCCCAGGCCCAAGACCAGTTTCCCGCCATACTTGTCTGCCCACACGCCTCCCAACACCTGCGTGAGCAGGTAGCCCCAGAAGAAGGACGACTGCACGAGGCCGACCGTGCGCGGCGACCAGCCGTACTGCTCGCTCATGGGCAGGATGGCGACGCTCATGTTGACGCGGTCCATGTTGCAGAGCATGAAGGCGACGAAGCAGAGGCCGACGACCGTCCAGCGGCGGCGCCACGAGGACGGCGCCGGCGCGGCGGCCGCGCCGTCGCCGCCGGCCGCCGCCGCCGCCGCCGCCGCCGCCGCCGTGTAGTAGTCTTCCTCGACGAGGCCCATGTCGGGCGAGGGGGATTTTTTGCCACCGTCCGCGGGCATGTCGGCGAAGGAGCCGGCGGCAAAGGTGGCGCGGCAGGGGGGCAGGAGGGAGGCAGCAGAGGAGGCGGGCCGAGGAGAGGACGCTCGTCCGGCGGCGGCCGCCGCTCGCCTCGGCGCCGCCGCCGTCGCCGGAGGCCGCGAGGACGCTGCCGCCGCCGCCGCCGCAAACGCCATGGCGGGCGCGGCGCGCCGGTGCAGCAGGAGCTGCTGCTGCTGGCGCGCGCGCCACGCAAGGAGCGCGCCCGCGCCTGCTGCTGCTGGTGCTCTTGCGGCTGCTGCTGCTGGTGCCGCCGCCGCCGCCCCCGAGCCCGCCGCCGCCGTCCGCCGCTGTCGCAACATCGTCGGCGCCGCCGCCGCTGTCGGCCGCCGCCGCCGCTTTTTTCTCTGCAGGCGCGCTCGACACACGCAAGGGGCCCGCCCCCTGTCAAGAGTCAGGGTGCGGGGGCGATGCCGTAATGCGTCCGTCCGCGGCCCAGGCGGGTGTCGGTGGGTGCCGGTCCCGAGGAATCTCCAGGGGGAAAACGCGGGCGGATGCCTCCTTCTTTTGGGCAATCTCTGGAAAGGGAGGGGAGGGTGAAAAAGTTTCGACGCGCTCGCAGGCACACGAGCCGGTGACGCGCGATGGGACGCCGGTGCCGGGTCTCGACCGTGCAGAGTTGGACGTGGTCCGGGGGGGGGCGAGGCGCGGGCGAGCGCAATATAGAATGTGGGCAGCGTTTGTGAGGCGGGGAGAGGGGAGGGGCGAGAGAGCGGCTTGAGGTGTTGGCGATGCGCGCGCTGCTGATGCTTGGTGTTTCGAGGCCCTCGAGACAGTGCTTGCACGAAGGGATCTAGCTTTTGTGTCTGATCGCACGGCACCGCGATCCGGCTTTCAGAGAGGAGGAGGAGCGCGGCTGTCGCCCGTCGCCGAGCCGGCCGCCGCCGTCCCCGTCGCCTCCTCGCCTCCTCGTCGCTCCTGAGAGACGGCGCGCGCACGCCCGCTAGCCCGCTTGCCCCCCCCCCCCACCCCTCCCCTTCGCTCGCGAGACGGCAGCAGCGGCAGCCATCAAGCGGTCTCGTCACGACGGCAGCGTCAGCAGGCCCCAGCGCTTGAGCAGGACCAGCAGGCCGACGATCACCGCCGCCGACAGGCCAAGCGGCACTGCGGGATAGAGCGCGGGATTCAGCAGCTCGACCTCGCCGACCCAGTTCATGCCGTACCAACTCGAGATGGTCGAGATGGGCAGGAACAGGGCCGAAACCACCGCGAGCAGTTGTAGGCTGTTGTTCTGCGAGAGCGAGATGACCGAGAAGACCAGGCCGACGATGTCGTTGGCCTGCGCCGACAGGGTGTCTAGGTCCTCGACGACCGTCTCGACGTGGTCGAGCACGTCGGACAGGTAGGTGCGGGAGATGGGCGAGATGAAGGGTGGGGGGGGGGCGGGCGGGGCGGGGGGCGGGGCGGGGGTTGACGCCGCGGTCGTCGCGGCTGCAGCGCCTGCGGGCGTCGGCCGCGCGCCCTGCTGCTGCCGCTGCTGCCCTTGCTGCTGCTTCCGCTTCTGCTTCTGCCCGCCCCCCCACCCGCCCGCGGGCGCGGGCGTCGCCGCCAGCAGCGCCACGGACGGCTCGGGCCCGCGCAGCTTGTGCACCAGCTGCTGCGTCGGCACCATGGTCCGGCGCAGCACGCTCAGGTCGCCCGCCAGCAGGTGCAGCTCCTTGCTGTAGGATGCCCTCGGCGTGCGCTCGGACAGCACGCGGCGCTCGAGCGCGTCGATACGCGCCGCGTACGCGCCGACCACGGGCAGCGAGTGGTCGACGACCGTGTCCAGGACCGCGTGCAGCAGCAGGGAGGCGTCCTCGCTCTCGGTCAGGAGCGTCGAGCGCGCGCGCACGCGCTCGAGGACGGGCACGACGACGCCGTCGCCGCCCGTGGCGTCGGCGAAGAGGGTGACGAGCACGTTGTCGCGCGTGAGAAACATCGACACCTGCTCGGCGGCGACGTGGGCGGCGGCGGCGGCGGCGCCGGCGGCGCCGGCGGCGTCGGCGGGGGCGGGGGCCTGGTGTGAGGAGGCCTTGAGCTTGCGGGCGCCCCCCCACCAGCGCAGGCGGGAGAGGCCGCTGATGCCGCTGCCCGCGTGGCCGCCGCCGCCGCCCGGGCGCCGGCGCTGCTCGCGCTTCATGGGTGCGATCTCCTCCTGCTGCCGCGGCGACATCGGGGAGAGCGCGGACAGCATGGGCGGGCCCTCGCGCAGGGCGCCGCCGCCCGGCATCGACGAGGAGGCACGCTTGCCCTGGTGCACGCCAGCAGCGGCGGCAGCTGCGGCGGCGGCGCCGACAGGAGCCCCGCCGCCGCCTGCTGCCGCCGCCGCCGACGCCGACGCCGGGAGCAGCACCGCCGCCGCCGCCGCCTCGTCGGCGATGGCCGGGACCCGCCGCCCCAGGCTCACGGCCCCGCCCAAGGCGCTGTGCCCGCCGGCCGAGGACCGCCCGCCGTGGAAGCGCCGGTCGTGGTCGTCCGCCGCCGCCGAGTCGGCGTTGTTGCCGCCGCCAGCGCCGCCGCCAAAGAGCAAGGCGCCCACCGCGCCGCCCGCGCCGCCGCCGCCGCCGCCGCCGCCTGGGCCGCCGTCGCGCGGCCCCCCGCGCCGCCGCCGCCGCCCCTCGTCCGCCTCCTCCGCAACCGCCGCCGTCGCCAGGCTCGCCGCCGCCGCCGCCGCCGCCTCGACGTACAAGAGGATGCACGACACGTACAGGAACCCGGGGTAAAAGTCGGCCTTGACGCGTTGCGGCTGCTTTGTCACGTCCTCGACGGCCAGCGGGTGCAGCCTAAGGGCTCGCGCGATCACGCGCAGCACGTCGTACGTCAGGCCGTGCACCACGACCCAGCGCACGGGCATGCCGGCGGGGCGGTCGGAGCGGGCGAGCTCGGCCTCGAGCTCCGACGGGCCGGACAGGGCGCGCTCGCGCACGCGGCCGCGGCCGTAGTCGACGATGGCGATGCGCGTGGAGGGGGCGTCGGCGGCGCGCAGGTCGCACAGCGCGCGCACGTCGCGGGCCCACGCGGCCGAGGCGCCGCCTTTATGTCCGTGGGCGGGCGCGGCGGCGGCGTTCGCGACGGCGTCGCGGGCGGTGGCGCGGCGCGCGCGGGCGGGCGGGGCGGGGGGGGCGCGGTGCGGGGGGCGGGCCGGGGGCAGGAGCGGCGTGGCCACCGTCGCCGAGCGCGGCGACACGGCGCCCGAGCCCGCGCCGCCGGCAAAGTCGGCGCTGCTCTCGCGGCTGGGCGCCGTCAGGGGGTGGGCGCCGCCGCCGCCGACACGGGACGACGAGGCCCCCGCGGCCGCTGCTGCCGCTGCCGCCGCCGCGAACGCACCCCCCACCTCTGCCGCCGCCGCCCTCGCCGCCGCCGCGAGCGCTGCGCGCCGCTCCGCCTCCTCCTGCTCCGTCGCCTTTTCGTCCGAATCCCGGTCGTCGTCGTCGTCGTCGTCGTCGTCGTCGTCGTCGTCGTCGTCGTCGTCGTCGTCGTCGTCGTCGTCGTCGTCGTCGTCGCAGTAGGGCACGCCGCGAAGCGCCGCCTCGAGGCGGTCCATGCGGTCGACGTCGAGCCCGGGTGGCTGGCAGAAGCGGGGCAGGCCCGCGTCGGCGGCCGTGGCTGACGAGGTGTCGCCGCCGGACAGGAGCGCGTGCTGCTGCTGCTGCTGCTGCGTGTCCCCCCGGGCGGCGGGGGCGAACGCACGCGCGGCGCGCGCGGCCGAGCGCCACCGGTCGGCGCCCGCGCGCTGCTGCCGCGGCGGGCTCTCTGGCGCGCCGGCGGCGGCGTCGGCGGCGGCGGCGCGGACGGCGGCGGCCACCGCGGCGGCGACGGGCGAGGCGCGGGTGAACGACGACTGCGTCCGGAGGCTCGACAGGGACGTGCTGGCGCCGCCGCTGTGCCGCCGCTGGAGCGCCGCGGGCTGGCGCCGCGACGGCGGGGGGAGGGTGTCGCCGCCGCCGCCGCCGTCGCCGTCGTCGTCCTCGACCTCGTCCTCGACCTGGATGGCGATCTCCACAGGAGGGGCGGGCAGAGGAGGGGGCAGGGGAGGGGGCAGCGGGACGGCGGCGGCGCCGGCGAGCGCGGCGGCGGCGGCGGGAGCTGCGGCGGCGGCGGCCGGGATCGGCCCGTCGTGGTTGCTGCTGTCGGTGTTGGGGCCGCCACCCGCGGCGGGCGGACGGCGGCCCCTCCGCCGTCCTTGTTGGAACATGATGGTCGGGGAGGGTGGGGGGATTCACTGATTGAAGGGGGAAGCAGGGCGGGTGGAAGAGGGCTGTTTCCTTTTTGCGTCTGCGCTTTCGGGGGACTCGCTTCTCTTCTTGCGGGCTGCGACCGGTGACGATAGCCGTGGGCATGAGGTGCAATCCCGCAGTCGGCGAGCGATGGTCGATTATGAGGAACGGACAGGGCCGTCGAGTCGCCTGCGCAAGAAAGGACGGCGGCGACGGTGGGCGCGCCCACCGTCGCCCGACGACGGAATCGATCGATCAAGACACGAGATTGGACGCGAAAACGCATACACGAGAGCTGGAGGGTGGGGATGGGACGGACTGCGAACGGGGACGAAGGGAGCGGGGGGAGGGTACCAATGGAACCCTCATAGGAGGGTTTGAATCAAGTCCACGGACACGATAAAATTGCGGCGGGAATGCGGCGGGCGCGTTTCGTTCTTTTTTTTTCGGCTGGACGGGGGAATGTGTCAAAAACGAGCGCGCCCCGCAAAATCAAGGAAATGGGTCGTAGGTTTTCGTCGCGCTGGAGAAAGAAGGCCTCGTGCCGGCGGCGATGGGCCGGGATCGAGAGGTTGTGCAGCCCAAGGGGGCTGGGGTATTAGTTGGGGGGGCGGGGGGCGGGCGGGGGGGGTGGGGCGGCGCTCTGGCGGGGGCGGGGGGGGGCGCGGGCGGCGACGAGCAGGCGAGGGCGCGGGAAACACGAAACCACCCCTGGTCCCGCGCGCGCGCGCACGAGCGCGACGACGACGGGAGCTCAGGCAAGTGCCACGCGCCGCCGGCGGGCCGTGCGCGGGCCTCTGTTCAGGGCGACCGGCGGGCTCGGCGGGAGGTGGGCCGGCGCGTCTGCTGCTGTTGCTCCTGCCGCTCCGGCCGACGAGGGCGCGCGGGCGAGCGCCGGCGCCGGACGCCGGTGCTGCTGCTGCTCCCGCGGCTCGACCTCGTCCACGTCGAGGACGCGCCACTCCTGCAGCTGCCGCTGCATCGCGCGCAGCAGCTCGATCGACGCGTCCTCCTCGGCGTCCTCCTCGGACTGCCCCGCGGCGGCGGCCACGGCGGCAGCGGCGGCGGCGGCGCCGGCGCCGGCGCCGGCGCCTGGCGCCCGGTCCGCCGGCGCCCGCTGCGGCTGCTGCGGGCGGCCGTACCCTGGCCCGCCGACGAGCAGCAGCAGCGCGTCCACGTCGCTGGCGGTGGGCCAAGTGGGCCTGCGGGGCGGCGACGCGGCGGGCGCCGCCCGCGCGCGGGTCGGCTCGCGCCGGGGCCAAGCGGTCCTCGTCGTCGTCGTCGCCGTCGTCTCGGGCGGCGCTCCTAATGCTGCTGCTGCTGCTGCCGCTGCCGCTGCCGCGGCCGCAGCCGCAGCCGCAGCCGGATCGGGCCGCGACTTGTCGGCGCGTCTGCCCGCGACCGCGTCGTCGGCGCCGCTGTCCCTTCGGCCCGGCGCGGCCGCCCCCGTGGCCGCGCGCTTGGGTGGCCGCCCCTCGCCGCCGACAGGGCCGCCACCTCGCGGGCGCCCCTCCCTCTCGCTTGGCGCGGGGAGGGCGGTCGGGGCGAAGCGGGGAGCGGGGGCGGTCGCGGCGAGAGCAGGAGCGGGCGCGGGCGTCAGCGTCAGGGCGGGCGCGGGCGGCAGCACGAGCGGGGCCGCCGCCGCCGCCGTCGCGACGAGCGGCGGCGCCCGAGGTGCCAGCTGCGGCTCGGGGCATCGCGCCGCCCCGACGGCGCCGGCGGCCTGCCCCGCTGCGGGCACGGCGACAGCGGCGGCGGCGGCGGCGGCGGCGGCGGCGGCGGCGGCGGCGGCGGCGGCGGCGGCGGCGATCGTGGCGGCGGCGGACGCGATGGCCGGCGCGGCGGCCGCCGGCGCCCGGGCGAGCGTGCCGAGGATGTTTGCGGCGGCGAGCGCCCAGGAGTCGTCGACGTCGCCATCGCTCGCGCGCACGACGATGACGAGCAGCGCGGACGCGAGGGCCGCGGCGCCCGGTGCCGTGGTGGCGGCTGCGTCGGCGGCGGCGGCGTCGGCAGCGGCGGCGGAGGGTCGCGGGGCGAGCGCCGCCGCAGCGGCATGCCCCTCTGCTGCTGCTACTGCTGCTGCCGCCAGAGGCCCGGCGGCGCTCGGTCCAGGTACGCCGCCGCTAGCGAGCCGCGCCAGGGCCGAGGGCGCGGCCAGCATCAGGGCCGGGAGGGCGGCGCCGACGGACGGGCCGGCGCTGCCGGCGGCGGCGGCGGCGGCGGCGGCGGGGGCGCCGGCGGGAGGCGCGAGCGCGCGGGCGAGCGAGCGGCCAGGCGCGGGCGCCGCCGGCGGCGCCCCCGCCGCCAGGCCGGCTAGCAGCGACATCGCGAGCGACGAATGCTGGGGCGCGGCGGGTCCGGCGCGGTTGTGCGCGACGGGCGCGGCGGCCTCGGCGGCGCCCTTGCCAAAGAGCGCGAGCGTCAATGCCAGGCGCGCTGGCGTTAATCCCGCTGCCGCCGTCGTGGTCGTGGTCGTCGCCGGTGGCGCTGCTGCTGCGGCTGCGACCGCCGGGGCGGCGGCAGCGGCGGCGACGGCGGCGACTCGCGTTCCGGGCGCCGGCGCCCCGAAGAAACGCAGCGTGGCTGTCGAGCCGGCGGGCGGCCCGGCCTGGCCGTTGGCGGTCCCTCGGGTCGACGCGCGCAGCCTCGCTGCTGCTGCTGCTGCTGCAGCTGCTGCGGCTGCTGCTGCTGCTGGTGCTGCCGCCTCGGGGTCTTCGGGTGGCGGCGGCGGCGTCATCGCCGTCGCTTTTTTCGCGGCGCCGGGTGTCGCCGCTCGTCGTCGTCGTCGAGAGGTCGGGCGCCGCGGGTTTGGGTCTCGCGCGCGCGCTCGGAGACTCGAGGCCTGGGCTATGCAAGCACTCCGGTGATGTACGACCGCGGCACCGTCGTCTTGTCCAGTAAAGGGGAGATGCGAGAACGAGGGCTTTGTGTGGCTCGCGCGGAAAGAGAGGGGAGAAAGGGGGGGGGTGGGAAGTACAAAGCGTCTTCGCGTCGTCGTACAGGGGACTCGCGCCGCCGGTCGCCGGGAGGGGGCGCCGGCCGATCGCCGCGCCCGTCCCGTCAAGCAGCGCGATCTCGCGGGTCCAGGCGCCTTTTCTCAGGTGCTGCGGACGCGGGAATGCAGTTGTCGATGTGAGCGAGAGATTTCTTCGGGGGTGCGAGTTCCGCCCTCCATGGTGCTAATTGAAGGAGAGGCAAAGGGGGGGGAGGGAGACCCGACGGACGATCCCACGAGGGCGCGCACAGGAGTAGCTAGCCCGACAGTGGGCTCTCAGGGCAAGGCTACGCGAGGAGACAAGATGGGGACGCCGTGGCGCGCGAGCGCCGCCGACAGCCGAGCAAAAAACCTCCCCTCCAGGCAGCAGCGATCGCGTGAGCGGAAAAACCGCCGCTCTTGATCTGTGTCTGTGGTCACTCCTCCTCTTCTGCCGCCGCCACCCTGCCGCCGCGGCCCGCGGACGAAGCCGCCGCCGCCGCCGCGACCGCCGGCTGCGCGCGCAGCAGCCACGGCAGGAGCGGCAGCGGCAGCAGCATGCCGTCAAAGGCGGCGGCGGCGGGCGGCGGCGGCGACGGCGACGGCAGCGCCGGCGCCGGTGCCCCTGCCCTCCCCGCCGCCGCCGCCGCCGCCGCCCGCCCGCCCCCCGCTCCCTCCGCCTCCTCGGGCGGCACGTCCCCGCGCAAGCCCTCCGCCACGAGCGGGTACCGCTGGCTGAAGTGCGTCGCCAGCGTCGCGTACGCCCCCAGGCGGGCGCCCGCGCGCCGCGCCCCGTGGGAGGTCGAGTGGCGGCGCGAGGCGGCGAGCTCGGCGCCCTTCGGCGAGGGCGAGCCGTAGGTCGCTTCGTGGACCAGGATCAGCAGCGGGAGGGCGGGGGGAGCGGCGACCGGAGGGGTTCCGGGGCCGTGGGGCGCCGCCGCGGCGAGGGGGGAAAAGGGGGCGAGGGAGGAGGGAGAGGCGGCGGCGGCGGGGGTGGCGGCGGCGGCCGTTGCGGCGGCTGCGGCGAGCACGCGCCGCGCCGCGCGCTCGAGCGACGGGCACGGCGAGGCAGTGTCTCCGCTGTAGACGAGCGCCCAGCCCGACTCGTGCGCGAGGGCGAGACCGCGCGCGCCGGGGCAGTGGCGCGCGGGCAGGGAGGCCCACGCGGAGAAGCCGAGGGCGCCGCGCATCACCTCGGCCTCGAGCCCAGGGGGCGGGTCGTCGGCGGCTGCGCCGGCCGCCGCCAAGTGTTGCCCTCCGCCCGCGCGGCGTCGCGCGCCCGCCGCCGCCGCCGCCGCCGCCCCGCCACCGCCTCCTCCTCCTCCTCCTCCTCCGCCTCCCCCTTCCGCCCCGAACGCGGCCCCAAACTCGCCCACCTCGACGAACACGTACTTGCCCGCCGTGCCCTCGGCCGCCGCCAGCCACGCGCGCGCCTCGGCCGGGCCCGCCACCAGGAGCGGGGGGCAGCCTGCCGGCCTGGCAGATACCACGCCGGCCAGGCCGAGCACGTGGTCTGCGTGTCGGTGCGAGACCCAGGCCGCGGCCAGCCGGGACGCGACGCGCGCGGCCTGCGAGGGGCCGTAGTGGCGCACGACCTGGCCCCAGCAGCCCTCGCCGCAGTCGAGGAGGGCGAAGCAGGGGGGGGCGGCGGCGCCGGCGGCGCCGTCCGGGGAAGCGGGGCCGACGCCGAGCGGCGGCGCGGGCGGCGAGGCCGGGGGGAGGAAGCCGGCGGCGCGGGCGGCGGCGCGCGCGGCCGACGGCGCGGCCACGCGCAGCAGCAAGGCGCTCGGGCCGCGGTACTTGGAGGGCTCGGCCGAGCCCGTGCCCAGGCAGAGGAGGGCCGTGTCGGCCGCGGACGAGCCGAGGAGGCAGGCGGGCACGACGGGCGCGGTCGGCGGCGCCTCGGCCTCCTGCGGCTGCTCCTGGTCGCCCGGCGCCCCCGCCGCCGTGGCCGCCGGTGCCGCGGCCCCTGCTGCCGCCGCCCCTGCCGCCGCCGCGGTCGCCGCCGCCGCCGTCGCGACCGGCGCTTGCGCGCCACCCGCGCACTGCTTCAGCTTGGCCCGCAGCGCCTCGGCGGCGGAGCGGTTGGCGTGCGGCAGAGGCGGCGGCGGCTGAGCCGGCTGCTGCTGCTGCTGCTGTAGCGGCGCGACCTGCGGCGCTGGCGCAAACTGTTGCTGCTGCTGCGGCGGCAGCGGCTGCGGCGGCAGAGGCCCGTGCGGCGGCGGCGGCCACGGCGCCGCGACGATTGGCGGGCCCAGCGGGTACGGGAAGCGGCGGTGCTGGTGCTGGTGCTGGTGCTGCCACGCGTGCTGCTGCTGAATGTATGCAAGGTTCTGCTGCATCATTGGCCGCTGTCCCGGGAAAAAGGCGCCGCCGGGGGGGCCCCAGGCGCCGCCCGGCGGCAGCTGCGCTTGGAAAAACGGCCCGGGCGCGCCTCCTCCTCCTCCCCCGCCTCCCGGCCAGAGCACGACCGCGCCGGGCGGCAGCTCGTGCATCATCATGACGGGCGGCGGCATCAGGTGATGATGCATCACCTGCGGCGGCGGCGGCGGAGGAGCGGGGGCGGGCGGCATCACGAGCGGCGGCACGCGCAGCAGCCGCTCGTGCGCGCGCTCGGCCGCGCCGCCAAACAGGCAGGGCGCCGACGCCCGGAGCCGTGCCCGCTCCGCCTCGGCCTCCCTGTCGCCCTCTTCGCCGCCCCCGGCCTTGTCGGCCTCTTTCTCGGCTCCCGTCTCGTCGTCGTCGGGGCCAACCCCTCGAAAGTCGGGCGCGGGCGGCGGCAGCAACACGGGCGGCGCCTCTCCCGTGTCGCCGCCGCCGCTGCCGCCGCCGCCGCCGCCGCCCACCAGGAGGGCGTTCAGCCCCATCGACACAAAGGGGGCGGGCAGCGGCGGCGGCGGCGCGGGGCCGGGGAGCCGGAGGAGCGAGGGAGAGCGCCCAGGGGCACCGTCAAAAGATGGCCGCAGCGCGTAGGGCACCGGAAACAGGGCCGGCGCCGCCCGCGCCAGGCGCGCGGCCGTGCGCGCAGAGGCGCCGAAGCCGAGCGACGCGCGCGCGTCGGCCGGCGCCACCCACGCCTGCAGCGCCGCCAGGGGGAGCAGCGCGCGCGCGAGCTGCGTAAGGGCGGGGTCGGGCCGGGGGACGAGCCGCGCCGCGTCGGCGGCGCGCTCCGCCTCGCGCGCCACGGGGCCTTCTCCCTCCGCCCCCGCCGCGCCCCCGCCGCGTGGGTCCCCCGGCGGCGGCGGGCCGGCGGGCGGCGCCGCCACCACCACGGGCAGCGGCGGCAGGGGCGCGGCCGGCGGCGGGAAGTGGAGGACGGCGTCTAGGCGCCGGCCGCGCAGGGCGGCCAGGGCCGGGTGGCGCGACAGGACCGTGCACAGAGAGGCGTGCGGAGGAGCGAGGATGAGCAGCAGGCGGCCCGTGGCGCGCAGCAGCACGACATAGCCGGCGGTGAGGGATGTGGCGGCGGATGCGGCGGCGGATGCGGCGGCAGACGCAGGCGCGGGCGCGGGCAGCGGGGAAGCGGGAGCGGCGGCGGGGCGCGCCGGCGCCGCCGTTTGTGCTGCTTCTGCTGCTGCTGCTGCTGTGTCGGCGGGCACGTAACTCGCTCCCGCGTCCCGCTCGCTCGGCGCGGCCATCACGCGCGCGCGGGCGCCGCCGCTTCCGCTGTCGGCGCCGCTGGCCGGCGCCGCGTCAGCGTCGACCCGCTCAAACGCGCGCTTCTTGCCGGAGGACCTTCTCGCCGCCGCCGCTTCCTCTTCGTCCTCGTCTCCGCTGGTCGAGCTGCTGCTGCTGCTGCTGTCGTCGCTGCTGCTTGAGCCGCTGCCGCTGCTGCTGCTGCTGTCGTCGCTGCTGCTGTCATCACTGCTGCTGCAGCAGCCGCTGCCTCGGCGCTCGTCCTCGCCGCCGGCGCGCCTCCCGCCCGCCTTTGCCCGCATTTGTCTTGCTGCCTCGCCCGCCGCGGCCACATCGCGCGCCGTGTCGGCACCGGCGACGGCAGCAGCAGCAGCGACGGGCTTGGGCGGGTCGCGCAGCCAAGCGGGCACGCCGTCCCCACCGCCGCCGCCGCCGCCGCCGCCCCCGAGCAGCAGCGCCGCCACGGCCACGTGCTCGTCCGCGTACACCTCCTCCGCCGCCCCGCCCGCGGCGCCCACCTCGGCGACGGCCACCTCTGGGTGGCTCCAGCGCAGCAGGCCCCGCAGCGCCCGCACGCTCGCGGCGGCGCCCGGCGGCGCCGCCACCGCCACCGAGGGGTGCCCGTCCTGCCGCAGCCGCAGCAGCAGGCCGCCCAGCCCGCCCCACGCGTCCGGGCGGAGGCTGGGGGCGAACGCGGCGCGCAGGCCCGGCCCGGGGCGGGCGCGGTGTTCGAGGGCCAGGCGCGAGAAGCCCTCGGGCACGCCAAAGAGGTACTGGGCGGCCGGGGGAGGGGCAGGGGAGGGGGGGTCTGGTGGCGCGGCGGCCGGGGGGGCGCCATTGGTGCCGGCGGCGGCGGCGGCGGCGCCCGCTGTTGTCGCCGTCGTCGTCGGCAACGGCGGCGCCCTGCGATGCAGGCTCAGCAGGACGCTCGGCCCAACGCCGTCGGCGGGCGCGACCAGGGCGACGGCCGTGTAGAGGGGCGCGGGCGGGCGGGGGGGCGCGAGCATCGCGACGGGGTCGCCGCGCTGATGGTCCTGGTGCTCGGGCTCGGGCGGCGCCGGCGTCGCCGTCGCAGCCGCAGTCGGCGGCGCCATCGGCACGGTTCGAGGGGTCGGTCCCTCTTTCGCGCGCGCGCGCGCGCTAGCTCAGACTCACCGCCTGGGCGCGACCTCCGCGCAGTACCTCGCGGCCTCAGTCATGCGATTGCGAAGTGGAAGGGACGCGCGCGCGCAGACAGGTGCCGTTTCGGAGGGAGCAGGGCGATGCGTTCGTGCTTTTGCTTGCTGCTGATGTCACTCGGGTAGCCTTGAAGTGTGATGATCATGTGTGTACGATTGGGTTGGGGTGACTGTGGGTGGCACGCAGGAAGAGGGGTCGTGAGAGCTGGCTGCCGTCGCCGCCGATGTTGTGACACATGGCGCCGATCGCCGCCACCGCCGCTGCCGGAACGCCTCGAGTCGAAAGCAGCCGCCCACTGGGTGGCGCCCATTCCTTTCAATTCGCAGTCCTAGACCGGCAGAGGCAACCAAACACATCAGCACAATCATACCCGCTCATACGCATCGATCCGCGGCCCCCCGACACTCGATAGTTCTTGTCGGCGCTCCCGGCAGATCGTCGGGGGCGATGTCTTCTCGCGCCGCTTCGTCGCTCTCGGCGAGCACGAGCGGGCGGCCCACGGCCGTGGCACACGGCCTGGCGGCGCCGCGCCGGCAGCTTGGGTGGCAGCAGCACGCCGTGTCGGCGGGGCGGCGGCGGAGGACGACGGAGCTGGTGAGGAAGAGGGGGAGGGAGGGGGAAAGAGACTCGGAGACGCCTTCGCCCGCCGCTTGCTGCGTTCTCCGCTCGATCGATCGTCATCGACCAACACACACCCAAGCATCCACCCCCCAAACAACCAAAACCCACCAACCACAGCGCCACCCCGGCAGCCGCACCGGCCCGGCCCCGGCAACGACAGAGTCCCCGTCCCCGGCGTCCGCCGCCCGCCGCCGGCCGCTCGCCCGCCCTCCGGCCGCCGCGGGCGACGCCGCGGCCGGCGGCGCCGGCGACGACGAGGACGAGGCCGCCGAGAAGCGCGGCTGGAAGTACGGCCGCAACGAGGGGGGCATGGGCTGGGGGTGGAAGCTCGTGTGCGCCATCCTCTACATGCTCCCCTGGACCGACGTGACCGAGAAGACCGTCTACTTCCTCGAGCGGTTCCCCACGTTTGCGTGGGCCGAGTACTTCACCGAGCCGTTCGAGCACTGGTTCTACATCCACGAGTGGGCGCCGCTGATCATCTTTTTCGGCACGTACCTGGGCATCGTGCGCAACAAGAAGATCTCGCACGTGGCGCGGTACCACGTCATGATGGTGCGTGCTTGTGTTGTTTTCCCGCCAGCCTCTGTCGATCCGAGCGGTTTTTTCTCCGAGCGTCTATTGTCGTCTTTTTGCTCGGTGGCGCGCCACCCCAACCACGATCTAAACCAACCCGCCGCCAAAACTTCACGAACAAACAAACAAACCAACAAAAACAGGGCATCATGCTCGACATCATCGCCATGATCATGATCGTCATCGAGGAGAACATGCCCTTCGGCGCCGCCTGGTCGCCGGGCATCGCCGAGACTTTTTACGCCGCCATGTTTTGGTTCATTTTCCTGCTCGTGATCTACTGCCTGTTCTTCTGCTTCCTCGGGTGGTACTGCGAGATCCCGCTGATCAGCGAGGGGGTCTACATCCAGATCGAGCAGGCCGAGTCGATGGGCTGAAGAATGGGGGGGGGGAGCGGGGAGAGCCTTTGTTTCAGGAGCAAGGGGGTGGGCGGGGGCGTCCTTTTTCGGCGGCAGCGGCGCGACAGACTTTTTTTTTTTGGTCCTGTGGCGTTTGCGATCTCTCGCCGTTGCGATCTCTCGCCTTTTTGCGCTCGTCGTGGGGGTAGAGCGGGGGGAGCGCGCGCGCGCTGGGCCATGTGTGCGTGTTTCATTCTCATGTGCGTGTTTCATCATTTCATCCGGATCGTCGTCGTTTGTCACAAAACGTGCGGCACGGAACAAAGAGCGGCGGCGGCGGCGGCAAGTGGTGGCGGCGGCGGCGGCGGCGGTTGTGGCGGCATGTGGTGGCGGCGCCCAACGTTCGTCGCGCGCGAGAAATCGCGTTTGCCGACTTTTGCTCGTCGTTTGCCTTCTTCGAGCCACGCCCCGCGACCTGCCTTCCCCGTCATTCGTCCCCCGCTTCGGCGACCTGCATCTCGTCGTCGCCGCCGAGGTCGCCCCGCAGCGCGGCCGCCACGCCCCCGCCAGCGCGCCGCTCGCCCAGCGGCGCCCGCCCGCCCCGCCGCAGCGGCAAAGGGCGCGGCGGCGGCGGCGGCGGCGCCACGACCGCCGCCGCCGACAAGCCCCGCCGGCGCGGCGGCGGCCGCTGCCGCTGCCGCTGGTTCGCCCGCCCCCCCTCGTCCTCCTCCTCCGCCGCCGCCGCCATCATGCCACGCATCTCCCGCAGCAGGGCCTTGGCGCGCGCGTTGGCCGGGCCGCCAAAGTCCATCAGCCGCTGCGCGTAGAGCCGCGCGTCGGGCCACCGGCGCGCGTCGCGCGCGTGCTCGGCTAAAAATAGCAGCGCCTCGACGCCGTCCTGGCCCGCGGCGCCCGCGCCGAGGTGGTGGCCGCCGCGGGCGGCGGGGTCGTCGTCGGCGACCGCGAGGGAGGGCTCGGCCGCGGCCGCGCCGCCGACGCCGTCCTGCCGCTGTCCCTGCTGCTGCTGCAAGGGGGAGGGCGCGCCGTCCGCCGCCGCCGACGGCGCCGACGCATTCGGCGCCGACGGCGGAGGAGGGGGCGGCGGCGGCGGAGGGAGGCCCGCCTCTGCGTCCAGCCGCGCCAGGTTGAGCGCGTGGTAGTGGGCCGCCGCGTCGCGCTCGCCCAGCTGCGCGTGCAGGCGCGCGAGCTTGTGCAGGGCTACCCCCTCGCGGTCGTGGTGCTCGAGCGCGCGGCGGTAGCAGCGAAGCGCGGCGCGCACGTCGGCCCGCCGCCGCCCCTCGGCAAGGTCCCCCGCCGCCGCGCCTGATCCTCCCCCGCCGCCGCCGCCGCCGCCGCCGCCGCCGCCGCCGCCGCCGGCCGCCGCCGCCGCCCCCTCGAAGCACCCGCCCAGCGCGCACCACATGCGCGCGTCCCCGGGCCGCAGCGCCGCCGCCCGCCGGTAGTACGCCGCCGCGTGCCGCGGCGCCCCAAGCAGCTCGTACGTCTGCCCGAGGCCGTACCAAGCGCGGTAGTCGCGCGGCGCCAGCTCGACCGCGCGGCGGTAGGCGGCGACGGCGGCGGGCGCGTTTCGCATCTCCACGTACTCGTGGCCCATGAGCGTCCACGCGCCCAAGCAGCCCCCCGCGGACAGGCGCAGGGCGCGGCGGAAGGACGCGACCGCGCGCTCGTGCAGGCCGCGGAGGGAGTAGTAGTTCCCGACGGCGCAGGCGGCCTCGGGCGAGGCGCGCGCGTCGCCCGAGGACGCCAGCCGGCGCGCCAGCGCCGAGAGCTCGGCGCCCGCGTCCTTCACGTACAGCACGTTGGAGTAGGCGTCGACGCCCTCGACGCGGTGCGGGTCGCGCGCGAGCAAGTCCTCGAACAGGGCCTGGGCCTCGTCGAAGTTGCGCGCGCCGTAGTGGGCGAGCGCGGCCGAGCAGGCGACCCATCGGCTCGAGGGAAAGGCGCCGTTGAGCAAGGCAAGGCGGGCGAGCGCCTCGCCGCAGTGCTGGAGCTCGAGGCACGCGGACGCGAGGAAAAAGTCGCGGGCCCAGTGGGCGGGGAGCCTGAGGGCGGCGACGGCGGCCACGTCCGGGCACAGAGGGTTGAGGGCGGACCAGGCGGCCCAGTGGCAGGGGAAGAGCGCCACGCTGCAGGCCAGCAGCCGGCGGGCGGCGGGCGCGCGGCCGCGGTCGGCGGCGACCAGGGCGGATAGGTAGAGGCAGAAGGCGTCCTCGTCCTCCCCGTCCTCGTCCTCGTCCCCGTCCTCCCTATCCTCCCCCCCTGGGTCACCGGAGGCGTCGTCGTCGCCGTCGTCGACGTCGTCGCCTGCTCGTCCTGAGCCCGCTGCCGCCGGCCCCGCCGCCGCTGCTGCCCGCGCCCGCGCCCGCGCCCGCTCGGCCGAGCGCAGGGCGCGGCGCCTGCGGACGCGCGCGATCGCGCGCTCGGCCGACGAAGCGAGGGCCTCGTCCTCGTTTGCGTCGTCGGTGCTGCCGCCCTTGCCGTGGCCGTCGGCGCCGTCGCCCTCGCTCTCGTCCTGCCCTTGCTCCTCCTCGCCGCCGCCGCCGCCGCCGCCGCCGCCCTCCCGCTGCTGCTGCTGCTGCTGCTGCTGCTGCTGCTGCTGCTGCTGCTGCCGTTGCCGCCACCACCAGCGCGCCCAGCGCCGCCGCGCCAGCCGCGCGGCCGCCAGCTCCGACGCGATCGCGTCGAGGTGCGGGTTGGCGGACGACGGCTCGGGGGCCGCGCCGTCCAGCCCGCCCCCCGGGGAGCTCCCGCCCGGCCGCATGTGGGCCGCCGCCGCCGCGCCGCCACCGCCGCCGCCCGCGCCGCCGCGGCCGCCGGGGCGCTGCGCCTCTGCGGCCTCCGCGGCCAGGTGGGCGTCGTGCTTGCGCTGCTCGCCCGCCAGGTAGAGCGCGTAGCAGCGCAGGAACACCGCGCGACCGTCGGCGGGGCGTGGCGGCGGAGCGGCGGGGTCTGCACGGTCCGGCGTCGCCCGAAATGCCGCGCGCCCCCCGTCGCCGCCGTCGCCGCCGCCGCCGCCTGGAGCCGCCGCCGCCGCCGCCGTCGCCGCCGCCACGCCTTCGAGCGCGTGCGCGGCGCGCAGGTACTCCTTGCACTCAAAGTAGGCGCGCGCGAGCACGAGGCTGCTGCCCGCGTCGCCAAGGCCGCCTGCGTCGTGAGCGGCCGCCGCCGCCTGCTCGTCGAGGGCGGCCGCGCAGCGGGCGGCGCGGCGGGCAGCGCGGCGGGCGGCGCGCGCGGCGCCCGGCGCCGCGGCTGCGCGCGGGAGGCCCGCGAGCTGCTCGGCCGCCCACTTTGCTGACTGGCCGAGGCCCCGCGCGCGCAGCTCTTCCACGGCCTCTATCAGCTCGGCGTACCGCCCGGCGGCCTCGCGCAGCTCGTGGTCTGCGTCGTCCTCCATCGGGAAGACAGAACGTTTCTTTGTTCCGAGGGTTGGTTCCCTTCTTTTTCAAACGCCCCCCCTATTGAAATCTTCGTTTGGTGCTCGGAGAATGGGATAGGTCGCACGCGTGCGCAATAGCAGCAGGGCCTGTGTCAGTTGACTGTCGCCGAGCGTGCGTTTGTTTGCTGGACATCGTCGGCGTCGAATCGCGCCCCAGAAACACGATCGACCCGCCGCTCGGGTTCCGCCGCCGTGCGCCAACGTCAAACGCCGCCACCACTACTCGACGGAGGAGCCTCCTCTCGTCCTGCTGATTCTTTATGTTGTGAACACAGGCATGGTTTTTAGCGCGCATACTATCCAGAAAAGGTTTGCAAATAACCGACGGAAAGAGGAGTTTTGGGGGTGCATGCGAGGTACAGGGAGGGCGAGCGGAGGATAGGGCGTCCGCGGCCATGGGCGGGCGGGCGGGGGGTCAAGGGGAGGTCGGAGGCGGCAGCCGTCGGCGGTGCAGGGAGCAGAGGGGGAGGTCGTGTGGGTGCGTCGACCGCGCGACCGGACAAAACGGATGTCGGCTGCGGCGGCGCGCGCGGGCGAGGAAGGCATGGGCGGGGGAAATGGAGAAGGGGGGGGGGGGAGGGGGGCGCGGCGGGCGGGAGAAGTCCAACGAGAACGGAAAAAAAGGAAAAAAAAACAAAAGACGGGTGCCGCGTTCTCTCTCGGCCGACGGGGTTGGAGGACCCGCCGGGACCGCGATAAGCAGCGAAACAGAGACGAGGAAGAAGGCGTATGAAGCCTTTGTTTGATTGCTTGGTGCTCCGTGTCTTTTGAGGAAGGATCCCTTGTTTTTGGTTTGGGGGGTCATTGACGCCGCGCCGCCCCAAAAAAGAAAGCGCGCCCCGCGCGCGAGAGAAAAAGTGAAATCTAAAAAGGGCAAAGGGACAAACGTGGAAGCCAGGGGGGGGGATGGTTTGGGAAGAGAACAGCGCGCAGGCCTCGCCTGTTCCTGCATGGAGCTGGCCGCGAGGCGCGCGCGCCTGGCATCGTCGTTTGTGTTAGTTCGGGGGGTCTCATCGGGGTCTGATCGGGCGGGGCGTCGCTGGCGCCGGGTCGGGTTGGCCGTTCTTGCTGGCCGCCCCGTTTGATGGGGAGGGGGGGGGACGGAGGGGAGGAGCAAGGGGGCGTGCGGGGGAGGGGGGGGGGGGGGGGATCCGCGCCCGCCACCCCCCCCCACCCCCCCCCCCACACGAGACAGAGAGAAAGAGAGCGAGAAAGAGAGCGAGAACGAGAGAGAGAGA
>Ga0105053_10002994_pt1 | contig 25946 bp, 16 predicted proteins | sample BON01_FD_78093 | JGI IMG/M metagenome (GOLD analysis project Ga0105053, IMG submission 78093) | Freshwater microbial communities from Lake Bonney liftoff mats and glacier meltwater in Antarctica - BON-01 | ecosystem: Environmental > Aquatic > Freshwater > Ice > Glacier meltwater | place: Lake...
GACGCCTGAACAACAGCACGTTTCGTCATGATGATGAGTACTTCGAGCTGGGGGGCTACTCTGGAGGTAAATATAGCAGGAGCCACTGCTGCACGAGATTCTATAGAAGAATTTCCAACCGAAGACTCAAATGGGCGGCAATAATAACCTTCATTGTGTTGCTTCTCCTTCTCTTATTTAAAAGCAAGTCTACATCGGGTGCATTACGAGGACCAAGAAAGAATCGCAAAACAGATTTTAAGGTCATGGTATATAATGTGTGGAATTTTAATGATGGAGAACAATGGGAAAGACGAAGTGAGATGATCGTCAAGTTCATTAAACAGGAGGATCCAGATTTTATATGTTTCAATGAAGTTCGAGAAAAAATAATAATAGGAGATCAAACTCCTGAGACAAGTATGTATCTCCGTCTAGGTCTATTACTTGGTGGCAATTATTCCGGAGGCTATAATGTAGGTATGGAATACAAGGAACAAGGGGTGCGAGAGGGAGTTGCCTTTTACACAAAGCTAAAATTCAAAGAATACATCCCTAAAATATGGCCCCGAAAATACCCTAATCCTACAGATGGTAATGATCGGCAAATAATCCGGATTCCCGTGCAGATTGAGAACATTCAGGGAGTAGAAGAGGAGTTCAACTTTCTCATTACTCACTTCAGCTACCAACTGTACGACCAATATTTTAACGCCAATGACGTCATTTCTTTTCTTGAAGAACAAAATATAGATCCAAGTGATTCGAAAATTCTGTTCATGGGCGATTTGAATGTAGTCACCCCTGACACAAAAATCAGTGACTCTCAATGCAGATTCCAGGGTTATTCACTCTCTGAATGCCCTCGAGGAAATTTAGCTCCGATTGAAATTTTGTATTCTTCGAAATATCAGTTTAAAGATAGTTGGGAGCAAGTCGGGCAATCAACAGACGAGTCCACCAGTTTTACCTTTTGCAACTGTAAAATTGTTTCTTCCCAACAATCCCAATGTAGCTCCGTTGGGCGTATCGACAGAATTTTAGGGACGCCCAATATTAATTTCATCTCCACTTCTGTTGGTGGCCATTACGACTCCTTTAAACTTTGTCCATCTGATCACCTCTACTACACTACCGTTTTCACTTTGTGATTTCTCATGCATTTCGAAAGCGCGGCGGGTAAAGTTCCTTGTTATTAGAAAGGAAAACCTTCCGTCCCCGCGCCTCTAGAGGTATTGAAAATTCAAATTTGAAGTAACCAGAATAACTCAAACTTGGACTGCTCTGCATACATTTCATGCTACAAAGCAAAGCATTGATAAACTATATAGTGTTTTCAAAATGAAGAAGTTTCAGACACAAATTTGTTACAGTGCAGCGGGGGCTGATATTGTCATTGATCCCAGAACCACTCTGTGTCGGGCCAATAAGTGGATACATGATGCTGTGTTTAATCGCTGCCTTATTTGAAAATACAAACACGCGGTTTGAAGAATTCCAAAGTCCTTGTAGTTGTTTGAATTCGTACCAGCCTTTTACAAACTAGATATCTTCGAATATGCCCAACTAAATTATGCCCAACTAAACTAAGTCAGCTATTCCCTCACAAAGATCGAACTTCGTTGACACCTTTGAATGTATCGCAGTGCTGGACGGCGATCTCGAAATATGTTCTTGCGTTTATAACCTAGATAACCTGGTTTCTAAGAGACTTGACTATCTGAAACATAAGTTTACCAAACCTCTAGGGGCTTCTCGCGAGGACTGCCGATCTGATCCGACAACGTTTTCCCGAATTGTTTTGAATTCCAGCGTAAGAATCTAATGAGGCTGCATTTCAACAGTTGCAAAGGTCTTGCTGACTTGGTTCGAAATCGTGGATGCTAGTAAAATTGTTGGTAAGAGAATTGAAAATGACAGAGACTTCAACTTTATTCAAAAAGTATGCTAGCTTGATTCGGTAAAAGTTCAAAATCCCAGACGAGCAAGAAAACGAATATCGTGATTGTTCTCTCAAAGATGCCTGCCAAATTCACCGATTCGGTTTGCAATTAATTCGGGTTTGCCTCGTTGTGTTGAGGCCTGATTATATTTGACTAAGTAATAAGGGAATGGCCTACGTCTGCTACTTTCGTGAGACAAAAATATGATGCTCGTCTCAAATAGACTCCGGATGGCTTCCTAGTCGAAGAAAGTGATTGACTTGGATAAAGTACTACTCTATTACCATTTCCACGAGGATGAGTTCGACAGGCCGACGAAGGCTTTAATAATGACGAATTCTTAGAAGCTCACTTCTCTTTTTAGTCCGCTTTGTATAAACCGTCAACAAACACAAATATTTAGTGTATCTATCGTCTTTCATCAATTGGTGATGACGAGTGGCGACCCCCTCTCGGATGATGAATTTTTTGCTCATGAATTGCAGAAAATACAGTCCATTGCTCATGATCATTTCACCGTTATTCGAATTTGTCCTATTGGATCAAACGAAATTTCAAAATCCGGTGGCTCCCGCTAAACAATTGAGCTGATTCTGAGTTGACTATGTAATACTCTATACCAAACCCTATAGTTTCTCGTATATCGATCCTATACATGGTCACCAGTATTGTTATTTTAACGAAATGAATGAATCGATGAAATGAAGGATCATCACTATTTTTCATATCTTCAACTCTTTACACCTCTGATTCCTGAATACTAGGGACAGTCAGAAGCACAGAGACTGGTTGTGTCACCAGCCCTCTTCCCTGCCCCTGGGATCTATTGAACTCTCATATTCTAGCATCGTAGAAATGAATATCTCGAGTAAATCTTGTCCACGTGATCCCCTAGCAATGCTTTGTAAGCTTTCCGAGGAGGATATTCGACAGAGAGTATGTATTCTTATAGACACAGAGAAGCTTTATCTTCCTCGCTCCGATTATTTAGACAGTGTTCAAACTGATGGTATGAAGGAAATTTGGAGATCTAAAGTTTGTTCGTGGTTGCTGGAGTTCGAGGACTCATATGGAATAACCCAAGATACTATTACTGTGGCTTGTAACTACATGGATAGATATCTGAGCCAAGTTAGCACGAAGATGGGTATTCTGCAGCTTATTGCTATGGGGGCTATCTTTGTTGCAGCCAAGTTGCATGAAACCTACCCCATATCAATGACAGAACTTCGTGACCTTGCGGATGGAATTTATTTGGAATCTGATATTAAGTTGATGGAACTCGAGCTCCTTCGAATTATCGATTGGAAACTCAATCCTGTGACACCTCAATGTTTTGTAAACCATATTGTTCAATATATTCCAAATGTGGACTTGAGAAGCTCAATAATAGAAGAATCCGCCGGTTTCTTAGATGTGATTATTCCGGAATATCGCTTTCTATGCTACCGACCAAGTGTGCAAGCAGTCGCAGCGATACTTTGCTCGTTTGAAACGAGTGCACTAGCACCTGAGGTTCGCCAGCACGTCACTGGAGTCATGCAAAAATTTGGATTTTTTGATGACGGCCAAGTTTTCGATTGCAGAGATAAAATGTTGCATGAATACAATTCTTACCTTCAACCCCCTATTATTTCTATTCCCGAACCGCTGGAGAAACGTGATCGTGACTCCGAGTCTCCTACCGGAGTTGATCAGTTGGCAAACTCACTTCAGAAATCAGAGGAACAACAGCAACACACTTGGATTCACATAGATCACGATTGCAGTGATGATATGGACATTGATGATGAAATCCGGGCACTTAAACATGTGCGAGATGATTCATTCGAGTCTATTAATCAACCTGTCGGTGAAAATCCAATAAGGACAAGATCATGTACCTATTAATTAATTGATTCAAATAGATAATTCATTTACAGGTAGTAAGTATCCACTTATAAAAATTATATTGTTACAAACCCTTGAGCGGCTTTGCTCCCTCGCTAGTGAACCAATGGGGGGGCCAAGATGCCTTGACTGGTTCTCTTTCTTTCATTCTAAGATAATATCCATTTAATCTAGGAAACCTGGTTAGGTCAAAACCGAGACGAACCGTGTATGCAATGGTCGGAAAAAATGAAACATCGGCTAGGGAAACATTGTTGCCTGCGAGATAGTCATCAGCGTCAAGATAACCCTCCCATAGAGCAATCTCTTTGTATAGAGATTCACTTTTCACTTTCAGGTAATCCACATTAATTTCACCCGGAGCAGTTCGTCGTAAATAGTACACTATCTCACCGACAACGGCACTAACATTATTAGCTTCATTCATCCTAACCAATGCTCTTGCTCTCAATCTCTGGTTTTCAGGAAGTAAACTAATAGGTTTTCCAATCTCCTGTTGTATGTATTGAATAATAGCCAGTGACTCAAAAAGCACTATGGGACCATCCACAAAAATAGGAACCATTCCTCTGGGGTTGAGTGATAGGACATGGGGTGTCTTGTGCTGCCTCTTCTCAAATGAAAGAAGCTTACTTTGGTATGTAACTTGGCATTCTTCTAAACATAATCTAGCTCGCCATGCAGGAGGCGACCCCGATCCCCAATAAAGGATACGAGGGCAGCTGGTGTCGTCAACTGCATGTCCAGTAAGAGGATACTGGTCAGCTTCATTATCATCTGAGGAGGATGAATCAGAATCATTACCAGACAAATCAACGGCTCTCATCGCCGTCTCGACATTGTCAGTCATATTCCCTCGTTTAGAAAAAAATTCGTCATCAATCAAAGCAAGGGTGACGAATCTCGAATTCAAAACGAATTTTAAATGTGCAACCAAATTCAATTAATTAAGATATTACATGTAGTGGATACAACCAATCAGTTCCTAGTTTCTTATTAAAAAACAAGAGAACGATTAGCATGTTGAAATAAAAGAGCCTGATGGTTATCCGTGAAATAATCAGAGGCAGCAAGGTTATAGGTTATGAGAAACCACTGATTTCAAGTGGTATTGCACCTGGGATTAAATTATAAAAATAAAATGAGAAAGAAACTTGGATTCATTGACAGGGATTCCATACTCAAATAGCGCTGAGAGACATTCTTTCAGCATATCAGCTATCCAGTCACGCAATCTTATTCTATTCAAGACTTCACTAGTCGGTTCAGTCACCTTCTAAACATTCAAGTCTAGACCACGTATTTAGTACAGGTAGAAGCCAAGTTTGGAAAGCAGTAGTGGGTCAAAACCGATTAAATTCTATTTGATAAGTTTAAATGTTCAATGATTTCAAAAGTGTTCTGAGAATAGCGTACTCAGTAAATTCTTACGGGATGAGATTATAATTTAAGATAGATATTTACTTGGGTTTGACAATACTGGATATTTTGAATGGGTCACTCTCAAATTGAACGGCACTTTGTTTCTTAATTGATTCGTATGTTTGCGCATCTTCTGCGGCCCCATCTGTCTTAGGCTTATACTGCTTGCCTGTCCCTTGGGATATGAGTGGCTTGGAATAAACGTTATAGTCATCCTCGCCTCCAAATCCTGCATCCATCCCCTGCCCTTGATTAAACAGTCTCGTATCAAATTGGGATTCGCCTGTTGCAACAGCGGTTCGAGGAACGGCCATGCCCAGCGCAATGGATTCCGAAACATCTCTTTCTTGGTCACGAGCTAATTTACTTTTTTTACCTGATGCTTCGCGTAGGATATCTTTTTCACGTTCTCGTTTTCTTATGTGCCGTAATCTATCACGTTCTTCTGCCCCGCTTTCATTTCCTTCGTCACTGCTACTACTGCTATTATGATCTACAACACCACGTTGCTTTCTAGCTTGAAAAGCCAATTCTCGAAGTTCCTCCTCTCTCTTCTCTTTCGTTTTTTGCAATAGATATATCTTTTCAGCGTTCCGAGATTCCACTTCCGATCTGGCTTGGTTTTCAGCAATATACAAGGCTTCTGACAGTCTAGCAAACTTGTCATTAATAGTATTATCTTGTAAACCTCTTCCATCTGCAGCTAGACGTTTATCTAATGGAATAGTGAATCCTTGAGGGTTCTTCCAGTTCGAAATACAAGGAGGTATTTTCCATGCCTCTTGATCTTCAGCTGTTAGCTTCTTCGCAGGAGCGCGTAATATGGGAACGGGATCTGCAGCAGCTCCTCTTGGTACTTTTTTGTGTTTGAATTTAGCAAGCTCCAGAGGATCCCTCGGTGCTTCGACCATTCGAATAACCCTTTCCTTGGTCGAGTCTGTGTATCGTATGTATACAGGTTTGTTAAGGGACTCATCAGCCTGGGAATTGTCAGGACGCTTCACAGCCATCGAAGCGGTTGTTTTTATGTTCACTATCTTCTGAAGCGCCTCTGCGGTCCGTTTAGCTGTTTCTTCTTGTTCGCTAACAGAAGGTTCCGCCAGTCTCTCGTTCATGTCACGATGGGCATTCCTCGGGATCAAAGCATCAACCGTACTCTTCACCAACTGCGATCTATTCGTGCCCTGCTTCACCACTGCGTCATATTGCACTTTGCCAGTCGATCCGGCCGTGGCAGCCAATGCACTGGTCGCGTTCGCACCGCTTCGACGTCCCATACCCATCGGATACTGAGCCACATGTATCTCTGGAAATGCCCCCCCGTCTCCGAAGTCTTCGGGAACTCGCGGCATATATGCTTCTCGATGGCGATATGTTGGGATGGACATACTACTATTAACCGTATCTTCGGGAGGAATGACTGGTGCTTCCTGCCGGACAGGGTAGCTCTTGGTGGGCTTTGGCAATTGAAGCGACATTGATTAATGTATATATCGGACAATGAAAAAAGATTGTTCCTTGTGTAGACACGACGTCTCTTGTGCTTCAGCCTAATACTATCAATGGCCAAGAGATTTTTTATGAACCCCGGGGAACTCGAACTCCCAAAAACATTCTATATTTTGTACAACTGGAATCAAGATACTCTTCTTTTTTATTTCGATTAATGAAAATTTAGAGATTGATGGCTTCTATCCACTGCTTGCACCGTTTATGAATAAATGGAATATCATTCTGGTTTCGGGAAACTATTCTCAAATCCTGGTGGCGGCAAAAATGGTTTAAACCTTTGCTGCTTCATTGGAATTTTGTCAGCTGTTGATCTATTGGTGCAAAGAATACGAGAAAAGTCAGGTAAGCCAAAAGACTCTTCTGTGTCGGCAGTAGAAAAAAAAGATTCTGTCGGAACGAAGGAAGGCTTGATAAAGGCTGCATCTGATGCAAATGTTTGTGAATAGTCCTCAGAATTCGCCCTAGCTTGAAAGGGTGCGGTACGTTGGTCAAAAAATGACGGTCCTTCCCACTGATTGAAACCTTTCTTTGGCCGGTCTAAAGTATTTTCATCATCAGGGATTGAAGACGGACCACTAGGAATATCACGCTGCTTACGGGGCGAAACTCGGGGTAATCGAAACAATAATGCCTCATCTGATAGGGCAGTCGGTTCTGGATCTATTAGTTGACGATCCATTTGTTCAGATTCAATATGATTCAATGGAATGGACTCACCAATGCCATCTTGTTTCAGAGCAACAATTGGTGACTGTTTCACTCCTGAAGAAATGACTTGAGTTTCGATTGCACTAGTCTCCATTGATATGTCCAGCGGTACGGTTGAAGTTTTGACCACTGTCTCCTCAGTCGCCACCAATTCTGCTTCTTTTTCTAATTCGTTAGATACTACTTTTAAAACATCGTCCAATTTGGAATTTGCAGCACTGTTCAAATCATGAGTGCGTAATAGGTGAATCAAGACACTGATACACAAAACAGAAAAGGCCACCGCAACAGAAACACGTGAACTAGAAGGCAATGATTCACAGTGTGCCCTTGCAGCAGAAGTCAGCTCTACGCGTATCGGCACACTTTGCTCCTGCATGTCATTCACAAGGAAGTAAAGCTGAAAAGACTGATCAATACATGACGACATGTCTACTTCCAGAGGAAAAGTCCACTCTTGCTCCACTGCGATCTTCACATACAGTCTAGTCCTCTTGATCAATCTATCTTCGGTTTTCAGCTCTGCGTGCATGATAGTAAATGGTAAACGACCAGAATTCACGAACTTCAAGTTCTTGAGCATCATGGGAGTGTATGCGTCTAACACAATCGTCGCCGGAGAATGGCTAAATCCTTTGAGACTCAATTCAGCTACAGTTCCAATACCAATTGCTCCCCATACTTCCACACCTGTAAGGTTATTCTCCATCACAACCCAGGTCTCTAATTCTTTATCCACTGCACATTCATATCCTGGTATAAAACGAACATTTCCTAGATAACCAGATTCAAGGGGCTTCAGCCAAACTACTTTTTGGAATAAATGAACGTAAAAGCAGTTTGGTGGTGCTTCTTGAATAACGGATAACTTAATTTCGACCGCCTTGCTTGAATGGGGGTTATGAACTTTAATTTTCCAGTCGAAGGACTCTCCAATGTTTACCACTGATACTTCCGGGGCTTCTTCACTGAGTAATCGCGAACAGCGAAGGTCGGTGGCAACGATGCTAAATGACAACTCAATGCCTGCAATTTCGGTAGAAATTTTCACATGAGAGACAAATGAAGGGGATGTACTTTCCCATTGCTCCCGCCTCAGTTTTGATTCTTTCAGATCTTTTATTGACGAAAACGCATTTGAAGTACAAGGAACATTCAGGAATTCTGGTTTCAGATACACATTGCATAAATGATTTTCGCCCGGAAACAATTTGGGTGATATCATGTCGATACCAATTATCGGATCAGCATCGAATGCATGTAGCGATATTGGTTGAGAAAAAGTTGATTCAACCTGAATAGGACCGAGGGGAATCGGACTACGGTGAATTGCCAGATGATTCAAATTCAACGGATGAGAGACAACAAATAAACGACCATCAGCCACAGTCAAGCCAACCTCCACAATAAACTCTTCAAAGTTCGTATGGATACGGACAGTCCTCGAGTACGAATGCGCAGAATCATGCAACTCAAATATCGTGAAATTCACATGAAGTCGAAAATCTTCAAGCGGGTCTAAATCAAATGTTTGCCGCGACTGCTTGCTTCCGCGGTATTCGATCGAGACATCCATTTGAATACCACCAACGCCTGGGTCAATGGAGATACTTTTAACTTGCACCTGCACCATATTACGATTGGAAAACAGCGTAGTGACTGTAGATGTAGTTCCAAGTGCTACTGCTGTGGTGTTCAGGTGCAAGAAGCCGTATCGCGACGCGGAGCCAGGTTGATTATTATTAGAGTCAGCACAAGCATAAAGAAGGCCTGAATAGAAAGTTATAGGAACCTCTACCACGACAGTGCTATTGAACGATATCTTCAGAAATTGGGTGTGTGCTATTTGCTCCGGCTCGGTTCGTTCCAAATTGTCCAGTTGCATTTCTATAGGCTGCAGCTGCTCTTCCGGTTGAAGAACAGTCCCTAGCAAGTTGGAAATGATTGAAGGATGTATATGTACATTCGTTTTCCATCCTGGTGCTACAACTGCGACGTCCAGTATAACTAGAGGGGTTAAAAAGTGATTTTTTACAACTGCGATCAAACTTTTCGGTTTTAGTACTTGATCAAACTTGGGGCCAAATGGGACTGCGAAATTAGTAGGATGAACTTCAATGGAGCCGCGAACGACCTTAAACGAAAACGGAATTGTAAATCTGCTTTGATCTGCCAGAGAAGAGTTCGTATGCACTACAATATTCCCTGACCAATGCTCCCTGTTATCCGATACTTTTGATGGGGAAAATTGCAATACAACAGCGGAACTCGCATGTGAACTAGCCGGAACCACGATGTTTTTTTTGAAATGGGAAATCAAAAACGAATTGCTTTCAGAGTAATAATCGGCAATTTCCACGCTAGTTCTCAGTATGGACACATAGTTATCCTCGAAATTATAAAGAGATATTGGAATATATGTATCCGAAGTGATGGCTAATTTTGAACGTAAATAAGTTCCTAAATCCAATGACCGAGGAATGGAGTAAAATCCCTGATCAACCACCGTGACGATAACAGGAACAAGAAAGTTCCCTGAATTATATGTCTTAATTCTCACATAGCCTCGATAGGATCCAGCAATCGGAGATTGAAAAGAAACCCTAATTATGTTCCGCTCTAGCTTTGGAGGAATTGTCCAATCATCAATTCCATTCGGTGGCATTCGTATATGAACGAATTCTTCCGTGGTATATATATCGGAAATTTCAATTGTTGAATCGCTAAATGTATTGCGTAGAGTAATTGTTGGGGAATACAGCATTCGAGGAGAAACCAACCCGGCATTCAACGGGTGCAAATTAAAACTATTCGGAATTCCCTCGCCACGAAGATGAAGCACCATTATTTCCTTGGGCAAAAATCGCCTCTTTATCTCAATTTGTATGATGGCTTTGCTTGTTCCGAGAACCTCAGCCAAGAACATGACAGTAAATACGTGAACAGGATGATCCACGTGAAGATAAACTCTCTCAAAGAAAGGAATGTAGAATTGCTTATCAGAGGCTGTGTAGCTCGATATCTCAATTCGATCGTCCACACTACCTGTGAATCGTACCGATATGTTCATGCTCGATGGAGAACACAACTCGTGAAGGCTGAAGTCAACAAAAGTCGGTTCAACTTTGAGCGGAAGTGAAGTATCCATGCTGCCAGTGACAGTAAACAAATGCCATAAGCACAAAACTCGTGCTAAAAAATTGTACATCAACCGAACAAGGCCCAAAACAGGCGATACGTTAGCGGAAATGTATTAACACGTTTGGTACCAGATTAAAGATTTCCCTACTACGATGTTGCAGCAACTAGATCAAGAGCCTAAGCGTCTCGCAGAAACTATAAGAGAACTGGAATCTAAGATCAAGGCTGTATCAGTGAAGAACTGTGACATTCATATACGGAGCTTGGGTAATTTGGTGACCGTTAGAGACGGTAGTAAAGAATTGGCAAAGAATGCATCAGGAATACATGGAATTCTCAACGACCTGTCAAGCGACCTGACTGAGTTTCGGGTTATAGGAACTAGTATATTTGAAAAGTATAAACGTAATATGCGGGCTTTGTCGCACCATGTACAGTTGCTCGAATTACTGGAACTTCCTCAACTGATGGAAACGTGTTCTCGGAATAATCTCTTTGACGAAGCACTGGACCTGTCTTCCTTCGCGAATACCCTTCAGAAACGTCATCATGCTATTTCTGCAGAGACTTCCGGAGGAAAAGAAATCATATTTAAAGTTGCAAAGGACGTGGGAGATTCCACTGTACTGATGCGAAATCAACTACTGCAGCAACTTAGACAGCAGATTAATCTACCGTCGTGCTTGCGAGTGATCAGTTACCTCAAACGTTTGGATGCACAGGACAAACTTCGAGAGGGAAAGTCGCCTGCGAAAGAAACTAGTTTGAGGTTTCAATTCCTTGAATGCAGGGATGCTTATGTTACTTCTCTCGTGAACGACGATGCTTCGATGATTGGGACTCGGCCTTATCAGAGTATTTCAAAATTGATTGAGAGATGCAGAGTGAGCTGGTTCGATGTGATCACTCAGTACAAAGCTATTTTCGGTTCTGGAGAAACCAGCATCCATGAGTTATACGAAGACGAAGGGATTCTTTCCCGATGGATCTCTGGTAAAATGATTGAATTTCTTGTCGTGTTAGGAGCTGCACTGGACAACATCGATGATTTAGGTTCCATAGCCAACCTTCTAGAGCAGTCGATGTATTTCGGGTTGAGTTTGAGCAGAGTGGGAGTTGACTTCCGGTCCTTACTTGTGAAACCATTTCAACAACGCATTCTCGCGATTATGAGTTTGCATTGGCGAATTTCGATGGATAGATGTCAGAGTATTCTTGAAGGGGGGAACTGGGGGGAACCACTGCCAGCACCAAGACGGACCAATACACCTAGCGAGGACGTTGATAATATTGTAGATGACTCTCTTCTTCCACCAAATTCGTTGCTTCAATTTCCAATCATAGCGGAGACCACAAATGATATCTTATCGTCCTTCAACCAATTGCGTCAGTGTGCGTCACCAGTATTTGCCTTGCTATTTGGACGGGAATTGTGTAAAGAATTAGGTAAAGTTGTAGCCGCGATTGTCCAATTTAAATCATCTGATGGCTATTCTTCAAGTGAGGACCGTTTCGCGGAACTGTGCGATTGTCTCTCTGAATCAATGCTTCCCTATTTGCAACGATGCTTTGATGCCATTTTTGACCAGAGTCGAACTTCCATGGAAATCAAAACATTTTTAGAAATCCAACCACTCGTTGATTCAATTGCTGGTCTTAATCCAACCAAGCCTAAACCGACTATATCCATTCCTTCACGCAAAACATTTAAAACTGATCATATATTAACCCCTCAAATCTCTGGCAGTTCTGACGATGCTGAAATCAATGATAACGAAGAAGTGGCTCTAGAAATATCAACTAATGAATGAAATAATGTTTTAAAAACTCAGAGAGTGTCAAAATTTGAAAAGATTCGACTCAAAACAAGTTGCGGTACGGTCCCCAAGTGTGCGTTTTTCGCTTGTGTCAAATGGGGGAACAATGCGTTGTACATGGCCTCACTAAGAAAGAAATTTCGAAATGGAATGACGACGAACTCATCATCCTTCCATTAAAATTGACGGTTGCTTGGTGTGTCCTCCGACTGGTCATAAGAGCGTGCAGTCCCACTTTATCTGATGTGGAGCCTGTATTTCAAGAGCAATTCTCAGCAACGATCATTTCAAGCATTCATGCCGCAGGGGCTGTTGCATTTGGAGCATACTTTATTTGGGGAGGGGAACTTGACAGGTAAGTAGGTGTGTTATCTATATAATTTGTATAATATCAAACCCTAGGCTCAAAGACGCAGATCGACTATTCGGACAAAGTGAAATCTTCGATATTTCTTCTTTGTTTGGAATCTCATATTTTCTATATGACTATCTGTGGATGCTTTATAAATCATTCAAATACAACAATCCTCTGAGTGAACAGATTGGAATCACATTTCACCATCTATTGTTCATAGTTGCGTTTTGGATTTGCAAGTCGTTTCCGAGCATCATTGCAATGATTGCTTACAGTCATTTTCAACTAACTGAGCTGAGCACCGTGTTTCTTAACAACCATTACATATTTCTGAAAACCCATGTAGCTGGGCTGTTTTTCAAGCTCAATGGATTGTTTTTATTGGCGACGTTTGCTTTAAGAGTAGGAATAAATGGATACCTAAGCCATTTAGTGCTTGACTGGGTATTTCTCAATGGTAAGAAAACGTTTTCAAAAACATTCAGATTGGTAAATGTGTCAGGGTTGGGAAGTGACTATATCAAGTCACAGAACTATCTTCCTCTTGCTTTCCTGCCGATGTCGAGGGGGGCGATCGAAGATACTCCGGGGTGTTTACTCACGGGAAAACAACAAGTCATTGACATTAGTGAACTTCCCGAATCTGCATCGTCTGTTTGGTTCATTTATATATTTGTTTTCGGCTGTGGGCCGCCAATGATGTTCGTCCTCAACACTTACTGGTGAGTATTTTTAGAGTGAATTCTTTCGGTTGTTAACACTAGTTAGGTTTGTCAAGCTGATTCAAAAAGCTAACAATTCGAAATCGCAAACGTCAAATCCATACTTGGTACGTAAATCCAGTTCTACCATTTCAGTTCAGGAAGGTCCCATATTTAGAAAGTCACAGCACGACAAAAGCGATTAAAATTTAATAGAAATATCGTTTTTAAAATGTCTTGGTAAACCCTGTGTTAAACTTTCCAAATAATTTTGATTTCGGCCATTGAATCATGAAATCGACCAAACCATCGAAACGTGATGACGGGGGGTCTCGCCGTGGTGGCAAAAGAGGAGGTTCCAAAACATCATCTTGGAAAAGTATCCAACGTGAAAAAGACCTTCGTCAACAGCGTAATTTCCCGGTACCCTTAGGTAAGAATGGCTCTTGATTGTAATTGGTGACCAACTGATTTGGCTATAAAGCAATGTGGGACTTCGAGCAATGTGATGCAAAACGGTGTACTGGAAGAAAGCTATCCCGTTTGGGTTACTTGAGAACCATGAAAATTGGTGAGGTATTTCACGGCATCGTTTTGTCACCTCGAGGCACTATAGCCGTTTCTCCGGCTGATCGAGATATCGTACAAACAAATGGTGGATCCGTGATAGATTGTAGCTGGGCGAGATTGGCAGAAATACCATGGGGGAAAATGAAAGGAGGCCATCATCGACTCTTGCCGTTTCTTGTTGCAGCTAATCCAGTGAACTATGGTCGACCTAATAAGTTGTCTTGTGTAGAGGCGCTTGCTGCTACTCTATATATAACAGGCTTTAAAGACGAGACTCATGAATTGCTTCAAGATTTTGGTTGGGGGGAAGAATTTATCAGATTGAACCAGGAATTATTGGATGGGTATTCTAGCTGTGAAGATAGTGCCGCCGTGGTGGTGTTCCAGAATGAGTTTTTAGAAAGAGAGGAAGCTATTGCAATTGAAAACAAAAACAGGGCATACGACTTGCCACCTTCTGCATCTGATAGTGAAGAATGTTCTCAAGACGATGAAGAATGTTCTGGAGACGATTGTAAAGACGACACTACTGTTGATGAAAATATTTCACAAGTAGACGGGATTGCTGTTCCCTTAGTAGAGGTTTTAAATAGCAACGAAGAAACCAGTGGAACTTCAGTCGAGGTGACACAGACTGATGAGCTCAATCGGACGTTGCTGATGTCGTTTCAGAATTTTTCAATCGATCCAAGGTTTCTGGAGCCAGGAAGCGAATCGGAAGGAGAAGAGTAAACTAGATATATAATTCATCTTTATATTATTAATAAATACACATTTTATATTTTAAATAAGTTAATCCCAAAGGACTACAATAGCAGATACGTCATCTTTGGTACGGCGGGATGCCTCGTGAACCAAACGAGCAGCAGCTGCATCAACGTTGCCAGGATCCAGTTTCAAAACCTTCTCCACGATTTCCATAGCTTCCCTGTTGCTGACACCATCCCAAACCCCATCAGTTGCGATAATCATTATAGCAGGCCCGTTCACAGAAAAGTGATTGATCTCAGGGGAAGAAAGAATAACATCGGGGGCCAGTGTCTTGACATCCCAATCGCCAATTGTTCGCGATGGAGCCAATGATAGAATCCTGCCGTGCTCTAATGACCCTCCTGCTTCCTGAATTCTTTCTCGCTCTTTTCCCGAGTCACATTTGTGATCTTCAGTGATTTGTATAGGTTTGTTGCTGCGTAACTTGAAAGGACCGATATGACGCACAGAGATATGCTGAAAAATAGCTCTGCAATCTCCAGCATGAGCAATAATGCAATATTCATCGTGCACCAAACCAATCAATCCACATGCTCCACTGGTATCTTCAGAATTAAAAGCCACTGTTTTGAAATTATTTTCAAGTGTTTCAAATGTTTCGTATAACGCTTCAGTCATGTTCTCAATAAGGTTGCGTCCTTTGTCTTCGGTGGATTGGTATGGGAACAACTCCCTGCTTTCAAGCGATGCATCAAGTAATTGAATTACGTTAGCTGTTAAGAATTGCGCACAACCGGACCCTCCATGACCATCAAAAATTGAAATGATGCCACTTCCACGATCAACGATGACTCGGTCTTCTCCTCGTTTTTCTCCGTTTTCTTCATGCTTCCTTCCGGTTTTTGTTGCGCTTCCACTAATAGCCATGTTATTTCCGAGTGCTGTCGACACTAGTTTGAAGGGCAAAGTCCAATGGCTTGTGCTTGTGCCACCTAAAATGGAATGGGGATTTGTACTTGAATGGCACACTCCAATGGCTCGTGCACGCCACTTAAAACTCCTTCCTTTTCTACATTATTAACGGTACCATGATCTTTAATTGCTAGTCATATTTTCAAGAAACACCGCTGTTGCTTCGAAATTAGCAATTGACACGCGTCAAGCAACGTGTGTACCCAGTGTCTACCATAATTGGTGGGGCTATCCTCCTCGTCCTTGGAATCGCATCCCATTAACCACGAAGAGATTAGGATGAGTAATAAGAGTGCATTGGCGACAGCATGGGCTGTTGGTGGTTATATGGCATGTTCAGCATTGATGTTGCTGGTGAATAAAATGGCTGTTCATTACCTTCCTGCTCCTGGATTTGTTGTCTTTTGTCAGCTTCTTGCATCAGCAGCTGGTGTATGGGCTGTTGGCAAAATGGGCTACATTGAAGTCGAACCGCTGCAGTGGAATCTTGTGAAGAAATTCTGGATTGTTCCAGCTGCATTTTTGGCCACGCTATTTGCTAATATCAAGATACTGCAACACTCGAATGTGGAAACCTTCATTGTGTTTAGAGCAAGCACTCCACTTATACTCTCCGTTTTTGATTCAGTATTTCTTGGGAGACAATTACCTAGTGCTTTGTCATGGGTATGTTTGCTGGGCCTTTTACTTGGTGCGTTGAACTACCTGTACTTTGAGAAAGGCTCGATGAGTGCCGATTCAATCTTTTGGGTGGCTGCTTGGTATTGTGCTTTCTGCTTCGATCAATTGTATATCAAGCATATCACAAATACGGTTAAAATGACGACTTGGGGCAGAGTTTTTTATACCAATTTGCTTCCAACCATTCCGCTGTGCCTTTTTATGGCTACGAACGGTGAATTTGAATCTCTCAAGACCTTTCACTTCACTCCCATGTCTCATTTTTTCCTTGGCCTTAGTTGTTTGTGTGGAGTAGCAATATCTTACTTTGCCTTTCTCGCCCGTGCATCTATTTCTGCTACATACTTCACGGTTGTTGGAAATACCTGCAAGGTAATCACAGTTATTTTGAATGTGATCGTGTGGGACAAACACGCAACTCACGAAGGTATCATGTCTCTCGGCGTGTGTCTTGTGTGCGCATATTTTTATGAACAAGCTCCGATGAAAAATCATCGTCCTGAAAAACACATCGTGTAGCGAATTAACAAAAGAACTACCTAATCTGGAAAATTATTGAAGTTAAATACAAACACATAATACGTTTACTCAAAGGTCTCTTACAGAGGAAATTTCTTCAGATGGTTTGGTGGTTTCACCAGATGGGGTTGTGGAATGAGTGGTGTTGGAAAGGGATTCCAATGAAGGGGTTTTCTTGGGATAAACCGAATTATCGCCCTGAGCTTTTTGAATGTGTTGATACACGGCCATGGCCTGTGCATCCATTGAACTTGGATCAGAAACATTAGAAGGCAGCATCAACGTAGTAGATGTCTTCGCGAGGTTTGCAAAAGCGTCTACGTATTGCTCCGCCACTCTGAGACTAGTCGCCTCCCTGCCACCAGGAAGGCCTAATGACTTTGCGATGAGTTCTATTCCAGTGGCAGTTGCCTGGGCTCTATTAACGATCCTCGCCGCTTCAGCTTCCGCTTCTAGGATAATAGATTGCTTATGTCCTTCAGCTGCGTTCACTTGTGCTTGACGATCTCCTTCAGACTGGAGGATTTCTGCACGTTTCTGACGTTCAGCTTCTGACTGCCGATCCATCGCAGCACGGACAGTAGGTGGCGGCGTAATATCTCGTATTTCGTAACGAAGACATTTAACTCCCCAGGACGTTGCAGCCTCATTTATTGAGTTCACAATATTTTTATTGAGGTTCTCACGTTCCTCGAATGTCTTGTCCAAGGTGATTTTTCCCAATTCTGATCTCATCGTGGTTTGCGCCAACTGCATTACAGCAAATAATGCATTTTCTACACCGTAAGACGCATCATAGGGTGATATTACCTTAACATAAAGTACTCCATCAATAGTTATCGTCACGTTGTCCTTCGTAATAGCCTGTTGGTTCGGTATTGGAAAAGTTTCCTCTTTAAGAGAATGAACATAGGAGATTCTGTCGATTAAAGGAATCAGAAAATGAAGACCAGGTTCTAAAGTCTTGTAAAATTTCCCAAAGCGCTCCACAACCCATGCCTTTTGTTGCGGCACCACTCTGATACCCCAGTTGATAGGCAAAGCTTCGCGAACAGGCATTGTCGGCGGAGCTGTGTTTCTTCCTGCAGGTAAGATACTACCAAGTGATACTGTAGATAAACTTCGAATACCGCGACTAGCTTTCAACATTATGTCAGTCACGGAACAAGCACCGAATCAATGGACAAAAAGGAATAGCCCCCCTGTCGTTATAGAAGATATCCATAAAACAATTTAGGAGTAGATACAGCTGGTGAATTAGAAGAAAGAATGTCAGCCAGTGCTATTTTCTTCACCGACCTCAAGGGCAAGATCCTCATCAGTCGCGATTACCGAGGAGATGTTCCCGTGAGTTGTATTGAAAAGTTCTCTAATCGTATTCAAGAGGAAGATGACAACGAGGCCAAGCCAGTGTACACGGAAGGGGGAGTTACATACGTCTATATCAAGTATAACAACCTCTATGTTCTCTCTGTAACTAAGAAGAACTCGAATGTGTTTTCTATGATGCTTTTTATGTATCGTGCATGCGGTGTTTTTAAAGATTATTTTGGTGAAGTTTCTGAAGAGAGTATCCGAGATAACTTTGTAATAATTTACGAACTTCTCGACGAAATGATGGACTTTGGTTTTCCGCAAACTTCAGAACAAAAGATACTGCGGGAGTATATCACGCAAGACGGGTACCGTGCAGAAAAACAGCCGAGACCACCGATGGCGTTAACTACTGCTGTTTCTTGGCGAAGTGAAGGAATTGTGCATCGGAAAAATGAGATATTCTTAGATGTTGTAGAGAGACTAAATCTTTTGGTGTCGGCATCAGGACAAGTCCTACATTCGGAAATATTCGGAGCCGTCAAGATGAAATCGTATCTGAGTGGAATGCCAGAATTAAAACTGGGCCTAAACGACAAACTGATGTTTAAAGCTTCCGGTCGAAATGTTGGAAAAGGCAAGTCTGTCGAAATGGAGGATATAAAATTTCATCAATGTGTTCGCTTGGCTCGATTTGAAAATGATAGAACTATTAGCTTCATTCCACCTGATGGGGAGTTTGAACTCATGTCATATCGTCTTAATACGCAGGTAAAACCACTTATTTGGGTAGAGGCTGTTGTTGAACCTCATAAAAGCAGCAGAATTGAATACATGATCAAGGCCAGATCTCAGTTCAAATCTCGCTCTATCGCCAACAATGTAGAAATTGTGATTCCTGTGCCTACAGACGTTGATTCCCCGAGTTTTAAGGCCAGTATCGGTACTGTGACATATGTGCCGGACAAGGATGCAATCGTTTGGTCAATAAAACAATTTTATGGTGCCCGCGAGTATTTGATGCGTGCACACTTTGGTCTTCCATCTACTGCGGATACTGAAGATATGTCGTGGAAAAAGCCAGCATCTGTATCTTTTGAAATTCCTTATTTCACTGTTTCCGGAATCCAAGTACGATATTTAAAAATTATCGAAAAATCTGGATATCAGGCCCTTCCATGGGTTCGATACATCACCCAAAATGGTGATTACCAACTTCGAATGAGCTAAAAACTATCTGAAATGTTATCACAATTTTATTTCACCTCTCTGATGATGTTGTGTATTGTCGTTTTAGTAAAATGTTTTCGAGCCACCTGTACAATTGTACTGATTTTTTTTTTTTCACCAGTATTTACGATTTGAAGATATGGCTGCCATGTTACTAAAATATGCGTTACCGTTCGGGGGTCTGTGCGCTGCTGAGAGATACATCATCAACAACCACGGTGACGTGCTCCTTGGACTGGGAAATGACTCCAAATTTGCAGTCCCGAAAGCATACGGGATCGTTACTCTGGTAAATGTCGTGATCTCTGGCCTCATTGTCGTGAGTCTCAGCTTCAAGGTAGGAGAAGCGAGAAAGAAATATGATGTTCCCCTTCCAAAAATGCAGGCGGAAGGAGACTCTGATAACGCCCGCATGTTCAACTGTGTTCAGCGAGGCCATCACCAAGCTCTTGAAACATATCCTCAGTTCCTTGCGTTTTCTCTCGTTGGAGGATTACGACATCCGTTTGTGACTGCTGCATGTGGAGTCCTTTGGGGATATGCTCGTAAGTATTGAATTTTGACGAAACGTTGTTGCTTATTTACTATGTTTGAAGGTTTGCAATGGGCTTGTGGTTATGCAACAGGAGATCCACAGGCAAGATACACTCATTCCAAATGGGCTTTTCATATTTGGACTGGTTTGCTTGGAGTAATGTTTGCCGCCGTCTCTTCAAGTTTTGGTATCATGGGAATCTTCTAATTCCCTGTTCTTCTCATTACATTTTTAAATTTATATTTTGTTTACGATATCATGGCAATTAAATTGCCTTTTTAAAAGCAATTACGGTGGATAAAACAAGATTGGGGTTCTTGGTAACAAACAGAACAGGTGATAATCCCTTTCGAGTGCCTTCCGTCGACAAAAATCTCACAACCCCAAGAGTCGAAGACTCAGAAGCGTCAACGTCTCCTAGAGCAAAAGTGTGGAATATTTTTTTTCTCCTGATGAGAGTATTCTTACTGGATGAAATCACAATGCAACCTTCCTCGTTATCAATTTCCTGGGCTTCTTCAGATGCGAAACTACTTGATCTAAGACTGCTGCCTCTCCGAGAACGACGACGCTTGCTGGGTCCGATGATTCGAAGGGTGACCTCCTCAAGCCCAGACTTATCGTCCACAAAACTTCCGAGGAATGTTGCTTCATCATTTTGGAGAGAACTTACCACGAAATCGTAATCAGAAGGCGACATGCGAATTTCGTTCAACTCCGGGAATTCGACTAAGGGACTGTTCAACTCCAATATGTCGAAAACTTGCTGGTCGTCCAATTTGAACATCGGATTGCTGATTTCAATAGAATGGTTGGAATCCATGCCTGGACTATTTTCAATTTCGTCCCCTTTCATCTCATTCGTGTCACTAATTTCAATGGAATCACTAATTATTTTACTAATCCCATCAAGTGCAACAGGTATATCATTCATATCACTACCACCATCAATTGCAATAGACCCAGGCTCGTCAACATCATCCATTGCAATAGACTCCCCATTAATATTGTTAATGGAAATAGACTCGCTCCTAATATCATCAATCGCAATAGATTCGACACTCATCTGGTCTGTTCCAATAGATTCACCAATCTTCTCACTAATATCATCAACTGCAATAGACTCGCCATTCGTGTCAGATTCATCATTGGCCGTACTAATGCCATCAATGGGAATAGATTCACCAATCTTCTCACTAATACCATCAATTGCAATAGACTCGCCATTAGTGTCAGATTCATCATTGGCCGTACTAATGCCATCAATGAGAATAGATTCACCAATCTTCTCACTAATACCATCAATTACAATTGACTCTCCATTCACGTCAGCCTTGGCACTGGCCGTATTTGTGTCAACAATTACTTTAAATTCACCAATCTTCGCCTCAACAACGCCATCAGTGGCAATATATTCGTCATTTTGGGTACTACTGTCATCGATTGCAACCGATTCGTCATTAGTGTCCGATTCACCATTCGCTACATTGGGCTCATCAATAACAATGATTCCACCACCATTCATATCATTAATGCTAATAATTGGAATAGGCTCGCCAATAATCTTGTCAACATCATCTACAGAAAAAGAACCACCATTCATCTCAACAACACCTTTAGTTGTCTCAACATCAGAAACACCATTGGCCTCCTTGGGTCTATTCTCAACTGAGCTGATACTATTAGTGCCGACTTTTTCAATCATTGGTCGGACGTTTGTGGCAATTTCAAGACTCCGGACACCATGATCATTTGTTGCTTTTGGTTCATATTCTGTTTCAATTTTCAGCAGAGCACTAGGTTTCGGAGGCAAAGGAGGCAGCTCGGTCCCGCTATGACTGTACAATCGCTTCACTGGTTGTTGTAGTTCAATAATCTCACTTGTCCCATTATCGCTCTCAAATGTATCTTCACTGGCAGCAAATTGAGTTTGAATTGCATCATCTTGATTTCGAAAATCGGTTGCAATTTGGTTCGCTATACATTCTGGTGGAGACCCAACCAAATTTTCAGTAGTGAGAAGGCTAAGCTCATCTGGTGGTGGAGGGTAAGGCGGAGGGACCGGGACACATGAATCCTCACTATCAGAATAAAACTCTTCTTCGTCTCCCTTGTGATGAGATAACAATACGTTCCCTTTGACATCCACCGGTTGACCGAATTCAGAACTTTCCAGTAAATGATTGAATCGAGATAGTCCAACTAGTTTGGACTCTACAGATGCCATTGAAATCATCGGAGACAACGAAAGCGAATGGTCCGCTGACAAAAGAATTTGGTTAAATGGAACAGGTGATCCAGAGTCCATTTCAGAAGGCAGCATAATAAAGTCGGAAGGACACCTTGGAGACGAGTTGCTGCTTTCTACTTTCACCGGCCACAATCTTCTAATCCAAAATCCATTCGAACCCTGAAAATGATGCTTGAGTAAAACCACTTGCGAAGCTAGTGTCGATATCCCGCTGGATTCGTAGCTCGTCTCACATGCCCACGCAAGAGATCCTTCCAAATATCGTAACAAAGATAGTCGTTGAATTCGTTCAACTAATGAATCTTCAGCTACAGCGATGACCGAAGATCTGATAACTCGAACCACGCTCAACGAGGGCAATTGAAACATCCGGGACTTTCTATAAGTTTGTGGAGTCGCAATGCCCACGAGAAAGTAAAACGATGAAGGGTCCCCCATCTTCACAGCACCGGCCGGGCTACCAATCCCAAGTTGGTGCAGCGACAGCGTAACATTTTGAGTGTCCCTCCTGGATGGAATTTGATTAAATATTAATGCCGACTGCTTCAAAAACGAAACTGCCAAAGGCTGAGCATCAATCTCGGTAGCTAGAATAGCTTCGGCTGCAGATGCATATGCGTTGCCACCTTCCCATAAATCTCCGCCGCTCAAAGCGATTCGAGCTCCCAAATAACTGTAAAATGCAGAACATAATTGGGGTCTTGACAGATGTATAGTTGAAAATACAGATTTTGAAAACATTGATATCAAACCTTGGACTGCGCGAATAGGAAGTCCAACTGAGCCCCCCGCATCCTTTCGAGGAACCTCCACCCCACGTACTATTTCAGCAAATATATTTTCAAAACGATAGCATGTCCAAAGAACACCATAGTATTCAAGTGCATCGACTAGGATGTCTAGTAGTTGGTTGTCCAGCACGGTGACAGATCCATGTAGCAAGGTTGTTCTTTGAATTGAGTGGATGCGGTCGCGAACTTTCTTCATCTGGATGGAAGCATTAGCCGGCTTGAACCAAGGTGGAGCAATTTCCATATTTTGTTTGAGCGTGAGTAGCAGCAAAAGGTCTTTACCTGATGGTAGACGATCAATACACGTGATGTCCGAGATCCAAGATGGTAAAGACCCCGCAGCAAAAAGAGAATGCCAGACTTCCAATACACGGAAGACTACTGCTGCAACTACATCGTGGTGCTGCATGGCTTTCAGGAATAGATCGACACATACACTGCTAGTCATGTTATTTGAAGTACCTATTCACATCGACATGGTTTCAACCCAAGGCATCAAATCACTGTGAGAAAACCGTTCAATAAGTCTGGGCATGAGAATAGCAACTCGACTGAATATGCGATCAGTGTTTTCATGCGTCAATGCAATAAAATACAACAGAGCGATAATTCGTCCAGAGAAATAATTAATCGTGTAATCTCCACTTGAGGTAAGTTGCGAAGGAAATACAGGCACTTGTATCTTGGAGATCCGATGCATTCCGCCACAAATTCCACGCAACAGAGGTAAAGGATCTGTTGATTGTTGTTCTATCACTATAACACGGAGGAAGCATCGTAGGATAGCAGCGGCAATCTCGTAATCTAGTGATGATTTGTCAAGGGTAAAGTCGACGGTACTTGTCCACACTGACGCCCAATGCAGATCATTCTCGCCCAAGGAACAAATACATGTGAAGACGATCTCGTGGAACGTTTCCTCGTACTTGTGGCTGGTGGCTGCTGCTCTCAGAAGCGGGACAATGAACTTCACCACGACATCTTGTACACAGGTGTTCTGCGAGATGTAAGAAGGTCTACGAATTTGTAGGTATGATGAATCTCCTTGGATGAGACTTTGCAACGACGAACCTTCGTTCAAACATATAATCGCAATCTTGCTGAGAATTTTGAAATGTTCGAGAGATGTTCGACTAGAAAATGACACGACGAAGGGTTGATGAATCGTTTGGAGGATAACAGGAAGCAGCTGGCGCGAAAATTCATGGTCGTATTTTGATCTAGTTGAATGTTCCAATACGGAAAGAATCATTCCACAAGCTCGTAAACTAAACTCATCTTGGCGTTGAAACAAGAATTCCAACAATGACTCCAAACTCGCTTTCGCACTCAACCAAACTCTTGTATTCCCATGTACAATCCATAATAGTTTATAAACTCCGACTATGATTAAAGAAACTTTTTCCCAAGGAACTTGCGAGGGGTTCATCTGTGAATATTGCTGAAACAGGACTTGAAGCATTCCCCGAATTTCTTTTTCGTATATTTCGGTTTTGGAGACACCAGCAGGATTAGTATTGCCTAACTCAGGTACAAAAAAATCGAGAAATGCATCTTGCGTAGTGTAAGCTGGTTTATGGTTGGTTTCACAAAGTTCTTTGTATAGGCAAAATACACTCAGCAATAGAATGCTTTCAATTCCCTTGGTAGTCGGCTGTATTGCCCATATTAAATCTAAAGACGAATTAGGATGCATGTAAGAATTTAAGCGCGAAGAACATTCACCAATTAAAGTTTTAAATCCCAACCCGCATTCTTCGCCCGCCAGCAGTATCTCCACAGCTCGAGGAAAATCGCCGAGATCGAAACAAAAAACCATAGACTCGACAGCACTGGAAACCATTTGAGTTTTACGCACCCCTGAAAATTTCATTCCACGTAACTTATGGAGCACTTGCAAGCAGTGTGAAGTGTTTTCATCCTCCATCAGTTAAGGCGTCACTACACAACTACTCGAATTACTGGAAAAACAATGTAGACCCTGCTCTATTTACGCATCAAGATGAGTCGGCCATGCAAGTTCTTCCAGCAGGTAAGTGACATTTCGATTGGCGATATTTCCAGTATAAAGACTGTCTAGGGTCGGTGCCAAAAGGGCAATAGCTGTCAGTTCTCTCACGACGGGGGTTCAGGTTCGTCGGGGTTTGGTGGAGGATCCAACAACGGCAACTGGAGTGCTGCTGGGCCTTCCGGATCTGGAGGTGCTTCTGGATTTGGAGCCCAAGGCAATAATAACAATCAGCTATCGGGCAATCCTGGTGGTTTTGGAAGGTACGCTGACCATGGTCAACAACCGAGCAACTCGAATGGATTCGGAGCTGGTGTTCAAAATAGGAAACAGCCATCCAATCACGGTGGATTTGGGCAGAATAAAAAAGAGAACCACAGTGGTTTCGGACAAAAAAAACAAGATAGTAATGGAGGATTTGGATTCGGTCAACAGAATGTAGTTACTAACCAGGGTCGGTTTGGGAATGGTGCTCATAACAGTGGGTTTGGAAATTCAAACAATCCAACAGGCTTTGGAGGTGGTGCTATTTCCACTAATGGGGGATTTGGAGCTGGTGCGGTAAAACAGGATACAGGATTTCAAAAGCAAAAACAGCCGTCGAGTGGATTTCCGAAGAATAATAAGGGACCTGTTGGATTTGGCAATTCACAACCTAATAATGGATTCGGAAATCAGCTACCTACTAAAGGATTCGGAAATCAGCAACCAAATAATGGATTCGGAAATCAACAATCTAATAATGGCTTTGGTAATTCACAACCTAATGATGGATTCGGAAATCTACAACAAAATAACGGATTTGGAAATCAACAACAAAATAATGGCTTTGGTAATTCACAATCTAATGATGGATTCGGAAATCAGCAACAAAATAAAGGATTTGGAAATCAACA
>Ga0105053_10003004_pt1 | contig 25912 bp, 23 predicted proteins | sample BON01_FD_78093 | JGI IMG/M metagenome (GOLD analysis project Ga0105053, IMG submission 78093) | Freshwater microbial communities from Lake Bonney liftoff mats and glacier meltwater in Antarctica - BON-01 | ecosystem: Environmental > Aquatic > Freshwater > Ice > Glacier meltwater | place: Lake...
CCCTCGCCTTCGCCCGATTGCAGGATGAGGTGCCCGAGCCAGGCGTGGACCAGCGCCATGCCGGCAACAAAAACCAGTTTCAGCATGAGCCAGTCATCGCGCAGGTCCGCCGCAAAGATGAGGGCGGTGCCGGCGCCGATGGCGATCACCGCCGCCGGGCAGGCAAAGCCGATATAGCCGTAATGGGTCATCTGTCGGAATTCGGCGAACCGGGACTGACTGCGCGCGCCCCGGTATTGCGCGAGCAGCATCGGCAGGCCGATCAGCGCGGCGCACCAGCAGAGCAGGGCCGCGATATGCAGAAATTTGAGCGCCGCGATCATGGCGCAAAGCCCAGTTTCCAGCCGCGCCGCAGCATCCAGAAGCCGACGGCGGCGATGGGCAGGAAGCCGGGCACCCACATGATCAGACCGGCAAGCTGCTGATCCTGAAGGATACTCAGCCCGTAAGCCTCTGCCCCGATGAGGTGCTGCGGGTAGAGCGCGCGGGGTGCGAAGGTGAGCAGCGCGCCGATCATCCCCATGACTCCGGCCAGCCCGCCGACGAACAACGCATGGGTGAGGAGCCGGTCGGCCCGGTGCGCAGGGTTCAGGACGGCAGACCAGAACAGCCAGCCGGGCAGCAGGAGCGTGGCCTGCAGAAGCCAGTAGATCGCGGCAGAGTTCCAAGCGGCGCTGTAAACCACAGGCAGGTGCCACAGGATCAGCGCGCCGGAAGTGAGCCCGAGGCCGAGCCCGGCGGGTAGGGAACGCCATGGCAGGCCGGTGGCCAGTGCAGGGGCGACAACGCCAAGCAGCAGCAGGTGATGCGCCGTCCGCGCGGAGAAAAGTGCCACGGTGGCGGCGCAGAGAGGCGAGACGAAGGCGATGATCAGCCCGCCGAAAGCGATGAGCAACGCGCGGTCACGGCTTTGGTCTGGTACCCGACGGCTGCGGTGCCAGAGTGCAAAAAGGGCGGCGCTGATGAGCGCGCTGAGGAGGAGCAAGTCGGTGTTCCACGCGAGCCAGAGCCGATCGGGGCCGGCGAGGGGCCCGCAATAGGGGGTGGTTGACGTGCCGGTCAGGTCCATGGGCGCAACACGGCATTGCGGCCAATAAACGTCGGCCAGCGGTCTTGCCCATGATTCACGTCACTACTCGCATTCTGGATGTTCGGGGGGGAACGTGGCAGCCGGGGGTTTGGTTCCCCGAAGCGGGCTTTTTGGCGCGGCCGCGTGCGAGGCTGGAACAACCGGGGCTGTCGCGGCGTCAGGGGCTGATGCCCGGACCTGCAAATCCTCCGCCGGACCTATGCCATCATCCTTGGTGTGGCCCTGATCGTCTGTGCCGTTGCGCTGGCGCCGGGCTTTGCGCTGATCGTGGATGGTTGGCCAAACGGCAGAGGCGATTGACGCCCCTGCCGTTGATCCTTGCGTGGAGAGTGCCCTCTATTCCGGCAGGGCGTAGGCGATGAAATAGTCGCCGATCGGCGTTTCCATGAAGCTGTGACCGCCAGCGTTGATGACCACCACCTGACGGCCGTCAATCTCGTAGACCGCGGGGGTGGCCTGACCGCCTGCGGGGAGGGTATCGTGCCACAGCACCTCGCCTGTTGCCACGTCCATGGCGCGGATCAGGTTATCGGTAGTGGCGGCGATGAACATGAGCCCGCCTGCGGTCATGACGCCGCCGGCGTTGTTAGGGGTGCCGATGTCGAGGGGCAGCATCGAGGGGATGCCGAAAGGCCCGTTGCGCCGGGCGGTGCCAAAGGGTTGGTCCCAGAGCACCTCGCGCGTGGCAAGATCGATGGCCATGATCCCGCCATACGGCGGCTCTTTGCACAAAAGGCCGGTGAAGGGTACACGCCAGCCCGCGTTGACCCGGATGCCGTAGGGGGTATCAGCCTGCGGGCTGATGTTATTGTCCGGGTTGTTGGCAGAATCGGGGTTGTCGATAGGCTCAACGCCGGCTTGCTCGACCTGTTCGCGCGGCACGAGTTGGTTGTAATTGGGCGTATCGTTGTAGTTGGCGATCATGATGCCGCGCTGTGGATCGACCGCGATGCCGCCCCAGTCGGAGCCACCATTATAGCCGGGATACTGGATCCAGGGCGCATCGGCGGAGGGAGGTGTGAAGATCCCTTCGTAATTTGCGCGGTGAAACTGGATCCGACAGTACAGCTGATCCAGCGGGGTCATTCCCCACATGTCGCGTTCTTCGATATCCGCATTCAGCGTGTTGGGGAAATCAACTACGAAGGGCTGTGTGGGCGATATCCGGTCAGGTTCGGCACCACCCTGGGGGACGGGCCGCTCTTCGACTTCGACCAGCAATTCACCTGTGGCCCGGTCAAGGATAAAGAACATCCCGAGTTTGGTGGGCAGGATCACGGCGGGAACCGGACCCTCGGGTGTGGGAAAATCGACCAGCGTGCCCTGCGAGCCGAGGTCATAATCCCAGACGTCATAATTTACGGTCTGGTAATGCCAGGCGACCTCGCCGGTTTCGACGTCGAGTGCGACGAGCGCGGTGGAATATTCGTTCTCTAACGGGCTCCGCATTCCGCCCCAGTAGTCGACCGAGGCGTTGCCGACCGGCAGATAGACCAGCCCCAGATCATTGTCGCCCGAGGCGATGGTCCAGACGTTGGGGGTGCCGCGGGTATAGGTCTCGCCCTCTTCAGGGGCGCCGGTTTCGCCGGGGCGGCCCATATCCCAGGCCCATTCCAGCGCGCCGGTTTCGGCATTGTAGCCGCGCACGACGCCGGAAGGCGCATTGCGCCGCTGACCGTCGCGCACCTGCGAATGCACCACGGCCACGTCACGCACGATGGTGGGGGGCGACGTGGGCGCATACCAGCCGGGGACGGTGTGACCGATCCCCTCTTCGAGATCGACGATACCGCCGGTGCCGAAGTCGTCACAAAGCATACCGGTGCCCGTGTCCACGGCGATAAGCCGCGCGTCGATCGTGTTCATGATGACCCTTTCGGCGCAGGGCGCATCTGCCGCCAGTGTGGGTGAGGCAAAATAGGCCAGCCCCCGGCAGGTGGCGTTATAGGGAATCGCGTCGAGCGGCACCTCGGGGTCGTAGCGCCAGTTTTCAAGCCCGGTGGCCGCGTCGAGCGAGATGACCTGATTCATGGCGGAACAAAGCAGAAGATCGTTGCCGATCTTCAGCGGGGTGTTCTGGTTCGAGAAGGCTTCGTCACCGGGCGGCATGTCGCCGGTCCGAAACTCCCAGATCCGCTCGAGCGCGCCGACGTTTTCCGGGGTGATTTGCGCGAGCGGTGAATAGCGGGTGGCGTGGTGGCTGCCGCCATAGGCGGGCCAGTCAGTGCCGGCCTCTGGCATGGTGAAATCGGCGGTTTCTTCTTCTTCCGGGGAGTCTGGCTGCGTGGCACTCCCGGGGGAGTCGAGCTCCGGTGGGTCGTTGGTGACGGGTGCCGGTGCTGTGCCCTCCTGGGCGATGACCGCGTTGGTCGCCTGATAGCCGCCGAGAGCCAGGGCCATGGTGGAGATCAGCGCCGTGACGCCGCTGCGCATGCTGAGACGCCGCCGCCGCAAGACCGGGATGGTGAGCAGCACGAGCAGCAGCACGATCGTGGGCGCGACAATCCGCGGCACCTGTGCCCACCAGTCAAAGCCTGCCTCCCAGTAGGCCCAGACGACGGTGCCCGCATAGGTCAGCAGATAGACCCAGATCGCCGCCATCGACCGTTGGAACAGAAACCAGGCGGTCAGCAGCAGGCCCGCGCCTGCAAAGAGGTAATACCACGACCCGCCCAGAATGATCAGCCAGATCCCGCCCGCAAAGAGCAGGATGCCGAAGATGCAGAGGACAATTGCCAGCGCAATCACCGCGCCAAAGGCAAATCGGGACTCGTGCGGGGTGGGTCGGGTGCGGGTGGGCATGACGCTTTCTCCATTTAAATGCGGGCTTTTCAGCTAACTGACGGGGAGCAGTAAAGTTCCGCGAAGGTGGGAACTTTTTTGGCGCGGCCGGGGCGCGGCCGGGGCGCGGCCGGGGCGCGGGTCATGTGCGGCCCCTGGTACCGCCAGATACGCCTTGACCGGAGGGCCAATCGACATGCCGGACCGGAACCAAAGCTGGGTGGCTACGTTTTCAGGGTGCGCTGCCGGAACCGGATGAGCCCGCTGTCCCGCACGCGTCCGGACCGGCCAGCGGTCGGACCTAGTCAAGGAGCGAGACCATGTCAGATGCGCAACCTCAGGAGGCTGTGGCGCAGGATGTGTTGACCCTCATCCCGCCGCTGCGCGCTTATGCCCGCTCACTGACACGCAATGTTACCGATGCGGATGATCTGGTGCAGGAAACCCTGCTCAAAGCCTTGGCCAATATCGAGAAATACACGCCCGGCACCAAATTGCGCGCCTGGCTGTTCCGTATCATGCGCAATACGTTTCTGACCGATATTCACAAACGCAGCCGCGAGCGCCCCGGTGATGAGGATTGTGTCGCGGGGCAGCTGAGCGTGCAGCCGGAGCATGACATGTATCTGCGTGGCCGCCGTATGATGGTGGCGATCAATTCATTGCCGACGAAATACCGCGAAATGCTGATTCTCGTCGTGATGATGGGAGAAAGTTATGATGACGCGGCAAAAATTTGCGATTGTGCCGTGGGCACCGTCAAGAGCCGGGTGAACCGCGCGCGCCGGATGGTCATCGCCCAGCTGGGGCCGGACGAATTGGAAGATCTGGTGCAGGTTCGGGCGACAGGCAGCTGAGTGGCAGCGACGGCGGGGTCTGTCGTATCCCCGCAAGGTGCGCTCATGGCTTTGGTCGCAAAAAAAGGGCGCGCTTTGAGCGCGCCCTTGCTGTTGTTGAACGCTCGGAGCCTGTTGCGGTCGATCAGATATCGACCTCGGGCAGTGCTTTGAGCTGTTCTTCGGTCATCGGAAGATAGATCCGCAGGTCGCCCGCGGTCAGACCATCGTTCGCCACAATATTCGGATCGGTGACGGTACCGTCAGCAATGACGCCGTCCTCGACAACGCCGGTGGTACCGTCCATCACGACGCCGTCGGTCATCGCAATGTCCACGGCCTGGTAGATCACCAGATCTTCGAACGGGATCGCGACCGAGCGCTGACCGATGCCGAGGAAGCCGCCCACGTCGATGATCGCGTGACTGATTGCGCCTTCGTCATCAAGCACGAAATCCGACAGCGAGCTGACCGAATTGTTCGTCACGTCATAGACCGAGGCGTTGAGCAGGATGTCGGCCGTCAGTGCCTCGCCGGAGTAGATCATAAAGCCTTCGGGCTCGATCCAGCCGGGAATGTCCTGCATCGGGTTTACATTGATGGCGTCCGTCATGGCGTCATCAGTCATGGCGTCATCAGTCATGGCGTCGTCCGTCATGGCGTCGTCAGTCATGGCGTCATCGGTCATGGCGTCATCGGTCATGGCGTCGTCCGTCATGGCGTCATCGGTCATGCCGTCTTCTGCGGGCATGTCGGTGACACCCTCTTCAACGGGCGCGACCGTCGCGTTGGGATCGGTGGCGTCCTGTGCAAGAACCAGTGATGTGGAACCTGCAAAAATCAGCGCCGTCGTCATCAACAATCTGTTCATCCGAGAGTCCTTTCGAGTTGTCATGAGAGCGGACGCATTCGGTCCACTTGCCGGTACAACTCGCCGGATGCGAAAAAGTTTCCGATGCCTGACCTTTCCCTACGTTACCTGTCCGATGGCCTGCGCCCCATGCGGTCCCGCGCGTTCAGGCGCGGGCCAGAAGCATGTCCTGCATCATCTTGCGCGCTGCTGCCCCAAACTCCGGATGGTCCAGCGCGCTGGCCATCGTCGCCTCGATAAAGCCGAGTTTCGAGCCGCAGTCATAGCGTTTGCCGATGAAGCGGTAGGCATCGACACCACCCAGCCCGATCAGTTGCCTGATCCCGTCGGTGAGCTGGATTTCGCCGCCGCGACCGGGGGCCTGATTCTTGAGGATCTGCATGATCCGCCCGTCGAGGATGTAGCGCCCGACCACGGCCTGATTGCTGGGTGCCTCGTTCACGGGTGGTTTTTCAATCATGTCGCGCATCTGCGACGCCTCGCCCATACCGGGTGTGTCGGCGTCGACGATGCCGTAGCTGGAGACCTTGTCAGGATCGACCTGTTCGACCGCGACCATGCTGCGCCCGGTCTGCTGGTAAAGCGTGCTCATCTGCGCCAGCACCGGGGTTGGCGCCACCATCAGGTCATCGGCGAGCAGCACGGCAAAGGGTTCGTCCGGGTCGATGACCGGGGCCGCGCAGGCGACGGCATGACCCAGACCCAGCGCCTCGGCCTGACGGAAATAGATGCAGGCCACTTCTGGCGGCACGATGGAATTGAGCTGATCGGCCATCGCATCACTGCCTTTGGCGCGCAGCAGCATGTCAAGTTCGGGGTTGGCGTCGAAATGATCGGCGATTGACCGTTTGGTCCGTCCGATCACAAAGATCAGATGTGTGATCCCGGCGGCGACCGCCTCTTCGACAGCGAACTGGATGATCGGTTTGTCGATGATTGTCAGCATTTCCTTTGGCTGCGCCTTGGTCGCGGGCAGGAAACGCGTCCCCAGCCCTGCGACAGGAAAGACGGCTTTTCTGACTGGTTTTCGCGTTGTCATGTTTGGCGTTGTCATGTTTTCTGGCTCCCTTGGCAGCAGAGTGATTTGTCAGATCAACTATGGGCGGTGGGATACAGTTCCCCCGGAGCGAGGGTAAGACCATATCGGCATCCGTGCCGATAACCGGGCCGCCACTGGCCGAATTACCCTGAAGGGGTTAGCGTTGGTCCCGACGCGGGCTGCATCATCGCGGCCCCGAATGGCGGGTGGGACATGCAGGACAGTATTGGCAATCTGTTGATCGAACGGCAGCCGGATGGAGTCTGGATCGTGACGCTGAACCGCCCGGAAAAGCGCAACGCGCTGAATGCCGAGACGGTCGAGGCGATGATCGCGCTGTTTTCGGGTGCGATGCGGGACGGCGCGCGGGCCATCGTGCTGGCGGCGGCGGGGGATCATTTCTGTGCCGGGCTCGATCTGGTGGAGCATCACCGCGCGGATCGCAGCCCGGCGGAGTTCTGGCAACTGTGCCTGCGTTGGCATGAGGCGTTCAACAAGATGGAATACGGCGGCGTGCCGGTGATCGCGGCCTTGCAAGGCGCGGTCGTCGGCGGCGGGTTGGAACTGGCCAGTGCGGCACATATCCGCGTGGCCGATCAAAGCGCCTATTTCGCCTTGCCCGAGGGCCAGCGCGGCCTGTTTACCGGGGGTGGTGCCACGATCCGCGTGGCCGCGTTGGTGGGCAAGGCGCGGATGGTGGATATGATGCTGACCGGGCGGGTCTATCAGGGGCAGGAGGCGGTCGATCTGGGGCTGGCGCAATATCTGGTGGAGGGGTCGAGTTTTGACCGCGCGCTGGAACTGGCCCGCAAGGCGGCGCAGAACCTGCCGTTGACCAATTTTGCGATCTGTTCGGCGATCAGCCATATGCAGAATATGTCGCCCTTCGATGCCGCCTATGCCGAGGCTTGTGTGGCGGGCGTGGTCAATACCCAGCCCGAGGCGCGCGCAAGGCTGGAAGCCTTTGCCAACAAGACTGCGGCGCGGGTGCGTCCGAATGACTGACGCGTAAAAACCTGTGCGCGTTTCATCGCCCTGTCACATTGGCCCGCTAACCGCCTGTCATGTTCAGACAGAAATGAACTTGTGTGCTGGCGGCAAAGGGTGTTTGCTTTTGTAACAGATTCATGACGAGGTCCGGATGCTTTGGAGGAAGCGGGCCCGATGTCGGTGACTGTGCAAAGGGAGGTGCCTTTCGGCCGGGCGGGACAGATGCGGGGCAAATCCCTGATATCATGTACCATTCGGCCAAAGCTGGCATGAAGATGGCGGCGCCCGTCATGGGCCACTCAAAGGGAAAACGATATGAAACGTCGGACATTCATGACTTCAACCGCTGGTGCGGCATTCGGCATGGTGATGGTGCCACGCATGGTATCTGCTGCCGAGGGTGTCATCGACTGGTACACCAGTTCGGACAGCAATATCCTCGATTTCTGGGCCAATACGGTCAAGCCGGCGTTTGAGGCGGCAAATCCCGGCATCACCATCAATCTGGTGGATGCGGGCGACAGTGCCGGTGTGCAGGCGATCGGTGAACGTGCGATGGCGGCGATGGCGACCGGCACCGATCCGCAGGCCGATTTCTTTGAGGCGGGCAATGCGCAACTACCGATAGGTGCGGTTGATGCAGGGATCTATGTCAACATGCGCGAGGCGGGTCTGTCGAATATCGACAAGGTGAATCCGCTGGGTTTTGACAGCGATTACAGCCTACCTTACCGCGGCAGTCAGGTTCTGCTGGCCTATGACAGCACCAAGCTCGACCCCGCCGATGTGCCGACCACCTGGGATGAACTGGTCACATGGATCAAGGCCAATCCTGGCGAGTTCATCTATAACCGCCCCGACAAGGGCGGATCGGGCGGCAATTTCGTGCGCCGCGCGGTGCATCAGGCCAATGGCCTCGATCCCGATGCCTTTACCGTCGAAAATTACAGCGATGAGTATGCAGAGGAGACGCTGAGCAAGGCTTGGGAGATCCTCGCCGATATTGCGCCGCATCTGTATGACGGGGGTGCATATGCCTCTGGCAATACCCAGTCGATCCAGTTGCTGGCGCAGGGTGTTGTCACCATGGTGCCGGTCTGGTCGGATCAGATCCTGCAGGCGATTGATCAGGGTGTGCTGCCCGAAACCACCGGGCTGGTGCAGTTGCAGGATCTGGCGCTGGCGGGCGGGTTTACCCGGTCGATCGTGCTGGCCAATGGGGTGAACCGCGATGCGGCGCTGAAGCTGGCGGATTTTATCCTGACCGAGGAAATCCAGAGCGCGATCCTGACCGAACTGGGCGGGTTCCCCGGCGTTAGCTGGGATTACATCGACCCGGCACTGAAGGAGCGGTTTGCCGCGATTGTCCCCGAGACGATCCCGACATTCCCGAGCGGGCAGTGGGAAGCGGCGGTCAATGACGGCTGGTATCGCAATGTGGCCCCGAACGTGACCCGCGACTGATGAGCGAGACGGCAGGACCGGCGGCCACGCCGCTGGCTGTGCGCGCCGAACGCAGGAGGCCTGTCGGCCTCCTGCTGGTTGCCGCACCGGTGCTGCTGATGGCCTGGCTGATCATCTGGCCGATCATCAGCGCCATCATCCGCACGATGTGGCGCCCCGATGCGACGGGCAATGTCGGGTTCAACCTGTCCAGCTATGCGTTTTTCTTTTCCGACCAGTATAGCCTGAACAATCTGTTCATTACGCTGTGGACCACCGGCGTTTGCGCGGCGCTGTTGCTGCTGATCTGTCTGCCGATCGCGATCTATCTGCGGTTTGCCACCGGCAGGCTGCCCACTTATGTCCAGGCTCTGGCAATCTTTCCCTTGTTCGTGCCGTCGATCATTCTGGCCTATGCCTTTATCCGGGTGCTGGGGCCGAATGGCATGGTGGATATCCTGCTCAATTCCGTGGGTCTGCCCAAGATCGACACGCCCTATCTGAGCCCGTGGGGGCCGGTGATCGGGCTGGTCTGGGACAATATTCCGCTGACGGTGCTGATCCTGCTGGCGGGGCTGGGGTCGGTGCCGACGGCGGCCATCGAAGCGGCGCGCGATGTGGGCGCGCGCCGGATGCAGGTGTTCTGGTACATCATCCTGCCGCGCATCGGCAATTCGATCCTGGTGGCGCTGTCATTCGCGGTGCTGGGGATATTTTCGGCCTTTACCCTGCCCTATATCCTCGGCCCCGCAGCACCCGAGATGATGGGGCCGTTCATGCAGCGCACCTTCCGCGATCTTTATGATCCGCTGAATGCGATGACGCAGGCGGTGATCACCTTTGGCTTCTGTATTGCATTCGGCCTGTTCTATGTCCGGTCCGTGGCGCGTAATCAGGGGGGCGGGGCATGACGAGTGCGATCACGCCGCAGCGTCGAATCGTGGTGCGGCGCAAGGTCGATGTGGCCGGCATCGCCTTTGCGCTGATCCTGTCGATTGTCATCATCTTTCCGTTGCTGGTCGTCGCGACCTGGGCCTTTACCGAGGTCTGGCGCTATCCCAACATCATCCCGCAGCAGTTTGGCCTGCGGTTCTGGGAGCAGACGCTGAACCGGGCGGATGTGTGGAATGCGCTCACGCTGTCGCTGCGCCTGTCGGCGGTGGTGACGCTGGCCTCTGCGGTGATCTGCCTGCCTGCGGCCTATGCCTTTGCAAGGATGGAGTTTCCGGGGCGCAATCTGCTGTTCTTTTCGTTTCTGGCCGGCCATGCCTTTCCCAAGTTCGGCCTGCTGATAGCCATCGCCGCGATATTCCTGCAGCTCGATCTGATCGGCACGTTCTGGGGGGTGGTGATCATTCAGGTGGTCTCGACCCTGTTGTTCATGATCTGGATCCCGGTGGCGGCGTTCCGCGCGGTGGATCGCCGGATGGAGGAGGCTGCGCGCGATGTGGGCGCCGGGCCGTTCCGGGTGTTCTGGTCGATCACGCTGCCACAGGCCGGGCCAACGATTGCGGCGGCTGTCCTGCTGACATTTGTGGGCACGTTTTACGAGGTCGAGGGGGCCTGGCTGATTGGCGCGCCGGGCATCCGCACCATGCCGGTGCTGATGATTTCCTTCATCAACAATCAGCTTGTGGTGCAATATGGGGCCGTGCTGTCGGTCATTCTGTGGGTGCCGTCGTTTGTCGCCCTGATCTTTGCGCGCCGTGTGATCAATGGCGGCTCTTTTGCCCGTGGTTTCGGCGGCTAGGACGTGAATTAATGGCGATACTCAACATCACCGATGTGACCAAAATCTTTCCCGGCGGCGCTGTCCGCGCGGTGGATGATTTTTCCCTGACTGTCGCCGACGGTGAACTGGTCTGTCTGCTTGGCCCCTCCGGGTCCGGCAAATCGACGTTGCTGCGCATGGTGGGCGGGTTCGAGCGTCCGACGTCGGGTCGCATTACCATCGACGATCAGGATATCACCAACCTTTCGCCGGAGCGCCGCCCGACCGGGATGGTGTTTCAGAGCCACGCGCTGTGGACGCATATGAATGTGTTCAAGAATTTGGCCTTTGGCCTGAAGCTGCGCCATCTGCCTGCGGCCGAGATCAGGCAGAAGGTGGAGGCTGTGCTGGAGCTGGTGGGTCTTGCCGGGTATGGCAACCGGCATGTTAACCAGTTGTCGGGCGGGCAGCAACAGCGGGTGGCGCTGGCGCGCTCGCTCGTGCTGGAGCCGAAGATTTTGCTGCTGGATGAACCTTTTGCCAGTCTGGACCAGCATCTGCGCGAAAGACTGCGCGAGGAGGTGCGTGATATTCAGCAGCGGTTGCGGATTACGACGCTGTTCGTGACCCATGGGCAGGATGAGGCGCTGTCGATGGCGGACCGGATCGTGGTCATGCGCGATGGCCGGACCGAGCAGATCGACCGGCCCGATGTGATCTACCGCGATCCGCAGACTCCGTTTGTCGCCGGATTCATCGGGACGATGAACCTCATCGAGGGGCAGGTGACGGGTGAAATGTTCCGCCGTGCGGGTGTGACCGTGCCGCTGGCTGTGGCGGATGGCCCCGCCACGCTGGCGATCAGGCCTGAGGCGCTGGATCTGAACCTGCGCGAGGGCGGCCCGGCGCATGTGCATCGCATCACCGATTTTGGCACGCATGGGCTGGTCGATCTGCAACTGGCGGACGGGTTTCGCCTGAAATCCATGGTGGCGCACCCGGACATGTTTCAGGTCGGCCAGACGGTTGATCTGGTGCCGCGTGCGGTGTCGGCGTACCGCGACAATCTCCGTCTGCAGTAGCGTGATGGAACCGCTGTTCATTGAACGGGACGGGCATCGGACCTGGCTGAAATGGCACCGCGCAAAGCGGCGCGGCAGCGATCCGGTGTTTACGGCCGCCCGCATCCGCGAGGGGATGCGGATAGGTGCCAGTGTCGAGGTGGATCTGGTGGTGCATGCGGGGCATGGCTGTGCCGTGCTGCATGATTTCACGCTGGAGCGGGAGACGACCGGGACCGGGCTGGTGCGTGAGACACCGCCCGAGGTGCTGCGCGGGTTTTATCTGCGGGATAATACCGGCGCGCCTTTGCCGGACCGGGTGCTGTTGCTGGAGGATCTGTGCGGGTTGCTGACGGGGGAGCCGCCGCATCCAGAGGCGCTGTTGCAACTGGACCTGAAAGAGGAGCGCGGGGCGATTTCGCCTGCTGTGGTGGCGCAGTTTGGGCGCAGTCTGGCCCCGGTTGCGGGCAATATGATCATCTCGGGCGGCGATCTTGTGGCGGTGCGCCTGATGGCGGGGGCGGTGCCGGGGCTGCGCATCGGGTTTGATCCCTGCTATGGGGAGCATCTGGCGCGGCTGCGCGCGACGGGCGATTTTGATGGCTTTGTCGCGGCGGCACTGGATGACGCGCCGGATGCGGATATGATCTATCTCGATTACCGCATCGTTCTGGCCGCCGCCGATGCGGGGGTCGATCTGGTGGCACCGGTGCATGCGGCGGGTCGCCGCGTGGATGCCTGGACGATCAATCGGGTGACGCCGGAAACGCTGGCGCAGGTGGCGCGGCTGTTGGATTTGCGGGTGGATCAGATCACCACGGATGACCCTGAGGGGATGATTGAGGCGCTGGGCGGATGATGGAGTATGACCGGGTTCTGGCGGATATGGTTGCGGTTGTGCGTGCTGCTGGCGCGCTCACACAGGCGCATTTTGCCGGGTTCCGCGAGTTGGAGATCGGGGTGAAGGGGCCGGGTGATTTTGTCTCGGATGCCGACCGCGACTCGGAGCAGTTGATCCGCGATTATCTGTTCGCGCGCTATCCGGACTGGAGCCTGACCGGAGAGGAGTTTGCCCCTGTGGACGGCGCCGATCCCGAGCATCGGTTTCTGGTCGATCCGATTGATGGGACGACCAATTTCCTCAACGGGCAGAATTATTCCATCACCATCGCGCTGCGGCGCGGGGATCAGACGCTGTGTGGGGTGATTTTTGATCCGGTGGCGGATGAGATGTTTACCGCTGTGCAGGGCGGCGGCGCGTGGATGAACGGGGCGCCGCTGCGGGTGAGCCGGGTGAGCGATGTGGCGCTGATGTGTGTGGGGACCGGGCTGCCGACGCCGAACCTGCAGCTTTATCCGGGGGCCTATGCGCGGCTCGATGCCATCCGCGCGCCAATCGGGGCGGTGCGGGTGCCGGGGAGTGCGGCGCTGGCTTGTGCGATGGTCGCCTGCGGGCGGCTGACCGGGTATTTCGAGGAAACGGGGTTTGTGGATACCGCCGCCGGTATCCTGTTGACGCAGGAGGCGGGCGGCATTGTCACCGATTGGTGGGGGCGCGGGCCGGAGGTTTACGAGCGGACCGGCACGCTGATCGTGGCCAATCCGGCCACGCATGCCTATCTTCTGGACAAGCTGAAGGATTGCCCGCCCAAGGGATGAGGTCAGACCCCGCTGGCGATGATCGCCTTGGCAAGGATCGGCACGGTCGTGGCGTTGAGCCCGGCGATGTTCATCCGGCTGTCGCTGACCATGTAGATGCCGTGTTCGGCGCGCAGCCGCTCGACCACCTCGGGCGTGGTGCCCAGCCGTGAGAACATGCCCCGGTGGGTGGCGAGATAGCCGAAACGGTCGGTGTTGGTGAGCCGCTGAAGCTCTGCCGCGAGTGCCGTGCGCAGGGAGAGCATGTTGAGGCGGATTTCCTCAAGCTCCGCCTCCCAATCGGCGCGCAGGGCGGGGTCGGTCAGGATCATCGTGACGACGCGCGCGCCGTGATCGGGCGGGAAGGAATAGTTTTGCCGGTTGAGAAAGGCGAGCGTGCCTTGGGTGATTTTGGTCTGGCCCGCGTCCCGGCTGATTGCCATCAAAAGCCCGGTACGCTCGCGGTAGATCCCGAAATTCTTGGAGCAGGAGGTGGCGATGAGGCATTCGTCAAAGGCTGCGGCCACGGCGCGGGTCGCCTGCGCGTCGGCGTCGAGCCCGTCGCCGAAGCCCTGATAGGCCAGATCGACCAAGGGCACCGCGCCGCGCGATTTGAGCAGGGCGATCACCTCGGCCCACTCTGCTGCCGTCGGGTTGGCGCCGGTCGGGTTGTGGCAGCAGCCGTGCAGCAGGACCACATCGCCGGGGGCGACCTGACCCAGATCGGCCAGCATGCCGGCGAAATCGACGCCGCGCGTGCCCTCGTCGAAATAGCGGTATTCGGCGGATTTCATGCCCAGATAGCGGATGATCGAGGGGTGGTTGGGCCAGGTCGGGTTGGAGAGCCAGACGGTGGCAGCGGGGGCGGCGAGCCGGATCAGTTCGAGCGCCTGGCGGATGGCACCGGTGCCGCCGGGGGTGGCTACGGCGGCGATACGGACGCGCGCCACAGTGTCGCCCAACACCAGACCGATCATCGCATCGGCGAAGGCGAGATCGCCGGCGAGGCCGGTGTAGGCCTTGGTATTCTGGGTTTCCCACAGCGTTTTCTCGGCCGCCTTGACCGCGCGCATGACCGGAGTGAGGCCGGTCGCGTCCTTGTAGACGCCGACGCCAAGGTCGATCTTGTCACTGCGCGGATCATTGCGGAAGGCGGCGATCAGGGCGAGGATTTTATCCTCGGGCTGGGATTTGAGCTGTTCAAACATCAGGCTGGTCCTTTCGCGATGGGCAGGTCGGCGTAGTGGCCCCATTCGGCCCATGATCCGTCGTAAAGTGCGTGATCGGTCTTGCCCAAACGCTCCAGCGCGAGGCTGAGCACGGCGGCGGTGACGCCGGAGCCGCAGGTGGTGATGGCGGGTCTGGCGAGGTCCACACCCGCCTCTTCAAACACCATGCGCAGTTCGGCGATGGGTTTCATGGTGAAATCATCGTTGAGCAGGTCACGGTAAAAGACGTTGCGCGAGCCGGGGATATGGCCGGAGCGCAAGCCGGGGCGGGGTTCGGGCGCTTCACCGCGAAAGCGCGCAGGCGCTCGGGCGTCGATGATGGTGTGATCGCCCAGTTTGGCGGCGCGCGCCACTTCGGTCACGTCGCGGATCAGGTGGTTCTGGCGGCTGACCGTCATGTGCCGGTCGCGCGGGATGGGGGGCATGTCCGACAAAGGCCGGTTTTCGGCCCGCCATTTCGGCAGGCCGCCATCGAGCACGGCCACATCGCGTTTGCCCATCAGCCGGAAGAGCCACCAGACCCGCGCTGCGGACATGAGCCCCATGCCGTCATAGACCACGACCTGATGCCCGTCGCCCACGCCCATTGCGCGCATCCGCGCGATGAACTTTTCCGGCGGCGGCACCATGTGGGGCAGGTCGGTGCGCAGGTCCGCAATCTCGTCGATGTCGAAAATGCGGGCGCCGGGGATGTGCCCAGCCTTGTATTCGGCCTTGGCGTCACGCTCCATGTCTGGCAGGTACCATGACGCATCGAGCACGCGCAGATCAGCGTCGCGCAGATGCGCGTCGAGCCAGCTGGTCGAGACCAGAGTCCTTGGGTCGTCGGTGAAGGTGCTGCTCATGACAAGTCTCCCGCTGGGGACAGGGAGTAGCGCCGAGGCTGCGTGCTGGCAAGCCGCTGGCGGTGGTCGAATCAGCCGTGGTCGCGCATCAGCCGCTGTTTCTGCCGGTCCCAGTCGCGTTTCGCCTCGGTCGCGCGTTTGTCGTGGTTCTGTTTGCCCTTGGCGGTGGCGATTTTCAGTTTCACCAACCCGCGGTCGTTGAAATACATCACCAGCGGCACGATGGTCATGCCTTCGCGCTGAGTCGCGTTCCAGAGCCGCGAAAGCTCCTTGCGCGAGACGAGGAGCTTGCGCCGCCGCCGCTCCTCATGCCCCCATTGCTTGGCCGGGTCATAGCGGGCGATATGGGCGTTGGTCAGCCAAAGCTCGCCATTTTCGACCGAGGCATAGCTTTCGGCGATGTTGGACTGACCAACGCGGAGCGATTTGACCTCTGATCCCATCAGGATGATGCCGCATTCGATGTCATCCTCGATCGCGTAATCGTAGCGCGCGCGCCGGTTTTCGGCGATGACCTTGTAATTCTTGGTGTCGGATTTGCTGGCCATGATCGTCACCAGATAGGTGAGGCGGGTGCGTATGTCCATCCTTTGGCCATTGACAGCCGGGGGTTTCGCGCGCCGGGCCGGTTGCTATGATCGCCCGGAGCAGAGATAGCGAAGGCGGCGTGGGATGTTTGTTCAGATTGCCTTCGGCTCGGCGTTGATGCTGCTATCGATCCTGATCGCGGGTGTGAGTTTCTGGTTCATGGAAATGTTCATGTTGCGTTATCGCCCATGGCTTGCCCGCACACCGCACCGGCCAAAGATCACCCTGATCTTTTGCCTCACGGCGGTGTGGATTCTGCTTCAGGTCTCGGCGGGGGTGTGGATCTGGGCGCTGGCGCTATGGAGTCTGGGGATATTCGCGACGCTTGAACTGTCGGTCTATTTCTCGCTTGTCGCCTTTACCACGCTGGGGTTTGGCGATGTTCTGCTGCCGGAGGAGTGGCGGCTGCTTTCCGGGATGGCCGCGGCGAACGGGTTGTTGAATTTCGGTCTGCTGACAGCGCTTCTGGTCGAGGTCATGCGGCAGGTCCGCGCGAGCCAGGTCGACAGACTGCGGGGTCATAGATGACCCTGCCTGTGCTGAACAACCCGGTCGCGCGGCGTCTGTTTCTGGCGCGTCACGGTCTGTGCGGGCCGGTGCCGGATGATCTGGGCGGGTTGATCGGCGCGCTGGGCTTTGTGCAGGTAGACAGCGTCAACACGGTCGCGCGTGCCCATGACATGATCCTTTGGTCGCGCAGGCCAGGCTATCGTCCGCAGGCGCTCGATACCCTGCTTGCCCGTGACCGTGCGGTGTTCGAGCATTGGACGCATGATGCGTCGGTGATTCCGGTGGCGTCATTTCCGCATTGGCGGCTGAGGTTTGAACGCGACGCCGCGCGGTTGGCGCCGCGATGGCAGCAATGGCACGGGGATTTTGCGCATCGGTTCGATGCCGTGCTCAAGCGGATTGCGGATCATGGCGCATGTGGCAGCGGCGATCTGGCCGAGGGAGAGCCGCGTGGACCTTCGGGCTGGTGGGACTGGCATCCGTCCAGGACCGCGCTGGAATATCTCTGGCGCACCGGCGCGGTGTCGGTTGTGCGCCGGGAGGGGTTTCGCAAGATCTATGACCTGACCGAGCGGGTGATTCCGGCCACGCTTCTGCAGCCCCGGTTTGACGTGGAAGAAACGCTTGACTGGGCCTGTAATGGCGCGCTGGACCGGCTGGGCTTTGCCACATCGGGCGAGATTGCGGCGTTCTGGGCCTTGGCGACGCCACAGGAGGCAAAGGCGTGGTGCGCGCGGGCCCTGTCCGAAGGGCGCGTGATCGAGGTCGCGGTGCAGGGCGCGGATGGCAGTTTGCGCCGCGCCTATGCCCGCCCCGGTCTGCTGGATGAACCGGTGCCGGAACCGGGCGCGGGGGTGCGGATCCTGTCGCCGTTTGACCCGGCGTTGCGTGATCGCAAGCGCGCCGGGCGGTTGTTCGGGTTTCACTACCGCATCGAGATTTATGTGCCCGAGCCGCAGCGCCGTTATGGCTATTATGTGTTTCCGGTGCTGGAGGGGGCCCGGCTGATTGGCCGCGTCGATGTCAGGGCGGAGGGCCGCAGTAAGGTGGGTTTCAACCCACCCTCCGGGGCGCTCGCACTGCGCGCGTTCTGGCCGGAGCCGGGGGTGAGCATGGGCAAGGGCCGGCTTGCCCGGCTGGAGGCAGAGCTGGGACGGGTGGCGCTCTTTGCCGGTTGTGACCGCATCACCCGCGCGCCCGATTGGCTCTGCACCGCCTTGCCCGGCACACCGATAAAGGTGGGAATCCCCGCGCCGGAGCAGACCAGCCGCCCCTGCGCGTCGGTGATGCCGGTGCCGACGTCGAGCACCTCGTAGATGATCGGCGACATCGCCGTTTTGCGCAGCACGGCGAACATTTCGTCCGCCGCTGCGCTCAGTGCCGACTGGATCACCGACAGGGTGACCGGGTCGGTCATGGGATGATGCGCACATCGCGCGGCAGTTTCGACAGCACCTCGGGCCCATCCTGCTGCTGGATCACGATATCTTCGAGCCGCAGTCCAAAGCGCCCTTCGAGGTAGATGCCGGGTTCGATGGAATAGACCATGCCGGGGCGCAGAATGGTCTCGGAGGAATCCGAAATCCATGGCGGCTCGTGCCCTTCAAGCCCCATGCCATGCCCGGTCCGGTGCACGAATTGCGGCCCGAAGCCCGCATCGGTGATGACCCCGCGCGCGGCCCGGTCCACCGCATTAGCAGGCGCGCCGGGTTGTGCGGCGGCGAGGGCGGCTTGCACGGCGGCCTCGACCACCTGATGCACGGCCATGTATTCTGCTGAAGGTTGACCCAGCACGGCCATGCGGGTGATGTCGGAGGAAAACCCGCCCTTGCGCGCGCCGATGTCGATCACGATGGCATCGCCGGATTTGAGCACGGTGTCGCCGGTGTGGTGATGCGGATAGGCCCCGTTCGCTCCGGTGCCGATGATCGCGAAAAGCGGCGTGGCGCCATGATCCTTGAAGATGCCGATGGCGATCTGGGCCATGTCCGCCTCGGTCAGGCCGGGGCGCAGCGCGGCAAAGACCGCCTCCATCGCCGCATCGGCAATCGCGGCGTTCATCCGCAGTTCGTCCTGTTCGCCTGCGTCCTTGAGCAGCCGCAGCGGCCCGAGGCAGTCGGAGGCCATCGCGTGCCGCGCCTGTGGCATCGCGTCGAGCAGCAGCAGCGCGAAATCGGCGCGCATCGCGTCATCGACCCCCACCTTGCGCGCGGTGCTGATATTGAGTTCACCCAAGGCCACCTGGAGCGCGGCGCCCGGTCCGTCCGCATCGGCCCAGGTGAACATCGGCAGGTCGCTGTGCTGGCGCGCATCTGCCGCATTGAGCACCGGCATGAGAAAACCGGCACTGTCCTGCGTCACCATGAGCAGGCAGGGCCGTTCATCGGCATGGGTCTGGAAACCTGCGACCCAGAGCATGTTCGGCCCCGGCCCGAGGGCCACGAGATCGGTGCCGGTGTCGCGCATCCGGGCGCGCAGGGCGATGAGGCGGGTGGAGTCTGACATGGTGGTTTTCCTTTTTGCGGGCGGGTTGGGGGCTCTGCCCCCGGCCTTTGGCCTCCCCCGGGATATTTGGGGCCAAAAGATGAGAGATGTCAGCGGCTGATCATCGCTGTTCCGCGCCGTGCCAGCCATAGACCTCGGCGGCGCGTGTCGCGCTGATCAGTCCGTTTTTCACGTCCTGCGCCACTGCCGCCGGGTCGCGGTCGCGCGGGTTGCCAAAGCCGCCGCCGTTGCCGGTGATGACCCGGATCACGTCATCCTTTTGCGTGGCCAGCCCCGAGACGAAGGCGTAGCGCGCGGGGTCGCCGGATTTGGGCCGGAACTCCACGATGTTGCCGGAGCCTTCGTGGCCGCCGTTGAGCGCCCATGCCGGGAATTTGGAGCGGGTGTAACCGGCGGTGAGGTAGCCGTTGGCGGCGCGCACCCGGTAATCCATGATGATGCCGCGCCCGCCGGTGAACTGCCCCTCGCCCCCCGGTCCGGTGTTGAGCGTCATCTGATCGACGAAAACGCCGTTGCGCGCCTCGTTGATTTCGGCGGGGCAGTTATAGGTTTCGCCGTGAAAGCCGCAGAACATCGCGGAATTGCCATCGGCACCGTTGCGCGCGCCCCAGCCGCCGATCTGCGGTTCGATGATGGTGTATTGCCGCCCGGTGTCAGGATGGATGCCGCCGATGAACGTGCCGCAGACAGAGGCGAAATGCCCGGCGGCGAGCTTTTCCGGCAGATGCGGTGCGAGGCAGCGCCACATGATGTCATAAACCCGCAGTTCGATTTCGTAATAGAAACCGATGGGGGCGGGTTCGCGCGCGTGAAAGACCGAGCCTTCGCGGGTCAGCAGCCGGATCGGGCGGAACGACCCTTCGTTGGCGGGGGAATAGGGGTCTGTCAGGGATTTGAACAACATCTGGCAGGACACCATCACCCCGTCGCGCGAGGTGTTGACCGGGCCGCGCGACTGGTCGGGGTTATCGCGCAGGTCAACCTCGAATGTGTCGTCGCTGATGGTGATCTTGACATTGTAGACGGTGCCGTCATCCTGTTCTTCGGACAGTTCGAAAGTGCCGTGCGGCAGCCCGGCCATTGCCTTGCGCGAGACGCTTTCGCCGAAATCCATGAAGGCGGCCATCGCGGCGGTAAAGGTTTTGCGCCCGTATTTCGCGGACAGATCCTCGAGCCGCCGCGCCCCGATCCGGACCGAGGCGATGGCGGCCCAGACATCGCCTTCCAATACATCGGGCATCCGGCTGTTGACCTTGATGATCTCGAACACCGGCTGGATCGGGGTGCCTTCGCGGATGATCCGGATGGCGGGCAGGCGCAGCCCCTCTTGAAAAATCTCGGTGGCGTCGCCGGTGAGCGAGCCGGGGGCCATGCCGCCGACATCGGAATTATGCGCGATATTGGCGGTCCATGCGATCAACCGACCATCGGCAAAAACCGGCATGGCGACGATGATGTCGTTGAGATGCGTGACGCCGCCGTAATAGGGGTCGTTGGTGGCATAGACATCGCCGGGTTTGATATCGGCGGGGTCGAATTTGGCGACGATGACCCGCACCGCCTTGTCCAGCACCCCGATGAAGGCGGGGATGCCGGCGCCGGAGCAGGCCAGCCCGCCCTTGTCGTCGAGGATGCCGGTGCCCATGTCGAGCACTTCGTAGATGATCGAGGACATCGCGGTCTTGCGCATGGCGGCGAACATTTCGTCAGCGGCAGCCTGAAGCGAGTTCTGGATGATTTCCTGCGTGAACGGGTCGATCTGTGTCATGCCTGTGATCCTTGAACCGTGATGTGGATATTGCCGAAGCCGTCGATCTGCACCGCGTTGCCGGGGTGGATGACGATGGTGCTGCCTGAGTCTTCGATCACGGCGGGGCCGGTGAAGCCCATGCCGGGGCGCAGCAGATCGCCGTTGTAGATGGTGGCACTCTCGGCGGGTTCGGGGGCGAAATCGACGGGGCGCTGGCCTTTGATTGCGGGGGTGGCGTCGGCGTCGCCCAGCGGCTGGCTGACCATTTCGAGCTTGCCCACGGTGGCGGTGGCCACGACGTGCAGCCCGACCATTTCGACCGGCGCACCGAGCCGGTAGGTATATTCGCGCTCGTAGGCGTTGTGGAAATCGGCGACGATGGCGCTCAGGTCCGCGTCGGTCAGGCTGCCGCCCTTGAGCGGGACTTCGACGGTATGTTCCTGATTCTGGTAGCGGAATTTGCCGTAGCGTTGCAGGGTGACCTTGTCGCTGCCGATGGATTCGGCGGTGAATTGTGCCATCGCCTCCGCCTCGGTCGTGCTGAAGGCGTCGGTGATGCCGCCTGCTGCACCGGGGTCGAGGGCCGCAAGCCGGGTGACGAAGTAATCGCGCCGCAGGTCGGACATCATCATGCCCCATGCAGAAAACACCGCAGCGCCGAAGGGGATCACCACCTTGCGCACGCCAAGCTCTTGCGCCAGCGCCACCGCATGCATGCCGCCGCCGCCGCCGAAGGCCACGAGGGTGAAGTCGCGCGGATCGTGCCCCCGGTTGAGCGAGACGAGTTTCAGCGCGTTGACCATGTTGTTGTTGGCGATGCGAATGATGCCGCGCGCGGCCTCGTCCATATTGACGCCGAGTTTGTCGCCAAGCGCGCTGATTGCTGTCTGTGCCGCGTCCATGTCGGCGTCTATCGCGCCGCCGCAGAAATAATCGCGGTTGATCCGGCCGAGCCAGAGGTTGGCGTCGGTGGTGGTGGCCTGTGTGCCGCCGCGCCCGTAGGCGGCGGGGCCGGGTATGGCGCCGGCGGATTGCGGCCCGACATGGAGTTTGCCGTAGTCATCGACCCAGGCGATGGAGCCGCCGCCATTGCCGATTTCGACCAGATCGACGACCGGGACCATGATCGGATAGCCGGCCGAAGTCTTGTCCCGTTCGATCCAGTAATCGGTCATGATCCGCACTTCGCCGCCTTCGATCAGGGCGCATTTGGCGGTGGTACCGCCGATGTCGAGGGCGATGACGTTGGGCTCATCGATCAGTTTGCCCAGTTCGGCGGCCCCCCAGAAGCCGGAGGCGGGCCCGCTTTCGACCATGGTGATCGGGATCCGGCTGACCGCGTCGAGGCTGTCGACGCCGCAGTTGGACTGCATGATATAGGGGCTGTTCTTCAGACCCTTGCCGCGCAGCGCCGCGTCGAGCCGTTTCAGGTAACGCTCGGCTGCAGGCTGCACATAGGCGGAGAGGACGGCGGTGTTTGTCCGCTCGTATTCGCGCCATTCGCGCGCGATCTGATGGGCGGCGACCGCCGCCACATCGGGCCAGAGCCGTCGCAATTCATCGAGTGCGGCGATCTCATGCGCGGGGTTGGCATAGGCATGCAGGAAGGAGATGGCGACGGCCTGCACCCCTTCGGCCTGAAAATCGGCGACGATGCCGGGCAGGTCGGCCAGATCGAGGGGGGTATGCACCTCGCCCTGATAGGTCATCCTCCCGGTCAGTTCGCGGCGCAGGTAGCGCGGCACGAAGGGTTTGGGTTTTTCATAGAACAGGTTGAAGAAATCGGGCCGGTTGCCGCGCGCGATCTCAAGCGTGTCGCGAAAGCCGCGCGTGGTGATCAGCCCGACCTTGACGCCCTTGCGTTCGGTGAGCGCGTTGATGACCACGGTCGTCCCATGCGCCAGAAAGTCGATCTGCGCGGGGTCGATCCCGGCCTTGTCCAGCACGTCGAGCACGCCCTGTTCATAATCGGGCGGCGTGGTGTCGGATTTGGCGGTGGTGATATGGGTGCGCCCCTCGGCGTCGATTTCGAAGGCGACAAGGTCGGTGAAGGTGCCGCCGACATCGGTGGCGATGCGCAGGGTTTTGGCCATCACAGGGCTCCTTGGGATTTTTGCAGCCGGTCGAGCAGGAACACCGCAGCGGCGGGCAGGCGCAGGTTGTCGGCCTCGGCCACGCGGTCGGGGGTGAAATAGCCCGCCGCATCGAGACAGTTGATTGTACCCAGCACGGTACCGCCGACGATGACGGGCAGGTTGATCACGGAGGCGCAGCCAAGGGCCGCGATCTGTGCGTGGTCGTCGAAAACCCCGGCGATTGCGTCGATGTCATTGGCGACAAAGGTCTGGTGCTGGTCCAGCACGATGCGCGACCAATTGTTATCGTTCATCGGTTTGGTGCCCAGAACCGGGTAGGCGTCGGGCATGTTGGACCAGATCCGCTGCGCCTCTCGCGTGGTGCTGTCGGAGGTCATCAGGGTGACGAGCCTGGCCCCGGTGATCTGTTCGGCAAGCTGGCCCAATGCGTGAAGGGCAGCGGCGGGTTGACCGGCCTTTTGCGCCAGGGCGGCGGTGATGGTGTCAGTCCGGGTCATTGCAGGCCCCCGAGCGTGTTGCGCATGATCTTTTCCTCTTTGGTGATGACGGGTACGGCGCTGATCAGCCGTCGGGTGTAGGGATCGCCGGGGGCGGTAAAGAGCGCCCCGGTTTCGGCGAGTTCGACCATCCGCCCCTTGCTGAACACGGCGACGCGGGTGGCGATGTTGCGCACGACGCCGAGGTCATGGGTGATGAAGAGATAGGTCAGCCCGCGCGCGCGCCGCAATCTGTCGAGCAGGTGCAGCACCTGCGCCTGCACCAGCACGTCGAGCGCGGAGGTGGGTTCGTCCAGCACGACGAGGCGGCTTTGACAGGCGAGGGCGCGGGCGATGGCGATGCGTTGCCGTTGTCCGCCAGAGAGGGCAGCGGGCGCGCGGCTGGCGTAGGCGGCGGGCAGACCCACATCGGTGAGCAGTTGCGCCACCAGATCGGGCCGCTCACGTGGCGTGCCGATGCCATGCACATCGAGTGCCAGCCGCAGCGAGGCCCCGACCGAGCGGCGCGGGTTGAGGGCGGAAGCCGGGTTTTGTTGCACGAGCTGGATCGCCTGCCGGTGCGGCAGCGTGCGTCTGACGGGCAAGATGGCCCCCTCGAACAGGATTTCGCCGGTGCTGGGCGTGATCAGACCCAGCACCAGATTGGCGAGGGTGGATTTGCCGGAGCCGCTTTCGCCCACAATCGCCAGACATTCGCCCTGTGCCACGTCGAGGGTGATATTGGTCAGCGCCTGCACGGTGTGATTGCCGGTGACGAAGGATTTGCCAAGGCTGCGCAGTTGCAGGATCGGGGTCATGCCAACCCTCCGTGGATCACGGCGGAGGCGAGGAACCGGCTGTCAGCCTCGGCGATTTCGGGCAGGCCGCCGCCGGTGATGCGCGGCTGTGCCGCCATGAGCGCGCGGGTATAGGGGTGGCCCGGTGCCTCGAACACCGCCTCGGTCGGGCCGGATTCCACGATCCGCCCTTTGTAGATCACGCAGGTCCGGTCGGCAAATTCGCGCACGACGCCGAGGTTGTGCGAGATGAACAGGACCGAAGTGCCGTGCTGCGCCACCAGATCGCGCATCAGATCAAGCGTTTGCGCCTGCACCGTCACATCGAGCGCTGTTCCCGGTTCATCGGCGAGCAGGAGCGCGGGCCGGTTGGCCAGTGCCATGGCGATCATCACCCGCTGGTTCATGCCGCCCGATAGCTGAAACGGATAGCTGTCGAGCACGCGGGCGGGTTCGGTGATCGCCACTTCATCGAGCAGGGTTGTGGCGCGGGCGCGCGCTGCCTCCATGCTGATGCCGGGGGTGGCGCGGGCCAGAACCTCGCGGAATTGCGGCGCGATCCGGTAGACGGGGTTGAGCGAGGAGGTGGGATCCTGAAAGATCATCGACATGGCGGTGCCGCGCAGGGCGTGCCGCGCGCGGGGCGAGAGGGCGGAGAGGTCCTGCCCCTGAAACGCGACATGCCCGGTGATGCGCGCGCCGCGCAATTCCTGCAGCAGCCCCAACACGATCCGGGCGGTGACGGATTTGCCCGAGCCGCTTTCGCCGACCAGTGCGACGCGTTCGCCCTTGGCCACGCTGAGCGAGATGCCGTGCAGGACGTGGACCAGACCGGAATGCAGTTTGAACGAGAGGTGCAGGTTCCGGATATCGAGAGTGCTCATCGGTCCGGCCCCAGAATATCGCGCAGCCCGTCGCCGATCAGGTTGAACCCGAACACTGCGATCAGGATGGCAAGGCCGGGAAACACGGCGAGCCACCAGCTGTCGGGCAGATAGCGCGCCCCTTCGGCTACCATCGAGCCGAGGTCGGGTGTGGGTGGCTGCACCCCGAGCCCGAGGAAAGAGAGCGAGGAGACGATGAGGATCACAAAGCCGAAATCCAGCGTCATCTTGGTGACGATGGCGGGGACCGCATTGGGCAGAATCTCGCGGAACATGACATGCGCGCGGGAGGCACCGATGACCTCGGCCGCGAGCACGTAACCTTCGACCTTTTCGCCGCGGGTGATGTTGTAGACCAGCCGCGTATACCACGGCCACCACATCGCGGTGACGGCGAGCATGCCGTTGAGCAGGGTCGGTTGCAGCACACCCATGATCGCGATGGCGAGGACCAGCGGCGGGATCGACAGGAACACATCGGTGATCCGCATCAGCGCATATTCCCACCAGCCGCCGAGGTAACCCGCCATCAGCCCGAGCGTGACCCCGATCGGCACCGCGACGGCCAGCACAACGACGCCCAATAGCAGCGAAATCCGGTAGGCATAAAGAATCCGGCTGAACATGTCGCGCCCGACCAGATCGGTGCCCATGAGATAGGTGCCGTCTGGCGGTTTGTTGAAATTGACGAAATCCACCACCGCGCCGCGATGAGCGGGGAAGGGTGCGAGGAAATCCGCGAATGCGGCGGCCAGAATGACCAGCCCGACCA
>Ga0105053_10003005_pt1 | contig 25907 bp, 22 predicted proteins | sample BON01_FD_78093 | JGI IMG/M metagenome (GOLD analysis project Ga0105053, IMG submission 78093) | Freshwater microbial communities from Lake Bonney liftoff mats and glacier meltwater in Antarctica - BON-01 | ecosystem: Environmental > Aquatic > Freshwater > Ice > Glacier meltwater | place: Lake...
AAAAAAACTAATCAGATCATTGCGGAGATTGGCGATATTTCTGTGAACCTATCTACCATATAGGACGCTTTGAGATCCAAAATGTAAGGAAAGTAGAAAATACAATTAAAAACTAAAGCGAAGATATGTTTGAGTGTGCACTAGCAGCTAATTATTAAATACTCCACTAGTCCCGGTATAATAAAAATATGTCGGCGACGATAAGCCCCCGTGTTCTAATGAGAACAATCTGTTCAGTGGAAATCCACGGTTGATGTTTTGAGTCAAGAAGAAGAGTGAAGTTGTCCAAACTAGCATCACGTTGCGAGATGAGAACGGCACGGCACTATCGATGGAGATTTACGAACAAGAAAAGTGGAAATATCTTTTGGGATATTGCAAGATATGTATCCGCGTTCTAAGTTGAAATCTGTTTTGGTGGCCGAGGAGGAACCGAAGCAATCCAAATTGACTCCGATTCAAAAATCCAAATTGATTCGGATTCAAGAGGCTCAACGCGCCAAGGGTAATAACAGAAAGAGAAAGAGGACGAGTGGCAAGATTGCATATATTTCGAAAGTCATCGAGAACGTAAGATATCATGGATAGAGGAGAAGAAAGTGGTGGTGGAGGCCCTCAGTGATAATCTTCGAGATGGTTCTTTCACGAATTGCTTACTTGGAAGTGTTGTTCTTCCAGGGGTTAATCCTGTTGAAGATGAGTCAAATGTGAATCAGATCAATGATAGTATTATTGATACTATCCCCCCAACTAAGTACCAGCAGTACAGGACGAGGTTGCAGGTATCCGTAGTTCTCAGTGTCTATGATCAAGTGATATCTAATCGTGATGCGTTCTGTAACCAAGCCGATCATGAATTGCAGGAAGGTGAATTATAAGTCATAGATCAACTTCGCACGCAGTTGTATAGTCAAATATATTCGGTAGGCAACGATCTTATTTTTTGAAAAGACAGGGAATGATTTTGATATCCACTCCACAACGGCCCGCGCTTACGAACGCGTGTTTAGAACAGCTGGAGATTTTCCGCCGGATACTCGAGGCAGAAATTGAAGTTACCAGGGATTCAAATGCCCGTAGATGAATAGAAAGAAAGGAATATACATGCATATGAGAGACTTGTAGAAGCGAACCAAAAGAGGTCATAGCTGGACATGAAGGAGGGAGTAGACACACATGCCAAACGCGTGGAAAAGCAGAACAGACCAACGAGTAAGACGAAAATGGCTGCAATCACAAAAACTGATGGCCAAGAAGTTCTGACAAGCAGGTACTCACAAGCACCTTCTGTTCCAGTTGAAGGAGAGCCAATGTCAGATGATATTGAAGAAATGGATTTCATCGAGGTTGAGTTTTTCCTACACGAAGAGCCCTAGTCAAGCAGTTAATATAGTCCAAGTTGATCGATCTTTGCTTCTTGACCAGGAAGGAAAACACTGTGTTCCAAGAAACCAAATTGATGTGAATTTCAAAGGCAAAGAAATGTCGTTACAAAAGTGTTATCTCCGTTCACTTTGGTCAAGATGAGACCACCTTTAATAAGTTTATGGAGTCCAACATGTCTTGGAGGCTTCGGCGCCCAGCGATTGCGATATAAAAGAGTGATTTTGAACTTCGACAACGGGAGGAGCAGCTTATGTCCTCCCTGTACCTCTACAAGAGTGATAATCGCTAGTATACTTTCAAAAAATTAGAAATTCAAATGTACTTCTTTCTTCATTAAATTCCCAATCGAGATCTAGACGCGAAGTACATAAAATTGACATCGAACAAATGGTTACTTGTACACCATGAGTTTGTAACAGGATTAAAAACGAGTCCAACTAATTTGTCCGTGTGTAAGTCTGCTCCATGTACAATACGCTCAATTTCTTCAGGTTTAACAAATTTAAACCAATCGTGCGTTCCGACGGGGACCATACCAGTAGCATGTTCTGCGGCAAGAATAGCTAATGCATAGCTTTTTATAGTGCGATTAATAGTGGACAACACCAAGGTATTCTTAGACATATCACAAAGACTGTTAACAAATGTATCCTGATTGTCGACATGCTCAATAACTTCAAGAGAGATAACTGCGTCGAAACTGCGAGGACCTTCTTGTTTTAATATATCTTCTACGGACCCCACCCTGCCGGTTATCTTACTACTCTTGACTCGTTGGAGAGTCAATTCAACGTTTTCAGGCACTATATCTGCTGCGACTACCTTTGCTCCCATCTCAACAAGTGAAGACGACACCAGCCCACTGCCACAACCCATGTCAAGGACACGTAAACCCTCAAAGCCAGACTCAAAATAGTCACCAATAGCTTTCATTCGAGCAGTGTGCATATTAAGGAGCGATGCACCTACTGCACTGTTCCAATCAACACCAGTAAACTTTAATATCTCTTTCACATTCACCGTGCTGCGCTTCATCCTACAGAATGCGGGGACCTATAAGAAAAGATGTCGGTGGGCGAACGTGTTAAAGTGGGACAAGGGGAGAAGCAACCAGGCTATTCGTTCAGATTTGGATTCATTAAACGAGTTGTATTAGTTGTATGCGGATGCGCTGCATTGATGGTATTAGCTGTAAGTACATCTTTTGCTGTTATGTAGTAGATTAACTGACGGGGTATAGGTCTGGTTGACATATGGTGAGCTTTCAAATCAACGAACCATGGCATTCTTTCAAGAGAAGCTTTCGTTGCGTTATTCTATTGATCGTGAAACCAGCATATTAACCCGAGGAATTCAATTGTCCATGGCGCTTCACATGCTAACTGAAAGCGAGGCAGAAGCAGAGAGGACCATGCGGCGGATCATCGATGTCACTGACAAAAAGGTGAACGAGTTGCTTGTCATGCTCTATGATGTCGACGAAGAAACGTTGAAAGCAGTTTCGTCCAAGGCTGCGACTCTCAAGGAGTATTTTCGATCAGAGCACCAAGACATGGAGAAAGAGAGACAGCTGGCTTTTAAGACGCGAGAGCACACATTAGAAGATTTGCTTAGTTCACAAACCAAATCTATCCATGAATTACTCTCGAAAGTGACATCTGAGAAGCTCGATATGTTGAATGAAGTCGTAACGAGTCTCTTCGATCGAATGGACAGCACGCAAGAAGTCCACATGGATGAAGCTAAGATTCCGGAATTAGAGTATCTTGCAGATGCTCTTTTCTCTGAGAGCATTTCAGTAGACGAGGCAAGTAAAAAATTTCAAAATCTGGTGCCATTTATTGAAGGTGGTCTTTCTCAAAGCCTACGACATGAACTAGATACCATTGTATCAAATAAGGCTGTTGATGAATTCGCTAATTTTCTGGATACACTTCGAGTATCGGCTGATATGACTCCTGTATATGAGGAGCTGCATGAAGCTAAGAAGGTATATACTGTTTTACAAGCCCAAGGGAGAGATCTCGCTTCAAAGGGGAAGGTCGAGGAAGCCAACACTATATACACGAAAGCCACAACTGATGCATTTCTCGTAGTGCAGAAATTGATTCGAGAAGATAAAATTAAAGACTCAATGATAGATTTAGCGTTGCTAGAAAACGTGATGACAGATGATTAACAAATACTCTCAATTTTTGGTTTCTTTATTCGTATATAATTAATTGCTCTTGGAGCACGAAACTGGTGAAACTGATTCAAAATGGTAAGAGGACTCAATATAGATAAAACAGAAAATTCTAATAGTCTTCAGAACCTGCTATAGTAACAAATTTGGTGGTGTGTGATCATCGCGTGCACGCCGATAGTAGAAAACCAGAGTAGCAAGATGAAATCTTTGACTTATTTTATAAAAGATGAGAAAAAGAAACCATCCAGTCATCCTGAGCAGGTATCATTGAATAAGTAGTTTGTGCAGGATTGACAACTACGTTGAAAGCAACATGGTGTACTCCATTGAGAGACCATGAAAAGGGAGCCGTGTTTTCTTATTGGTTATATATTCAATACTGGAACTTATGTAGGATGGAATCTAGTGAAAAAAGGCAACTTAATTATTAACACGTTTACTCTAGCTTGACTTTTTCTTTCGAGAAGAAGAACCAGGAAAGAGAATTCTTGCATATACAAACAAAAGCAATGAGAGCGGCGGTTATTTTAGCATAGTCTTTAAACCATAATGGGAAGCTCAACATTGGTGGAGCGTATCTCGGAATAAGGTCCAGCTCCAAGTAGTCAAGGGCATAGGTTAATTGCAAGGTAGAGATGAGAGTGGCTCCTACCAGGTAGATCAAAGTAGTTAAACCTCTTGCGAAACGACTATATATATCAGCAAGAACAAAAAGAGTGGCCAAACTCATCGTTGAAGATAAAAGAAACACTCCAAAACCGAGACCGGACGTAATATTGTGATTGCCAACGAGTCGTAGTGCAAAATCGAGGGATTCCTGTTCGTTAAGTTGCAATGGAATACACGCAGCAAGTATTGATAAGCGAAATTGAAACGATCGTAGCAGTTCATACCATGATCCAAAAGGGGCGGTCTCTGATAAAGGCAAAGATGTAATGGCCGGGAGGAGAGATAAGACAAACGTAGTGAGGAATATATTTAAAAATGCAACGAACACAGTGCGACCGAAAACATCCAATACCCGAAGTGTAAAATTTTGAAGCCAAACACCAAAAGGAATTCCATTCCGTCGGTTATGATGGTGGTGCATGTATTCCTTTACTGGTTTTATCCGTTTATGAATGGACGCCACAAGACCACCACAAACACCAGTGAATAATGGAGCCAAAAGACCAAATAAAGCTATTTGAAATCAGCAACAAATGAAATAAAATAATGGATAACGTACCAGTTGGAATACCCACAAAACCAAGAGATAAAATGAAAGAATCAAAACCTCCAGCTTGTCCGACCATAACGAATGTAGTCACTGCTACACAAGAGCACTTCATATGGGCAAGGGATATCGCGATAGGAAGTGAGCCACCTGTGCTGGCACTAAAAGGAGAAAACAAACCAAGAAGAGCCGCTTTTACGGCGGCACTAACTGCTGGAGCGTCATTTCCGAAACGACTATGAAGTAGTTTGTTCACAACAAGAATCTCAGGGAGGATGGCAGCCAATACTACTCCGGCTACCAACCATGGAATGCTCTCTTCACACCGAATTATCCCTTCGTTGATCCATGGTTGATGCATTCAAACGTTTCAATACACTAAAATTGGGTTGTTCAATTTTTTTTACTTGTTCATTATTCATTCACAAAAATGGACCATCGCTTGGTTGTCGTGGAAAACCTCCTCAGTTGCTCTCTTTCTGACTTACATGATGTCGTTACAGACAGGACGGTCACTGCTGCGTCAACTTCTTTAGATGCACTGCAAGAATCCTTCTTCAGTTCTGCTACCGTGTTGAGTACTGTTGCTGATCTATCGAAGGTGTTTCGATCGCTGAAGCCAGGAAGTGAATGTACTGTTATCTCTATGGAACAACCTGAAATGAATTTAGTTCTAGCTGGTTTTATTGACACCAAGTCACTTGGAAACAACCGTTTCGTCTGCAAGAAGCCTGGCTTCTCAGCCGCTCCTGTCAAAATCACGAGTAAAAAGGTATGGACCACGCTTGCGAATGATTTTAATGATAGCAAGTATGAAATGGAAAATGACGATGATTTATTGATGGGTGATGTCCCGGTGTTGTCGAAACCTGTTGATTGTGCACCAGAGTCCAACGGTAAAAAACGCGCCTGTAAAAATTGTTCATGTGGACTCAAAGAGATGGAGGAGGCCAATGGGGGTGAGGCGGTCACTCTTCCTAACGCGAGCGCATGTGGAAACTGCTCGAAAGGAGATGCTTTTAGATGCGGATCTTGTCCTTATTTGGGTACTCCAGTCTTCGAACCAGGCGAAAAGCCGCCTATTAAGGTGATGGCTGATGGCTCCAAAGTACTTCTTGATTTTTCGAATGATATATAAATTGAAACCCAAGTTGATTTTTATAATAACAAAAAAAATTATACTTCTTGGTAGGACGTACACAAAGAAGAAGAAAGTGATAATCAATACTATCATCATGTAGAAACATCCTGTCCCGTAAACGCCTTATCGAATAGCTCTTTTAAAATTACATTTCTAGAAAGGAGGAGACATTAAACTTGATTGAAAACCTGTTTTTATAAAAAAGTCTGCCCACCAAAACGAACGAAAAACATGTGTTCTGACTTGTCATCATATCACTATACGATGTTCAATACTTCTAATATCTAGAACCAGCTGCCCAAAAACAGAATTCATTTGCGCTACATGGTCGCATTATACATTTCAAAATGATCCTCAACGGCGAAATTCATTTCAATTTGAGAGGTTTGTTGAAAGCTTCACCAGGGTCTACTTATTTGTTAAACACGTTGGTACCTCCTTGGTACAACTGTTTCAGTATTAACCCATGTCGCTCCCACCTCTAACTCGTCAACTGACTTCTCATCTGGACAGTTACCTCGATGAACAAACAGGGGAAAAAGACACGCATGCTTCTAAAGTACCTAGGAAATCACAGATAAAGCCAAATGGAAAACACTCTGTTGTTCATCCTTGTGACCCGTCCAGATATCGTTTTCTGTTTGGAGAAGCTACCAATATAGGAGGAGGTCAAACGAACCAAGATAAATCTTTTGTGGAGGAGCTTGGAGATGTTCTGATTATGGCGGTGTTTGATGGACATGGAAGGGAACTTGGAGAAGATGCAGCTATAATTGCGAGAGATCTGACTCGCGAAATGCTACGCAAAGAAGGAGCTCTGGAATGTGTTTTGGATGATCCGGAGAGCTGTTTGGCAGATATATTTATTGCTTGTCATCAGGAGATTAAATCGCAGTTTAAAAGCAAATATGAAAATGAAGGATGGTCAGTTCAAGAGACAGAAGAAAATTATCTCATTAAGAAAAGAGGAGCAGGAAGTTGGGCTTGCATACATGGAGGTACCACTGCTACTGTTGTTATTGTGAGGGGTGACAGAGTGATTGTTGCGAATGTAGGGGACTCAACCGCGTTATTTGGGTCTAAACTCGCTAGTGGGGCAGTAGTATATCATGAATTGTCAGCAGAACACTCACCGGAATCCATCGACGAGTTCAAAAGAATTCGAGAGTTCATGTCCGATCACACTGGGACAATACCTGAAATGAAATTTGTATATGACTCCCCATCATTTTCAAAGAATAAGTGCCCACCTGTGTTTCGCGTGGATCCTAATGATTCAAACATCGTTCAAGTCACTGGTTCTGGTAGCTACTATAAAAACGTCCGTAATGAATGGGCTTCTTTGGTGACGACTCCTCCACGTGCTAGATTCCAAGACGCACTTGCCTTCACTCGTTCCCTGGGAGATTTGCACCTACACGTCTATGGTGTCTCAGAAATGCCACAAGTACGCGAATTCTCATTAGCAGAACTAAACGATACAAACCAAGGCGTTTGTTGCTTCCTTGTTTGTACCGATGGAGTATGGGACAACTGGAAATATCACGATGTGGTTGAAGAAACGTTAAAGCGGCCTTTAGTGGATGTGGCTTTAGATTTGAATGAGGGGACCTCGTCGTGTGAAGCGTTTATGAAAACCAATCTCTCACTTGCGAGAACCAACTTCGGTAACCATGCTGACAACATGACAGCGATATTGTGTTATATAGTATTGTCCGATTCAAAATAAATTTATCATTATTACAGTTCACCGCATTCTATTATCTCGCAATCCAGTTTCGGTTTTTGATTGGTTGTGGATATCGCGTTGAGCATTCGGACCACTTGATGAGACTGTTCGTCAAGCAGTCGCCCAAACACCACGTGCTTACCGTCCAGCCAATCACACTTAGCAGTCGTGATGAAGAACTGACATCCGTTAGTGTCTTTACCAGTGTTCGCCATCGACAGTAATCCTGCCTCTGTGTGCTTCAAATTGAAATTCTCATCGGCGAACTTCGTGCCATAGATCGAGACAGATCCAGTACCATCTCCCTGTAAAACAATGAGCATCCTATTTGATTGACAACCAATAAACATACATTTATAAAATCTCCGCCTTGAACCATAAAGTCTTTGATAACTCGGTGGAATTTGCAATTCTTATACCCAAGAGGCAAACCGCCCTGCCTGTATTCGCCAGTGCACAATTGCCGGAAGTTTTCTGCGGTGAGTGGCGTGATGTCGTTAAAAAGCTCCATTCGAATTCGCCCTTGTTGTGCTCCTCCTATGCTTATGTCAAAAAATACAACTGATCGCCCTCGCTGAAGCGACTCCTGAAGCATCATCCTTACTTATTATGGTCTACTTCGTAGTGGAGTCTTAATTAAATTTGTAACTTCACGATGGCAGGCAGAGTTAGAGTCCTAAGTGAACGGCTCATGGTACCTGGCAAAGGTGAGTTGGGATTGATGGTGTCTTATATTTGCTCAACATGCTCTAGAAATGGCTGTCAAAACATTCATGTTAAACGTTGAAAGAAATGTCAGAGTCCAGCCTGGTTTTGTAAAGTAGGTTTTTCTTACAGAGTTGTATCTTATTAATATTTTTAACAGGGGGGAGATTCTTCGCGATACTTCCAAACCGCTTTCGTATTTGATTCTAACTGTAAGTGTTGCATTTTTCAATTTTGAATCTAGTTTTTATCTTGCTATTTCAAGGAGTGGGACAGCATGAAATATTTAAACAAGTGGTTTGAAACTCCGTTTTACAAAATTACAATGAACGAACTGAATGAAATTTTGCAAGAACCTGCAAGTTATCGTATTCTAAAAAAACAGAAAGAGGAAATATTCTTACTTTAAAAATAACTGACCTATTTAATTAACATTATTCTTGGATTTTATAATTAACACTATTCTTGGATTTTTACACTCCGGTTACTTCTGTATTCGGATCATGTGATGATGAAAACGCAGCATAGTAGAAATACCGGTCGCTTTTAGAAGTGGATGTATTTCCCATGCCACAATGAACGAGTAAACCATCGAAAACAAGCGCATCTCCAATAGAGAGCATCGGCTCTACCACATCCACTGATTTTTTCCAATCAGTGAATTCAGAAACGTGATGAGATCTCGGCCATATTCTCGTTCCACCAGTATCAACATCTTGAAAAGTTAAAGGAATCAAAATAGTCAGATAGGTAACTCTGGAATCTGTACACGAGATATCGTCCCATGAGCTATCAGTATGTGCTACCTGTTCAACAGAACCTGGTTTCGAGAGCATTATATCTTGAGTTTTAAATTTACCCTGCTTGCACATATGAGTCGCAAATTTGAGTATTCCATTTTCCGTAATTGCATCCAATACTGGACCACAAACTTGATGTGGCAATGGAATATCGTAGCGGTCTGTATCTCGTGTAGTCGCTGGAGATAATACTGTTTCGGTGCCACCATCATGTTTAATATGAGCATTTATTGTTTGAACTGCGCCTTGCCAACATTGTGTTGCATCTCTAGCGCGCAATTTCCTTCCTGTATTATCAAAGAAAGGTTCTGATGCTTCACCGGTTCCCAAAAGCAGCTTAGAAACCAATTCTGGAGTCAAAACGTTTTTGAATATAGTGTAACCTTGCATGAGGTAATGTTCAACATGAGATGCTAGCCAAGTTGGTGCCTTTACAATTCGGTTCATTTGCCACTTGGAAAGTTTTATCTCATCAGATACTTCTCGGATTGCTTCTGATTTTTTAGAATCAACGATCCCTAAATGCCGCGCCACTTCTGGTTTTGATCTGAGAATTTTCTTTCCTGTGTCGTATGTAACCACCAATTTAGTTTTTCCGCCAGGATACTCTTTTCTCTTAACTATCACTTTCCATCGTTTCATTGCGCCTTCAGTTCCCCCCATACGCTTTACATACCTTTCAATATCTGATTCGTACTTGGATTGCAACTCCATCCTATTTTGACTCCTAGTATCCCAACACAGAAGAAATGATGCCAAGAATTTGAACGAAGAATTTTTACCAGGATTTGAAAACTGAAATTCAATGATTTGGCAGGTTCCTTACTCCGCTTTCTTCACTCTTCAATGAAAACGATAAAATATGGTGTGATTGATATATATGCATCCCTCCGCTTTGCTTTCTTCGCTGGAAGTATCAATGAAAAGGATAAAATATGATATGATTGATATATATGTATATGTCGTATAGGTTCCCTCCGCATTGATTAAAATGGTCAGGTTCAAAGGATATAGTCTCAGCAACGAAATTCAATCGCACTGTAAATGCAATGTCATGTTTTCGGAGCACTCCCACCTATGCATATAACTGAATCTAAGATAACTCAAGTATCAAAAATCAAGTTTGGGCGATAGAAACATGGTGTTCTTGCCCAGTTAGCTCGACTCTATTTTCTGCATCTTTAGATAATGGTTGAAAAATAGGATTTCCCATTTTCTCGCGTCGTACCATAACACATGCAGCAACTGCCAATCCAACAAATAACAGCGAAAGAATCACAATGAGAGCGATAATTCCCCCTGAAAGTCCTTCTGATGCAGCTTGATACTCTTTTGCACAAGTGAAAAAGGACCCATCATCAGAGGAGCAGAACATATCATATTGACACGCATCAAACCTGTTTTCAATCATTTTATTAATTGATAAGATGGAAATCACACACTTACCATGCGTCGCAATAGTCTCCTTTGATTGGCATGCCTTGCATCTCCCATTCATTGGCCTCAGTATCATTGTAAGCCAAATGGGGGGCATACTTTCTAAACAACGAAGCACTCTGGTCACATTCATAAAGACAAGCCTCTTGAACAAAGAACCTTTCACAGCTTTGCGACAATGGTCCGCAACGATCCCAATGCCATTCAGCACCGTATCCTTCCTTCAAAGTGTTTGGACTCAGAACAGTCTCTTCCTTGCAACAAGCGCTTTCCGCAAAAGGCTGACACTCCCGTAAAGGTTGGTTCTTTTGAGGAGCGTCGTGATGCAGGTACTGCATATAGCAAGTACCAACGTCAGAATAGTTCACATGATGAAAACCAGCAGCCAAGCGACTAGCAGTTGTTTGGGCGTTTGGATTGTTCTCATCAAACCACCACATGGTGTACGCCAAAGAGTAGTTGGCATCAGTGGTAGGAACGTACTCAAAAGCGCCATCAAACATCCTCTCACAAAGATTCTTCCCGTTTGCATATATGTCCTTGAAACTTCGGCATTGAGGATCATCGGCAGCGGTAAGAGCTACTACGGCAAAGAACAATGAAGCAGCAAACATCGGATGAGTGGAGGAGGATATGAAAATGAATTTTCAAAAATCGGCAAGAAAAACACTTTTTTTTTGCTGATAAAAACGTTATTATGATCAATCATGTGTACTGGGCCTCCATGTGGCCAATAGAAAATGTTAGGATGCTGCAAACTAGATTTAAAACATGGTACAACTCATATGATAATTGTTCTGATCTGTATCTCATTTCGAAAGCTAACCTAGTGACACTCTTATCAGAAATGCCTGGCAGGAGGAACCTATGCGATCGAACCACTGCTGATGCCATTGTCACTATGTTGGAAACGGATATCCATGAATCCTATTCCGATGAGAGTGAACTGGATGAAGAAATAATGTTGGATATGCTTCAGGCACTAGTTGGTCTTTGCATCTTGTGCCAGGGGAAAGTGGAGGAAAAGATCAGGTTTATTTGCTCACTGTTCGATTTGAATGAAACTGAAGAACTATCTGAAGATCAAGTAACTGCAATAATAATGACTGCGTGTAGGTCGTTATTCAGATTGGGAGGAATCATTCTGATGCCCTCGAATGACCAAGTACAAATCCTTGTAGACCAGTTATTTATTTCTGCCCATGCCAATAATGTCAGCATCGAGATGTTTCAAAAATGGGTTCTTGAAACTTCGGAAATAAGAAATGTGTTTTCGATTACGGAGAGTATTGGTGCGTTTCGTGATCTGCTTCGGTCGCTTGATTTTGTTTGCGATATAGTACAAGAAAAGAGAGAACACATCGACAACAAGAATCCCGCCATTATCAGCAATTCATTCGTGGAATATGTGAATGAGAATACTGTTTATTTAGTGTGTACTTCGACTACTGCAGGACTGGTGACAGCACAACTCTATGTTGGTAGTGCCGTAACAGACCTTTCTACTCACAATCTCTCTGGATACGTCAATAACTCATTCAACTGTCCATGTTTATTTAATGCCTCGAGTAACTGTGTTGCCAATGATAAAGTTCGTCTTCAATTTTCCAGGTTAAAATCGGGCGAAGAATACATGATAGTCATTGGGAAAGTTCGACATAGGTTTATGGCGGGAGTTCCTTTGGACATCGTAGTGGATCTGAATCAACAGATGAATCAGATTCGATCTGATGTTATGCTCATTTCCATTGGCTCTCAGCGAAGTAGATACACAGGGATTCATCAAGTCATAGATATACCACAGCAGGAAATTCAATGTGTCCCATTTGGGGAAGGAAATATGTTATTTCTAGTAAATTTCACAACTAGTGCGGTAAATGAGAGATCTGCCATGTTTCAGCGTGCACTAAACCGCGAAGTCTCGTTTGAGAAGCTATGCGTATTGTTTGTTGGTGACAGTTGTACACCATTACTTGGACGGGATGCCCCATTGAAGGTAAAGCAAATGAACGAAGAAATTCTTAATTGCCTTCATGTTTGGCAGGTCCAGGTAAGAGAAGCAGGCCTGAATCCCCAAGTAGTGGCTCTTATCGGTACAAATGGTTGTAGTTTCAACGAAATAGTCCACAATGATGGCTTGACTATCCAACAGTTCGTAGATTATGAATTGAAACCGGGATCTTTAAGCTTAAAGAATTCGTTTCAACTGAAAGAAGCAATTCCGCGGTACCCTTTTAATTATTTCTCCTTGAATAAGATGCTGGGTGATTCTCCGAATATTTTGTTGGGTCCAGTCGTAGGTGCAATTAGCAACTATTCAAGCGTTCGAGTTATGGTTGAATTTGACAAAGGCTTGCTGGTGCAAATAGAATTATTTGAAGCGACATTAGGCAGGTTGGTCGATTCAACCATCGTGTATTGCAAATCGATGGTGCCTGTTACTGTTTGTTTAACTGGATTGGTCAAGCAGTCTTCTTACATTGTCAAAGTTAATAATACCTATGAAGCTACATTTCATAACTGCGCGAAGGAACTTCTTGTGTGTAATAGCCCAACAAGTAGCGACCATGACATTTGTGTTTGGTCAAATCTATGTGATGGGCCTCCTATTCTACATTTAGGCAGCATTTTGCCAACAGTAGACCTTGAGATAGCTCTGCGCGAGATCAGCAGTGTAATTACTAACGTAACTCTTGCCAAGAAGTACATGGGAAACTTTCTCAGATTACAATTGATGGATCCTCTATTATTTCGTGTGTTAAGGTCATCTGCAAACACAGCTAGTAGACTTCTTCCTAGTGATTTGAAGATCCCTTCGCTTCTGCTTCCTGTGGTGAAGGAATACCTTGCTGTATTCGAAAGCGATGATAATTCGATGGAAAAGTCCCGGATATTTAAATTTACAGATATATCTGATAGAAAGGTTTATGACAGGCTGGATTCATTAAAGTCGTGCAAGGAACCAGTCGTTTTTATTTTTGAACAGTCGAGGGTTCTTGATGAGACCTGTGAGAGTGTTCAATTTCTTAGAGCTGTTTTTGCACTTAGTGATTTTCAACTATGCGTTGTGTATCCTGCAGTGTCTAGCAAAGTGGCTTGGAATGGATACATCGCCGACACTGCAACTGGTCGCAAATTCGAGGAGGTGTGTATTCCAGCAACTGGGGCAAAATTCGAATCCATGTTCACCGAGGATAACTTTCCAGAACTTGCTTCCAAGTCTCTGGATTTTGGTAGATTCACTCGAACAACTGTCTCTCAATACGATAGAGGGATAGGTTATGTGGCCTTATGTGTACCCGAGCTGCGTCCTAGGATTCAAATAATGTCTAGTTTAGAATTGACTGACATTTCCTATTCCTTTTGTCTTCCAAATGTAGAACTCTTGAAAAACGTTTCTATTCTAGCTGTATCGTTGCAGAATCGAAGAGATGCCATTCGAGAATGCCAAAATGAATTACAACATACTATTAAATCATTGGAAAACATTCATTGGGTCCAAACCCGGCGATTGAATGAATAAAAAGCCACTGTTGAAAATTTGAAATCATCCCGCTTTAGAATATGGGCCTCACGAGCGGAAGAGCTTTGCGAGCTACGATCCAAGAAATCAACATTCGAAAGTGTTTGCGAGAAAGCTACACAGGCTCAAAACATGCTTCCACTTTATTACGAGGAATTAATTCGAGTGAAATCTCGTGTTCCTATCAAAGAAAGGAAAAACGCGGCCATCGAATATTCAGAATCATGTCCGTGTACGACATTGCTCCTCGCGATAGCCAATGAATGCGAAGTCGCCAAAAAAGCACTACAAGAACATGTTCTAGATAGTGACGGTAAGATTCGAATTCAAGGAGATGGTAGTTATGCATGCTCGCAAGAACTTACTATGTCATCGTTGTTTAGCATTAAAAAGTTATTTCAAAAACGAATTGCCAAACTTGTTGCTGGTGACGTGAAGTCCGCCTCGCGGGTGGGAGTATTCTTGCAACAACTGCACGAGTCAAGGGGCAGAACAGTTTCGAAGATCGGGGATGACTTGAAGTGTCGGGCTTACGAGATAGATCGAGTGAAGAAATCAGAACTCGAACTGGAAACAAAGTTTGCTACTTTACGAGACCAGGAGAAAACGATACATTCGAATTTAATACTTTGCATGATGGATTTGCAACTACTTATATAAAAAAAGATAGATTAGTGGTTTCGTTTCTCTCTTGAATATCTCATACTTCTAACTGCACAACGTAATTGCTCCATGCAATGCGCTTGAAACTCAGCTTCAGTAACATATAAACGAAAATCCACAATTCGGCAGAAATCTCCTTCGAGGCGCTTCAGTTCCTTACACGTGATTCCTCCTAACTTTGCAAAGGTCCAATGTGCTCTAGGCAGCATATCATCAGTGAATTTGGTAGCCAGGTAAATCGCGGTTAGTAGAATACGGTGAGCGGAAAGACTGGTAACTCTGAAGGTGTCTTCCATACAGGCTCGATCGATGTAAATAAATGAAAGTAACAAACAACGAAGTCCACGTCCCATGGCACTATTCTCTCCTATATCCTCAGAAAGGCAAGAGAGTTCTGATCCATCAGAGGCAAACAAGCAAGGGTCGGAATGAGCGTTCAACGCACGAACGACTCGCCACAAGTAATCGTTTAAAGATATTTTAGGCACACTTGAACCATGAAAGGCCTTTATATTTGGACTTGGTATTTTCATTTCTTGGTCGTTTGCAATGGCCATGAGACTAATAGAGTTGCCAAACATCTCAACAATATGCCGCAACGATATTTGAGCAGATTGTGCTTCTCGCCGAATCCTTTGCAATCCACCTTGAGCTATTGAAACATGTAATCCCAGATCATCTGAGGAATACTTATGGTAATGCGCAACTAGAGGTGATATATCTGGAGAACTAAGAAGCGATGAACAAGAGTCGGCAGAATCCTCTCTGGCAGGAGACGATGAACTAGAGCTGGGTGACACGATCCCAACTGATCCACTAGCATCAAATGCTTCGCTCCCTTCTCGCCTACTCAATATCTCACCATCATCAGCACCACGAGTATCCCCTTGACCCATTGGTTTCGGCTACTTACTGATGCGAAGGTAGGACTAGAAGAAAATACTAAGAGGTACTAAGTCAAGTCGTTTTTTCAACTCCTATATTAAGATTTTTGTTGTTTATTAAAGTGTATACATGGAAGAAAAAATTAATGAATATTTAAGAACCCACAAACTACTATTTTAATAACACTTGACCATCGAATCATTCAAACCCGTAAATAAAAATCTATACAGTAGTACTTTTATTGTATGGAACAAACACTACTCGACTTCGTGTGAACAGTTTGATTATTCGTCGATTTGATTTCTACCAACTGTTTTTCAGTTGCATCCGATTCCGTCTCCTCGAAATTCTTGATGAAGTTCACGCTGTATTCAAAATAAGTCCAAAATGGATTCTTGGACGATTTTTTTGACGCCTTTGGAGAATTGGGAGTGAAACCGAGTACTGAGAAGGCCCGTTCAGATGATTTCAATGACTTGGGTGTCCCAGGAACTGGGTCTTCATCTTCAGCAAAATCTTTTGAGGATTCACTGATGAACGATTCATCCAGGGAAGCATTGGTGAAATTTCTTGCCAAAAGTGTTTTGAAAACGCCTTTTAGAACCTTTGACATTTCGTGAGGCTTTTCAACTACCGAATATTCACATGTTTTGTGGGAATCCAAGATGTGGTTCAAGTGCGTGTATATCATACGCGAAGTCCTGTATTTGATTTTCCTGCTCTTAATGAAGAAGAGAACTTCGTCCAAAATAACTTTGCATTCTGAAAAAGCACCACTCGTCACTGCATTCTGAATAGCTCCGACTGCAAAATCCATAGCTCGGTCTAAATCATCGGCTTTGACTAAATGAGACATTAATGGAACAAAGTAAGGTCGCAGGTCATCTCGAAACTTGGTAGAAATCCACAAAGCAATTTGCTTGTGGTACATTACCTGGTCCGCTCGAAGTAGCAAATTATAACAAGTTGCACGAAGTTTCTCATGGGCAAATTCATACACTCGATCCAAGGTCTTGTCGTCTTCAGAGTCAATTGGCATCTTGCTAAGAAAGTCAGATTCGCAAAGATCATCAATAATACATTCCAACTGCGTCTTAGTGCCTTCTTTGATTCTCAAGAATTTTCTGGGAACGATTGTTGATAAAGCACCAAAATTGAAATCGGTGCCTATTGCGCTCGCTGCTTTCAAAACCCGTTGTTCCACATTAGAAAGCATATCCACCCGAGATGTAAATACTCTGATTAAATTGTTTTCACGAACTACTGCTCCTTGGTCATCTGTATTAAGGCCATCCCAATTGAACTGATTTAATCTGATACCTCTTGCAATTTCTAGCGCGAGAAATGGGTGGCCTTGGGAAAGGTCAAATATTTGTTTTAAGTCATGAGCTCCCCAATCATTATCTGGAAAATGAAACCCAACTAATGTTGTAACTTCGGATTCTAAGAGTCGAGGCAATACAACGAAATGTACTTGACCAGCCCCATTGGGAAGATGATGAATTTTCAATTTCAAAGGACGATCTTGGGAGTTTTCAGTGCCCATCTTTTCTGGTGCACCTGGAACTAACTCAGCAGTAGTATTACCTCCTCCAACGGCAGTGCACACCACCAATAATAAAATTTCAGGATTCCCTATCAATTGCATTAACACTTCCCAAGAACACGAATCAACATTCTGAATATCATCAAATGCAAAAAGAGCTTTGTTACTGGCCATGTTTTTCGCAAATGGAGTCAAGAAAAACTTTTGCAAGATGGATTTGATGAGTGTATGAGAGTCTGTCGGCTCGCCTTGCGATGATTCTCCCGGGGACCAGCCAGCAATGCTCCAACTTGACATTTGAAGCACCGATTCTTGAACTCTAGGCAAAATAGACGCCTCCTCCACACTCAAGGATTGCTTCCAATCTTCTAATATGATCTCATAGGGAGAACTATCGGCTCGTATTTCATCAGCGGCAGCACCAACCTTAGGATTGTATACGAAAGACCTTATCATATCTGCTATTGCACTATATGGACGGTAAAAGTCAGATGGTTTCAATCGACACATTATCGGGATCAATTCCATACCTATTGACATTTTACATACATTCCTAAGAAACGTTGTTTTGCCACTTCCCTCGTCGCTACGCACCACAACCAGTGTACCACCTTTTATTGAAAGAGAACTTGTTTTATGAGAACATTCTGGAGCTCCGATTAAAAAGCTAGTTTCGCGACGAAACTTGCCTGATGATATTACAGGGATATCCCCTTCAACTTCTTCGTTTTCGGGAATCTCGTTTACTCGGCCACTGAGTTTCATCTCTTCTTCGTCGTCTGACTTGGATGAGGTGGTTCTTACTTGGATTCTGTTCTTTACATCTCGACATTTGCACAAACTGCTAATATGATCGATTGCATCTTCAAACCCAATGCATGGAGAATCAACAGGAGTTGAATCCCTCTGAGATTTACTTTCATTGACAACCTCAAAGAGATCTTCGTCTTTCTTGCCTTTGATTTTAACATTTTCATGCAGAGCATACTCAAATTGGCTGGTTGTTAGATCATATACTGGTTTACAGCACACGATTCTACGTGATTTAAGCTTGAGTTTCCCAAAGACAGAAGGACCACCTGAAAACTCTGGCTCTTTGGATTCAGTGTCTTCCAGTGACTCTATATGCAAACGTTCAGCGAAGCACATAAGCCTTGCCGAAAGATTAACCACGTCACCTACCAATGCATATTCGCATCTTCTTTTATTGCCTACATTTCCTACATATGCCTTTCCGGCTGTGACTCCAGAGAAAGTAGAAATACCACATCGGTCTAGTGCAATTCCGATCCTTCGAGCACACAGCACTCCTCTGAGTTCGTTGTCCAAGTGAACACAACTTGGTACACCCAACGCCAGAATCATCACCATACCTTTATCGTCAACCAGAAATTGACGCAACATCGCTCCAAATTCCAATATATACTTTTGGCAAGTGCTAAATATGTTCTCCAGAATACCTTTGTTTTTACTATCGCAAGCAAGCATGCTTTCTATTCTAGCTCCTCCAAATTTAATAAACACAACAGTTACATCTCGTATCTCAGACTCGGCAGAAAATACCGGGTGAGGCGCAATAACATCAAATTCAGGTGGGGGGGGGCAAAACATAAGAGCCTTGGTAATCGTATTATATCCCATTTCTAAAACTAACTTTGGGGTTTCAGTGTGGATCAATTTCTCGATAATATCGGATACAGCCGATGAGCAAAGACCCTCCGCAAGAAAAAAAGTACCGCTTTCCAAATGTTTGCCATCAATGTATTTGTGTAGAACAGACTGTGTTGAGGAAGAAATTACCAACTGCTTGGCTTCTGCTAGGTTAATTGCAGTCCCTATCTCTTTAAACACCGGACTCAGTGATATATACTGAAATTGTTTGTGTTGGCCTCCAACAACGTGAAAATTTAGCACACCTGATGCTAAACCAAGGTGAATTTTTAAAGGCTTCTTATCGAATAGCGGTTCAGATTTTGCCAATTCAAGTCCGCATAAAACGGCGGCTATCATGCATGCAGTACTCCGGATTTCAGATCCGCTAGAGTCCTGATTTAGTTCCAATATATCAGAGGGTTCCACTGCTCCTTGAACAGCCTTGATAAGCTCATCAGCGGTACTTAAATCACTCCATGCAATAATCAAAGCATCACCAGCAAAGTTGAGGATATCGCCCCCATATTTTTGAATAGTTCCAATCAACTGAGTGAAGCAGCCGTTAATATTAGATCTCAACACGTCCAAACCTTCCACTCCTCGCGAGCATAACTCTTCTGATACTTTACAAAATCCAGAAACATCGGCGACTAGTACCGTGCAGTTTAAGTTAACCTCCGTTGGCCAAACGTTAGCATCTAGTAAACCTTCGATGTGGTCGGTCTCGATATCTTCCAGTGCGCGTATCGCTTCTAGTTCAAGCACTTTCGACAGCATCTGTGGAACATAGGCCATTACTCCTGATGCAATAGAGCCAGGGTATACCCCGTTAAATTTGTTCTCGATTACGTTGAGTCTACTTCCAAGTAAATTCTGAGACGTCTCATTCCTTCCCATCGGAGTCCTTGCTAAGACTGAGTGAGATATTTGCTTCTCCTCCATATTAAACAATAAAAGCAATGTGTTCTCTATAGCATCAACCAGCCAAGTAGTAAGAGTACGTTTAGCAGCTGCTACACTGACAGATGAAGTTGAAATTAGCGTTACGTTCTTATTTGGTCGTTACTAGAAATTTTCCTACTGATTACCTTACTCTACTCTCGATTCCAACGGACAATTTTATTGTTCCATAAAAATAAACTCCATTCAAGTGTCTACTTATTTTCACAATGTCCTCTCGCAACCGGAGGGACGATGTCGAAGCAGGGGAAGGCGATCAGTTCCTACGAAAATCTGACGAGGAACAAGAGAAGCATCTGGAGGTGATTGGGTCAGCACTTAAGAGAGTGGGAGATATGGCTCAGAGTTTTGGTGATGAACTGAGACAACAGAACACGTAGGTATCAACCAGCTTTGACATGTGTTCCGTGTTGCTTAACAAATGAGTGTAGAATGCTTGATGATGTAGGAGGTAGTATGGATAGAACTCAAAATGCTATGAAATTAGTCGAAGGTAAAACGCAAGAGATGGTAGAAAAAGCAGGTGGTCCCGGCTGGTTTTGCCTTATTGCTGTGCTAAGCGGAGTTGCCTTGTTTCTCTTCCTTATGGTTGTATACACGTGATATATTTTTAAGAGTATCAATTAAAATGGTTAAACAGATTATTTTACTTGTGATAGTATTTCGTTCCTCGTGATATTTCGGGGATATTTCGTTTTAGTTGGTCGTTATAGCGACACCCGTGCATTTCAAAATTCTCTTCTTTCTGTTTTTTGGGCTTGGATTTGAGCTGTGGTAAGTACCTATTTTCCTCTTGCATAGAAAGATTGGACATGCCAAAATTACTGTCGTTTTGATCATGATGTCGTTTCTTCTTTTTGTTTTGCTTCGACCAAGTAGTATCTTCCTCTGATTTCCTCGATTGCTTTCTGCTCTCAATCTTTAATCTAGGTGATGAAGTTACAGAATCTGCCCGATTTGAACTTCTTGATTCTCTGCTTCTGCTGCTACGAGCTACTAATTCTTCTTCGACTTTATATTCATTAAAATCCGGTTTATAAATATTCTTCGATTGTGATTTCTTTGAGGATTTTTTCTTTTCATCGCGCAATTTCGTTTTATTCTTTCTACTTGAGCCTCTCGACTTCATCTCCGACGAGACATCGATGTTTCGTGGCGAAGAAATGACAGTCTCCAAGTTTAAAGCATCAAACATATCTCGGAATTCATGAGACAGTCCTTGGAAGTATGGATGCTCTAAACACTCACGACAGGAGAGCCTTTTTTGGGGGTTCATTTGCAGCACCGATTGCATAAAGTCGAGTGCACTTTTACTAAGTTTCCCAACGTACTTGCGACTTAAAGTTTCAGGACGAGACATATCAGGAAATTTTAGTCCAGCAAATCGAGTTGTATTTAAAAATATTTTCATTTGATCTTGCGTCAAAGGTCCTAGTACACGTTGGATGATGTATAATTGATCAATTTCGGATTCACCAGGAAACACTGGTTGTCCATCAACTAGTTCTCCCATAATGCATCCAATAGCCCAAGAATCTACTGTTAGATCATACTTAGTAGTTCCAAGTAGCAACTCTGGTGCTCTATACCATCGTGTTGCTACATAATCTGTAAGTGTTTGTGATCCAGGTTGCACTATCCTTGCAAAACCAAAATCACAAAGTTTAAGAGAGTGGTCCGGATTCACTAAGAGATTCTCTGGTTTTATATCTCTATGTATTACTGAATTACTGTGGCACCAGTATATCGCCATACACAACTGAAAGATATACCTTCGAACCAATTCAGGGTCAAGTCCACGCGGCTTTTCCTCCAAGATTTCAAGCAGATTATTATGAACATATTCAAACACCAAGTAGAGCTTCCCTTTTCTTCTAAATGCTTCTTTAAGATTCACTATATTAGGATGTCTCAACATTCTGAGGATTTTAACCTCCCGCAGAGTCGTCTTCTTCACGATATCATCATCCTCACTCTCCTTGAACTTTTTAATGGCCACTATCTCTGATGTCTCCTTGTTTCTGCATTTTAATACGACACCATAAGCACCTTCGCCTACAATACCAAGTACCTCGTACTTGTTCATCTTAACAGTACAATGGAGTTTCAACCTAAAACTCAACGGATACTTTGTGTTAGAGGGTAGGTCCCCGGTACATTCCTTGTGTAGCACTGATGAAGAAGCTTCAGCGACTTCTTGGGTTCGATTCCCACGAATACGGTGGTGTTTTATCTGGCTCTGATTTGACTACTATCACGAAGGCCTTGAGGATCAATTTAATTAAAGATCTTCAAATAAGTGGTGATGGTTGTTCCATTGTTGTTTTGCTTGAAGGAGGCGAGTTGCTAGGCTGCTTTGAGGGACAAATGAAACTTGCTGTGATACCGCTACCTAAGAAAGTAACTTTAATATCTGTGGGAATGGATCACTTCGGGTTTTCAGTAGAGGATGTTGTTTTTAACTTGTACATGAGCGGAGGCAATGCCTTCGGCCAATTAGGCTTGGGTGATACCGTAGATAGATCAATACCTTGTAGATTGGAATCATTAGAGTCATGCGTGGAAACTATTTCTTGTGGCAAATTCTACACAATGTGTGTTTGTGAAAGTGGTCAAGTGTATTCATGGGGTTCTCGTGATGGGAGGGCGTCGCAAACGAACCCAAAACAGGTCCCCGCATTATGTAAAGATCATAGAAAACGAACCAGTCGTAATATGTCATCGCAAGGGTTTGATCATTTGCATTGCCGCTTCAAAGGATCTAGTGCCTTTATGTGGACCACAAAGAATAAATTAGAAACGGATTCAACACCTATAGACTATCAGTATTTATATGATCTCATTGAATATGCCAACACGGAACTATATAGTGTCAAGTCCAATTTGCGTCTCATTTTGAAAAACAAGTTCAACATTGTTTTTCAAAATGATAAGTACTGTTTTCCATGTCTTTGTTCGCCTTCAGCTGAGGCCATGTTGACTGTTGATGTTGAAGATAGCCGAAGAATAGTGAGATTCGGTAGCCATTTATCATCATACAAACAATTGTCCTCTAGAAAATTTTCGGATGTTGTTGAGGAATATTACCAATCCAAATCTGCTTTCTATAAAGATGCTGTATTGTTGCAGGCTCGAGAAAGAGCTTCTGTAGCAATTAGCAAATTCGACCTAGTTCGACAAGCTCAATACAAGGTCAAGAATGACATTGAGTACACCCGTGGAATGATTAAGGATTTAGAAAATACGAAAGCTACTTTCACGGCTGCACAAAAGATAGTTGTGAGAGAACTATTTGAGTTTTCTCGCGATGAAGAACGGGATCAACAGGAAATGAAGGAAGCGGAATTTCGTCTTGAGGACATAAACGCGAATCTCATTATGGTCAAGGAAGATGCTGAGAATAAAAAACAGGTCATGGATGTCCTGGAAACCACACATCAAAATCTACAATTATCAAGTAACTCCGTGCAATGTCGTCTGATGGTGTATCAAGTATTTTTGGCAAAGAAAGAACTGCATCTACAACAGCAGTTTAAGAATTCATTGGATGAACTCGCAGTAGATGCACTTGAGACCTTAAACGAGTTATGGGTGAATTACTTATTAGGTGCAACGGCAATAGAGATGTACCGGAGCAGTTTTTCAAATCTGAACGACTCTACGTTGGAACTTTCGAAAGGGCAAGTTGTTGGTGCGCAATTCGACATCAGTACAGTGGTTGAAAAAAGCAATAAGCAACTAAGTGCTGCTTTGAAGATTTCTAAAGAAAAGTTTTCCCAATTGAGGACGAAATATCACTATTTGGAAATAGACAGATGTTTAGTTGGGAGGGCAGGAGACCCTTACTTTCCTTTTTTTAATAGCGAAAGCGAGAAACATTGGATTCAATCGCTTCATGTTTCCCAGCATCGTGAGCTTGTGGTGCATTCGTTCCATGATCCACAGCCTATATTAAGACATCGCGAACATGTTCGAACTGTTGACACTGAACAAGCACGTATGTTACTAACTAGGGTTTCTTTCTCGGCACTGGCAGGGGAAGTCATTTCACTCACTAACATGTCCTTTCTTTTGGGATTAGTATCCAGCAGAGGTCGTCGTATTTTTCCTCAGGCGGTAGGGGTGGTGTACACAGATGACAACGGAAGTCCTGGGTCTCTCATTGCTACAACAAATCCTGGAACAGTGAAAGATTATGGAATTTGTGAACTTGAGTTCAAATACCCGGTTCGGCTACAGATGAATCAAATCGATCAGCAGCTGGGCTCTTGTTGGTTCGGATTGTATCTAAGGGAGTGTGATACCGACATTCGTGTATTTGGAAGACATGCTTCTGGGTCCCGGCGATCACTTGTCTTTTTACTTCCTTACAACGAGACTCAACCTCGAATAGGTTTGTCCACCGATATTGACTCCTATCAAAGATACAGGAGTCCTAAAAGCCCTATCCACATGTTTGTGTCTGCCAACACCAGAACTCCGTGCACACAGTACCAGCATATTGCTGAAACACTTATTGCAGAAGCTATTCGGTCCAATAACTTTATAGAAGCCAATCCGGACACTATATTTTTAGATTTAGAAGAGTGAGGATTAATATTAATTGGTTCTTTTACGGAGCTCCTCCAAAGGATACTTGATTAAACTCGGCTAGTAAATCTTCTACATCATCAGAATCAGAATCGGAAAATAGATCTTTGTTGATATTGCTTGGCTTGTGAATAGAAGGAAACATGCAAGGTGATGCGGAATTCTCTGACTTGGGGCTCCCATGTGTATTTTCGTCTAGAGGCACAATAGTTTCACGAACAAACCCACCATTAATCATATCATCAGGTTGCGGAGATGCATCATCAAATGACTCATCTTCGTAATCATCGGCTTCAATCGGTTCATCTTCATTCATGTCATATTCATATGGCTGTGATTTTTCATCAACTTCGATCAGTCCGTCTTCATTATTGTCGCATTTATATTGTTGTGATTTTTCATCAACTTCAATCTGCTCGTCTTCATTTGTGTTGTACCCATATGGCTGTGATTTTTCCGCAACTTCAATCTGCTCGTCTTCACTGTTGTCGGATTCTTCGCCATCTTCCTCCTTCTCAGAAACTTCCCCTTCTTCTATGTACTTATGTTTCTCTGGCTCTAGCAGCTCAATCTTTTGCTTTTCAATTCTCTGTCGCTCATCCTCTTTTTCTTTTCGAAGACCCTTTATCTTTTCTTTCTGCTGTATAATTCTCTCATTTCGACCCAGGTTCCTTGTGTCCGCACTATTTGTAGTCATTTTTTCAGCTCTATTTTTTGCTGCTTCATTTATTGACGTATTCTCCCTTGTTTTTCCTGCTGTGGAAACGCTTTTCGTGCTGTGTTTTGTTGATTTCAAACCACCGTCAAGAGAAGATGACATGCGAGCTTGTTTAGTTGAGACACTTTGTGGCTTGGATTTTAAAGCATCCGATGAGTTTTTATATGGTCGTTTCATGCGAGGCAGTGAAGAAGAACTTTCAGCACCTAGTTCGCGTTCCACATGTCGGAGCACTTTTCTATTTTCATTGAATGCTGAATCCAGTTTTGATTTGAAATCGTCCTCATCCCATATTGCAAAGTGGGATTCATCAGTTAGATCAAGCATGCGATGTACCATGGTACGGACTCTTCGTACTGCCTCATCCATCCTTCAAATACTCCTACTAATAATTCCCAACGGCTAAATTTTGAAACAGTACCAGGTACCTGAAATTGGAAAAATCGATTTTTGTTCTGTTTAAAAATTCATTTGGGGGTTTAAATTTTAATTATCTTCTGTTTGTTCAAAAAAATGGGGCAGCACGATTATCTATGATAGTATTGAATTTCATTTTCAGGTGCTTATGGATGATATACGCGAACTTCACGTTCTTGTATGGTTTTCTTGGTCGTTATGTATTCGGTTGGCAATAGTCTGTCTTACAGGCTTGCTTAATGGGATCTCGCTTTTCAAAACAAATTTTTAAGAGTTCCTCGTTGACAAAGTTATATTCAGGGTTTTCCAACGGATGTATATCGTTTTTTGATAGCTTTGCAGAACACATA
>Ga0105053_10003006_pt1 | contig 25903 bp, 11 predicted proteins | sample BON01_FD_78093 | JGI IMG/M metagenome (GOLD analysis project Ga0105053, IMG submission 78093) | Freshwater microbial communities from Lake Bonney liftoff mats and glacier meltwater in Antarctica - BON-01 | ecosystem: Environmental > Aquatic > Freshwater > Ice > Glacier meltwater | place: Lake...
GGTCGGAAGGGGAGTCTCATACGGTCCAATCATCGTGCAATCGTATTGCACTAGGGTGGGCAATGCAGGTGGGCGGGGAGCATGAAATGATGGTTGATTCGTGCACAATAGCCTCGAAGTAAACGAATATCGTGTAAAGGTCAAGCCGCCATCTCTCTTCGTGATCGGTGTGCTGAATGGCTTCGGCAATCCATTGTTTTTTAATTCTGCAGGATTCTACTCCTACGTCCAACTTTCGTGGGTCTGTCTCGGTCGCATGAGGGTTAGGGTTAGGGTTAACTCTAACCCTAACCCACGGGTTAGGTTAACGCCAGGGTTTACGCCACATCCCAGCACTCTCGCCGCCACTCCACCTCCGGATTCTACGCCTACGTCCAACTCTCGTGTTTGGGTTAACCCGGGTTATCCCGAGTGGCGGCGAGAGTGCTAGGATGTCGGGTTCACCCTTAACCCGAGGGAGGGGGGGGGGGGGGGGGGGGGCCCCTTTTTTTTTTTTTTTTTTTTTTTCTCCTTTACCGGTCGCGTCTCTTTTCGTCTTTTCGTCCCCCCCCCTCTTTTTTCTCTTTACCACGCCCCGATCGCCCACTTGGTCGGCTGCGCGAACGCCGCGTGCGACCAGTCCACGTCCAGCGCAAAGGGCGCCGACACCACCGCCTTGGCGGCGACCGCGCCGCCCGCCGCCTCGGTCGCCCCCGCCGCCGCCGCCGCCGCCGCGCCCTCGCCCGCCGCGCCCGCGCCCTCGCCCCCGGCGGCATTCACCCGCCCGATGGTAAACTTGTTCATCGACTGCTTGTCGCGGTAGTAGCACACCCGCAGCGCCTCCTTGACCAGGTCCTCGGCCTCGGCCTCGCTCATGTCGGCGCTGTGCTTCTCGCGGAACAGCGGGCGCGCCAGGTGCCCGCCGAAGCCCGTGGCGATGTGCTCGTCCTCGTAGGCCAGGCCGATCATCCCGACGGCGCCGAGAAAGGGCGCGCCGTCGGGCTCGATGCCGGCGACGACCAGCGTGTTCCACAGCGGGTCGAACTTGTTGCGCCGGTTGTACAGCACGCGCGTCAGGTAGCTGTGCACCTGCCGCGGCGTGACCACCCGCGCGCCGTCGTCGGCGCGCAGGTCGTCCGCCACCAGCTCGTCCAGCAGCCGGAGGACGTACTGGAAGTCCGAGACCTCGCCGCCGGCGGCGACCAGCACGCCGCTGCCGCCGACGGCGACGACGCGGTCCAGCGACTTGTAGCGCTTGGTGCTGCCGTAGGCGCCCAGGGTGTCGGCGGCGAGCATGACGCCGCCCTTGTACACCACGCCGAGGACGGACGTGCCCGTGACGTAGGGGTACTGGGTGTGGGTGCGCGGCGCGCCGTCGGACGGCGGCGCGAAAGCCGGGTCGACGCAGAAGGGCGCGGCGCCGGACGAGGCGGGCAGGTGGGGCGCGCCCGGCCGGGGGGCGGTCGCGTGGGGCACGCGCGAGGCGATAGCGAGCTCCGGGCCGGTGACGCCCGGGCCGAGGGCCTTGCTGTGGCTCTGCGGGGCCGGGATCATGGTGTTTCGCGACGCACGGGTGTTTTGGAGCGTCTCGTAAGGCAAAAGTTTCTCTCTCTCCTCTCTCTCTTCTGCGCGCACGCTCGGGTCCTCGCAGGTTGGCGGCGAGGATCGCGCGTGTGCGCTGTGTGTGTTCTTCGTGCGTGCGGCACGCGCTCGACTCTCTGGCGCTTGCTGAAAGAGAAAAACCGAAACTCTCTTGTCGGTTTTTTTGATGCGCGTGGAGGGAGCGAGGTTGCAAAAGGGGCGCGTGGCTGGGCGATGAAGACGAACGTCGACGCTGGTGACGGTGATGTTATGGGGGCTGTGCGTGGTGCCTGCTGGTTGCTGCTCCAAAGCTCGAGGCGCCGATCGACGATCGATCGACGCGGATCGAGTCGATTGAATCGACGCCTTTCTGGCGGAGGCGCCGACGCCGACGCCGATGCCAGCGCTCCAAAAGCCGATCGATGCGCATGAACGCGGTCTCTCACCTCGATCACAATCAACTGCGCGTGCGAGGCGATGCACCAGCGGCTCTCGCAAGGCTCGAGGACCAGCGCAGGAGGAGGAGGGACTAGAGGGGGAGCCGGCGCAGCATCGAGGCCCTCACCCTCCTCAGCCTCCCTCCTCGCCACCCTCCGCGCCACCAAGCGCCAACGACGCCCCGACCAAACAAGCAGCCACCACCACCAATGCCGCGCCCGGCGTCCGGACCGCCCTGGCGCAGCGCGCACTGACGGGCCATCTGCGCCGCTGCCACCGCCGCCGCCGCCGCCGCCGCCGTGCGACCCCTTGTCGCCGTCCTTCCTAGAGCGCCTCCTCTCGGCGTCCCTCTTCGCCCTGCCCGCCGGCGAGTGCCTCTACCGCCTCGGCCTGCTCGCCACCTACAGCGCGCGGCGCTCGGCCGCCGACCTGCTCGTCTGGGCCGGGCTGCAGCGAGAGGGGCTCCTGTCGCCCTCGGGCGCCGCTGCCGCCTCGGCCGCCGCCGCGGGCCCGGCCGCCGTCGCGGAGGAGCGCGCGGCGTCGCTCGCCGTCGTCGACTGGGCCCGGCGGGCGGGCGCGCGGCTGGACGAGTCGCTCGCGTCCCTGGCGGCGGCGGCGGAGGCGCCCGCGCCGGCGCTGGCCGGGATCGCGCGGGAGCTGGGCCTGCCGGCCTGGCTGCTGTCGCCCGAGGCGCTCGCGTCCGCAGCGGCAATCGCGGCGGCGGTGCTGGCGCTGGCGCTGGCGGGCGCGCAGGCAGAGGCGCGGGCGCGGCGCGCGTGGCAGGGCGCGGCGCGCGCGGCGCTGGAGCAGCGGAGGCTGGAGGACAGGGAGGGGGACGACGCGGGGGACGCGAGGCCGCGGCGAGCGACACGGCGGCAACCCGCGGCGACGGAGCAGGCGTCGCCGTCGTTGCCGTCGCCGCCGCAGCCGCCCCTCCGGGCCAGTCGTAGGGACGCCTTTGGCGCGGCGAGCGCAACGGCCGTCGGGGCAACGACGCCGTGGCGGCCGCGCGCCGACCCCGGAAGGGCATTTGCCGCCCTGCTGTCCCGCGCAGGCGCCTCGGCGCGCCGGCCGCTCCCAGAGAGGCCCCTCGTAGCGGCCGCGGCCGCGCTCGGCCGGATCTGGCGCGAAAAGGCGGCGCCGGCGCTGCGCCTGCGGCGCCCCGAGCTGCTGGCCCTGTCGGCCCTGTGCGCGCTCATGCTGCGCGTGTCCCTCGCGCCGCTGGCCTCGTTCTCTTCCCCGGCGGCGGCGGACGCTGCCGCGAGTGCCGCCGCCGCCGCCGCCGCCTCTGCCGCCGCAGCAGGGGCAGCAGCAGCAGCAGTCGCGGCCGACCCGCCGGCGCTCGCCGCGACTGCCCTGGAGGCCGCCGCCGCGGCCCTGTACGCCCCGGCCGTGGCCGCGCTCACGGGGGCGTCGGGCATGGTGGCCCTGGTCCAGGCTCTGGGCTTGCTGGTCGGGGCGACGGGGGTGCTGATCCCGTCAGGGGAGTCGGCGGCGTCGGCGGCGGCGGCGGCGGCGGCGGCGGCGGCGGCGGCGAGCCCCCGCTCGCCGGCTGCGTCCCCGTTGGCCGCCGCGGCCGCGCAGGCCGTCCACCAGCGCGCGAGTGGCGTGCCCCAGGCTCCTTTGCCGCTCGCCGGCGCCGCCGAGATGCTGGCTGCCGCCCGCGCGGCGACGCGCCTCCACCTCGTCGTCGCCGCCGGCGACGTCGCGCTGGCGGCGCTCTTTGGCTGCGGCTCGCTCCCCCTCCTCGAGCGCGGGCGCCTGGCCTGCGCGCTCGCCGCCGCGTGGCTCGCGAGCGGCGCGCTGGGCCGCGCGGCAGAGGAGTACGCGGCCATGGCCTGCGGCGGGGGGTGGCCGCGCCCGCCGCCTCTGTTGCCGCCGCCGCCCGTCGCTGCCTAAAGGCTTGTTGTGCTTGTTTCTCGAGTTTCTGTGTTGCTGTGTAATGCTGATCGACCGATTGATATGTTACAAAGAGGACCACAGAAAATCTCAGAAGCGAGCCCGGGCCGTTGTTGTCATCGGTCGGTCGCCGCGCCCGAGCGAGAGCGCCGCCACGGCCGCCGCGGCCGCCGCCGCGCGCAGGGGCGCGGCCGGGGAGGAGGACGCGGCCCCCTCCTCCTTCTCGTCGTCGTCGTCGTCCAGCGAGCTGCCGCCCGACGACGACGAGGACGAGGACGGGGCGGAGGAGCCCGAGCCGCCCCCGGCAGAGGACGACCCGAGCGCCGCCAGCGCCCCGCGGATGCGGTCCTGGGCCGCGAGCCGGCCGCCCATGGCCGCCGCCCCCAGCTCGCACGCCTCGGCGAGGGCGGCCAGGCGCGCGGGCGAGGGCACCGCGCCCATGTGCGCCATGGCGCGGAGGGCCGCGGCGACGGCGGCCGCGGGCGGGGCCCGCTCCTCGTCGTCGCCGCCGCCGCCGCCTCCGTCGCCGGGCCCGGGGGCGGGGGCGCCGGCGGCGGCCCGGCGCGCGGCCGAGCGCAGGCGGCGCGAGATGAGCAGCGCGGCGGCGTCCGCCCACGCGCGGCCCGGGCGCGCCCACAGGCGCTCGAGGGCCACGGCCGTGGAGGCGATGTCGGACAGCGTGATGGCGCAAGGAGAGGGGGCGGAGGCGAGGGTCGCCGCCGCCGCCGAAATCGGCCGGGCCGGCCAAGCAGGGCCGCCGGCCCCCGCTCCAACTCCGGCTCCGGCCGCGGGCGGCGAGGCACAACCGCCGGCCACAGCAGCCGCAGCGGCAGCAGCCTCAGCCGCAGCGACTGCGGCCTCGGCCACGGCCGCGCGCTGCAAAGCGCGGCGCGCGGCGGCGGCGGCGTCGCGCACGAACCCGTCCGAGGGCGTGGCGGCGTAGCTGAGGCCGCCGCCGCTGCTGCCGCCGCCGCCGCCGCCGCTCCCGCCGCCGCCGCCGCCGCCGCCCCCGCCGCGCGACAGCCGCGCCGTCGCCACCAGCACGGCCGTCAAGTACCGCGCGTCCTGGCGGGCCGCCGGCAGCGTCGCGGCGAGGGATCCGCCTCCCGCGCCGTCGTCGCCGCCCGCGAGCCCGCGCAGGTGCGGGCGCAGGGCGGGCAGCAAGGCGGCGGCCGCCCCGGGCCCGGCGGCGCCTGCGCCGCGCAGCCAGGCCGCCGCCCGCAGCGACACCAGCAGCTGGCGCCCAGTCATGCGCGGGGCCAGGGCGCGGGCGCGGGCCAGCAGGGCGGCGGCCTGGCCGCGCTGGGCGGCCGAGGGCCCGCGGCTGCGGAGCTCGGCCGCCGCGGCGGGAAGCCAGGACGGGCCCGCGTTGCCGCCGGCCGCCGACGCCGCTTTGGCGGCCGCCGGCGCCAGACCCAAGCCGCCGCCGCCGCCGCCGCCGCCGCCGCCGCCGCCGCCGCCGCCGCCGCCGCCGCCGCCAACGCCAACGCCGCCAACGCCAACGCCGCCGGCCCCACCCCTGCGCCGCAGCTCCATCATCTGCTCCCGCCGCCTGCGCCCCTGCAGCCTGAGCAGCACGGCCAGGGCAAAGGACAGGTCGCGCGGGCCCATGGAGGCGGCGCTGCGCGCGGCCGCCTGCTGCAGCTCGCCGACCGTCCCCGGCGGCGCGACGGCGCCGAGCGCGGCGAGGCCGGCGCCGAGCGGCGCGAGCGCGGCCGGCGGCATGTCCGGCAGCCACGCGCGCCCGGCCCGCACGAGCGTGGCGACGACGGGGGTGCTGGGGCGGTAGCCGGCCTCGCCGAGGGACCACAGGACCATGCTGACGTGCGAGGGGAGCAGGCCCGCCGACGGGGAGGAGGAGGACGCGGGCAAGGGCGAGGCCACCGCCGCCCCAGCCGCTCCGCCCGGGCCGAGCGGGAACGACGACAGCGCCAGCGCCGGCGCCGGCGCCGGCGCCGCGCGTTCCTCCTCCTCGTGCGCTCGCAAGCTCTCCTCGTCAGCGCCACCGGTCGGCGCGCCCATCAGAACGTGCTGCTGCCGCTGCGCCAAGCGCAGCACCAGCCGCGCGCGCCGCTCCGCGAGGGCGTCGTCCCACCGCCGCTGGTGCGGGTGCGAGGCGACGCGCGCCGCAAACGCTGAGGCGGCCGCCTCCATCCAGGCGGGCGGGGGCCGGGCGCGCAGGCACGCGACGGCCCAGAGGAGGTTGGCCAACTCGCGGGCGGAGAAGGCGTCCAGCCGCAGGTTGTGAGAGGGGGCGGAAGATGCGGTGGCGCCGCCGACGCCGCCGGCAGAGAGGCCGCCGCCGCCGCCGCCGCCGCCGCCGCCGATGCCAAAGCCGCTCACGACCGGCGAGAGCGCGGCTGACACCCAGGCCGCCGGCGGGCGCTCGCGCGCGTACGCGAGGCCGCACAGCGCGCAGACGAGGTCCACGCGCGAGAAGTACCGCGCGGCCAGCAACGGGCCGGACGCCCGCCAGAACGCGCGCGACCAGGCGTCGCCGCCACTGTCGTCGCCGGCGCTGTTGCGGTCGTCGTCGCCGCACGCCGCTCGCCGCTCGCCGCTCGCCGTCCCTGTCCTCCTCTGCAGCAGCCGCCCTTTCACCAGCAGGCCCCGCGCCCACGCGACGTTGGCGAGCTCCTGCGGCCTAAAGCGCGGCATCAGGTCTGCGGAGCGGCCCACCAGCCAAGCGACGTGTTCCGAGAGCTCGCTGTCGACGCTCTGGGCACGCGCGGTGCGGTGCGCGGCCGTGGCGGCGGCGGCGGCCGTCGTCGTTTTCGTCGTTTTCGTCGTCGTCGTCGTCGCCGCCGCAGCCGTCGCCGCCCGGCGGGCGTCGGCCGCGTCCTCTGCTTCCCCCTCCTCCTGGTCCTCCTGGTCCTCCGCGTGCGAGTCGTCGGCGTCGCGGCCGCGCACCAGAAGGTGCGCGCAGGCCCACAGCGCGTTGGACGCGGCCTGGGGAGCCATGCCCGTGGGCCGCGCGCCGCCGGCAGCCGCCGCAGCCGCTGCCGAGCCCCCTCCGCCGCCGCCGCCCGCGCCGCCGCCGTCTGCCGCGCGCAGCTGCCGGAGAAGCAGAAGCACCCAGACGCGCCGGCGGGCGCGTCGCGCGGCGGCCGCCGCGAGCGACGGCGGCGCCGGGCCGCGCCCGTCGGGCGGGCGCTCGGGCATGCGCGCGAGCGCCCACAGCGCCAGAGACACGGCCTGGTCGACGCCCGGCGGCGGGGCGCCGCCGTCGCTGGCGGCGGCGGCGGCCAAAGAGGAAGGGGGCGCGGCGGCGGCGCCGGCGTCGTCGTCCTCGTCCGCCGAGCGCTGGCCGCCGCCGCCGCCGCCGCCGCAGCGCGCCGCCAGCGCGCAGAGGACGGGGTCCGTCCACCCCTCGGGTGGCGCGTGGCGCAGCACCGCGCACGCCCAGAGCGCCGTGCTGAGCGCCTGGGGCGTGCACGTGGGCACCACGTCGGCGAGCTGCGCCAGGAGGCGGTCGAGCAGGCGCGCGCGCTGCTGGTGCTTGAGCGGCGGCCGCCGCTGGTGGAGGTGGCTGGAGGGCGGGGGCGGCGGCGCCTCGGGGCCGCCGCCGAGACCGCCGCCGCCTATCCCGACGGCCTGGTGCAGGCGCGCGAGCGACCACAGGATGTTGGCCACCTCGCGGCCCCCGCAGCGCGCGCACTGGGCGTCGAGGACGTCGCGCAGCAGCCAGTCGACCAGCGCGCGGGCCTCTGCCGCGGCGGCGGCGGCGGCGGCGGCGGACGGGCGGCCCGAGGCCGCCGCCGCCGCCTCTGCCGCCGCCGACGCGAGCCGCGCTGAGCGCGTCAGGGCCGCGCTCACGTGGATGGGCGTCAGCTCGTCGCGGAACGACCAGCAGGCGGCCGCGACGTCCGAGACCGTGGGCGCGCCGCGGATCTGCACGGTGATGACGGAGGGGGGCACGCGGCGGCGCGGTGCGGCGGCGCGAGGCGGCGGGCCGGCGGCCGGCCCGCCCCCTTCTCCTCGTCCTGCTCGCGGCAGCGTCGTCGCGGGCAGCGTCGTCGCGGGCAGCCGAGGGGCGCGCGCGGCCTCCGGGGCGTAGAGGGGAAGGGGCCCGCCACCCGAACCGAGGGCTGGCCACTCGCGGAAGCTGCCCCCTCCGCCTGCTCCAAAGCCGCCGTCGCCGTCGTCTTCGCCGTCGTCGCTCTCGAGGGGCCGCCGCCGCCGCGACCGCTGCTGGTGCTGCTGGTGGGGGTGGCGGCCAAGGGCGGGCGCCGCCGCCGCGAGCCCGCCGCCGTCGTCCTCGTGGCCGTCGTCGCCGTCGTCGTCGGCGCTGTAGGACCAGAGTCCAAAGGCGTCATCCGACGGCTGCCGCTGCTGCTGCTGCTGCTGCTGCTGCTGCTGCTGGGGGAGGGCCGATGCTGCTGCTGCAAGATCCAAGGGCCGCCGCCGCTGAAGCGGCCGCCACGTCGCCGCCGCCGCCGGTGCGCGCACGCCGCCGCTGCCGCCGGCCGACGCCGACGCCGCCGGCGCCGACGGCGCCGTCGACGCCGCTCGCGGCAGCTGGAGCATCGTCGCTCGCGACCGCTCGGTCAAGCGTCGCGGTCTACACCCGCCGGGCTGCGGCGCATCTGGCCGTCGCCATCGCCTTTTGGGGGAGGGAGGGCGAAACTTTTGTGTGTTGTTGATGCCGAGAGAGGCAAAGTAGGGGAAACGGGCGTGTTGTTTCAGCGCCTTGCAGTGATGGTGAGTCAATAGTGATGTGATGCGCTAATGGCGCGTTTTCGTTTCGGTTTCTGAGGGAGAGAGAGAGAGGACAAAAAGGGGGCCGTCGTGAGACTTCCCCGTCGTTTTCCTCCTCAGAAACCGCCCCCTTCTGCCCCCTCCCTTCCTCACAGCCAACCAACACTGGAATCCCCCGTCCCGGGAGCATCAGATCACACACCGACGGCCCATCATCAAAGAGCGGCCTGAGAGAAGCACAGGCGTGTCGCACTTTGACGAAAGTGCCTCTCTCCTCCCCGCGGAGCGTCGGACCGGTCCCGACCGCACACCCCACGCAACAGAGCTTCCGCTCCCGCGTTCAGCCCGTCCGGGCGCGGCGCGCCCTGGTCGCCTCCTCCTCCTCGGGGAACCGTCGCCGGCGCCGGCGTCGGCGGGCAGCTAGCCCGAGGGGCGCGCTTTTGCTCGACGGCGCCGCCGCCAATGGGCATCTGATTCGAATTTCTCGAGAAGATGAAGTTCACGCACGTGCTCAAGTTCAACTCGGTGCCCGAGTGGAAGGACTACTACATCAACTACTCGGCCCTCAAGAAGGCTCTGTACGACGTCGCGCGCGCCGAGTACGAGCAGGGCTACCGCGGCAAGGACGGCCGCGCCGACGGCCCGCCCGAGGACGCGAGCGGCGGCGGCAGCCGCGACGGCTCGCCCGAGCGCTCCTACAGCCTGCCCGTGACGTCCGGCAGGCCCGGGTCCGGCGGAGGGGGGGCCGGGGGCGGGGGCGGGGGCGGGGCCGGCTCGTTCGCGGTCGCGCCCGACCCCCGCAGCGCCAGCTACCATGGCGGGGGCGGCGGAGCGGGCGTCGGCGGCGGCGGCGGCGGCGGCGGCGGCGGCAGCGGGCGCGACCTGGGCCGCGCGTCGTCGATCGGCGCGGCCACGGCGCGCGTCGGCGCGGCGCTGCTGGGCCTCGCGGGCGTGGCCACCCCGCCGCGCCGCAGCCTGTCCGGGGGCGGGCGGCGCTCGGGGGAGTACGCCTCGCCGGAGGAGCCGCTGCTGGGCCCTTCCTCTGGCGCCGCGGGCGACGCGCCCGGAGGCGGCGGCGAGGGGCCGCCGCTCTTGCCGACGCCGCAGCAGGGCGGCGGCGGCGGCGGCGACGAGGTCGCGCGCCTCGAGCGTGACTTTGTGCGCGTGCTGGACGCCGAGCTTGCCAAGATCATCCAGTTCTACCTACGCAAGGAGAGCGAGCTCCTCGGCCTGTACGAGGCGGCCGCGCTGCGCGCGCACGCGGCCGAGGGCACGCTGCCCGAGGCGACGCCGCCGTCGTCGTCGCGCGACGGCGGCCACGGCGGCGGCAGCTTTGACCGCAGCGGCGGCAAGCTCGGCTTCGCGTCGTCGCCTGCGCGCGGCGCGGCGGCCGCGGCGGGCGACGGGGTTGGGGGTGCTGCTGGTGCCGACGGGGCGGCTGGACCGCCGCTGCCGCCCTCCGCCGCCGCCGGCGCGACGGCGACCGGCGCCGCGACGGCGCCCTCTGCGCCAGGCGCCGCTTCCGCCGCCGCCGCCGCCGCCGCCGCCGCCGCCTCGGCAGACGCGCTCGCCCGCGCCGCCGACAGCGCCGCCACCCCGCTCTCCAACCTCGTCGCCCCTTCGGCCGGCGCCACGCCCCCGGGCCTCGCCTCCCCCGCGGGCGGCGCCCTGCACGTGCGCGTCTCCGCCGCCCACCTCTCCCGCCCGCCGTCGGCCGTCGGCGGAGGCGGCCCCTATGGCGGCGGCGGCGGCGGCGGCGGCGGCAGCGGCGGCGGCTATGGCGGCGCCGGCGCCCACAACTGGGCCGCCGGCCCCTCCGCCGGCCTCGCCTACGCCACGGACGCCGCCCGCGCCGCCTTCTGGGCCCGCCCCGGCTCCCGCGCCCTGGGCGCCGAGCGCGACGCCCTGCGCCAGGCCGTCGCCGACGTCTACGTGCAGCTGACGGAGCTGATAAACTACCTCGCCATGAACCGCACGGGCTTTCGAAAGATCCTGAAAAAGCACGACAAGGCGGTCAGCCGCTACGGCGTGCAGCAGGCCTACATGCACGTGGTCGACAGCCGGCTGCAGGCGGACGCGCGCGCCCCGCAGCTCGAGGCCGCGGCCGCCGAGGCCGCCGCCCTGTACAGCGTGGTGGCGTGCAAGGGGTCGCGCGCGCAGGCGCTCGAGGAGCTCAGGGAGCAGCTGCGCGAGCGCGTGCACTACGAGCGCGCCACCGTCTGGCGGGACATGGTTGCCCTCGAGAGGCGGGGCGGCGCGGCGGCGGTGGTGGACGCCCGCCCCGCCGGCGGAGCGGCCTTGCCGGGCGCGCGGCAGCTGCTCCCGGGGGGGGGGTCGAGGCGCGGGCTCGGGGGCGTCCGGGGGTGCCTGTCGCGCGCGGGCGGGTGGCTGGCCGCGCGGCACCAGCCGATCGCGCTCGCGCTCTCGGGCTTGGCGTTTGCGGCGGTGCTGTCGGACCGGTCGCTGTTTCCGGGCGAGCCAGAGAAGCAGGGGTGCCTGGCCATGCTGGTCTTCTGCTCGATGCTGTGGAGCACCGAGGCGGTTCCCCTGTTCGTCACGTCGATGCTGGTGCCGCTGCTGGTCGTGCTGCTGCGCGTGCTGGTCGACCCGGCCTCGGCGGCGGCGGGCGGCAGCGGCGGCGACCCCGCGGGCGGCCCCGTCCGCCGCCTCGAGCCGCGCGAGGCCGCGCCCGCCATCTTCCACGCCATGTTCGGCCAGGTCGTCATGCTCCTGCTGGGCGGCTTCGCCATCGCCGCCGCCCTCAGCAAGCACTACATCGCCAAGCAGCTCGCCGTCGCCGTGCTGAGCCGCTGCGGCCGCGCGCCGCGCGACGTGCTCCTCGCGAATATGATGGTCGCCACTTTCGCCTCCATGTGGATCAGCAACGTGGCCGCGCCCGTCCTCTGCTTCTCGCTCGTGCAGCCCATCCTGCGCACCTTGCCGCCCGGCCACCCTTTCGGCAAGGCGCTGGTTATGGGCATCGCGCTGGCCTCAAACCTGGGAGGGATGACCAGCCCGATCAGCTCGCCGCAAAACATTTTCGCTGTCGAGCGCATGTCCGCCGACGGCGACCCGCCCTCCTGGCTGGCCTGGTTCGCCGTGGCCCTGCCCGTGGCGGTGGTGGGCAACCTCGCGTGCTGGCTCATGCTGCTGGTGGCGTACAAACCCGGGGCGCGCATCCGCGAGGTGCGCCCGCTCAAGCCGTCGTCCGACCCGATGACAGGGACGCAGCTGTATGTGATCGTCGTCTCGCTCGCCACCGTCGCCCTGTGGTGCTGCAACTCACTCCTTGTGGGCGTGACGGGCGAGATGGGCGTGCTGGCCGTCCTGCCGCTCGTGGCCTTCTTCGGGCCGGGAGTCCTGTCCAAGGACGACTTCAACGGCTTTTTGTGGAACGTGGTGATGCTGGCAATGGGCGGATCGGCGCTCGGGGAAGCCGTGCGTTCGAGCGGCCTGCTGACGTCCATTGCAAGCGCCATCACAAGCGCGGTTCAGGGGTACGGCCTGTGGCAGGTGTGCGCCGCCTTCTGCGGCCTGGTGCTCGTGGCCACGACCTTCGTGTCGCACACGGTTGGCGCGATGGTCATCCTGCCGATCGTGCAGTCGGTCGGCGAGGAGATGGCGCGCGCGGCCGCCAAGGCCGCCGCCGCCGCCGCCGCCATGGCCGCCGCCGCCGCCGCCGCCGCCGCGGGCGGCGGCGCCGACGCCGCCTCCTCGCACCACGGCGGCCACACCCCCGCGCCCCCGCCGCCCGGGGGCGGCGGCCCCCCCCCGCCCGGCGGCCACCCGGGCGGCCACGCCAAGCTCCTGGTCATGGCCGCCGCGCTCACGTGCTCGGGCGCCATGGGCATGCCCGTCAGCGGGTTCCCCAACATGCAGGCCGTGTCTCTCGAGGACGCCGCGGGCCAGCAGTATGTGGGCACGCTGGATTTCCTGGCCGTGGGGGTGCCCGGCAGCCTGGCGGCCTACGGGCTGATCGTGACGCTCGGGTACGCGCTGATGCGGATGGTCGGGTTTTGAGAGGGGGAAGGCGGGCGGGGGCTGGCCGGCGGGCCACCTCCACTCTGTGCTCGCGCGCCGAGCAGGGATTCAAGGGCGGGAGGGCGGCGGCTGTTTTGCTTCGCCGGGAGCGGGCGACGGGCGACGTTTGGCGGCGCTTGAAATGGGAGCGCGGCGGCGGTGGCTTTGTTTTCCTTGTTATGCAATGTCGACGTGCTCAAGACCAATCCAACACCCTTAGCATCGCTCGGATCAACGACTCGCGCGTGTCTCTCGATCGAATCAACTGCGGCTTTGCTCTCTGCCCGCGCGGTCAACAACAGCTGCCGACGAACGGGTCCTTCGTCTCTCTCGAGTCCAATCGCGCACACACGAGAGCGAGCGGATGGGCGCGCAGGTGTGGCGCCGCGAGGGCGGTGCGCCTGCTCCCGCTGCTGCTGCTGCTGCTGCCGGAGGAGCGGGAACAGGCGCAGGCGCGTCTGCAGCAGCAACGACACCAAAGCCACCCGCAGCAACAACAACGACGAGGAGTAGCGCTGCCGCCGCAGCGGGACCGACGACGACCGCGACCGCGGCCGGCGGCGCCAAGCGCGCGCACCCGGACGCCACATCAGCGGCAGCAGCAGGAGCAGGACCGTCGTCGGCGTCGGCGTGGTCGTCGGCGCCGCCGCCCGCCAAGCGTGCCGCCACCGGCGCGCCGTCGACGCTCAACCCCTCTGCCGCGCCCTGGACAGGAGGAGGGCGCCGCGGCGGCAGGGGCGGCGGCCGAGGCGCGGCCTTTCACGCGGCGGCAGGGGCACCAGCGTATGCGGCCGGTGGTGGGGGTGGCGACCGCGGGCGCGTCGGTGGTGGCGGACGCGGAGGACAGCCACCGCCCGCCCAGGCGGCCGCCGCCGCCGCCGCCCCTCCAGCCCGCGCCGCCGCAGCAGCAGCAGCAGCAGCCGCAACCGCAGTCGCTGCTCCGGTCGACCGGGCCGCCCTGGCGGCCGAGATCCGGCGCAAGGAGCAGGAGCTGGAGCAGCTGCGCGCCCGGGTGGCCGCGCGCGAGCGCGCGCGCGCCGGGGCCGAGGAGGCGCGCCTGGCCGCCGAGGCCGAGTCGCGCGAGGGCGCCGAGCGCGCCGCGCGCGAGCAGCGCGACGGCGCCGCGCGGCGCAAGGCCGCCCTCAACGCCGCCTTTGGCGACGCGTTCGAGGCGGCCGCGCGCAAGGGCAACCAGGCGGCGGCCGAGGCGGCCGGGCGCGAGCGCGAGGCGCGGCGCGCGGCGGTCGAGTCGGGCGAGGCCGCGCGCGAGGCCGCGGCCGAGGTGGAGCGCGTGCTGGCGGCGCCGGCCGGCGACGCGCGCGCCGCGCTCGGCCTGCCCCCTCTCGGCGCGCGGCGCGGCGGCGGCGGCGGCGGCGGTGCAGGCGCGGCCGTGACCGCGGCCGACGTCAAGAAGCGGTACAGGGCGCTGGCCGTGCGGCTGCACCCGGACAAGTGCCCGCACCCGGGCGCCAAGGACGCGTTCCAGCGCGTGGGCGAGGCCTACAGGCAGCTCGCGCGCGAATTTGCGGCGGCCGCCAGCGGTTAAGAGCCCCGCGTTGGCGTGGTTTGAGGCGACGTCCTTTTTGGATGGGGAGGAGGGCGGCTGGAAGTGCGTCTCTTTATATATTTTCGTCTCCCTCTCTTGGCGCGCTCTTTGTTCTTTGTAAATCATCACACACAACACAGCGGCGCTTGCACTATAGTTGGGGGGGGGGGGTTTGCTGTAGCGGCAAACAAAAAGGGTCGGTAAAGGGCGAGGACGCAGGCTGCCCGTTCAGTCGCCGTTCTGCAGGTCGCACAGCGCGAGCATCGCGTCGGCCTCGGCCGCGTCGCCTCGCGAGGCGGCGGCGGCGGCGACCTCGGGGCCCCGGGCGGCGGCGGCGGCGGCGCCGCCGCCGCCCGAGCGCGCCGCCGCGGGCGCGCGCCGCTGGCGCTTGCTGCTGCGCAGGCCAGACGGCCCCTGCTGCTGCTCCTCGCCGCCCGCCGCCGCGGCCGCCGCGGACGGCGTGTCGGTCACGCCGCGCGCGTCCTCGCCGCTCGAGGGGGCGGGGCGCCGGCGGCTGGCGGTGGTCGGCGGGAGCGCCGGGCGCCCGCCGCCCTCGCCGTCGCTGCTGCCGGCGCCGTCGCCGTCGCCGCTGTCGGCGCCGCCGCCCGCCCCCCGCCCCGAGCCGGGGCTGCCGTCGCAGCCGGACGAGCTCGACTCGCCCGTGTGCGGGGGGGGGTCGGCCACCGTCAAAGGCACGGTCGTCAGCAGCCCCGCCGGACCGCCGGCGTGCGCCTCGATGGCGATCGCGCTGCCGCCGCCGCCGCCGCCGCCGCCGCCGCCGCTGCAAGCGGCACTGGCCTGGGCCGCCGCCGAGCCCCCGCCGCCCCCGCCGCCGCCGCCGGCCCCGCACGCCGCCGCTGCGTTCCACATCACGCACGCCTCGAGCGGGGTGCCCACGACCATGTGGCTCGCGCCACCGCCGCCGCCGCCACCAAAGACGATGCGGCTGGTCCCGGGGGTGCCGTCGGCACCGCCGCCGCCGCCGCCGCCGCCCCCGCCCGCGCCGCCGCCGCCGCCGCCGCCGCCCGAGAGGCGGAACGCGCCCTTGGACAGGCGCATCAGGCCTTGCCGCTGGTGGTCGGCCGCGGCCGCCTCCATGGCCGCGGCGGCTGCCCGGCCCGAGGCCACCTCGTCGGCGGCGTCGGCCGCCGCCGCCGCCATGGCCGCGTCCGCCTCGATCGTCGTGGCCCCGGCCCCGCCGACCGCCGGGCTCGCGCCCGCCGCCCTCGCCGCCGCCGCCGCCGCCGCCTGCTGCTGCTGCTGCTGCGTCTGCTGCTGCTGCTGGTGGAGCAGCATCATCTGCTGCTGCTGCTGCTGGAGCAGGTGGTGGTGCTGCACCAGGTAGGCCACGCCCACCGCCGGCCCGCCGCCGCCGCCGCCGCCGGCCTGCCCCGCTCGCGCCAGCGGGTGCGACGACAGCGCCGCCACCGCCGCCGCCCCTGCCTCGCGCGGCGGCGCCGACGTGGCCCACACCAGCGCGGCCTCGGCCGAGGGCGGCGCCTCGGCGGTCATGCCGACGGCGCCGGCGTGGCCCGTGGGCGGGGGCGCCACGACCAGCGCGTTGCCGACGCCGCCGCCGCCCCCGGCGCCGCCGCCGCCCCCGGCGCCCGCGCCGCCGCCGCCGCCCGTCGCCGCCGCCGAGCGCCGCTGCTTGGCGCGGACGTGCGCGACGGCCCTGTCGAGCGCGGCGGGCCCGTCTCGCGAGGCGCAGGCCTCGAGCAGCTCGCGCAGGAGCGTGGCGGCGGCGCGGGCGCTGCTGGGGGCGATGCGCCAGGGCGCGCGGCCGGCGCTGCCCGCGCCGCCGGACAGGACGGTGCCGCCGCCGCCGCCGCCGCCGCCCGCCCCGCCCGCGGCGCCGCCCCTGCTGCCGCCGCCGCCGCCGCCGCCGCCGCCGCCGCGACCGGTCATCCTGTGCGGAGGGGGCGTGCCCGTCGTCTCCATGAGCGCGAGCGCGAGCTGCTGCGCGATGAGGGGCTCCTCAATGAGCGCCGCCACCGACTCGGGCCGGAATAGCCGCAGGGCCGCGGGCAGCAGGCCGCCCGCCGCCGCCGCGCCCGCCGCCCCGCCCAGGGCAAGGGTCGTCAGCCCGCCCGGCGTCGCGCCGCCGCCGCCGCCGCCGCCGCCGCCGCCGCCGCCGCCGACTCCGTGGTGGTGGTGGTGGTGGTGGTCGTGCGCCGGCGGCGAGTCCACGATGGCTGAGCCGAGGCCGCGGTCGCCGCGGGGCGTCGCGGCCACCACGGGCGCGGCGCCCGCGGCGGGGTCGTTCGGGTCGAGGCCGAGGGAGCCGGGCGGAGGGTGGCCCGAGGGAGCGCCCCTGCCGCCCGCTCCGCCCGCCGCCGCCGCCGCCGCCGCCCCTGCCGCCGCCGCCGCCGCCACGCTGCCGCTGATGGCGCGCATCAGCATGTTGCGGCTGGCCGGGACGCCGCCGGCGCCGGCCGAGGCGGCGGTGGCGGCGGCGGCCGTCGCGCGCGCGAGGGCGGCTTGGCGCTGCAGTGACGTCTGCGAGCCGTGGGCGGCGTCGCCGCCAACCGCGCCGGGCGCGGGCGACGCCCCCCCTCCTGCTTGTGCCGCCGCCGCCGCCGCCGCCGCCGCCGACGCCGCCGCCGCGCCGCGCGGGGGCAGCAGGTTGCTGGCCGTCATCTGCGTGGCCGCCAGCATGGCCGCCGCCGCCGCCGCGCCCACGTCCCCGCCCGCCCGGATCGCCGCGGCGGCCGCCGCCGCCGCCGCCATCTCGACGCTCGGCAACTGACGGCCGTAGGCGGCGGCGGCGGCGGCGTTAGCGGCGGCGGCGTTGGCGGCGCCGGCAGAGGCACTGGCAATTGCCGCCCGCTGCTGTTGCTGCTGCTGCTGCTGCTGCTGCTGCTGCTGCGGGAGCCGCTGCGAGGCCACCTGGTGCTCGTCCCCTCCGTCCCCCGCCGCGGCCAGGGCGGCGCTTGGACAAGGCGAGGAGACGCCCGCTGCTGCCGCCGCCGCCGCCGCCGCCGCCGCCGCCGACCCCGGGTCGCCGCCGCCCCCTTGCCCCCCTCCTCCTCCTCCTCCCCCTCCTGCGCCCGCCGCCGCCGCCATCTGCGCCTGCATCGCCACCATGTGCGCCTGCATCTGCGCCTGGTGCTGCGCCTGCGCTCGGTACATCTGCGCCCGCTGCTGCTGCTGCTGCTGCCCCTGCGACAGGCTCGCCCCGGCCGCCGCCGCCGCTGCCGCCGCCTCAGCAGCCGCCGCCCGCGCCGCCGCTGCCGCCCCCTGCCGCCGCCCCGACGGCCGCGCCTGCCGCCCGCGCCCGGCAGAGCTCGCCCCCCCCGCCGCGCCCCGCCCCGCGGCGCCCGCGACCGCCAGGCCCAGCCCCGGCCCGCCCGCGGGCGGCGCGGGCGCCGGCGGCGGCAGGCCCCCGTTGCGGCAGTCCTCGCAGCGGCACAGCGCGCCGCACCGGACGCCGGCGTCGTAGCACTCGCAGTACTTCTTCAGACATTTCGACCGGCGGCAGCGGCAGCCCTTCTTGTGGGCCACCACGCCCTGGGGCGCGTGGGCGTGGGCCGGGTCGGACGGGGTCCGCGCGCCCGGGGCGCCGCCGGCGCCGGGCGCGCCGCCCGCTCCGGCGGCGGCGGCGGCGGCGTGAGCGGCTGCTCCCCCGCCGGCACCGGCGCCGGCGCCGCCGCCGCCGCCGACCATCACGACCTCGACTTTCGGCAGGAAGGCGCGCGGCGAGCGCAGGAGCACGCGGTGGCGCTCGAACATGACGGCGTCCTGGTGCTCGGGCAAGTTGACGCAGTCCTGGCACCCGCACGCGGAGCAGTAGACGCCTGTGGTTTTGGATTTGGGGGTGTGTTTCGGTGGCAAAGCAGGGCGAGGAGAGGGCGGCCGTCGGTTTGCGTCCACTCGCGCGAGTGTCTATTTTTGCCGGCCGCCGCCGTCGTCGTCGCCGCCGTCTTGCGGCACGCCTCGCGGAACCAGACGCAGCAAAGAAAGCAAACCGAACCAGAACCACTCACCCGAGCTGAAGCACACGCAGTAGAGCTTGAGGCACTTGTTGCGCCTGCAGCTGCACCGCCGGTGCTGCAGGGCGGCCTGCTGCTGCCGCGCCACGTACTGCTGCTGCAGCGCCAGCGCCGCCGCCGTCGCGTGCGGGTCGGGCGCGGGCGCGGCGGCGGCGGCGGCGGCGGCGGCGGCGGAGGCGGCGGAGGCGGCGGCATAATAGGCGGCCGCGGCCGCCGCGGCCTGGTCGCCCTGCTGCTGCTGCTGCTGCTGCTGCTGCTGCTGCTGCTGCTGCTGCTGCTGCTGCTGCTGCTGCTGCATGCGGCGGCTGCCGCTGCGGCCGGAGCCGCCGCCGCCTGTGGCGTCACGCATCTTGTTTGTTCGATTAAGGTTTTTTTTCTTTCAAAAAGTTGCGCGTCGGCGCGTCGCGCTCTCGGCGATGCGCCCGACGGCGGGGTGTCGGCTCCCCGCCCTATCTTTCTGTTTGGGAGGGAAGCTTAGCTCTTCAGGTCAACAGGTCACGGGGGCAGAGAGCGCGCGCAGTCCGTGGCTGGTCTGTGGCGGGGTGGGCTCTGCTCGCGTTTGTGGCAGCGGACGGGAAGCACGAGAACGGGCGGGAGGGGGCAGGGTGGTGTGCTTCTTCCTGTCTCTCGGTCGTAACGCCGCGCTCGTCAGGAGCGTCAGGGGGGGCGATCGTAATCGTGCGGTTGCACGTCAAGAGGTGCAGTCGGGAGGGGAGAAGCGGGTCGAGAGAGAGAGAGGAAGAAAGAGAGACGCGGAAGGGGAAAAACACAAAAATTTGAATGGGTATCTGTTGTCGGTCACGGCGAGATAGCGCCGAGCCCGTGACTCTGTCTCTCTCTCTGTCGCTGTCGCGGGTCAAGAAGGAACGATGGGACTCGCGGCTAGAATGAGGCGGTGGCGGCAGCCGGGAGAACAGAAGAGGGGGAGGAGCGCCCGGCGCGCGAGGAGGAGGACGAGGCGGCGGCGCCGCGGCGCGCGCCGACTGGGCGGCGGCAGGTCGCCGGCGCCGCCGCCGCCGCCGCCGCCCACGAGGGAAGAGACCGCGGCGCTGCCCCCCGTCCCTCTTACGGGGGCTTCGCGCGGCAGTCCCGACACCACCCTTTCTTCTCTCACGCCCACCACTCCATCACACATACACGCCGATGCGCTGCCAATCTTCACCAGCTCAATCTACGAGATAGTACCCAAGTCAGACGACGAGAGGCAAAGACAGAGAGAGAGGAAGGGCGAGAGAGACAGACATCCCCCCCCTTCTCCCACCCGCGTGACTTCTCTGTGATACCTCTCCCAATCGGGCGAGGCGACGCGATGGCGGCTGCGCCCGGGGCGGGCGGACCGGCAGACGACCGAGGCGCCGGCGCGACGACGGGCTTCCGCCTGCGCTTCTACACCGAGGAGGACGCCGACGTGCAGCGGCGCCGCCGGCTCGCCGCCGTCGCCGCCGCGCGCCGCGACGGCGGCGCCGCCGCGCCCGCCGCCAACGCCGCCGACGCCGCGGCGGGCGGCGCCCCGCGCGGCCACCGGTGCGACGACCGCGTCGAGGACCTGTGCCGCGCCCTGGCCGGGGGGCTGGGCCAGCTGGCGGACACGGTGCCGCCGGCGTGGCGCCTGATGCGGGCGTGCCTGGCCGCCGAGCCCGGCGCAGAGCCGAGGGGGCGGTACGTCCTGCTGTCGCCGGGCGACGCGCACTGGCGCGACCCGGGCGCGCCGCCGCGGCCGGCGCCCGCCGCGCGCGGCGGCGGGGGCGGCGTGGGCGAGGGCGAGGGCGGCGACGACGACCCGGCGGCGACTGTGGCGGCGGCGGCGGCGGTGGCGGGGGCGGTGGCGGCGGCGGGCGGCGGGGGCGGCGGGGGGGGCGGCGGCGTCGGACGAGCGGGCGGGGCGGCGGCGGCGGCAGCAGCAGATGGGGTCCAGGGCGGCGGAGGACGAGGAGGAGGAGGAGGAGGAGGAGGGTCCGGGTGGTGGCCGTCGTGGCTGAGTGGCGCACGAAAGGGCAGCTGAGACGCGGAGCGAACGGACGGGAGCGTCCGTCCTCCTTTGCCGTCCTCCCTCTCTCTTTGCCGCCGCCGAAGACGGGGGGGGGGGGGCTTCTCTCGACTGGCGCGCGCGCGCGCGGTCTCTAGTTTGACAAACCCTTTTTCAAACGCAACGCAACGCCTTCTAGGTGCTCACGCCTCGCTGTCTTCGCCGTCATCGTCGCCGTCGCCATCGTCCTCGCAGCCGAGCGCCGCGGCGAAGCGCAGCGCGAGCGCCGCCGCCGCCTCGCGCCGCTCGGCGTCCGGCAAGCCCGCGAGCGTCCGGCGCGCCGCCGCCATTTCTGCGAGCAGGGCGTCGGCGGCGTCGGCGGCGTCCGCGTCGGCGGCGTCCGCGGCGTCGGCGGCAGCTGCGTCGCCGCCGGCCGCCCGCCGCGTCGCGCCGCCCCCGCCGAGCGCCAGGGATGCCAGGGCGCGGTCTTCGTCCTCCTCCTCCCCCGCTTCGAGCGCGGCGGCGGCCGCGCGCTCAGCGGCCGTGAGCAGCGGCGTGCCGGCCGCCGCCGCCGCCGCCGCTGCGGGTGTGGCCGCCGCCGCCGCCGCCGCTGCGGGTGTGGCCGCCGCCGCTGCCGCCGTCCCCGCTGCTGCTGCTGCCGGCGGCTCCCCGGCCCCGCCCGCTCGCCTCCGCGCCTTGCGCACGAGGCCGGGCCACATGTGCGCCTCGAGGGCCTCCTTGACGCGCGGCACGCCGTGGCGCTCCGCCTCGCCGCCGCCGTCCTCGTCCTCGCCGCTGCCGCCCCCGTCCTCGCCGCGCCCGTCCTCACCGCCGTCGCCGCCGCCCCCTCTGCTCGCCCCTCCCGCCCCGGCAAACGGCCCACTCAGCGCCATGTCCGCCTCGCGCCCGGCCCCGGCCGCGGTCTCGACGTACTCGAAGCACTCGGACGCGCACCACTCGAGCGCCTCCTCCAGCCAAGGAGCGAACGGCGGCGGCGCCCGCGCCGGTGGCGCCGGCGCGCGCCTGGCGCCCCCGCCCCCGCCTCCGCCGTCCTTGGTGTCGGCCTTGCAAGCCACCACCAGGCGCACCTGCGCGCTCTCGGCCGCGGCCGCGCCGGCCCCTCCGGCCGACGCCCACGCGCGCAGGGCCGCGAAGGACCCCGGGTCGCCCGCGTCAAAGGCGAGCAGCAGGGCTTCGACCGCCGAGGGCGGCGGGGGGGACGAGGCGCCATCGCCGCCGCCGCCATCGCCGCCGCCCGCGCCGCCGGCCTCCTTTTCGCCGCCGATGCGCAGCGTGCGCACGCACACGTCGGCCGTGTAGTACTTGGTATCCAGCCTCAGCGCGTACAATCCCTTGGCCTCGGCTTTGGGGGCCGCGGCCTGGTCGTGCGCCTCGAGCAGCGCGCGCATCAGCGAGTGTTTGCCGGCCCCGGGCGGGCCCGCGACGAGGGCCCATGCTCGTGGGGGTGTTTGGTCGGGCGCCTCCTCGCCGATCGATGGTGGTGCCGGCATGATCGGTGGTGGTGTTGATTGCTCGAGGATTCGCGCCTGCGGTGTGAGGAACGGACCGACGGACCGTTTTCAAAAAGTGCAGCAAACGAGCTCGCGCGGCCGTCGCGTCGACGTTCCCCAACCGCCCCTTGAACTTGATTTCATTCATCCGTTACGGCGTCAAACCCCCACCCGCATCACACGAACGCCCCAAGAGACCATAGCACCAGCGCTGATCGGACAGAATAAGGGGGTGCTTTCCGCCGAGACCCCGCGGCAACTCTCTGTCTTCCGCAAAAGCGCGCGCGCGAGGAGGAAAACGACACCGCCCTCCCTCCTCATTTCCAAGCGATGGACGCGGCGCCACCACCGGCGGCAGTGGCGGCAGCAAGAGGCGGAGGAGGAAGATCACCAGCACCCCCGCCCGCCGACGACGGAGCGCCGCCGCCCCCGCTCGCCGCCGACGCCGACGCCGACGCCGACGCCGACGCCAACGCCGACGCCCTCGAGAGCGAGCTCGCGCGGCTCCGTGCCGCCGTCGCGTTCTGGCGCGCAAAGGCCGAGGACGAGGGCGCGCGCTGCCGCCGCCTGCGGCGCATGCTCCAGGGCCAAAATGGGCCCGTCATCGCCGCGGCCAGGGGCGGCAGCGTCTCGGCGTCGCACTCGCCGCGGGAGCCGTCGTCGCCCGCCCGTTGCCGCGGCCCCGCGGACGGCCCCGCGGCCGCGGTGCGCCTGCCCTCCCTGCGCCTCGGCAGCAGCGCCGCCGCCATGTTTGCCCTGGGCCCTGTCGGCGCCGAGCCGCACGGCGTCAACGGCGCCCGGCCCTCCCACCAGCGCACGCCGCCGCTGCTGTCGGGCGCGTCGTCGCTGGCTGCGGCCGGCGGCGGCGCGGGCCAGCAGCAGCAGGACCACCGCCTCCCCCCCCACCACCAGCCGCCGCCGCACCAGCAGCCCTACTCGCTGGACGGCCTCATGCCCATGCTCATGGCACTGAGCGTGCTGCACCGCGGTGGCAGCGGCCAGACGGGCCCCGGGTCGCCGACGCGGACGCCGCCGCCCTCGTCGCCCATGGCCCGTGGCGGCGGCCGCGGCCGCGGCCCGGGGCCCCTGCTGTCGCCCTCGTCGTCCGGCGCGGCATGGGCTGCCGGGGCGGCGGCCGTCTACCGCTCGCCTTTGCAAATCGCGAGGAGCGGCGACCTGGTCCCCGGCGCCGTCGGGGCGATCGACAGGGGCGGGGCGGGGCCGACGGCGGCGGGGGCCACGGGGGCGGACGGCGGCGACGGCGGCAGCGCCCGTCTGGGCCGCGTGGCGGAGCAGCGCCAGGCGGAGGAGGCAGCCGCGGCGCCGGCATCCGCGCCGTCGCCGCTCAGGTGCTACCCACCGCCCCCGGCGTTCCTCCCGGGCCAAGCGGCCGCCCCGGTCCACGCCACTACCGGCGCTGGCAGCGGCGGGCCCCTCGGCGGAGGCGGCGGATGCGGCGGCGGCGGCGGCGGCAGCGGCGGCGGCAACGGCAACGGCTCCTCCTCCGCCTACGACGGCATCCTCTCATCGGTCTCTCTTGACGACGACGACGGCAGCGCCGGCGTCGGCCTCGCGGCCGCTGCGGCCGTCTCGGCCGCCATGGCCCGCGCTTGGGTCTCAGCAGCGTCGCGGGAGCAACGCTCGGCGGCGGCGGCGGCAGCGGCGGCGGCGGCGGCGGCGGCAGCGGCGGGCTCAAGAACAACAAGCGCTGTGGTGGTCGGGGGAGGGGGCACGGGCGGATCTTTCTGGCCGGCGTCTTCGGCTGCCGAGCGCGCGTACAGAACAGCAGCAGCGCTGAACGGTGGATGCAGCCGGACGGGAGCTGAGGCGTTTGCCGCACCAGGGGCGGCAGGAGCGGCGGCGGCAGGCGGAGGGGGCCCGGCGGCGGCAAGAGAAGGGGGCGTCGCGACTCGGGACGCGGGCACGCCGGGCTGCGTCTCGCCCTCTGGCAAGGCCGGCTTCAGGCTCGTGGCGACCATCGCGCCCCGCCTGGTGCCCAGGACCCACCAGCCGGACCCGCGGCAGGAGCAGCAGCAGCAGGAGCAGCAGCAGCAGCAGCGGCGGCTCCCGGCGGCGGCGGACGCCCCGCGGCGGACGCTCCCGGCCGTCCCGAGCCTCGAATCGCTCGAGCGCGCGACCACCGCCGCCGCCGCCGCGCCCTGGCTCGCTCTCGACGGTGACGGCACCCAGCAGCAGCAGCAGCAGCAGCGGCAGCGAGAGGCAGCAACGGCGGCGGCGGCGGCGGCGGGCGCGGCGGCGGCGACCGCGGCGGCGGCCGCGGCCGCGTCTGATTCCGCCGCCGCCGACGCCGATGACGACTGCGACGCCTGCAGCGCCATGAGCGGCGCGAGCCGCGGGCGCTCGCCGCACGTGGCGCTGCACTGGCTGAGCCGCCCCCGCAACGTGCTGCTCGTGCGCAAGCGCGCGCCCGTCGGCAGGGCGCTCGACGACGAGGACGAGGACGAGGCCGGCGACGCCGACGACGACGAGGACGAGGAAGCGGCGGCGGCGGCGGCGGCGGGCAGCGGCAGCCGCAGCCGCGCCGAGCAGAGCAGCTCGGGCGGCGGCGGCGCCGACGGGCCCGACCCGCAGCCGCCCCAGCACGGCGGCCTGTCCTCCCGCGAGATGGCGCCCGTGGACGAGGCCTTCCGGCGCGCGGTGGCGTGCCTGCTCGACAGCGGCGTCAACGTGTTTGTCGAGCCGCACGTGTACGAGGAGGCGCTGCGCGCGGCGGCAGAGACGGCCAAGCCAGCGGGGACGGCGGCGGCGGCGGCGGCAGAGACGGCCAAGCCAGCGGGGGCGGCGGCGGCGGCGGCGGCAGAGACGGCCAAGCCGGGGGTGGCAGGGGCGGCAACGGCGGCGGCAGCACCGGGGGCAGCTGCCTCAGCCGCCGCGTCGTCTGGCGCGGCTGCCGCTGCCGGCGCCGCGTCCGGCCCGCCGCTGCCCCGCCGCCCGCCCGGCCGCGGCGAGATCCGCACGTGGGAGCCGCTGCCCGGGTGGTGCGCGCCGCTCGAGGGGGAAGGCGCGGCGACGGCGACGACGACGACGACTGACGGCGACGGCGGCAACGGCAGCGGCGCCCGCGCCCGCGCCCGCCGCGCCCCGGCCCTCACGGGCGCGGCGGGCCTCCTCCCGGACGACGTCGCGGGCGCGCTCGACCTGGCCGTCGTGCTGGGCGGCGACGGCACCGTGCTCTGGACGTGCCACCTGTTTGGCGCGCGAGCGGTCCCCCCGCTGGTGCCCTTCAATCTGGGCTCGCTCGGCTTCCTGACGCCGTTCCCGCCGCCCGCGCTGCCGCGGGTGCTCGCCGCCGCCCTGCGCGGGGGCTTTCCCATCGAGCTGCGCCACCGCATCCAGTGCACGCTCGTGCGCGCGGCGCCTGCCTCGGGCGGCGCACGGCGCGCGCGGCGGCCAGCGCCGCCGCTGTCGCCCGACGGGCCCGGGCCGTCGCTCGAGGCCGCGTCCGCCACCGCCGCCGCCGACGCCCGCGACCGGGCGCAGCAGCAGCGGCGGCGGCACGCCCACGAGGAGTTCGTAGTCCTCAACGAGGTCGCCATCGACCGCGGCGCCTCCCCCTTCCTGGCAAACGTCGAGGTGTACTGCGACGGCGCGCTGGTCACCCGCGCGCAGGGCGACGGCCTGATCGTCGCCACGCCGACGGGCTCGACCGCCTACTCTTTGGCGGCGGGCGGGTCGATGGTCCACCCGGGCGTCCCGGGCCTGCTCTTGACGCCCGTGTGCCCCCACTCCCTGTCCTTCCGCCCCCTCGTGTTCCCGGACACGGTGCACCTGTGCGTGCGCGTGCCGGCGGACTCTCGCTCGCGGCGCGTGTGGTGCTCGTTCGACGGGCGCGACCGCACGGCGCTGCGCCGGGGGGACAGCGTCGTCATGGCGCTGTCGCGGTGGCCGGTGCCCGCGGTGGCGCCGTCGAGCGACGCCGGGGCGGCGTGGTTCGCGGCCGTGCGGGAGTGCCTGCACTGGAACGCGCGGCAGGTGCAGGGAACGGCCAGGCCGCGGCGCGACGACTGAAGCTCTCCGCCCCCCGTTCCGGCGGCGGCGGCGGGCACCGACCCGCGCTCCTGCATTTCGGCCTTTCCCGCGGATGAAGGAAAAGAAATAGGAGGAGCGGCGAGGGCATGGGCGTGTACGGCGGCTCGCTCCCTCCCTTTCGCTCTCGTCGGGCGGCGGCGCCACCGCCGCCGACGAGATAAAATGGGGGACACCTCGTCCGCGTCTGCAGTCGACGCCGAGGGCGCGTCGGTCTAAGGCGCCA
>Ga0105053_10003008_pt1 | contig 25895 bp, 9 predicted proteins | sample BON01_FD_78093 | JGI IMG/M metagenome (GOLD analysis project Ga0105053, IMG submission 78093) | Freshwater microbial communities from Lake Bonney liftoff mats and glacier meltwater in Antarctica - BON-01 | ecosystem: Environmental > Aquatic > Freshwater > Ice > Glacier meltwater | place: Lake...
CAAGTTCATTGTGGCATAGGAACTCAATCATTTTAGGATAATACCCATCTGGAAATGACCAAGCAAAAAGATCTTCAACCAAGACCGGGGAGAAGCTACAATTATACGGGGAATAAACAGTCCCATGAAAATCCCGAATTTCAACAATTTGATGAAAATACAGCATCTTTGAAAGAAGATCTGGCTCATCTTGCCCTCCACTCCGAAATAATGTATCTACTCGACAGAGCATGCCCACCAACATTTCTGTTGGATAAACCCATTGTCTTTCGATATTAGGTTTCCGAATGAGCACGTCAAAAGCACGGACACACAATGCCGAGCATTCCCGAGAAGCCAATTGATGAAATAAATATCCGGGTTGTTGATAAACTGATGGTATAATCTTTTCATCAGTTTTCAGTGACGTAAATGACATCTTGGAAAGAGGACTTAACCGTTCATGTAGATTCAATGGATCTCCCAAATAAAAAAGAGATTCGAATACTTTGACGCAATCGTTGAAAAGAACAGAATCTTCGTCCTCCACATGATCGGATTGCTCTGCTTTGGTTATTAGCTTGCTCAATTCCCTGACAAGAAACTTGATGGCAAAAGGAAGTAAAGTGGTACTCTGAGTTTGAAGTATTGCTGCAAGAAGGTATCGAAGTTGGTCTCGATCAAGAACTACAGATTTAGATTTCTCCAGAACAGCACAAAGGGCTAAACAGGCGCCTTCCTGATTCTCCAGCCACCAGCTCTTTCCTTCGAGGATTCTGGTAATCAAGTCCTTCACCATGTCCTTCTGCTTCAAAGTACCGATAGCACGTTCTAAAGCGTCTGACGCAGGGGTTATATCACTCCCTACGTTTCCAAATGCTCCTCTGACTAAGTTCAACGCAAACTCCGTCTCCGTATCCATACTTTTTGTCTGAATGGAGACCAATGTAATTTTTATTCTGGACATTTTATTTCAAGTGGAACCAATCACACACGTTCTAGGCCACATGCACTTTTGATTGTTTGATATTCAGAAAGGGAAACCCTTCTAGCTGAATGTCGCGGTAAATGTGTTCCTCAAACAGATTTTAGATTTGAATGATCATTGGACGAGGCAGTACGAGCAACTTCGACGGTTCCTCAGAATGAAATTGAATACTGATTTATCCCACCTGCAGTTGTCACTCACTGCCTGAATCCGTTGAGGAGTCTCAATATTAACACATACGAATACTAAACATGACAGCAAAAAGTGCATCTCTCGAGTGATCTTCTGAACTTTCCATTGGGGTTCCATTGGAAGACATAGACAGCGTTGGAGAGGGTGTCCGATATACTGAAGAATCTTATTATATATATATATATTGAAGGATCAAAAGAATACCCGAAATTTGGTGTCCTGGGTAAAAATTCTTTAAAGGAAGTATGTGCATTGAAATTGCACTCGAATGGTTCCAATGGTAGTAATAATGATAAGTGCTTGGAAACGGTTTCATCATTTCAAAAAACAGACTACCGATATGATTGCTCATACTAATCCAGCCATATCGAAATATCGATTTGCTGCTGAAAGAAGTCTCAAGCATACGCATTGCTCCAGGAAGATCGCGACTAGAAGAGCAAAGCAGAATATGTGAGAGGAGACCAAATTCATTCTTTAATTTAGTTCTTTATAAATCGAATTGGATAGGTCTCTAATCTTATCTACCAGCGCTTGAACTCGAGCATTCAAATTCTTCCTATTTTGCCTGGCTTCCTCTTTACCGCTCGCCAGCCCACCTGTATTAAAATTAAATTTTTTATATTTGAAATAAAGCACTTACCGACAATAACAGCATCAATTTTGGTGTCTTGAAGTTTTTCCGCTTTCCCCAACAGAATGGCGAGGGCATTTTTGATATCCAGCAATCGATCTTTGGAAGGATTCTTCGTACATTCTAACACCATATCTTTAAATTCCCCTTCGTACTGACCAAGGTTCGCATCGCACCGTGATAGACTTCCAAGCGCGTCTTCGCTTCTGGCACTGTAAGATCGATCCAGTTTGGGCTCCATAGCGATTGTAATAGCCCCCCTTGTTATATTCGGCCATCCATCTATAGTTATAATGGAGGAAAGACCTGCTATCGTTAGAGAGTTACGAGGAAAGCAAAATGCAGCTGCATTTCCACATCATGATAAAAGCAATTTGAGCAGTGGACGTGGGGGGTTCTTCTCTAAATTGAGTTCAGCTGGCCAGTGGAGAAGACCCTTTGTTGTTTTTACGGTGCGTTGTTTTTTAAAGCATTTTCTGTTGTCTTATTAATGTATGTAGTGGATAACAACAGCCTTTGTTTTTGGAGGAAGTATTGTATACGGAGTAGATGTACGTTTCCCAATTGTTGAAATGAATGGTAATTGATGTTTTTCAGGAAAAGGACCGAAACGGGAATGACCATTGTTATAGCGACCTTTATCGATGGGGACGCAGAAAAAGAGATATGTTTCTAGGGGTCGAAGCACCTTCACATTTAAATGAATCTTCAGGCAGACCAGGAACTATTCATGAGTTCAAGGAAGCGTTTTCTTTCATTTACAAAAACCTTTTTGACCCAGACTCCTTACCACCTAGAAAAGATATTTAGATTTATAATTCGTCCAATTAAAAGTCAATACTTCATAGAAAAGATAATTAGATTTAGTATTCGTCCTAATGAATCTCCATAACCAAATTCAGTACTATCTAAAAAAGATAGTAAATAGATTTATAATTCTTCCATGGTGATATCAAACGAATCATCAGATTCGTAATTTGAAGGAGGAGGTGGTGGTGACTCTTCACTTTTCGTAGCAGCCTTTTTCTTTCCTCCCTTTCCTTTTTTAGTTCCAACTTTGATCAAATATTTCCACAGGTCCTTTCGCTGGTCTTCCTTGAGGAACCGAGCCACTTTAGGATCAGAAATAGGATTATAGTCCATCTTCAATTGAGTTATCTTTTTCAAATTGGTCATTTCCAACGGCAGTTCTGAGATTTGATTGTTCTCCGCATTGAAAACCATCAAGCCCCCTAACAGACCAATATCAGTTGGGATTTCCGATATTTGATTGTGAGATATAATCAAATCGTGAAGACGCCCGAGGTTCTTAAAGTCCAAATCAAGAGTATCCAATTCATTATTTGATACATTGAGCAGAGCGATATTTTGAAGATCAAACAATGCGTTCAAGTCCGAAAGTTTATTATTGGACAAATCCAAAGTCTCCAGTGAAGTCAAATTGCGAATGGCAAACGGTAAAGCTTCCAAAGCATTGTTATTGACCTCCAATACCTTTATTGATTTAAGTCTTCCAATTTCATCTGGTAAACAAGTTAAACCATTACCATTGAGAATCAGTGTCTGCAAATTTCTCATACGCCCAATCCCTTCTATACTACGAAGAGCTTGGCCCATCTTCAAATCAAGACGATTAATGCCTTTTTGGTACCATAAAGCAGGATCGACCTCCGCGTTTGTTTCGGTTCGAACCACATTCAGCTCATGAATAGGTCGAAGTAGCTTTTCAGCTTCAACAAGTTTTTGGATCTCAGGCCATTGTGGAGGTGGGCCAATAGCTTCATCTTCCTCTGAAACATTCTCTTCCTCTTCCTTAACCTGTTGCCCTCGTCTTTCAAACATTTCCAGTTGTCTCTTTTTCAACTTGCTGCGCTGGGTAGAAGTGAGTCCGTCAGTAAAAACTTTCCCATCTTCGTCCACTTCTTCTTCACTTTCTGCAAACCATGCATCCAGCAATTCAATAATGTTGTTTTTCTTGCGTTTCTCCGCGTGTCCTCTCGCTGTCAAGCCCTCGTTATCTTTCAGATCGCTTTTAGCTCCTTTGTCAAGCAAACTCTCTACAAGTTCTTCGTTCCCCATGGCGCAAGCCATCATCAAGCAAGTTCTTCCATCGTCATCTCTTATATCTATCCAACCCTTTCTCCTCAGCTCTCGACGCCGTTGGAAATAATCAAGAAGTGTGTCCATGCTCTTTGATTTGCCGTTCAACGCAGCAACCATGAAACAAGTATGACCTTCGTCATTCCGAGTCTGGGCTTCGAGACCGGTGTTAACGAGGCCTCCTCGTACATCAGCTAGCTTCTGGGAAAGAATAGAGGCCCAAAATGCGTCTTTCTTTTGACTGTAGGACATCTTGTCCTTCTTATGACCCTTACCCATCTTTCAACTCCACAGATAATTTTTTTTATCGATTTTTTTAAAACTACTAGTTGTGGATAAAAGCCATCAAATGCTAATTTCTTAATAAACAAGAGTATCTTGTTGAAAGAAAAGAGCCTGATGGCAATCCGTGAGGTAATCAGAAGCAAGAACATTATGTTTTTTTAATCAGTTGTAATTTTCACAAGTTATTTTTACCATAGTTAGTCGATTTTCCACAGATTGGATTCGCTAGTGCCTTCAAGAGTATTAATCCATTTTTGTAATTGGTGTCCGGTTAAACAACCACGCAGGAATAAAGCCCCAAGGGCAGCTCTGATATCAGCATCTGAAACGCCAGTCTCACCGTTGACATTGATGGCAATCCCACCAACTGAATTAACTTGATCAACGTGAAGAGCTGCATCATCGAAATGAACATGACATGATAAGGTTCCATGATAGCCTAAAAGGAATTGGCCCTTGTCTTTTATCTGTCCAAATACGTGTTCACTGGCAGATTTCCAATCACTTGAATTTTGCAACAATGTAGCATACACTTTTGCTGGAATATTGTTTCTTGCATACCCTGAAGGGCCATAGGAAACTACTTGAACTGGTTCATGAGATAGCTTTTGCAGCAATTGAAGTTTACCACCTGCTGCTGGAATCATGATACCTTTTGAATCGCCACATCCGTGCCACCACGGACTCCTAAAACTAGAAATATATCGGTTTTCATCTGATTTATATTCAAATCCCTTGTCTGCAGCACCTGATGTCACTGATGAACCTTGCATATCGGGCGATTTTTTCTCAATTAAGGCTTTGATGCCAGAATGAACGAGATCAAATATATAGATGTCAGTATTGGTGCATTGATATGCATCTGCAAGGGTCCTATCAAAATCTACTGATACAGTTATTTTTGGCGTTTCTATTTTGATTTCTTCTCCAACGATGACTCGATTATCGAATAGTACATTGGTTGAGTTCCAACTCTTGATCTCTGAGTTCTTTTGCTCAACAAAATGGGAGGCTTTGTTCCTGGTACTCCATCTGGCCAAGCATACCATCATGTAGTACACGTACATATTCGAAATTGAATTTCACACGTGTGTGTTCTTGGCAGCCACTGCGGGGGGCCTTCCTTATTCAGTTAAATACGTTGACAATGGAGACGGATTGGGACAGGTGAGTCATTGGTGCAGTTTAGTTTTTTTGAATTAATAGTTTTTAGTGCTATTCAGCTGATTGAACAGGCTATTATTTCGACCCAGAAAACAGCAGATACCTTAGTTGTCGATGTGCAACCTGAGCCCGATGCAGTGATATATGAACATGAAAGCGAAGATGAATTAGATATTCAAGATAATATACATGATAACAGTTGGCGAAGCTATCCGCAACGACCCATAGGATCTCAATTTGTTAAAATGTCCCCGAGAAACTCACTTTCTAAATTAAGGAAACCAGAGCAGTCGAGAAAACCAGAGCAACGAAATATAAATGTTTCGAGCTGTCGTATCGGTTCTATCTACGGGCCAAAACGAGTAGCTTCTATCTCATGCGAAGAAATTATGAAAGTGAAGTTCAAAACGAGTAGAGGACCACCTGATACCAGTGTCAAGCCCATCATGAATCACCCATTTACACACCAAAAACTTACTTATACTGCAAGCGAACAGACAAAAAGTTTTAATTTAGTGGATTTCGATATGGGCGCTAGTGTCTGCGGTCATGATTCTACATCCCTGTGTCAAACGGATCATGACATGGAAGCCCCTGCTTTCCTCGCATTCACAGGACAGAATACCACTTTTGAAATCCCATGTCAAGTTACTGGTCAAGGCTCTACAAATAATATGTTCAAGGTACAAGTTGCATACACTTGCCAAAACGGGAGCAGCATGTTTGCTAGGAAAGAGTGTCCTAGAGATCGTCTGCGGTTCGCAACTGAGCCTATCACGTGTCACACTGAAAGAAATATGGTAGCACATCAGCTACGTCAGTACAAAGGGATATTGTGGCAATATGACCAGTTTCTTCAGTCACATCCAAAACCACACAACGGATATATTCACGAGACTAGCACTGGATTTGGAACAGTTGAGATGGTTATGAATATTCTAAAATCGGCAGGCAATTCGCAACAACTTTCAGAATTGGTGAAATCATCTGCAAAAGTCGTTCGAATTTCTTCAAACCAACGACTCATTGAACAGATAAGCCATTTATTATCCATTAACGAAGTAATAACGAAAGCAGAGAGCAGTGTGCACGAACTTGTAGAGACCATCTTTACGAGCAAATTGCATGAAAAAACAATCATGAAGAATCGTCCAATTAGTCCCAGCCATGAGAACGAATTAAAACAACTGATTGAAGGCCATTTTCACATAGCAGCATGCAATTTCAATCTGTTAGCTTCTTGCAAGACAAATTCTGACACACGAAGACGACGACTGAAAATTCTGCGTGCGTGGAAAGGCCTTCCTACAGCATCTCAGCCATCCACATTGACCTTGTATAGAATGAAGATGGAGTCGTGGAGCTGTTTGAATCAGGTGTATCTATTTCGCCAATTTCAATATAATGAGTGGAGTCATCGATTTGTAAACAACAAACAAGTGTCATGGCAGTTTGAATTTGAAAGAACAGCCAGAGAACTTGAATCCAACTGCTTTATTACCTACCCTATTTTATTCAAGACACTCAAGCTCATTCATGAGTATAGTCTTGACATGGGCAGTTATTTAAATCAAAGCGGGGACAGCATTTCCTTGTTTATTGAAGTAGAAGAATTTCCTGTTGTTCCGGATACTTATTGGCAAAACCAGCGACTTCATGCTTCGTCGATGTCACATTTATTATCATCCCGGTGGTTGCATCCGATGGCTATGATGTTGTTGGGACTTTGTCAAGGATCACTGGCACCGAATGGAGAGAAAATTAATTTCTATGTAAAAGACGTTTCTGAATTACGTCAGTCAAGCACATTTCTATTGGTAAATAGATGCATTTTCTCGTGGCAGGATCATTTAACAAACTTCGTGGTCAAATCCCTTGATCAGCATTTAGATACATTTCTGAAAGTATCTTGCTTCAATGGATCTTATCGCTTGTTGGATGAATGTAAACTTCATGTTTATTTGGAGAAATTGACTCATAGACATTGCCTTGGTTTCTTCCATGTCCAAGTCCTGTTGGAACAAGGAGCCATATTTGAACCCAAACTTGAGTTTATACTTGATAATGTATTGAGCTCAATTGATCAAGTGGCAAATTTTATTGAGCAAGTGGAAGATCCGTCGATGCATCTAACACCCATCATGCAGTTATTCCAAACGTTTAAACCGTTACTAGAACTTGACCCTACGAGTTTTGCCTCGATACAGAAATCTAAGGATCTGCTAGGTGATGGCATCCAATATTCGTTTGAAAGGAAATCAGCAGAATCAAAGCATCCTTTTCTGGCTAGTCATTTTTGGGCCACTAAATGTCAACTTGATGCTATACTGACAGAAGCAATTGAGGAGTGTATGCAAGTATTGAATAAAGTCCAAGAATTTGAAAACCAAGTTTTGAGTGGAATCCATTCAGCTATTTCCCATGTTGTCCAAGTGGATGTGGATGTATATGCGCATTGGTTTGCGAGCAAATTAGAACAAGTTGTTCACGGAAGGCCGAAGGAATCTTCTGCATTTATGTTTGAAGTTGTGGAATGCAATGAAAGTGATTCCGATGAAAGTAACAGTTCAGATCTTGGCTTTTATGTAAGCGACGAAGAAGATGTCGAGTATGAAACAATTCAAATACAGGATTCAAAGCGAGCGCCTTTCAATCCGACTGCGTTGTTTCCTCAAAATGCCAGGGATTTTCAAAACTTGTACTCGATTGCTAAACCAGAAACGCAAAGTACCAAGATGCTAAAGCGATGCAAAGAGGAATTAATTCGGCTTGAAGCAATGCAACAGCAGATTCAATCTGAACTCCCCTCCATTGTACTGCTTCCTCTTTTTAAGTTGGATCTTTATCAAGCCAAAATCCAACTTATCGAGTTTTGTAGCAAGTTGCTGTTAAAAATCCAGGACCAGCTCTATTCGGATGCGAGTGATATGCTAAAGTCTGCTCTTTCTATGTATAGTAATTTAGAGGAAACACTCCAAGCTCCTATAGAGAATACCGAAGATCTTAGTACATTATGGCGATTACAAGAAGACCTTGAGAAACAAACTCTTGCAGAGATTAAAGAAACCTTTTTGGATCCAGCTTTTGCTCGATTTAGTATCTTGGATGAGATGCATTACATTCGACCGCAAGAGGGTATTGAACTAGAAAAACAGCTTCTCCTGGCCCCAACACGAATTGTACAGGCCAGTAAAATATTTATGAAGCAAGCGAAAGGAAATGCTGAACGATTTAAAATGGATTTGGAGGTAACAAGAATGAAACTCATGACAAGTGCATCGATGCTAGTTCGCCAATTCCTTGACATCAAAAATCTTGTTGATTTAGAACGAGCTCCATTACATGCAGAGACTCTGGATAAATTCAACGATCAATTGAATAATTCGATAGAGGAAATATCCCATATGAAAAGTCGATTGGAGATGCTGGAGGAACCTTTCATACAAGATTGCCGTATGTTCAACAAAATTTATGAACCAAGCATCGGAGTTGCTGAGTCACGCCAAGCATTTGATGATCTAATACAACTGCAAGATCATTTTCTGATGTATCATAAACTATGGAGTGTTGCTGCAGATGCTGTGGAAGCACTTGAATTGTGGAATCGCGGTCCATTTTTTGAAATCGATTCCAATTCAATGCAATTACATATTCAAAACAAAGGGGGTTGGCTAGATACGATGGAAGAATTAAGTAATGTGTTTGAACGATACGATGGTGTACGAGCAGTTTGCATCGAGCTGCAATGGCAACTAGTCAAGTTTAAAGAAAATTTTCCCATGATCAAAATGCTGTTAAGCAAGGCTCTGCGAAGTCGTCATTGGAAGCAAATCACCGCTTTTCTAGATCCAGATCATGCTCGAGAGTTGAGCGACATGTTGGAAGGTGGCGGAAAGAATGAAAATGGCCGAACACTCACTTTAGGAAAACTTCAAGAGTTCCATTTTATCTCTTTTGATGATGAAATTTCAAAAGTGTGCCTAGTAGCGGAACGAGAATACCAAGTTGAGAATGCACTTGCGGCAATTCATAATTCTTTAGAGATTCGAAAGATCAAAGTGTCTTTGCTGAATAGTGAGTATATGGTGGCAACACAATTAAATCCTACAGCAGATCACGAATCCATCTTTCAAGACACGGAATCTATTGTGAGATTGTTAGACAGCAACCTTATTGAAATGAGACAGCTGCTTGTGTCTCCATTTTGTGCTCATATGCGCTCGGATGCACAAAACCTTTATGACCACATTATTCATTTGAGAAAGTGGATTAAACAACTGTCTTTTTGTCAAGGGAGCTGGAATTCGATCAAAGGTGTATTTCGGCATCGAAAAAGCCACATGGGAGATTCGAATATAAATTTTACTCGCGTGGAGAATACGTGGGACACGTGTACCAAAACTCTTGGAACAATTCGACCTAGTCTACTAGAACTAAGTTACAGTCTACTCGGGAAACAGCAATTATTGATTCCAATTATCCCTTTGCGGTCACTGGTTGAGTTAGGAACCAAGATGGAAATTCTACGAAAAGATTTGTGGGGTCGTATGGATATTCATCGCAACGGGTTTTCTAGATTGTATTTCCTATCAAATGATCAATTATTGGATCTCATATCATCCTTGCAAGGCGACCCGCTGAATGTGAAACGTTTCTTGCCGCTGTTATTTTTTGGCGTGAGCGGAATCAACACTCAATGGTCAGATGTTGTGAATCCTGATCGTCTTTTAAAGAAGCACGGTGCTTCTATCGTTGATACTGGCGTTTTTGTACTTAGTGATATGAGACTAATACAAGCTCTCTCAATAACTTCTATCGCTACTACCGATTCTTCCTGCTCAAACATAGATTTGTGCAATGTCGTTGTGGTTGGTTTGAGTCTTCAAAATATTCTTACGGGTGCGGTATTTACCCATTATATATCACCTGAGGTTTGGCTAGCTGATCTAGATCATAGAATCAGTGCCACACTCAAAGTTTTGATAACTGAAACTGTTGCAGATGCGGATATTTTGAATTGCACTCTTTTCAGGACCCAACAAGTATCTTTGGTAGCCACTCAATTGAGATACTCGCATGAAATTCAGCAACTTTATCTTACCAAGGAATCACAAGATGCAGTAGTCATGTCTTCTGTGTGTATAAACAAGGAGGGGGTCTTACGAAGCTTGACTACTCTTGAAACTCAAAGCACGTTACTGCATTTTGAAAAGCTTTCCAAAAAACTCTTTAGTGATATTCAAACAGTTCGGAAAGCAATTCGAGAATTGAGAAGTCACAACCGAGATGACTATTTGAAAATGAATTCAATGGTCTTATCCTTAACAGATCTCTACGAAACCATGGAAAAGAAAGATGAATTCACTTGGGAGTCTAGATTCAGATACACTGTGGATGGAAGCGGCGAGAATATAGCCGTCGTGTCACTTGGGGTATCTATGCCATATTCTTACCAGTTACAATCTGTGCATTCAAGGTTGGTTATTGCTCCTATTACACTTCGATGCATGAGGAATCTCATGGTTGCTGCAAACGCGTTTCAGATAGGATGCGTGGAGTCTATTCCTGGTGGTGGTAAAACTGCAACTTTGAGTGAATTAGCACATACTACAGGTAATACATTGATATCCATTCATCCGAAACTCTTTTCTGATGATTCAAGCGGTCTTGAAATGTATTTTCAGGGAATATCCAAATGCCACTTTTGGGGAGTACTGGAATTCAATGGAGCAACAGTTGGACGAATCCTCAACTTGGTCGATACATTTCTCACCAGGGAAAAGAGTAGTATCCTGTTTTGCACGAGCACACCTACGAGAGACAAAAGTTTGATTCCCAGTTCCATATTGGAGTCCTTGCGTTCCGTCGTGTTAAAACCTGATTTCGAATTTGTATCTAGGTTATTGATTTACGCCAATCTGAATGTTACCATGGAAGAAGCTGCGTATCTTGGGAATAAGTTGGTAGTAGGTCTGGCTACTAGTCAGGAATTGATCCCATCAAAATCTATATGTAGTTTCATCGCTATTTCCTCCATCATCAGAAGAGCCAGTTTGCTTGCATCCGACGGCAATTGTCGAATAGGATTTGTGGACTGTATTCAACAGGAGATAGGTGCAAGGACAAGCTGCGCCAATGAAACCAACATTGTAATGAGTGTCATCAACGATTCTTTTGAGACTGAGAAGTCAGCCGAATTGAATATTACGAAGACATCGCTACGTCGCCCAATACACGCGATGCAAAGGCGGTCCGCTCGGGTATTTGAAGGAAGTAAACGAAAGGGATCTATATCTAAAGTGATTCGACCTGTCTCTTTGGGGGATTCCGATGTGATGTCCACAGTGTATAAGCTGAACAAAGATTCAAATTATGAAGAGATTTGGCTCGTGCTTGTAGCTCACGCTGCTCAAAGTCTAGGTTACAAATGGGACAAGGATTCCATGTTCCCCATATGTTTGAGTATTTTTCATGCCCTTGGTTTGATTCAAGATATCCACAAGTCGACTAGCCATCCAATACATCCTAGTGGAAGCATTGTTATTGCCGGAAGTTCGTTTTCAGGGAAATCTACTGTGATGAGAATCGTTTTACAGGCTCTCAATTTACTGAAAGTTCACAATGTTCGAGCCATCCGAATCTTTACCGACTCAATGCATTTGAATGATTTAGTAGGCGGCAATTCAAAAGATGGAATTATATTTAAGGCTTTAAAATCCGATGACAATTCGTGGATTCAATATCCTCTTCTTCCTGAAGATTCAGATCAATTTCCAGACATTTCGTCCGATTTGCATACTCTTTTCTGTCATTTACTAAAAGTGACGGAATCTATGAAATGGCTGATTTTCGATGGTAATGTATCGTGTGATTGGATAGACGGTGGGCTGGATGTCTTGATGGACGAGGCTGACCCACTATTCATGTTTGGACATCATAGCATGGAGTTCTCAGTACTTCCAAGATCTATCAGATTGATATTTGAAACAAGTACTCTTGAAAATGCATCACCATCAGCAACTGCAAAATCATGTATTATTTGTGTCCCTCCTCAAACATTGCAATGGCAATATCTAGTTCACAAGTGGATGAATCCTTGTGCAATGGCCATAAAAGGAATTCCACAACCATACATGCAGCACAAGTTCTTTATTCAAGGTTTATTCGATTGGCTTGTTCCAACAGCTCTTACCACCTGCGTGCCTACTCAAAGAGTATATTCTATTGGCCAAAGTTCTGCATGGCAAGTAACTCAGTTGTTAGCATTGTTTACAACCCTTTTGATTGAGAATCAGAGTTTTGTTTTTGAACAGGAAGATGAACATATTCAAATTGAAAACTTATTTGTTTTCGCATTGATTTGGACCATTGGTGCATTCGCAATGACGAAAGCACCATTGCGGGAGGATGACCAGCATCTTGGTTCATATTCGTTTGAGGTGATTATTAGAAACTTTTGCGGTGCATCTACTACTGCTTTGAGTGGTTTATCATCAACCGAAAGCATGAGTCGGGCTCTTGATGTGACATATTACGATGAATTGGTTCCGCTGAAACATAAGAACCGCAAGTTGAATTTACCAATTCCCGAGAAGAATACAGTGTATGATTACTACTATGACGTATTTCAAGCTCAATGGGTACCGTGGGAGGGGAACAATAGTCCGTCTGTTTTTTCGTTACAGGATATTCAGATATATGCACCGTCTCAATATCGTAGCGCTTGGTTTTTGAAATTGACGATGAAATATGGTATGCATGTTTTTTGCCAAGGAGGCAGTTGCAGTGGAAGGACCACTATTATAAACAGTGTGCTAGCAGATTTAACAAATTCAAAATCTATCGAGTATCATTGCAAGATCCTAGCAACTACTCCTAGTCAATTGAAAAACACGTTATTGGGATTTATGAAGCAAAAGCGTCCTGGGGAGTATGAACCTGTTAAACTGGATTCAACCACTACAAAACCCATGTATTTATTTGTGGAAGACTTAAACGTTGCTACTCCTGTATCAGAATGCGTCCGCCAGATCTTAGAAGTGCATTCTTTATATGATGAATCTTTCAAGGTGCAAAAGCTTCATGAAATCGGGGTGGTGTTTACGCATTCGAAAGATATATCCACTAGTCGCAATTTGGAAACATTTCGAGCCGACTTTTCTGTTGTTCTACCAAATATTAGCGTAGGGGATCTACGGGTAGTGTACACTGCCATGTTTAACACTCATTTTAATACTGAACAAAGCGATTTGTTGCACGGATTAAAAGAGGCTGCATTGCGGTTACTAGGCCCTCAGAATCCAAAGGCAATTTCGTTAATCTTCCGAAACTTACTAGGATTAAATATTGACAATTCGAGTGCGCAAGACATTGTACATTTCTGGCTTCATCAAGTATATTGTTCCTTCATTTTGCCAATGAACAAACTTGTCAAAACAAGCATCGAAGATATGAAGTTTACTTTGCACAAATTCGTGAAACAAGTTGATATTCGAGTATTGACTAAGATGGTTGATTCTATCTGCGAGACCTACGATTTTTTATCAGATGCCCAAGATATTTCAGAGAAAGATAGCATTTTAAGATACATGATTTGGAAGGATACCCAGTTTGAGCAAGAGACCATCACCAGTATTTCAAATAGTCTTGTCAGATACAAGAGTCTCTATATAGCAGATTATGTTGCCCAGGTATCTCGAATCGTGACTACGCGATCAAATTCTTATGCTGAAGGTATTTGGCTGCAAGATGGTTCAAGTGATATTTGTCGAATGATTGCTTTTGAAGTGGCGACTGCTCAAGGTTACGATTATGAAGAGCCCCCTTCATTCAGTAGCCATCGATCATGGCATAAATATCTACGCGAGCTGATGTTTCAAATTGGATCAACTGGAACGAGAACCGTTTTGTTTATTGACCATCATTCGTTAGAGCCTTCTATTCGTCAGGATCTTGAAGTACTTCTTCAAACAGGCGATTTGCCAGACATATTTAAATGGAACTTTGAAGAGGATGATAAAGAATGGGATGTTTATGATCAAGAGGCATTGGAAAACGAGTATAATAGTATGAAGGGGACTTGGCTCGATGGTCGCGATTTTGATAAAGAGGATCACGACAAAACCGAAGAAAGACGGCATCTATTTATTCTTCGTCGTTTGCTGTTAGTTCAAACCAAAAAACAAACTTGTTTACTAGACGAGATCGAGTCGATAACGGATTCAGACCGTGTAGCAACCCAGCAGCGTCTCCGCAAAAGCATGCTTGAGTCTTTGTGCGTCTTACACTGTGGCGGCCTCCAAACGAAACATGCTAGTGTAGTGCGCATCCGTCCCCCGGTAGGCCCGGCATTGGTAGATCTCGCCACCGAATTGTCACGAAGGTCATTTGGAAACGATTCTCATGCCTCGTTTTTGTCTCTTTTTGCAAGAGATACTGGCACGTCAGGTGTTTTAGAGAACATGTCAGAAGTAGTGCACTGTCTCTATTCGATACATAATGCTGCCAAAAGTAAATGCACTGTGAACATTCCGAACGGGCTGTTTTTGAAATTCGCGGGTTTTACTCTGCATTGGATTTTCAGAAGCCGAAAAAATATTGCATTAACTACAGCTCAATTAGGGAATGCATTGGCAATTACAGAAGGGACTAATGTTCTCAACACCCATTTAACAAGTGAGATCGCGATATTGAAGCCTCAACTTGACCACATAAGCTCGCTATTAAGAAAACGTTTGGAATCGGTGGTGTCTTTGCGACGACAAGTTGGAGGTCTTCGTGCCTCCTTTAGCGATCTGTGTGTTGAATGGGAAGCTAAAAATGCTTCATTGCAGCAACTTGGAGACGAGATTCAAGCATCCGTTGATTTTATAACTCCAGTTCTTTCTTCAACATCGGAGACTCTGGCCAAGGTTCATAAATCCCGACTCGTGGGACTCAATAATATCAAGAATCCGAATCAGTCTACTCGAGTAATTTTGCAATGCATATACATGGCAATGACAAATGAGACTCTGCAAGTCAGGGATACGCTATATTCGAATGCAATGACAGAATTGGAGTTTCGAAAACCGTATTTGGAGGCCAGCGAACTTGTAGCTGAAGAACAGATCTTGGAAGATTCGTTAGGTATTAAAGAATACTATTTAAACCATTGTCGCAAGCTCCTAGGCAATCCTCATTTACCATCCATACTAGCAAATCTTAAGAAAGACTCCATTAGTAAGGACGTCATTGATGAGATCGGGCAATTATTAGAGAGTACTTCCATTCGTGATTTCTTTCTGGTATCCGAAGAGAATGTTTTAATCGAAGACGACCAGAAATCCACCAAGAAATACATTCAATGTCGGTCTGTATTAGAGGCACTTGTTGGATGGCTTCTAGGACTAGTAAAATACCGACATATTGTTCATGTTATGCTACCAAAGCAGCAAATATTGGTGGACCAGACTTGCGACTTCGAGGCAACTGACAAACAAAAATCAGACACTGAAGAGCAACTGAAACAAAAGGAGGCAATGTTGGAAAAATTGCAAAGCGAAACTGACTCACTACAAAACAACAAGCTGCTTTTGAATACGCGGATGACAATGCTTGAAGAAAAAATGACCCGTTCGGGAGATATGTTTGCTGTGCTAGGATCTGATACGAGGATGAAATGGACCTCATGGTTAAAATCACTTAAACACCTAGATGATTTAGACACTGCCGATGGAATGATAGCTGCAAACGCAATACTAGCAAGTGCTGCTAGTTTCTATTTTGGGTACACCAAACCAAGTGATCATGCTATGCTGGGTGGATTATGGATGGAACTTTTGTTAGAATGTGGTCTAAAGCCAAGTATAAGTAATTCCACTGATCAAGTTCGCTGGTCGTTGCCAGAGTTGGATGAGGATGCTACAGCAACAATTCCTTTGAGCGTATCGGGAGTACTTGGAAACATGGCGATATATCTGGGAACAAATTTGAAGTTCTTTTTTCCTTTTGGAGAGATCATGGAAGCTGAATTTGCTGCGAAATCAACTCTGGCGTGGATTGAAAGTGGTAATCCAATGGTTAGATCATTTATTTGCAAGGCAAATTTTCTTGCGATGCATCTTATGATTGGAGACCAATACGAGACTCGCCCTTTTCATTCAGACGACTCAATGTTGTATACTGTGCCATTGCTTTATGACCCGGATGAACTTGGGTTAAAATGGTACCGGCAATATATTGGAAATACGAGAATTATTGAGATTGATTTTTCACAGGCTAATTTAATTCAACTGTTGGAGAGTGCAGCTCGTGCTGAAGAAAGTGGATGCTACCTGATCATTACCAATATCGATGAACGAATAGTTGATCGCTTACCCAAACTTCATATTCACCAGAAAGTTATTCTATGTTCCAAGTGCATTGATGATTCGTCACTAGCAGCAAAGTTGCAGCTCTGCTATTTTGATTTCAGTGTTGAAAACCAACACGGGGAACTTGCTAGTTGCATTCTGTCCACTATTGTTGAAAATGTTTCTCTAGCCAATGAATGGCTTTCTTATTCAAAAGATCGACTGAGAGATACTGTGGAAACTGTTCATATACAAAAGAGTCTATTGGAAATGTTAGACCCGAATAGAATCGAGCATCATCTGTTCGCTAGTTTTGATGAGGAAGGATTCGCTGATACTGTTCAGGCTACAAGCGAATTATTAGGAGACCAGGATTTATTCGACCGCATACTCGTCAGTGGAAACCGACTGCTGGAACAAGTGAGTAAATCTCCCCGCGAATTCAAGTCATATGTGGAAATGGAAGAATCTCTTCGTCAAATTTGGCCCTTGGCTTGTTTTCTTGCAAGATCGTACAACTCGCTACAGTTGTTTTATCTCAACAAACATCAGTCAAGTTCCCTTACGGAATTTCTGAAACACATTTGCGCACGTTGTGCATCGAGAGTGTTTCAAGATACAAAGAAAATTGGATGGGTCACTTTTCAAATGGGAATGCAGCAAGTGGTGAATGATGTCTATGTGACATACTCCCCTGATCTGACACTACAGGAACTTGAATCATTGACAGTTATTCTTGTCGGGGAGGTACAATTTGCCACTAGAGTGGACATTCGAGATACAGACTCAGTTCTATTTAATGATCATGTGGTACTTGGACTTCACTCGAAATGTTTCTTGAAAAGAGATACCAGAGCAAACCCCCAATTATTCTCGCACTCGGCTCTTAACAATAACTCGGCCTCGTACTCACCGGGAATCCATTTAAACCCACCGGTGAGAAGATTGCTTCATATCGATTATGGCCATCACAGCAGAATCTCTAGGGAAACGTGGTTTGCAATGATTACCATGGTGTTCACTACAGGATCGTCAGAACGAAGAAAGTCAGAGAAAATTAATCACAGCATAGTCCAGGTGATACAAACAGCCTTCGCAGCGGACGTAGCGATCACAATAAATGAATTTATGGCCTCAAACGCCCCAATTCAACATCTGAAGCATCGTATTCCCGAAGCTTACATGCGGCTCTGTATCATTGCTGCATTAAGACCAGAGTTTATGCTTGAAGCGATGCAGGATGTACTGGACATCCAAAAAGTCAAACTTCGAAGTTTCGCAAATGACCAACAATTGATAAACGCTACAGAATCGTTCCGTCAAAAAAGCAGCAAAGATCTTGGTATGAGTGTTCAATGCGTGTACGACTTTTTGCACTCCAATGCAGAATACTCTTCTGTCATGGCCTTTGTATTGAAGTCTCATGTTTCATATACAAAAGCAAGAAGAATAGCCAAGTCTTCCATCGAGCGTGTTGGTAAGGGTACTCATTGTATTTCCTGTCTTGAACTCAAGAACCTCAAGGTAAAAGACTTGTTTAGATCGTTGCAACTTGAAAATAAGTGGTTGGTACTTTTCGATTGTCAAAATCTTTGTGAAGAGGATTTTCAAGAAATTCAAATTACTCTTGCCGATAGGATGGATGAGCATTTAGAAACTCATTTAGAAACGGAGACTTTCCAGGAGTTGCGTCATCTTCCTGCTCAAAGTTTTGGAATTGTGTTTTTACTGGATGTTATCCCTAAGTTTTTTCCACCTGATCTTTTGAAATATTCAATGGTAAAAGACGAACCAGTAGAAAGCTTAGAGGAGTCATGGACGAAATCAATAGCTTGTTGGGATTCGCACCACAACAATATTGGAACGATGAATCCTGCATTCAAACAGGTGGCACTTGGCGTATGCTATTTTCACAGTGTCATTTCTCATTTGTTTCCTGATGTTGTACAGTCGAAAGATCTGATTCGGGCGCTAGAATCATTGCAACAATTTGTCGAAGAAAAACAATCAGTCCACGAATCGATACCTCAAGATATTTTATTTCCTTCTGAAATTAAGGGAGAGTCCATTAGTAGCTTTCTAGACCTGAGGTATCATCGTAGTCCCATTGGTTTTATGCTCCCTTATTTCCAAATCAACGGTAGCTTGGACCATATAGTCGCGCTTGTCTATTCATCCTATGAAATGCTGCGCGTGGACCATAAAACGCTTCTTCGGAATTGCATTTGTAATTGTTCGATTCGATTGCCTGACAAGACCACATGCATTGTATCGTCCAAATGCTACCCGTTTTCGAGTAGTACACAGATGACTGTAAATGCCGATCAAAGATGCAATAGATCCTATCGACAGCAGTGTGGATTTGCATTACAATTGGGTTTGGATCAAGCTAGCGTTTTGTTTGACGTTCGAACCGATATCATCAGTCTTTTGAAAGCATGCCTGGTCGGGGAAGCGAGACTTGGTAGCAAGAGAATAGAAACCTTGTTTGTTCCAATAGAGCAGCTACCATATTCACTATCTTTTAACATGTTTCAAAGCTTTGTGGAGTCAGAAATCGTTGCGTTTAATAGACTGAGTAACGTTTCGACTTTCAAGAAAGACTATTTAGAAGCAATGATATCGAAAATGGAACCGATGAGGGCTACAAATGTTGTGTCGCTCTCGGCGTTTTCCAACATCCGATCTCTTTTATGGGTACTTTTAGGCCGACAGAGAATGGATGTGAAATATTCTTTTATTCCACTGGAAAAAGCAAAACCGTTGGCGATACTTACAGGTCTTGTATTCCATGGAGCTCTTTGGGATTTTGAAAACAATCAAATTTCAAAGCTCGAGCCACTTTCACATCGATCACCTGGACCAACATTATACATTTATTCAAATGTGCCTACTGGATTTCCTTTCCGTCTCTTTGATGATCTTCCTTTGATAGAAGACGAATCATCATTGGTTTCTTGTAACGTTTACAAAAGTGGCGACATTGTGTTTTCGCTAAGTTTTCCTGCAATTAAATTTGTGAGAGATCACATTCGAGCAAGTTCAGTTTCGTTGACGACAGACGGAGATATTAAAAAATAACATTACTTCGTGATTTTACAGAACAAAAATGAATTGAGATTGGTGGAGCAGGAACTGGATAGAAGCGGACACACACGATAACCGCTTCTGATGCATCGAACTGGCAGGCAAACTTGGCCGATGATTGCATCTTTATCACCGGATTTTACAATTATTTGCAAGAGAGCATCTTCAGGATGGATAACAGAAAAGGATATATCTTCATTCCAAACAGGATTGAAACAATTCTTTTTAACAACGCGGGTTCTTTTTACGACTCGTTTTTGTGAGCTCAGCATCGAAATTTCAACGAATGGGTCCCCAATACGGATTGATTTGGTCTTATATCTTTCTAGAATGTTCTCAAACAATGAATGACCTGAAATAACTTTTATGCTCAACTTGGATGGTGGTGCTGACTTCATCGGTTTTAGCACATATCCTGACCCCCCATTATCTCGAAATTTACCGTGACTCATCCAAATATACGGGCAATTTGTTTGATAGTTGAGAGACACCATTTGACAACCAGCTTTCCAAGCTGGCATTGGATTAAAGTTGGAAGAATCAATTCTTTCATTTGCAGGATATACACGTATCATATGCCTCTGAGTGTATTTCCTCACGGTTTTCACTCGCGATGTGCTATTGGTGAGCAATCGAGTTTTCTTCTCGTCAATAGACGACGAAGTAAGCGACAATGAATCCTCCAATACCAAATCTTCTGTTACCGAGAAGTGGTATTTGAGTTTCACATTTTTTATGTACAAAAGAACAAGGAGATCTTTGGCCGCACTTTTTGATTCAAAGGCTTTTGTAAGGTCATCCAGATTGGTCAGATGCTCGATATTGAGTCGGGTACTAAAACTTGCACTGAATCTCCTAGAGATGGTTCGAATAATGCTGCTTCGTCGACTCGGCACCACCGCCGTAATCTCGTCATCATCCTTTGCATCCGTTGAGCGTTGAATATCCAGTATATTACTTGCTCTTCTGACTATAGCTTTGTCTTTTTTCTTCATTTTTCTAATCGGTTTATCTCGCACGATTACTTTGTTTTGAAGGTCACGAGGGGAAAGCCATTCGTCGGGCCCGCGTTGGAGAAATTCGAGATCATAGTCAACATTCAAATGATTGGGCACGAATAGTTTCTCACCGAGGACAGATTTCAGAATCTCAGCCTGTTTGGTTTGAACTTCCAAAGAGCAATGATTTTCCAATGTAATAATAACAGGGAATGACGAAACAACATGGCCATAATCTCTCACAGCTTCTACACATTCCTTAAACGTGGTATGCTGACATAATGTATGCCCGTGATTCACAATAGCATCTCCAGCGTCATTTTCCCAACAATCAAATTCTACAACCCGAACTCCCAACAACAAGCATCGTTTAATAGCCTCCCCACTGCTCTTGCTATTCCATTGGTTTCCCAGTAAATAAGAATTGTGTGAAGAGCAAATATGATAGCTGCTCAATGGCAGACTCATATCTTGATAAACCCGATCTACTAGGTCTGGATCGGCGAAAGAGTTCCTAGCAGCATCTCCTAGAAAGGATGAGAAGCCTAGCGGTCCCAAGGAGCGAGGCGGACATTGACTAGTATGATAATAATCAACAATCCTCGCACCTTGACCGCCAGTGAGAACATCATCACTGGTAGAAGAAATAAAATCGAGTATTTCATTCACCGTAAAAACCGAGTCCAGTCCGTCGATACAAGGCAACGATGAATTGAAATCAAGAAACAACGACACAAAAAGCCATTTTTGAATATTATGGCTCAATCCCACATTGTGATGCTCCAGAACACTATCAATATGTCCCCGTGGAATATGGTTTAAATCGCTTCCGATGTATCCTTGAAGCAGAGTCATGGAAATCGTGGATGAGCATCTACTCAAAGTGTCGAATTCTTCGCTAGCGAATTTGGCTAGGCTCTCCAGTTGTTGATCTATTTTGCGTGCTGGTGGATGTAATTCCGGGTTGCCAAAACCATGTCCATTGAAACAAGAGAGGGTACAACCCATCCTGTCTAATGAGTGCAATCGCTGATCACTTTCACCACCCACTAATGCTTCAATAAGAACTGGTAGAACCGTATGGACATCCTTATGCGAAATTATAAGACCTCCTAATCACTGCAAATTCAATGAAAGAGGGGTGTGCGAAAAATGTAGACCACTTGGTTTTATTGAAGCACTACAAGTAGTGGATAAAAGCCATCAAATGCTAATTCCTTAAGAAACAAGAGTATCTTGTTGAAAGAGAAGAGCCTGATGACAATCCGTGAGGTTTTATTTCATTCTAGTGACGTGGTTTCCCATGAACCGAGTTCCAATTTCAATTTACTTGCTTTGTGGCCTTTGCTATCATGGAAAAATATCCTAATGGTTAATCAGGAGTTCATAATCTCTTGCTAAAATAATAATAAGTAGCAATATCTGGTTGGACAGGTACTGGCAAGATATGCCATGCTATTCAATCTACCGTCTGGTTAAACAGGAGCTTTGAGCGGCAATTTACAATTTCCATAACTCAAGGTTTTTCATTCTCGGAGAGATGAGCTGAAAAGATCACCAAATAAATGATCTGCGAAAGCCTAGAAATTGCATGAGCATCCAATTACATTAATTAATACGATTGTGCCTTAAAAAGTTGTGGGTTTAGCGCAACTACATGAAGGAGTTACAAGCGAGGGAATGAAGGATCACATGAAAAACAAAAGCGTATCAATTGTTCAATACAAAGACCTCCAAATTTGATGGCGTGTTGAACCTGTAGTCATGAAATTCATTCCCGAGGAAGAGGGCTGTCGCTTCGAAATTCCTCTGCAAGGTATTCACGGCGAGTTTGAAGCTAAAATCATTGATGTTGGTTATATACACTGAGTCTGGATTGATGGACATTTACACTAAGTCCGTTGACAATGTGGCATCTGAAACCATTTCTACTGAAAAAGATTAAGCATACCACTCAACACGGTTTGAAAGTTATAATCAGACACAAAACTGAATTAATAAACATCGAGGCCATTCGAGGGAAATAAATACAATTTATTAATTAATGATTTGAATTTTTTGCCTCTGGAAATGGAAGAGATGTTGGATCCACCCCTGACTGATTTATATGAGTTCCAAGCGCGAGGAACAAGGCAGCCACTTCCGAAGTCTTCAAATTCAATCTAAAAGTATAAGGGGGGCTTTCCACCAATTGGCGCGGAAAGAAATAGACCCGTTGAATTGCTGCTTATTATTAGGCTACTGATAGTTAGTTTGCGACTAATCTACTATGGCTCCTGGTACTTCGTTGATCCCCCTTCATACGTCAAGTACAGGGGCGTTGCCGAAGAAGAAAAAGATTGTCAGCAAGACTAAAAATCAACAAGTATGGAAGAGAGATGAGTCGTTGGATAATTGGCAGGACGATCTTCTTATGTTCAAGGATTCTTTGGACGCACCTACATCACACTTAGCGAATACTATCAGGAAGAAGAAGTTGGAGGAGAAGAACCTCCTGGATCAAACTTTTAAAGAACGAGAGACGTTTGAAAATAATTGTGTTTCGAGAATGAACGAAGCGACGACCATTTCTAAGTTACTTGGAACGGATACTAAATATCATCCAGTATTTGCCACTCAAGGTGGGACTGGAGACGTGTATAGCACTCGACAAAGAAATTCGGTTATGATGTGCCAGATTACCAAAGGGGAGATTACACGTCTTACTTCTTGTGAAGGCTTTGAGAAGGAGCATTATAAGCTTGTGCAAAAGCAAAGAGTTCAGCTTCCTAAAATCAACACTACCAACAAGGGAGAGGAGGATAATTCCGAACCACAGTCAAAGGATGAAGTTATGAACGGAATCCTTGAAAAAACTAGGGACCTTACAAGTACTTTTGAAAACCAGATGCAACTTTTAGAAAGCAACGGATGGAATATGTAAACTTCCAGTTTTCCTGCTATTTTGACATTTATGGAACAAATGTATACTACTAAATACTAAATATTTTGATGTTGTTGATACAAGATCACCAGAACCAAGAATACTACAATAAAAAATAAACAAAAAATACACGGGTTCGGGTATTATGTAGTTTGGGTCTAAAACGGGACCTTCGGATTTTGTGTGAAAATAGTCGAGTTGCGTTCCGAGTCTGGTAATTATTTTAAATTTGTCGGAAAAAATTCCTGAGCTCCACCCATAGTTTCGTTTTGTTGCAAAGTAAAGCAAACCTCCAACATAAATAACAATGGTAGAACAAAATGAACACGGTGAATTCAAGGTCTTTGTAAAGAATCTTCCATGGTCGGCTAGTGAAGACACTCTGTATGAGACGTTTGGCAAATTTGGAACTGTCACATTCGCTCGCTTGTGTACTGATGCCGATACTGGACGCTCAAGAGGGTTTGGGTTTGTTTCATTCGGAGCTCAAAGTGAATGCGATGAAGCAATCAAAACCCTTGACGGAACTCAATTGGACGGACGTGATATCGAAGTACGCACAGCTACTGCTAGAGCCCCTCGTGAAGACCGTGGCGGAGGAAGAGATGGAGGAAGAGATGGAGGACGAGATGGAGGACGAGATGGAGGACGAGGAGACAGACGCGGCAATGATAGAAATGACAGAGGAGGAGGAGGAGGGGGAGGAGATCGAGTTTGCTTTTCGTTTCAAAAAGGAAACTGCAAGTTCGGAGATTCGTGTAAATTCAGTCACTCAGCTGAAGGAGGAGGAGGAGCTAGCAGAGGAGGAGACAACAGACGGGAGAGAGATTCTACTGATAAGAGAATTTGCTTTTCGTTTCAAAAGGGAAGCTGTAACTACGGTGACTCGTGCCGATTTTCCCATGATGGAGCTTCCAATGGAGGCGAGAAAAGATCTTCCAACCATGAAGAGTCTCCATCGGCAAAGAAAGCCAAGAAAGACGATTCTGACTCGGAATAGATTATTTTTTTGTATACAACTTAATAATTACCTTTTTTAGATTAAACCTTTTAAATCTTTTTCATAATTGATAGCTGACGTGTTCAAAAGGACTTTCTCGATGGACTCCCAGTCTTTGGAAAGCCAAGACAGATACTCGATACACCCATGGTACGGTGTTTCTTTACTAGAGATAACATAGGGTTCGTTGGTAGAACTTGATTCTGCATATCTAAGAGAAATAACATCCAATGCATTATGAAGCTGTACTACATTTCTAACTGCTGCCGTACGAGTAACCAACACAGGACAACCCATGATGAATACATCAAATTTCAATCCGAATGTCATGGCAAGCTCGTCAGCTAATCCTTGTTCAAGAAGTTCTTTGGTACACCATCCACCATGAGAATGAGCAACTAAATTAATAAGTTTCAAATCTGGATGATCTTCACAATGCTGAGCTATTTCTTTGTGAATTTGAAAAGAAACAGTTTTCGCTTGTTCGGTCATCTTCTCTTTGACAGTATCCATAGTGGCAACAATTACTTTCATAGTGTATCCAGTATCTAGATACCTATCCAGCATAACAGCCCCCATTCCTACCAACGCAGCTCCTAAAGCCCATTTCGATGATTTTTCGACCTTGGTTTTCAACTTATCAGCTTGCTCTTCGATATCTAGTGCCAATGTAGGATTATGAACATGCACCGCAGGACAATCGAACTGAGTCACCAGAAGTGCTTCAATAGCGGACCAATTTTCTTCATTCTTCGGGTTGAACAGACCATTCACGAACACAGTCAATGTGGGCGACATATTATGGGTTATATAAAAAATATCAGTGTGAATTGTGTACAAGAAACGATTCGATAAAATAAGCTGAATTATTTCTGATTCATTCCAAAATTTAAATTCGTATTTCAAAGTAATTCATTGAAACCAGTGTTATAGTGTTATTACAAAAGTAAAAAATCTTACAAAGCCAATCTATTCGAATTCGGTTTAGTTTTTGTAAGGTCGATGACGGCATCCGCCAGGAAGCAAAAATCTAAATCTGTGAGGCTGGTTCTGAAGAAGCAATGGTACATTATGAGTTCCGTATGTTTCCTTAATTCCATCATAAAGGTCTAGGAGATTGCTGAAAGAATAAACCTCCAAATCATATCCAAGGGGGTCAGTACCAGAGCAGGAATTTTCCAATACAACTTCAGGTGAGAGCAATCTTTCATG